>Ga0307505_10002368_pt1 | contig 13241 bp, 11 predicted proteins | sample 23_S_MG_FD_202183 | JGI IMG/M metagenome (GOLD analysis project Ga0307505, IMG submission 202183) | Soil microbial communities from Populus trichocarpa stands in riparian zone in the Pacific Northwest, United States - 23_S | ecosystem: Environmental > Terrestrial > Soil > Riparian zone > Trees...
TCGGCGACGTTGGAGGTCAGCATCCCCCGTCGCGCGGTGAGGTACCGCACGAGCTGGCCGGGGCGCTCGGCGCCGAACAGCGTGCCGCCGCATGCCTCGGGCGCGAGCCCCGCCACGAGGTGGTCCTGCAGGTTCGAGCCGACCCCGGGGGCGTCGACGAGGATCGGGATGCCGTGCTCGGCGAGGTGCGCGGCGGGCCCGATGCCGCTGAGCATGAGCAGCTGGGGGGTGTTGATCGCGCCGCCGGAGAGGATCACCTCGCGCCGCGCCACGGCGTGACGGGTGACGCCGTCGATCTCGACGTAGACCCCGGTGGCCCGTGGCGCTTCGCCCGACAGCCCGGTCCCTGGGCTCGACCCTCCGGTCCCTGGGCTCGACCCCCCGGTCCCTGAGCTTGTCGAAGGGCCGAACGTCACGCGTCGCACGAGGGCTCCGGTGACGACCCGCAGGTTGCGGCGGCGACGTGCCGGACGCAGGTACGCATCGGCGGTCGAGGCCCGCGCTCCGCGGCGCTGCGACACCATCGTCTGGCTGAAACCCTGACCCTCCGGGAGGTTGGCGGGCGTGACGAGATGCCCCGCCTCGCGCACCGCGTCGAGGAACGCCGCCGTGTGCGGCCGCGGGTCGCGCTGATGCTCGACCGGCTGCGCGCCGGCGGACCCCTGCGTCTCATCGACGGGATCCTGCGTGCGCTCGACACGGAGGAAGTACGGCACGAGCGACTCCCACGACCAGGCCGGACCCGCACCCGCGCCGAACTCCGCGGAGCCGTCCGCCCACTCGTCGTAATCGGCGGCGAAGCCCCGGACCCACATCATGGCGTTGAGCGATGACGACCCGCCCAGCGTCCTGCCGCGCGGCCAGTAGATCGTGCGGCCGCCGAGTCGCTCCTGCGGCACAGTGTCGTAGTTCCAGTCGTACTCGCCGCGGAAGAGCTTCGAGAACGCCGCCGGCACGTGCAGCTCGAGCGCGGCGTCGGGAGGCCCCGCCTCCAGCAGCAGCACCGACACCGACGGGTCTTCGCTGAGCCGCGCCGCGAGGGTCGCGCCCGCCGATCCGGCTCCGACGACGATGTAGTCCGCGGCGAGCTCCGTTGCTCCGCGGGCGCGTCGGCTCATGCGCGGAACGCCTTCACGAGCGTGGCCGCGAGTCCGGCGTAGTTCCCGTCGATGCGGAATCGGGTGAAGCCCTCGCTCACCGCGGTGGCTGTCCGCGACGTCACGAACCACGGCGGCTTGGGCAGCACCGAGAAGGCGCGGCCTTTCGACCGACCGAGCGACTTCGGGTCGAGCGAGCGCGGGAACGGGCGGAACGGCCCGCGCGTGATCGCGCGTTCGATGTGCGCGAGCAGCAGCGCGTTGTGCACCACCCCGATGCCGCTCTCGACGTTCTGCAGGGTGGCCCCGGGGAACCCGCCCCACGGGAGCGTCGGCGTGAGGAAGCCGAATGCGGTCCACGAGTTGATCGACACCGTGCCGTAGCGCAGGTCCGCGATCGCGCGCTCGAACGCGGCGCCCAGCTCGGCCTGCGTCAGCGGGTCGATGAGCACGTTCGCGCCCAGAGTGCCGGTGAGCTCGTCGTTCGCGTGGGCGACGGCGCGGTCGAGGAACTCCTGCCCGTTGCCCGGCAGCGCCACGACCCCGAGCACGGGAGCGAAGTACTCGATGCTCTCGATCGCCGTCGCGTCCGCGCCGGGCTCGATCTCGACGAGCGCACGCGTGCCGTCCGCGCACCACACGGCGTCGGGATAGCCGGATGCCGCGGCCGCGAGCTTCTCGTCGCTCCGGGGATACCACACCGGGCGGCGCGGTGCGGCGTCGTACGCCGTGCGCAGGGCGTCGAGGAACGCCTCGCGCTGCGGCCAGTCGGCGCTCAGGATGACGACCTGGCCGGCGATGCAGTTGTGGCCGGAGTTGTAAAGCCGCATCGTGACCACGTGCTCGGCCTGGAACGCGAGATCGGACGCGCTCCACTCGCCGGGCACGATGATGATCGGTGAGACGCCGCCGAGTTCGGCGGAGATCGGCTTCTTCAGACGGGGACGGTTCTCGCGCCGGCGGCGCGGGGTCGCCGCGGAGCCCGGCCCGGTCGACGGGCCCCACACGATCGTGTCGAACGTCGGGGCGGCGCCGGTGACGTGCACGTGCCCGACGCCCTTGTGCTCGGCGAGGTAGCCGCCGACCTCACCGCCGCCGCGGACGATGCGCAGGAACCCGGGCTCGATCAGCGGTGCCAGCGCCCGCTCGAACACGGGCACCAGGGCATCCTGCGTCGGGTTCACCTTGAGGATCGAGACGCGGTTGTGGGCGAGGAGCTCGTACATGACGTCCAGCACCGGGATCGACGTGACGTTGCCGGCGCCGAGGACGAGCCCGACACCGCCCGGGTCGGTGGGTGCGAGCTGCGCCAGGCCGGCATCGCGCCGGATGTCCGCGTCTGAGACGCCCGGCTCGAACCAGACCTCGCCGGTGTACCCCGACAGCAGCATGCCGTCGACGGCGTCGAGTGGGAAGACATGCGCGCGGATGCGGTCGCCGGGCGCGGCATCCGTCTTCACGCCGTCGAGGGGACGGCCGCCTGCCGCGAGCGTCTTCAGCGTCGACCGGTACGCGTCGAGGGCGACGAGGGTCGCGTAGGGTCCGGAGAGCCACTCCTCGCCACGCAGCGGATGCCCCGGCTCGAGGCCCTTCGACGTCGCAGCCACGTCGGCCCATTCCTCGGCGACGGACGCGACCGACGCGCGGACACTCTCGAGCAGACGGCCGCGCTGATCGAGCGTGAGGTGCGTCCAGGTGCGGGCACCGACGGCGAGGCGGGCGAGGTCGGCGTCGAGGGACTCGCGCTCCTCGTCGGGAAGGGCGGGCGCCTTCTTGCGCACCGGCGCTTTCGTGCGGGCGGGGGCTGTGGTTGCCGGGGCGGCCTTGGGCACGGGGCGCTCTCCTTCGGGCGGGGTATCCAGTCTACGGCGCGGGTGCTGGCACGCGGTGTCAGATCTCCCGGGACTCGATGCCGCTGGGGGCGGGCGCCTGGGCAATTGTGCCGGGAACCCGCTGCGCGGGATGTCCCGTTTGCCGGGAACCCGCTGCGCGGGATGTCCATCGTGCCGGGAACCCGCTGCGCGGGATGTCCCGTCGGCGAAGCATGCCCCCGCACCGCCCTGCGGGCGGCGCTCCCGCCAGACCCGATGCCAGCTTCGCCGACGGGACATTCCGCTCCGCTTCGCTTGCGAGGCTGCGGGCGGCGCGCGGCGAGGAGACTCGCGCCGGTACGCAACTCAGCCTGTGCTCGGCCGTTCGTTGTCGGAACCCCCGGAAAGTCGCGGGTCGCGTACGACACCGCCGCCGTGCAGGCTGAGTTGCGACACGGCTCCGCTCCGTTGGGTGCGCCGAGGAGAAGGTGACGAAGGGGTCAGGACTCGGTGCGGACGGCGTTGCGGACGGCGCGCAGGCCCGCGAGGGTCTCGGCGAACGAGGTCGACAGCGGCGACAGGCCGATGCGCAGCCCGTCGGGGTCGCGGTAGTCGGGGATCACGTCCTCGGTCCACAGGCGCGCCGTGACCTCGCGCATGGCCGGGTGCGAGAGCGTCACGTGTCCGCCGCGCGCGGCCGGGTCGCGCGGCGACGCGACTGTCACCCCGAGAGGCGCGAGCAGCTCGTCGGCCGTGCGCACGGCGAACTCGGTGAGCGCGATCGACTTGGTGCGGAGTGCGTCGATTCCCGCCTCCTCGATCAGGGCGAGGGTGTCCTGCATCGCGAGCATGCCCACGATCGGCGGCGTGCCGGAGAGGAACCGGCGCATGCCCTCCGCCGGCCGGTACTCCGGACCCATCGCGAACACGTCGGCGGTGCCCATCCAGCCCTGGATCGGCTGCGCGAGGGCATCCTGGTGGCGCGCCGCGACATAGGCGAACGCCGGCGATCCGGGTCCGCCGTTGAGGTACTTGTAGGTGCAGCCGACCGCGAGGTCGAAGCCCCACTCGTCGGCGAGCACCGGCACGGAGCCCGCGGAATGGCACAGGTCCCACACCACGAGCGCGCCGGCGTCGTGGGTGATCGCGGTGAAGGCCGCAGCATCCGCCAGATACCCGGAGCGGTACGCGACATGACTCAGCAGCACGACCGCCGTCTCGGCGCCGACCGCGGCCCGCAGCGCGTCCGCCGTCACACCGGTATCGAGATCGACGTCGATCCACCGGACACGTCCGCCGCGCTCGCGCGCGATGCCGTCGACGAGGTAGCGGTCGGTCGGGAAGTTGTCGCGATCGACCACGATCTCGACGCGCGCCGGGTCGGCGGCGTGCTGCGCGTCGAACGCCGCGCGCACGAGCTTGTAGAGCAGCACCGTCGTCGAGTCGCCCACGACCGTCTGGCCCGGCGTGGCGCCGATCACCGCGCGGCCGATGGTGTCGCCGATGACGAAGGGCAGCTGCATCCACGACTCGTCCCACCCGCGGATGAGGCGGCCGCCCCACTCGCCGGTCGCGAACGCGGCCAGCCGGTCGACGCTCGCGCGCGGCGGGCGCCCGAGCGAGTTGCCGTCGAAGTACACCAGCGACGTCTCGGACCCGACGAACGCGTCGCGGTGGGTTCGCAGCGGGTCGGCGGCGTCGAGAGCGGATGCCTCGGCCTCGAGGTCAGCCGTCGCCGCCGGCGCAGCGGGGTCAGTGGTCGTCATGGATGAGCTCCTCGGACGGGACGACGATCGCGCCGCCCAGCCACTCGGCGACCTCGTCGAGGGACTGCGGCGGAGGACCGGGGACGAAGGTCGCGACCCCGGCGGGCGCGCTCGCCGGCCACGGGTCGCAGAGTGCGTCGAGCAGCGATTCACCGCGCACGCCCGCGCGGTCGAGCGCAGCGAGCTCCTCGGCGATCACGCCCACCCGGCGATCGCCGTTGCCGAGGTCGGTGCCGTAGAGCACCCGTCCTCCGGCCGAGGCGAAGGCCTCGAGATTCGCGAGCGCGGTGGCGGCCGCGGTCGCGTCGTCGTGGATGGCGAGCGTCGAGATCCACCGCTGTCCGGACGAGACGGCCTGCGTGATCGATGAGGCCTCGAGAAGTTCGGTGAACGGCGTGTGCGCGAGGACGTCCACGCCCGCGTCCAGGGCGCGCCGCGTCATCCCGTGCCCCTCGACATGCGCGACGACCGGCAGCCCGTGGCCGCGCGCAGCGGTCACCACGGCGGTGAGCGTGGCCGCGTCGAACACGGGCCCCGCCGCCGTGTTCAGTGCGACCTTGATGACGGATGCCCCGAACGATGCCTGCTCGTCGACCGCCGTTGCCGCGCCACGAGGGACGCCGGGGTGGGCCGACGGGTCACTGATCACGCGGACGATGGCGTCGGGCGCCCATGACCTCCCGGAGGGGTAGCCGCCCGGCACCGTGAGGAACGCACCGGCGTATGCCACCCGCGGCATGCCGACGCGGCCGCGACGCGCAAAGCCGATCGGATCGCCCCCGAGGTCGAGCACTCCCGCGATACCGCCCTCAGGGAGGTTGCGCTCGTCGATGAGATGCAGGTGCACATGATGGTCGATCAGCGGCGGCAGCGAGACGCCGGACTCGCCGGTGATCGCGCGATGGCACGGGTCGACCGCCGGGCCGAGGAGGTCTCGCAGGGCGAACGCGTCGGCGTGCATGTCAGTGCCCGATCTCGGTTCTGACGGCGAACAGCTCTGGGAAGAAGGTGAGTTCGAGGGCACGCTGCAGGAACGGCACGCCGCTCGACCCGCCCGTGCCGGTCTTGAACCCGATGATGCGCTCGACCGTCTTGAGATGGCGGAAGCGCCACAGCTGGAAGTTGTCCTCCAGGTCGACGAGCTCCTCACACGTCTCGTACGCGGCCCAGTGCGCCTGCGGGTCGGCGTAGATCTCGGCGAAGATCGGCACGAGCTCCGCGGTGAACGTCCACGCCCGGGTGACGTCGCGGTCGAGGACCGTCTCGGGGATCGGGTAGCCCGAGCGCGCCAGCATCCGGAGGAACTCGTCGTACAGACTCGGCGCGCGGAGCGCGCGCTCCACGAGATCGCTCGCGAGCGGGTCGGCGGAGAAGACGCGGAGCATCCCGGCGTTCTTGTTGCCGAGCGTGAACTCGACGGCGCGGTACTGCGCCGATTGGAATCCGCTCGCGTTGCCCAGCACCCCGCGGAACTGCGCGTACTCGGCCGGGGTCAGGGTCGCCAGGACCGACCACTGCTCGGTGAGCGTCTTCTGGATGTGCTTGACGCGCGCGATGCACTTGAGAGCGGGTGCGAGCCGATCCTCGCGCAGCAGGCGGCACGCGGCCGACAGTTCGTGGAGCACCAGCTTCAGCCACAGCTCCGTGGTCTGGTGCTGGATGATGAACAGCAGCTCGTCGTGGTGCTCCGGATCGCTCAGCGGCCGCTGGGCCGACAGCAGCGTTCCGAGATCGAGGTAGCCGCCATAGCTCATGCGGTCGGCGAAGTCGGTGACGACTGTGCCCTCGATGGCCCGGGTGTTGCGTTCGACGCCTTCGCTCACGGCCTCAGCCTAACCAGCGACCCAGACCACGGCGAGATGCTCGCGCGCGGCCCGGCGGGTCAGATGAGCGAGAGCTCGCGGAGCTTGGCCTCGACATCGACGTCGGTCGGCTCGACGTGGTGCGACGAGTCGGGGTAGACCACGACCGGGATGTTGGTGCGGCCCGAGATCTCGCGGGCGACGTCCGCCGCGGTGGGGTCGGCGACCAGGTCCACATACGTGTACTGGATGCCGAGCGAGTCGAGCTGACGCTTGGTGCGGACGCAGTCGCGGCACCAGTCGGCGCCGAACAGGGTGATCGTGGCGGGGGAGGTCATCCCTCTATTCTCCCCGACGCACCCTGGGCGGTCGCCGGGCGCGGCGCCGCGGTTCGCGGACGGCCCCGGCCGTGCGACTGCGCGGTTCGCGGACGGCCCCAGCCGTGCGACGATGGTTCGCAGTGCAGCTGTCGATCATCGTCCCCACCTACAACGAAGCTCCCAACGTCGTGGAGCTGATCCGTCGCGTCACGGCGGCGGTGCAGGGGATCGACGCCGAGGTGATCTTCGTCGACGACAGCACCGACGACACCCCCGACGTGATTCGCGAGGCGGCGGCATCCGCTTACCTTCCGGTGCGGCTCCTGCACCGCTCCTCACGTGCCGGCGGTCTGGGCGGCGCGGTTCTCGAGGGCATCTCCCTCGCCGAATCCGACACGTGCCTCGTGATCGACGGCGACCTGCAGCATCCGCCCGAGGAGATCCCGGTGCTGTACGAGCGGTTCCTGCGGGGCGACGCCGATGTCGTGATCGCCTCACGGTACGCCGGCGGCGGAACCGCGACCGGCCTGGCGGATCGCACGCGCGTGCTGGTGTCGAAGGCGGCCACCGCGATCACCCGTGCGATGTTCCCGATCCGGCTGCGCGAGGTCACCGACCCCATGACCGGGTACTTCATCCTCGACCGGCGCGCGATCGACGCCGCCACCCTCAAGCCCCGTGGCTTCAAGATCCTGCTCGAGATCCTCGCCCGCAAGAACCTGCGCGTCGCCGAGGTGCCGTTCGACTTCGCGGGCCGTCATGCCGGCGAGTCGAAGGCGTCCGTGCGGCAGGGCCTCCACTTCCTCGCCCAGCTCACCGCCCTCCGCTTCGGCAAGATGTCGCTCTTCGCCGTCATCGGCGGCCTCGGCGCGATCGTGAACCTCGCCATCATGTGGGTTCTCGTGAACATGGGCGTCGATTACATCGTCGCGGCGATCATCGCCGCCGAGACGACGATCATCGGCAACTTCCTGCTGATGGAGCGCTTCGTCTTCCATGACATGCGAGAGGAGGCGTCGGGGGGCTGGCTGCGCTTCGCCAAGTCGTTCACGTTCAACAACGCCGAGGCGCTCGTGCGCATCCCGGTGATGGCCCTCCTCGTGGAGTCCTGGCACATCTCCGCCGTCCTCGCGACCGCCCTCACGCTCGTGGTGGCGTTCTTCGTGCGCTTCGTGTTCCATTCGCTCGTCGTCTACGCGCCGCGCAAGCCGGGTGTGAAGGAGAGTCGCGCCCGGAGGTTCGTCGAGGAGCTCGACGCGCAGGCGATGTCGCCGGGCGAGCTGTAGCAGAGCGGATGCTGCGGCCGAGGCATCCGGCCCGCCCCTGCATCAGCCGATCAGGCTCTTGAGCGAGTCGAGCCCCATGCCGTAGTCGATCCGGACCGTGGGAAGCGCCAGCTTGTCGGTGCCGATCGTGACGTAGCCAGGCTCGATCGTGCGGGCCATCTCCCACCCGGCCTGCCGGAGCCCCTCCTTGGCCGTGTCGTTGTAATGGCCGAAGGGGTACGCCACGATCTCCTTCACACCGAGCACCCCGTACGACGCCTCCATGTCGGCGACGATCTCGGGCACCGACCAGTTCACGATCCGCCCGTCGCCGTTCGCGCCGGCCTGGTGCATGTCGTGCGTGTGCGAGCGGCGCAGCACGTACGGATTCGGCGCGGCATCCTGTCGATACGCCGTGATCATGAACGACGTCGCGAGCACCTCGTACTTGTCGACGACGGGAGCGGCGAGGTCGAACCAGGTCTGGTCCGCATCGTCGTCGGTGACGATCACCGAGTGGCTCGGCAGGAAGAGCCGTCCGTCGATGAAGGCGCTCAGCTCGTCCCACGTCGGCAGGTAGAACCCGGTCGACGCGATGTGGTTCATGTGTGCGTCGAAGTCGCCGATGAACGCGTAGTTGCCCCGCAGCCAGCCGCTCTCGCCCTCGGGCTTCGCCGTGAACTGGTGGTACATCAGGATCGGGATGCGGGCGTTCTCTGCCGCGTTCTCGTCCGGCGTCTTCCACGCGGCGTACAGCGTCGCGCGCCGCTCGACGCACGCCACGGGCTTCGCGCCGTTCACCCGGGCCGGAGTCGCGTAGGCCCCGGCGTCGGCGGGCGTGGCATACCAGCCCGCGAACACGAGCCCCTCGCGGGACGGAATCGGCAGCCCGGCGTAAAGTGCGCCCTGGGTCTGCAGCATCGGGTCCAGGTCGATCGCCTCGCCGGCGAACGTCACGGCGCACGCCGCGGGGTCGGCCGTCGTCGCGAGAAGCTCCTGCTCGGGGGTCAGCGGCGTGGGCGTGGGCGTCGGGGTCGCCGTCGGTGTCTCCGAGGGCAAGGGGGACGCGGCATCCGCTCCCCGCCCCATGGTGAAGACCACGACGACGATCGCGACAGTGATGCCCAGCACGGCGGCGAGCAGCACGGCGATCGCCGTCACGCCGGCCCGCCGCAGTGGCGCCGGTCGGACGGCGCTGCCCTTGCCGGTGGCGGCCATCGTGCGATTCCCCAGGTCGTGGCTGCGCATCCCCACGCGACAGCCGTCCGGGAAATGATAGCGGGGCGAAAGGGCCGTCGATGCTACGCTCGCCGCCGTGCTGCCTGCTCACTGGATCGAACATCGCCGCTCCGACGGAGAGGTCGTCGGCTGGATGGTGCCCGACGGCGACGGCTTCGGGGTCCGCGACCTGCTGGGTCGAGAGCGCACCGCCCAGCCGGTGTCGTGGCTCGAGGCGGAGGAGCTCCTCGACGAGCTCGGGATCGGATATCTCGCCGACCGGTGGATCCTGGGCTTCGCCGATGGAACCGAGCGCCCGGTGCGCATCGCCGAGGCGAGTGCCCGCGGCGTCACGGTCGTGGCCGACGAGTTCGGCGCGGCCTCGGCGGTCGGTGCGACGCCGGAGCGGTTCCGTCTCGTGTTTCCTGCTCCACCCGAGCTGCGCGCGACCGGGTGATCTACGCTGAGCGCATGACAACCCTGGTCCTCACTCTCGTCGGCGATGATCGCGCCGGGCTCGTCGCCGCTGTCGCCGACGTCGTCGTCGGCCACGGCGGCAACTGGGAGAACAGTCAGCTCGCCGAGCTCTCCGGGGCGTTCGCGGGCATCGTCGAGGTCTCGATCCCCGCCGAGCGCGCGGACGAACTGCGGGAGGCGCTCACGGTCCTCGACGGGCTGCTCACGGTGAGCGTCCACTCGGGTGGGAAGAGCGAGACGGATGCCGCGCCCCCGCGCGTGCTGACCATCAACGTGCTCGGGAACGACCATCCGGGCATCGTCCACGAGATCTCGTCGGCGCTGCGCGCCCACGATCTCTCCATCGACCGCATGACCACCGAGACGCGCGATGCCGCGATGTCCGGTGGCCGACTCTTCGAAGCGACCGTCATCGCGCGGGTGCCGGCATCCGTCGACGTCGCGGCGGTGACCGCAGAACTCGAGCGCCTCGCGGCCGAGATCCAGGTGGACGTCGTCCTGGGCGACTGACCCGCGTCCCCGAAGACCGAAAGGTTCGGCCCCCTCGAGCGATCCGTTGAACCGGATCTCTCGAGGGGGCCGTCCGCGTCCCCTGAGCGGAAAACCTGCGGCCCCAGACCGCATTTCCCCATAAGCGCGAATCTCGGACCGACGCCCCAAGAGTCTCCCCAAGATGCCCGGGATTCGCACTCAGGCCAAAGTACCTCGGTCCCCTGTTCGGGGGACAGGCCCTGCGGACGAACTTCAGCGTTTCCTGAGGTTGGCTCGCTCCCAGGCTCTATTCATGCAGTGACTATATATTTGCGGGACTGCTGATTTGCATAGCCTGCAACCCGAAGAGGAGTCCTCGTGGAAAGTGTGGTGCTCGACGCCGTCGATATCCATAAGTCGTACGGCACGGGCGCGGGGAGGTTCGACGCGCTGAAAGGCGTGTCCTTGCGTGTCGCTGAGGGCGAATCCGTCGCGATCGTCGGAAAGAGCGGCTCCGGCAAGTCGACTCTGATGCACATCCTCGCCCTGCTGGACGAACCCGACGAGGGCACGATCACGGTGGACGGAGCGGACGCCGCGAAGCTGCGCGGCCGGGACGTCAACCGGCTGCGCAACAGAGACTTCGGGTTCGTCTTCCAGCAGTTCTTCCTCATCCCGAACGCGTCCGTGCTGGAGAACGTCGTTCTGCCGCTGAAGATCGCCGGTGTCGGCGCCAAGGAGCGCAGCGAGCGAGGGATGGCCGCCCTCCGCGCCCTCGAGCTCGACGACAAGGCGAAGAACAAGGCGACGAATCTCTCCGGCGGGCAGAAGCAGCGCGTCGTGATCGCCCGGGCGCTGGTCAACAACCCGAAGGTCATCTTCGCCGACGAACCCACCGGCAACCTCGACACCGCCACCGGGCAGGTGGTGGAGGACATCCTCTTCGGCCTGAACCGCGACAGCGGGATCACCCTGATCATCGTCACGCACGACACCGAGCTCGCTGCGCGCTGCGACCGGCAGATCTACCTCCGCGACGGCTTGGAGACCGACGTGGCGCCGCCGGCGAACCTGCACGGCGCTCTCCCGGCCGGCTCCGTCCTGCCTGGCGCCGATACCGGCGGGACGATCGAGGGGGTGACGGCATGAGAACCGGTGATGTCATCAAGAGCGCCGTGCAGAACACGTTCCGCAGCAAGCTGCGCACCAGCCTCACAGTGATCGCGATCTTCATCGGCGCGTTCACCCTCACGATCACCAGTGCCATCGGCGCCGGCGTGTCGGACTACATCGACAGCCAGCTCGGGGCGATCGGCGCCGAAGGTGTCCTCAGCGTCACGCTCGCACCCGAGGATCAGCTCGCCGCCGACGACGGTCCTGCTCCTTACGATCCCGACAAGGCGACCACCGGCAGCGGGTTCCCGGGCGGCGCGCCTCCGGGACTCGGTGGCGGCGCCCTGAGCGCGGCGGACATCACGGCCATCGAGAACACCGACGGAGTGCAGAGCGTCGAGCCCACCGTGCTCGTGAGCGCTGACTTCATCCAGACCGCCGGAAGCGACAGGTTCGAGCTCAGCCTGAATCCGGTCTCGGCCGCGACCGTCCCCGACCTCGCGGCCGGAGAGCCGCTGTCCGCCACGGACGAGAGCGAGATCCTCCTCCCCGACAGCTACCTCGACGCCCTCGGCTTCACGGACGCGGAGGACGCGATCGCAGCGGCCGTCGAGATCGGCGCCACCGACGCGGTCGGCGAGCAGCACACCGTCGACGCCACGATCGTGGGCGTACAGAACGCCTCGCTGATCGGGCTGGGAGCGAGCATCAACCAGCACCTCACCGACGCGCTCGTCGAGATCCAGGGCATCGGCCGCACCGTCGAGGCACCCGTCGGCTACATCGCCGCCGTCGCGCACATCGACCCCGCCGCCACCCCCGAGCAGGTCGACGCGATCAAGACCGACCTCGCCGACCAGGGATTCCAGGCGCAGACGACGGCCGATCAGATCGGCGCGTTCCAGGCCGTCGTCGGCGGCATCATCGGCGTGCTCAACGCCTTCGCCGTGATCGCCCTCATCGCCGCCGGATTCGGGATCGTCAACACGCTGCTGATGAGCGTGCAGGAGAGGACCAGAGAGATCGGCCTAATGAAGGCGATGGGCATGGGCAGCGGCAAGGTCTTCGGGCTGTTCAGCGCCGAGGCCGTCTTCATCGGATTCCTCGGCAGCGCGATCGGGGCGGGCGTGGCCATCCTCGCGGGCACGGGCATCAGCGCAGCCCTCTCCGGATCCGTGCTCTCCAGCCTCCCGGGGCTGCAGATCATGCTCTTCGAGCCGACGTCGATCATCACCGTGATCCTGGTCGTGATGGCGATCGCGTTCGTCGCAGGAACACTTCCCGCGCGGCGTGCCGCATTGCAGAACCCCATCGACGCGCTCCGTTATGAGTGACGATGGACAGTATGGCTGACAAGGATGCCGGGGGCCTGCGCGAACGCAAGCGCCGCGCCACGCAGGACGCGATCGAACGCGGCGCGATCGATCTCGCCCTCGAGCACGGCTACGACAACGTCACGGTCGAGATGATCTGCGAGGTCGCCATGATCTCCCAGCGCACCTTCTTCAACTACGTCGGCTCCAAGGAGCGCGCGGTCCTCGGCATCCACACCCCCCTTCCCGGCGATGAACTCCGCAAGGCGTACATCGCCGGGAGGGGCGGCAGCCCGCTCGAGGGGCTCCTCGACATCATCGCCGCCTCGTTCGCCGAGCTCGGCGGGGGCGATCCCACGCTGTTCGGCAGACGGCGCATCATCATGCAGCGCAATCCGGAGCTCGCGATCAAGGAGTTCGCGCGCATGGAAGAGGCCCAGGTCTCGATCGTCGACCTCGTCCGTGAGCGACTGCTGGCCGACGAGGCGCGGCCTGACGCAGCCCGGCCTGACGCAGCCCGGCCTGACGAGGCGATGCTGTTCGACGAGGCGCGGATGGTCGTGTCGCTGGGCTTCGGCATCCTTCATT
>Ga0307505_10002369_pt1 | contig 13241 bp, 13 predicted proteins | sample 23_S_MG_FD_202183 | JGI IMG/M metagenome (GOLD analysis project Ga0307505, IMG submission 202183) | Soil microbial communities from Populus trichocarpa stands in riparian zone in the Pacific Northwest, United States - 23_S | ecosystem: Environmental > Terrestrial > Soil > Riparian zone > Trees...
GGGTGCACCCGACCTGGCTGGAGACGCAGAGCGTGCCGCGGTCGGCGTCGGGGATGAACACCATCTCGAACTCGTGGCCGTCATGGGTCTTGAGCAGCCACTTGCGGGTGCCGTCGGACGAAACCTGAGCCTCGACCACCTCCGGCCGGGTGATGGCGAACCGATCGGCGAGCCAGGGCGCCTGCGCCTTGGCGATGTCGGTCATGGCAGCAAAGTCGCTGACGCCGCGATTGTAGATCCAGTGCCAGATCTGCTTGGCGCGCAGCTTCGCCTGGCGCGGCTCGAGTCCGGCTTCCTCGAGCGCTGCGCGGATGGCGTCGCGGGCCAGGCCGACGAGCTCGACGCGGCCATCGGCGCGCGCGACCACTGCCCGCGGCACGGGCACAGGATCGACTGGGCCCGGAATGGGCATGATGGCGGTGTCGGCACTCATGGCGAGCCGCCCATGTAGTGGGAATGTGACGGAATTTCTAGCGCGGCAGGCTGCAGGCCGCGGCAGCTGCGTCGATCGCCGTCGGGGCACCGTCGAGCAGGTAGCGGTCGGTCATTCGGCGGCCGGCTGCGTCGCGGGCTTCGATGCGTATCCCGCCCGCGGCACGCATCGCCGCCAGGATCGCCGCTTCCTGACGCGCATCCTTGCTCCACGCCGAGGCGCCTCGCAGCACGAGCATGAAAGGCTGGTCGCCGATCGTCAGGATGACGCTGGAGCCGGCACGCGCCGGGCGGCGAAGACGGGTGAAGATCTGGCCCTGCCGTCCGCCGCCGCGGTCGAAGGCGATGGCGACATAAGGCTCGGCCTGGCCCTTCTTCGCCGGCGCCAGGGGCCTGGCGACGGCTTCGCAGACCAAGCCGCGGTCGAAGCTGGCCCAGGTGCCGCGCGCGACGATCAGTCGCGATGGTGCCGCCGCCGCAGCGCTGGCGAGACCAAGACAGAGTAGGACGGCGAGACGCATGGCTTTTCCCGTTCCGGCGCACGCCGGACCGCTAGCCGTCGTTGCCGTTGGCTAGTTGGTCAAGCCGCCTAGCGGCAGTCGAGATTGGCGCTGACCGTCGCGGCGGTGCACTCACTCGGCTCATCGATGGAATCGGTGATGGCCGTGCCGAGCGCCAGGGCGCCGAAGGTCAAGGCGGCGCCGAGGATCGCGAGCACCAGGGCATATTCGGCGGCCGCGGCCCCCGACTGGTTCTTTTTGAAGTGACGATGCTTGATCATCGCACCAATCCCCAATGCCTGTCGCGTCAATACGCGGTCGTTCCGAAACCGACGGAATCAGGCGCCCGAAGCGCATCCGACCGCTGCATCGAGATTAATCGCAAGTCAAGTAAATGGGTTAAGGGAAAGTCAACAAATCGTCCCGCGCCGGGACCCGCGTACTACGGCACCAGCACCGTGTCTTCGGCGACCAAAGCCGATTCCGGATAATCGAGCGTGAAGTGCAGACCGCCGCTTTCGCGCCGCGAGAGCGCCGAGCAGACGATGAGGCCGGCGACTTCGCCGCAGCCGATCAGCCCTACCGGCGATAGTCGGGAATGGAACCCGACTCGCGCCAAAAGTGTGTCAGGCCAAGTTCTTCCACAAGCTTGTCGAAGCGCGGGTCGGCGCGCATCGGCTGTGTCGCCGGAACGAACAGGAAGATGGTTGACCGGGACTCCATATTCACCTCCGGACGCTTGTCCGGCGCGTGCGCTGTGTCCGGGATGGCGAACCGGCGCGAGAAGAAATACGCTTCGGTAAGGGCAAACGCCTCATCGAGCCGCCCGAGCACGGCGAGATCCTGGACTGACCGCGCCGCATCGCCGGCAGACCGCTTGGCATCGGCAATCAAATCGGCGGTAACGGCGGCTTGATCGTGACCGGCGCCGGTCGTCAACGCCCGGGCCACGGCTGCGCGACGGCCCAACCACTCCTCGCTGGTCCTGCTTGGCGGCGATTGCCGGTCTTGCGCCATTGCGAGCGCCGTTCCCGGCCGTCCACCGACCAGCGCCTGATTATACCGCGCCGTCCAGATGCGGGGATGGGTGGCGTAAATCGTCGTCGCCTTGTCCAGTAGTCGCTCTGCTTCACCGAGCTGGCCCGAACTCCACAGCGCCAGCCAGTGAAAGTAGAATTGATTCGCCGTCGGGGCGTTATTGTCGAGCTCGGCAAACAAGGCCGCCGACTCGCGCATTCGCCCGACGTGAGCCATCAGCAGGGCGAGGCTGTAAGTAACCAGGGGTGTGTCGGGCTGATCGGCGAGCGCCTTGCGAAATTCCTGCTCCATATGCAGCCAACTGCCGCGAAATGGACGGGAGTAAGCGATGGCCGCCCTGGCATTCGCGTTCTTCGGGTCCAGCTGCAAGGCCCGTTGGCCCGCCTCGCGGGCTCGCTCGCGCAAGGCAGGCCGCTCGCGAGCTTCGACCCACCAATGAGCCCGGTCGGCGTAAGCCGCGCCCAGCAAGCCCCAGCTGTCGGCATGGCCGGGTTCCAATTCGGTTGCCTGCCGATACAGACCGATCGCCTGGTTGAGGCCTTCGCCGTCGCCTTGGGTCCATGCAAGCCAAGCCTGGTCCAGCAAGGATTGGACTTGGGGCGAGGCGCGCGGCCTCCGTTCGCGCCAGGCCCAATAGCCGCCGGCACCGCTGACGATCGCCACGACGACGAAGCCGGCCACGGCCGAGCGCCGCGTCACCAGTCCCCGGCCATCCGGGTAGCCGCTTTTGTGCGCCGCCACTGGACGCATCTCAGCCCCATCTGCCGGAATGTGGTCGACCGCGTGTAGCAGTGCCTGCACTTGGTTCGACCGGACCCTGCCCTTGGTGCCGCTGAGGTCGATCGCCTGGAACTGGCGGAAGCCGAGCGGCGGCTGCGCTCGATCGATCCGCACCGGGACTAGCCGGCCGCTGTCGCGCGCGGCTTCCGCCTCGTCGCGTACCCACGGCGACTCGATCGACCGCTCCGACCACAGGACGACCACTGCATCCGCGCCTGCCAGAGCGCGCTCGATTTCCTTGGAGAACTGGCTGCCGCCACGGATATGCCGGTCCCACCAGACCTCGTGCCCGGCCTTTTCCAGCGCCGTCGCGATCGGCCGGGCCAGGTCGGCATCGCGGTGGTCGTAACTGAGGAACAGCTTGGCCATCAGGGCACCAGCACCGTGTCTTCGGCAACCAAGGCCGTTTCCGGATAATCGAGCGTGAAGTGCAGGCCTCGGCTTTCCCGCCGCGAGAGCGCCGAGCGGACGATGAGGTCGGCGACTTCGACCAAGTTGCGCAACTCGATAAGGTCGGGTGTCACCCGGAAATGGCGGTAATAATCGTTCACCTCCTGGCGCAGGAGATCGATGCGATTCTTTGCCCGCTCAAGACGCTTGGTGGTGCGGACGATGCCGACGAAATTCCACATGAACTGGCGAAGCTCGCGCCAGCATTGCTGGATGACCACCTCCTCGTCGCTGTCGGTGACCCGGCTTTCGTCCCAGCCGCGCACCTTCGGCGGTTCGGGCAATTGATCCCAGCATTCGATGATATGCCGCGCCGTCGCTTCGCCGAACACCAGGCATTCGAGCAAGCTGTTCGACGCCAGCCGGTTGGCGCCGTGCAGGCCCGACTGCGTGACCTCGCCAGCGGCATAGAGGCCGGGCGCGTCGGTCCGGCCGTGGACGTCCACCAGCACGCCGCCGCAGGTATAATGCTGGGCGGGGACGACCGGGATCGGCTCGACGGTGATGTCGATGCCGAGTTCCAGCAGGCGGGCGTGGATGTTGGGAAAATGCTCGCGCACGAACTCGGGCTCGCGGTGTGAGATGTCGAGATGGACGAAGTCGAGGCCGTCGCGCTTGATTTCGTGGTCGATGGCGCGGGCGACGATGTCGCGCGGCGCCAGCTCGGCGCGCTCGTCATAGTCGGGCATGAAGCGGTGGCCGGTCACGGGGTGTTTCAAGATGCCGCCCTCGCCGCGCACCGCCTCGGTGATCAGCAGATTCTTGACCTGCAAATTGTAGAGGCAAGTCGGATGGAATTGCATGAATTCCATGTTCGAAACCCGGCAGCCGGCGCGCCAGGCCATGGCGATGCCGTCACCTGTCGCGCCGCGCGGCGCTGTCGAATAAAGATAGGTCCGGCCGGCGCCGCCCGTCGCCAGCACCGTTGCCCTCGCCACCAGAGTCTCGACCGCGCCGCTGCGGCGGTTGAAGGCGTAGAGGCCGTGAACGGCGCCGCTGGTCGAGAATTCGCTGGCATGGCGGCCGGTGACGAGGTCGATCGCCACCATGTCCGGCACCAATGTGATGTTGGGGTTGGCCGCCGCCGCCGCTTCCAGCGCCTGCTGGATCGCCCAGCCGGTAGCGTCGGCGACATGGACGATGCGCCGGTGGCTGTGGCCGCCTTCCCGGGTCAGATGCCAACCATTTGCACCGTCGCCGGCGTTGAAAGGCACACCGAGCTCGGCCAGGCGGGCGATCGCTGCGGGCGCCTCGGCGACGACATGCTCGACGACATGCAAGTCGTTGAGGCCGGCGCCGGCGATCATCGTGTCGCGGACATGCGCCTCGAAGCTGTCGCCTTCCTCCAGCACCGCGGCAATGCCGCCCTGCGCCTTGCCGGTGGCGCCTTCGCCCAGCGCCCCCTTGGCGATCACCGCCACCTTGCGGGTCTGGGCAAGGTTCAGGGCGGCGGTCAGCCCGGCCGCGCCCGAGCCAACGATGAGGACGTCGTAACTGCTCACGCATTTTCCCGCGTCAGGCTGAGGAACACGTCCTCGAGGTCGGGGTCGCGCGTCGAGACGTCGACGATGCCGAGCCCCTCTGCCTGGAGCGCGGCAAGCACCTGGCCGGCGTTCACCCGGTCCTTGCGGTAGCCGATCTCCAGCGTGCGCTCGCCGGTGACCTCGATCCGCTCGAAGCAGGGGGCCTTGGGGGCGTTGGTCAAATCCTTGTCGACGGTCACCACCACCGCCTTGTCCTGCGCCCTCGCGACCAGCTCGCGGGTCGGCTCATTGGCGATCAGCTTGCCATGGTTGATGATGGCGATGCGGTCGCACAATTGCTCGGCTTCCTCCAGGTAATGAGTGGTCAGGACGACCGTCACGCCCTGGGCGTTCAAGCTTCGGACATAGGCCCAGAGCTGCTGGCGAAGCTCGATGTCGACGCCGGCGGTGGGCTCGTCGAGCACCAGGATCGGCGGCGAATGGACCATCGCCTTGGCGACCAGCAGCCGGCGCTTCATGCCGCCGGATAATGTGCGGGCGTAGGCGTTGGCCTTATCGGTCAAATGCATGGCGGCAAGCAGCTCGCCGGTGATCCGCCGCTCCTTAGGCACGCCGTAGAGCCCGGCCTGCAGCTCAAGCGCCTCCTTCGGCGTGAAAAAGGGGTCGAACAGGATTTCCTGGGGGACGATGCCGATCGACAATTTGGCGTTGCGCGGGTGCTCGTCGATGTCGAAGCCCCAGACGGTCGCCTTGCCGCCAGTCTTCACCACCATGCCGGCAAGCACGTTGATCAAGGTCGACTTGCCGGCGCCGTTGGGGCCGAGAAGACCGAAGATCTGGCCGCGCGGCACGTCGAAGCTGACCTCGTCCAGCGCCCTTTTGCCGTCCGCATAGGTCTTGCACATCGATTCGATGCGGATGGCGGGTTCGGCGCTACTCATGGCGGCGACAGCGATAGCCGCGCTTGCGCGAACCGGCAAAGGGCGATGGTAAATGCCCCCTTTACCTTACTCTACAGGGTAATCTTGACGTTAACCCTGTACTCGCCGGCTCATGGGTTCGCGTCTCGTCCTCGCCGCCACGCTACCGCTTGCGCTGCTTGCGCCAGCGGCCGGCTGGTCCGCGCCGGTCGACGCGCCGACCAAGCCCGCGGGACAGGCGCAGCTGATGAAGCCGCTGACCCTGGCCAAGCTCAACGACATGGATTTCGGCGACCTCGGCGTCACGGCCAATGGCACGGCGGTAATCAATCCCGTGACGGACACCATGACGACGACCGGCGGCGTCCTCAGCCTTGGCGGCACGCCTCGCGCCGCGACGTTCCGCGGCGTCGCGCAGGGCAGCGCGGTGGTCAACATCAAGGTGCCGAACGGCGGCATCACCCTCACCCGTGTCGGCGGCACGCAGACGATCCTGCTCAACGCCTTCACGCTCGACGGCCAGTCGAAGCGAACCTTGGCGGCGGCGGGAATCTTCGACTTCAAGGTCGGCGCCACGCTGCGTCCCACCGCCGGCCAGGCCGAAGGCCTGTATACCGGCACGTTCGACGTCACCATCCAATATCCCTGAGCCGGCCCGCTTCCTTAAACTTCCTGGTTAAAGCGCCGCGAACCGCAGCCATTCAATGCTTGGCCACAGCTTGTCGTCAAAATGGCGGCAACCAAGTGGATATTGGAAAGCATTGTCATGCGTGGATTGGCAAAGGCGGCATTGGCGCTCGGAGCGCTCGTCGCGGCATCATCACCGGCGCTGGCCGCGCCGGTCTCGGCTCCCGTCCCGCCGCAAGGCCGGGCGCTACTGCTGATTCCGCTGACGCTCACCAAGGTGCAGGACCTGAGCTTCGGCACCATCGTGCCTTCGACCACTACCGCCGGCTTCGTGTCGATCAATGCGGTGACCGGCGCCCGCACCGGATCGGCCGGTTTGACGCTCATGCCGGTGGACGTCGGCCGGCGGGCCGAGTTCGCTGGCGCCGGCACTCCGAACCAGCAGGTGATCATGGCGCTAACTCCCCCGGCCGAGCTGACCAATTTGGCCGGCGACACCATCCCCGTCCTCGCCATGAACCTCGACGGGCCGACGACCCGGACAATCGGCGCCAATCGCAGCTTCTTCGTCGGCGTCGGCGGCGTCATCTTCATTGCCGCCAACCAGCCCGAAGGCCTCTATTCCGCCGACTATGACCTGACCGCCGACTATCAATAAGCGCAAAGGTTGAACCGGCCCCGGGCGGGCGCTACCTCAACGGCATGATCCCGCCCCCGGAAACCATCAAGGTCCAGTCGGTCCGCGTCGCCTGCGACGGCTCGGGCGAAGTGCCCGCAGCGCTCGGCCACCCGCGCGTCTTCCTGCACATTGACGACCAACTTGGCTTCGTCGACTGCGGCTATTGCGATCGCCGCTTCGTGCTCGAAGGCGGTCCCGCCGATCGCAGCGTAACCGGAGCATGACCGACCCGCGCGGCTTCCTCTACCGCACCCTCGACCAGGACGAGGCGCAACGGCTCGCCGCCCGCCACCTCGCCGGCCATGACGATGGCGAGCTCTACCTGCAGTACCGGGTGAGCGAGGCCTTCGGCTTCGACGATGGCCGCCTGAAGCATGCCGACTACAACAGCGCCAGCGGCTTCGGCCTGCGCGGCGTTACTGGCGAAACCACCGCCTTCGCCCATGCCAACGAGATCAGCGCCGCCGCCATTGACCGCGCCGCCGCGACCCTGAAGCTGCTCGACCCGGCGACGAACGCCGCATCCATGCCGCCGCCGCGCACCAACCAGGCGATGTACGGAGCCGAGGATCCGCTCGCCTCTTTCGCCTTCGCCGACAAGGTCGCGCTTTGCCAAAAAATCGACGCCGCCGCCCGCGCCCGCGACCCGCGGGTCGAGCAGGCCAGCGTCATGCTGCAGGCGAGCTGGAGCGTCATCGAGATCCTGCGCGCCGACGGCTTCGTCGCCCGTGACGTCCGGCCGCTGGTGCGCCTCGGCGTGTCGATCGTCGCCCGCGACGGCGACCGCCGCGAGACCGGCTTCCACGGCTTCGGCGGCCGCTATTTGTACGACCGATTGTTCGACGAGACTGCGTGGAACCGCTCGATCGACATCGCGCTGGGCCAGGCTTTGGTGAACCTGGAAGCGGTTGCGGCTCCCGCCGGCGAAATGACCGTGGTCTGCGGCCCCGGCTGGCCGGGCGTGCTGCTGCACGAAGCGGTCGGCCACGGCCTTGAAGGCGATTTCAACCGCAAGGGCACCTCGGCATTCTCGGGCCGCATCGGCGAACGCGTCGCCGCGCCGGGCGTCACCGTCATCGACGACGGCGCCATGCATCAAAGGCGCGGCTCGCTGACCATCGACGACGAGGGCACGCCCACGGCACGCACCGTGCTGATCGAGGACGGCATTCTCAAGGGCTATTTGCAAGACCGGCTCAATGCCCGGCTGATGGGCATGGCGCCCACCGGCAACGGCCGCCGCGAAAGCTTCGCCCATGCGCCGATGCCGCGCATGACCAATACCTTCATGCTGGGCGGCAAGGACGAGCCGGACGAGCTGGTCGGGCGGGTCAAGGACGGCATCTATGCCAAGAGCTTCGGCGGCGGCCAGGTCGACATCACCAGCGGCAAGTTCGTCTTCTCCTGCACCGAGGCCTATCGCATCCGGAACGGCAAGCGCGCCGAGCCGCTGAAGGGCGCGACCTTGATCGGCGACGGGCCGAGCGTGCTGACCCGGGTCAAGGGCATCGGCAACGACATGGAGCTGGACGAAGGCGTCGGCATCTGCGGCAAGGCGGGCCAGTCGGTGCCGGCCGGGGTCGGCCAGCCGACGCTGCTGATCGAGGGCCTGACGGTGGGCGGCACCGCGGCTTGAGCGACTGGCGCGACGAGGTCCTGGGTTTCTGGTTCGGGCTCGACCCGGACGATTGGTGGAGCGGCAAGGCGGAGCTGGATTCTCTTTGCCGCGACCGCTTCCGCGACCTCCATGCCGATCAAAGGCAGCTGCCGCCGGTGAGTTTTCTGAGCGATGCCCGCACGGCGCTTGCCGCGTTGATCCTGTTCGACCAATTCCCGCGCAACATGTTCCGCGGCCATGCCGACCAGTTCATGACCGATGCGCTGGCGCTCGGCGTTGCCAAGGGCGCGGTCGACCGCGGCTTCGACGACCAGCTGACCAAGGACGAGAAGGCCTTCCTCTACATGCCCTTCCAGCACAGCGAGGTTCTGGCCGACCAGCGGCGGTCGGTGGCCTTGTTCACGGCGCTCGGCGACGATTGCCTGCTCGGCTTCGCCAAGAAACATTGCGACATCATCGAGCGGTTCGGCCGCTTCCCGCACCGCAATGCGATGCTCGGGCGAGCGCCGCGCCCGGCGGAAATCGCGGCGGGGGACGTCAAGCCCTGGTGAGCTAAAGCAAATGCGCGACCGGGCCGAGGTTGAAGCCGGCGGCCTCGGCGCAGCGGCGCAGTTCATCCGGCTCGGCGCCGTCCTCGGCGCGGGCCACGGCCCAGGCCAAAGTCGAGCGGTTTCCCGAGCGGCAGAACGCCAGCAACTTGCCGTCGCCAGTGGCGTGCAGCGCCGAGCGCATCGATTCGACGTCGGACGGGCCCATTCCGTAGCGGATCGGGATGTGGCGATATTCGATGCCGGCGGCGCGCGCGGCCGCTTCAAATTCGGCGGACAACGGCTGGTCGGCATCCTCATTGTCGGGCCGGTTGTTGACCAGCATGGTGACGCCCTGCTCCTTTAATCCCCGCACGTCGGCGGGCGTCAGCTGGCCCGCGACCAGGGTCTTGTCGTCCAGCTGGCGGATCATGCGACCGTCTCCTCATGCCCCGCAACCACCGCGAGCATCGCTTCACCATAACGCATCAGCTTGGCTTCGCCCACGCCCTGCACGCGGGCGAGCTCGGCGAGGCTCGACGGCCGGCTTTCAGCAATGCCGCGCAGGGTCGAATCGTGGAAGATCACATAGGGCGGCACGCCGCTTTCTTCGGCCAACTCGCGGCGGCGGGCGCGCAAAGCTTCGAACAAGGGATCGGCAGGGCCGGCAGCGGCACGGTCGCGGCGCGAGCGCTTGCGCGGCGGGGGTACGGCGATGACCAATTGCTCATCACCCTTGAGGACGGGCCTGGCGCCGGGGCCGAACGACAGGCCGCCATAAGCGTCCGCGCGCAACGCGTCGCGGGCGATCAGGGCGCGCGCGACGGGACGCAGCAGCACCACTTCGTCCGCCGAGGCGATGCCGAACACGCTCAACCGGTCATGGCCGAAGCTTCGCACCTTCTCATTGTCGTCGCCGGCCAGCACCGCCGCCAAATGCGCGACTCCGAAGCGCATTTCGGTGCGGAAGGCCGCCGACAGCAATTTGCGCGCCACCTCGGTGGCGTCGATCGTCGCCGGCGGCTCCAGGCAATTGTCGCAATTGCCACACTGCGCCGGCGGGTCCTCGCCGAAGTGGCGAAGCAGGATTGCCCGGCGGCAGGTGGCCGCCTCGACGAAGGCGGCCAGGGCATTCAAGCGCTCGCGCTCGCCGGCCTGGCGCGCCGGCTCGACCTCCAGCTCGATGCGGCGGCGGGCACGGGCGAAATCCTCGGCGGCCCAGAACAGCCAGGCCTCGGCCGGCTCGCCGTCGCGACCGGCACGGCCGGTCTCCTGGTAATAAGCCTCGATCGACTTAGGGATGGCGGCATGGGCGACGAAGCGCACGTCGGGCTTGTCGATGCCCATGCCGAAGGCGACGGTCGCCGCCATCACTATGTCCTCGGAGGGCACGAAGGCGGCCTGGTTGCGCTTGCGCACCGCAGGGTCGAGCCCGGCATGGTACGCCAGCGCCGGCCGACCGCTGGCCGCCATGCCTTCGGCCAGCTTCTCGGCCTTGTCGCGGCTAGGCGCATAGACGATTCCGGCGCCCGGATTGGCAGCAAGCAATTGCTTCAACTGGCCGCCGATCCCGGCGCGCGGGCGGACGTGGTAGCGGATGTTCGGCCGGTCGAAGCCGGCGACGACCAGCCCGTCCCCGGGAATTCCGAGCTGGGCAAGGATATCGGCCTGGGTTCGGCGGTCGGCGGTGGCGGTCAGGGCCAGCCTGGGCACGTCGCGGTGCGCGTCGAGCAACGGCCGCAGCTGGCGATAATCGGGACGGAAATCATGGCCCCATTCGCTGACGCAATGGGCTTCATCGATGGCAATTAAAGCCAGCGGCAGCCGCTCGGTCAGCCGCCCGAAGCCGTCGGTCGTCGCCCGCTCCGGCGCGACGTAGAGCAGGTCGAGCTCGCCGGCGAGGAGGCGCTGGACGGTCGCATCGCGATCGCTGTCGGCCGAGGTCAAGGAAGCGGCGCGGATGCCGAGCGCCTGCGCCGCCCGGATCTGGTCGTGCATCAGCGCGATCAAGGGCGAGACCACCAGGGCGGTGCCCTGCCGCGCCAGCGCCGGCAGCTGGTAGCACAGCGACTTGCCGGCGCCGGTCGGCATGACCGCCAGCGTGTCCTTGCTCGCCATGACCCGCTCAACTACCTCGGCCTGCGACCCGCGGAACGAGTCGAAGCCGAAAACGGTCTTGAGGATCTCGCGCGGGGTCACTCGGCCGCTCGCGTCACCAGCCGTCATTCACAACGCAGCTCTTGGCCGCTATCCAAAGGTACGAGCGTGAGTTCGCTCAGCTCGAGCGTATCAATCTCGTACGGCCAGTGCTCGAACCCAGGCTTTTGTGGAATTACATCACAGACGTCGGTCGGCGCAGAGCGTTCGCCGCGGCGCATGAGCGCGCGATAACGGAAGGCTTGGGCGTAACCGTTTTCAATGGTCAGAAGCGCCTGCGAACCCTTCCCTTCGCCAGGTGCAGCAACCCGACGAAATGAAATTCGCACTTGGCCCGGGGTAATAGGCAACGGATCGATAGTATTACTCCGCATCGCAACTGGGGGCAGAACGCCACTTCCCGGAGGGGTCGGCAGTTTCTGCATTTGACTGAGCGCCCAAGCTTCGAATGTTGGTAATTGGCCGGCCGAGCGACGTTCCACGACTATTGCGGTTGCACCATTGAATTGGACAGTCAGGCTTTCGCCCGACTGAATCACCACCGGCGATGCCCCCTGCGCCGATAGAGCGGCGACCAAAAACAGATTTAGAAAAGCGACAGCGGCAAAGCGGAACATCAGCGAAGCAAACACGAGATTGATTATGCGATCAACCCTACTCGGCCGCTTCCTCCAGCTCGCGCTCAGCGGCCTGGCGTGCCCAGAGTTCGGCATAGAGCCCGTTTGCGCGCAGCAGATCCTGGTGCGTGCCGGTCTCGGCGACCTTGCCAGCGTCGAGGACGATGATCTGGTCGGCGTCGACGATGGTCGACAGCCGATGGGCGATGGTAATCGTCGTGCGGTTCCTGGCGACGTTGGCTAGCGTCGCCTGGATGGCTTCCTCGGTCCGGCTGTCGAGGGCGCTGGTTGCCTCGTCGAGGATCAGGATCGGTGGGTTCTTGAGCAAGGTGCGGGCGATGGCGACGCGCTGCTTCTCGCCGCCGCTGAGCTTCAGCCCGCGCTCGCCGACCGTGGATTCATAGCCCTGCGGCAGAGCGGCGATGAAGCGGTCGATGGCCGCGCCCTTCGCGGCTGCCTCGACTTCCGCCTGGCCGGCGCCCTCGCGCCCGTAGGCGATGTTGTAGCCGATGGTGTCGTTGAACAGCACCGTGTCTTGCGGGACGATGCCGATGGCGGCGCGCAAGCTGGCCTGGGTGACTTTGGCGATGTCCTGGCCGTCGATGCGGATGCTGCCGCCGGTCGGCTCGTAGAAGCGGTAGAGCAGGCGGGCGAGCGTCGACTTGCCGGCGCCCGATGGCCCGACCACGGCCAGTGTCGTGCCCGGCGCCACGGCGAAGCTGACACCCTTCAGGATGTCGCGGCCGGGATCGTAGGCGAAGTGCACGTCTTCGAACGTCACCAGCCCGCGCGTCACCTCCAGCGGCGGCGCGCCGGGCGCATCGACGATCTCGGCCGGCGTGTCGGTCAGTTCGAACATCGCCTCCATGTCGATCAGCCCCTGGCGGACCGAGCGATAGACCCAGCCGAGCATGTCCAGCGGCCGGAACAGCTGCAGCAGCAGGCCATTGACCAGCACTACGTCGCCGGCGGTGAAGCGCCCCTGGCTCCAGCCCCAGACGGTGAAGCCCATGGCTCCGGCCATCATCAAGTTGGTGATGATCGACTGGCCGATGTTCAGCCAGGCAAGCGACGTTTCGTTCTTCGTCGCCGCGCGCGCATAAGCGGCGATGGCCTCGTCGTACCGCCGCGCCTCGCGTTCCTCGGCGCCGAAATATTTGACGGTCTCATAGTTCAGCAGGCTGTCGACGGCGCGGCCGATGGCGCGGTTGTCGACCTCGTTCATCTCGCGCTGCAGCTTGGTGCGCCAGTCGGTCACCGCGCGCGTGAAGGCGATGTAGATGGCGACGATGACCAGGGTGGCGGCGACCATGCCGAAGCCGAACTTTAGATAGAAGATGACGCAGATGGCGGTCAGCTCGATCAAGGTCGGAGCGATGTTGAACAACAGGAAATAGAGCATCATGTCGATG
>Ga0307505_10002370_pt1 | contig 13237 bp, 12 predicted proteins | sample 23_S_MG_FD_202183 | JGI IMG/M metagenome (GOLD analysis project Ga0307505, IMG submission 202183) | Soil microbial communities from Populus trichocarpa stands in riparian zone in the Pacific Northwest, United States - 23_S | ecosystem: Environmental > Terrestrial > Soil > Riparian zone > Trees...
AAGGCGTCGCGCCGCACGAAGATCGCCTGGTCGCCGGTGGCGATGCCGGTGAGGCGCGAGCGCCGGTTGACGAAGAAGGCGATCACGGCGAGGCGCGGGTCGCCGGAATCGATCGCCACGTCGAAGCGGCCCCAGGCGTGCGCCGCGAGCGCGCCCAGCACCGCGGCGTCGGCGCGCTCGGGCAGCCGCGTGTCCGCGTGCAGGAACAGCAGCGCGTCGCCCGCGGCGGCGGCGGCGCCGGCATTCATCTGCACGGCGCGCCCGCGCGGCGCCACCAGCACCCGGTCGCAAAGCGGGGCGGCGAGCCGCAGCGTGGCATCGGAACTGCCGCCGTCGACCACGATCACCTCGTGGCCGCGCGCGCGCAGCGGCGCGAGGGCCGCGAGGCAGGCCTCGATGCCCGCCGCCTCGTCCAGCACCGGTACGACGACGCTCAGCCGCGCAGCCACGCGTGGAATCGCTCCACGTAGCCGAGGACCTTCCGCGGCGCGTGCGCCTTCTTCCACACGCCGGCCGCGTACTTGTTGGCCTCGGCGAGCGTGGGATAGATGTGGATGGTGCCGAGGATCCCGTTCAGGCCGATGCCGTGGCGCATGGCGGCGACGAACTCGGCGATCAGGTCGCCGGCATGCTCCCCGGCGATGGTGACCCCGAGGATGCGGTCCTTGCCCGGCACGGTGAGCACCTTCACCACGCCATGCGCCTCCTCGTCGGCGATGGCGCGGTCCAGGTCGTCGAGGCCGTAGGTCGTGACCTCATAAGCGATGCCCCGCTCCTTCGCCTCGGTCTCGTTCAGCCCGACGCGCGCCACCTCCGGGTCGGTGAAGGTGGCCCAGGGGATCACCGAGTAATCGGCGCGGAACATCTTCAGGCCGCCGAAGAGCGCGTTCACCGCCGCGTACCAGGCCTGGTGCGCGGCGGTATGCGTGAACTGGTAGGGCCCGGCGACGTCGCCGCAGGCGTAGATGTTGGGGTACGTCGTCTGCAGGTACTCGTTGGTCTGCACCGTGCGCCCCTTGCCCACCGGAATGCCCAGCGCCTCCAGCCCGTAGCCCGCAGTGTTCGCCACGCGGCCCACCGCGACCAGCAGCGCGTCGAACTCGATCGCCAGGTCGCGCCCCTGGTGCGCGCAGATCAGCACCTTGCGCCCCTCTTCGACGCGGAACTCCTTCGCCTGGTGCGCGAGGCGCAGGTCCACGCCCTCCTCGCGGAAGCGCCGCGCCACCATCTCGGCGATCTCCGGGTCCTCGCGGATCAAGAGCCGCGGCAGCATCTCCACCTGCGTCACCTGCGCGCCCAGGCGCTGGAAGGTCTGCGCCAGCTCGCAGCCGATCGGCCCGCCGCCCAGCACCACCAGCCGCCGCGGCAACACCCGCAGGTCCCACAGCGTGTCGGAGGTGTAGAAGCCGGTGTCCTCGATGCCGGGGATGGGCGGCACGAAAGGGCGGCCGCCGGCGGCGATGATGATGGAGCGCGTAGTGAGCGTACGGACGGTGCCGTCCTGGCTTTTGACCTTCACGGTCCAGGGTGAGGCGATCATCGCCTCGCCCTGGAGGCATTCCACCCCCAAACTCTCGTAGCGCTCAACGGAGTCGTGGGGTTCGATGGTCCGAATCACCCGCTGCACCCGCTCCATCACCTCCGCAAAGTCGAACTCCGCGCTGGCCGACTTCAGCCCGTACTCCTTCGCCCGCCGGATGGTCGATAGAACCCGCGCAGTCTTGATCAGCGCCTTGGACGGCACGCAGCCTGTATTGAGGCAATCCCCGCCCATGCGATGCTTCTCGACCAGGGTCACCTTCGCCTTCACCGCCGCGGCGATATAGGCGCTCACCAGGCCCGCCGAGCCCGCCCCGATCACCACCAGGTTGCGGTCGAACTTCGCCGGCTTCGGCCAGCGCGCGTACACGCGGCGCGCCTTGAGCGCCTCGAGCACCTTCTTCGCCGCGAGGGGAAACAGGCCGAGCAGCGTGAAGGCCGCGATCAGCCCGCCCGAGAAGCGGAACTCGCCGAGCTGCGCGCCGGCGTAGACGTAGACGAGGGTGCCGGCGAGCATGCCGAGCTGGCTGACCCAGTAGTAGGTCCAGGGGCGGATCGGCGTGAGGCCCATCAGCAGGTTGACGGCGAAGAACGGGACCGCCGGCACCAGGCGCAGCGCGAAGAGGTAGAACGCGCCCTCGCGCGCCACGCCCTCGTTCACCGGCTTCAGGCGCGCACCGAACCTCGCCTGCACCCAGTCGCGCAGCAGGAATCTCGAGGCGAGGAAAGCGAGCGTCGCGCCGATCGTGGAAGCGAAAGACACGAGCACCGTGCCCCAGACGAGGCCGAACACCGCGCCGCCGAGCAGCGTCAGCACCGCCGCGCCGGGGAACGACAACCCGGTGACCGCCACGTAGACGAGGAAGTAGAGGAACGCCGTGCCCCAGGGGTTCGAGACGAAATGCGCCTGGACGCCGGCCTGGTGCGCGCGCAGCGCCTCCAGCGTGAGGTAGCGGTGCCCGCCGAAGGCGAAGAACGCCGCCGCCAGCACGGCGAGGGCGGCGAGGACGAGGAGACGGGTGCGGCTCACGCCGCCTACCTTACAGCAGCGCGGCGGAGCGCTGCCCCTGCTCGTCGAGCAGCTCCATCAGGCGGTCGCTGGTGGCGCGCAGCCGCTGCGACAGCATCAGCACCAGCTCCATCAGGATCTTGGCGCCGAGCATCGGCTGCTCGACGATGATGCGCGCCAGGCTCTCGCGGTCGAGCACCGCCACCATCGCGGCCTCCACCGCGACGCAGGTGGCGAAGCGCGCCTCGCCGTCGATCATCGACATCTCGCCGAGGGTGCGCCCCGGCTCGACCAGCGCGATCAGCTGCGGCGTGTTCCAGCGGTCCTGCTTGCGCACCTCGACGCGGCCTTCGATCAGCATCATCATGAAGTCGCCGCCCTCGCCCTCGCGGATGATCTCGGCGCCGGCCGGCGCGCGGTACACGTCCATGAAGTGCGACAGCAGCTGCACCTCCGCGGGGGTGAAATTCTCCAGCAGCGCGCACTTCGGGATCAGGGCGTGCATCTGGCCGGAGAAGCGCGCGGCGTCGCCGAGGTACTCCAGGTGCTCGAGCTGTTGCGGTCGTTCGGCCATGGGCGCGGTGGGTTGGCGGGCCATTCTAGCCTAGCGGATCAGCCAGGCCACGGTGGCCACCCAGCCGAGCGCCGCGGCCGCCAGCATCGGGTCGCGCAGCAGCTCCTGCGCCGGGTCGCCGCCGCCGCCGCGGTAGTGCAGGCGGAAAAGATAACGAAAGCTCCCCAGCAATACCCAGGGCAGCGACCAGATCAGGTGCTCGGTGCCGTGCAGCGCCACCGTGGCCTCGGCGACCGTGTACAGGGCATAGGTGACCACCATGCCGACGACGCAGGCGAACACCGCCTTGTCGAGGAACGCCGGGGTGTAGGCCTCCAGCACCGGCCGGTGCTGCGCGGCGTCCCCGGCGAGGCGCTCCAGCTCGGCGCGGCGCTTGGCGAAGCCGAGGAACAGCGTGAGGAGGAACCCGCAGGCGAGCAGCCAGCGCGAGGGCTCGATGCCGATGCCCCAGGTGCCCGCCAGCAGGCGCAGCATGAAGCCCGCGGCGATGATGAACACGTCGAGCACCGGCACCCGCTTCAGGCCCAGGCTGTAGGCCGCGTTGAGCGCGAGGTAGGCGGCGACGAGCGCCGCCACGCGCCAACCGGTCCAGACCGCGAGCGCGAGCGCGGCGAGCGCCACGCCGGCGGCGATGGCATGCGCGGCGGCGGGCGCGATCGCGCCGCGCGCCACCGGCCGGTCCTTCTTGTCCGGATGCTCGCGGTCGCGCTCGGCGTCGAGCGCGTCGTTGCAGGCATACACGGCGCTGGAGGCGAAGCAGAACGCCAGGGTGGCCGCGAGGGCCGCCTGCAGGATGCCCGGCTGGTCCCAGGCGTGGCCGAACAGCAGCCCCGCCAGCACGAAGCCGTTCTTCACCCAGTGGTGCGGGCGCAGCAGCTGCACCACGTCTCGTGCGCTCACCGGAAGCCGTAGCGCTCGAAGAAGTAGCAGCCGCCCACCGGCAGCCAGGACGGGATGCGGTACCAGCGCTCGCGCACCACCTCGAGCACCCCTTCCCGGTAGGCGCGGTAGTCGAAGCCGCGCCCGAGCACCGCGTAGTGGGTCGTGCCGCGCGCCGGGATCTCGATCGCCTCGACCTCGCGGAAGTACGGCCGGTAGCGCTCCAGTTCGGCCGGCTCGCGCCGGAAGATGGCGAGGTCGCGGCCATCGAAACGCCGCCAGTCGGTGACGATGTCGTCGTGGCGCGCGTGCGAGGAGCCCGCGCCGAACACCGGCACGTTGCGCCCGGTGTGGTGGGTAAGGATCGCGGCCAGCGAATAACCCTCGGTGGCCAGGCGATAGCGCGCGAACTGCGGGCCGACCGGTTGCAGCACCGCCTTGGGATCGAACTGCAGCACCAGGCGCTGGTACTGGCTCCTGCCCTGCCAGGTTTCCAGCGGCAGCGCGGCGAGCGCGACGAAGGCCGCCACATGCAGCACGGCGAGCGCCCCGAACCAGCGCAGCGTGAGGACGAGTGCGCGGCGCTCCAGCACCAGCGCCACCGTCATGACGAGAGCGGGGACGAAGGACATCAGCCAGTGCAGGCCGATGCGCTTCACCGGCGAGAGCAGCAGGAAGACCGCCAGCGGCACGAGCCACGCGGCGAGGAGGATGCCGGCCTCGGGCCGCGCGAGCGCCTGGCGCAGGCGCTCGCGCCCGCGCCAGGCGAACCACAGGAGCGGCGCCGCGAGATAGGCGAGCGATGCCGCGTACAGCGCCGGCGTGCCCCAGGAAAAGCCCGCGTCGTCGTGCCGGTTGATGGCGTTGAACATCACGTTGCACCAGCAGGCCTGCCAGTTCCAGTACAGGTTCAGGAGGCCGAAGGGCAGCGCGCCGGCGAAGGCGAGGCCGAAGGCCGCCGGCCGCCGCGCGGCGATCGCCCAGACGAGGTACGCGAGCCCCAGCAGCACCGCGAAATACTTGGACAGGAACGCCAGGCCGAGGAGCATCCCGGCGAGCAGGAACCTCTGGCGCGCGAACGCGAGGAGCGAGGCCACCGAGAAGAACACGAGCGGCGTGTCGGTGGTGACCAGCACGTTCCAGACGTTCATCGGCACCAGCAGCACCACCAGCCCGGCGAGATCTGCAGTGTCGGCGTCCCGGCCGAACCAGGCGGCGAGCGCGTGCCGCACGAGGAGCGCAAGCGCCGCGGGCAGCAGGATCGCCGGCAGGCGCAGCAGCCATTCGGCGTTCGACAGCGCCACCAGCGGGGCCAGCATCCAGCCCACCATCGGCGGGTGGTCGTAGTAGCCGAGGTCGGGGCGCTGGCCCCAGATGGCGAAATAGGCCTCGTCGCCGGTGATGGGCAGCGCCGCGCCCAGCCAGAAGCGGAACACGAGGGTCGCGGCGAGCGCGCCCCAGAACCACTGCCGCGGCGTCAGGAAGACCACGGCGGGATTCTAACGAGCGTCCTACTTTCTGCTCTTGCCGGCCTTGCGGCGCTCCTTCACCGCGCCGGCGAGCGTCTCCAGCGCTTCCAGCGAGTCCTTCCAGCCCAGGCAGGCGTCGGTGACGCTCTGGCCGTACTGCAGCGGCTTGCCCAGGGTGAGCTCCTGGCGGCCTTCCACCAGGTGCGACTCGACCATGGCGCCGATGATGCGCCGCTCCCCGCCCGCGATCTGCGCACCGATGTCGCGCGCCACCTCCAGCTGGCGCTTGTACTGCTTGGCGGCGTTGGCGTGCGAGCAGTCGACCATCAGGCGCTCGGCGAGCTTCGCCTTCGCCAGTTCGGCGCAGGCGGCGGCGACGCTCGCCGCGTCGTAGTTCGGGTTCTTCCCGCCGCGCAGGATGATGTGGCAGTCGTCGTTGCCGCGCGTCTGCACGATCGCCACCTGCCCGGTCTTGTGCACCGAGAGGAAGTGGTGCGGCCGGCCGGCGGCGAGGATCGCATCCACCGCGATCCTCACGTTGCCGTCGGTGCCGTTCTTGAACCCGACCGGCGCCGAGAGCCCGGAGGCGAGTTCGCGGTGCACCTGCGACTCGGTGGTGCGCGCGCCGATGGCGCCCCAGGACACCAGGTCGCCCATGTACTGGGGCGAGATCACGTCGAGGAATTCGCAGCCCGCCGGCACCCCCGCCTGGTTGATGCGCACCAGGAGGTCCCGCGCGATCCGCAGCCCCTCGTTGATGCGGTAGCTGCCGTTGAGGTAGGGGTCGTTGATCAGGCCCTTCCAGCCCACCGTGGTGCGCGGCTTCTCGAAATACACGCGCATCAGGATCTCCAGCTCGCCCTCGTGCAGGCGGCGCTCGGCGGCGAGGCGCCCGGCGTACTCCACCGCCGCGGCGGGGTCGTGGATCGAGCAGGGCCCGATCACCACCAGCAGACGATCCGATTTCCCCTGCAGGATGGCGCGCAGCTTGCGCCGCGTCTCGGCGATCAGCGTCTCCATCGGCGTGCCCTGGATCGGGAAGAAGCGGATCAGGTGCTCCGGCGGCGGCAGCGGGACGACGTTCTCGATCCTCTCGTCGTCGGTGAGCGAAGTCTTGTCGGCCGGTACGGGGCCGAGGAAGGAGTCGGTGGGCGCGGTCATGGGGTAAGCCTCAAGGATCAAAAAAAAACCGCCAGGCACTTCTGCTCTGGCGGTTTCTCGGTTTCGCTGGACTGCGGCTAGCCGTTCCCCTCCGCCAGAGGGCGCGGAAAGTAAAAGAAATAGCCGGAGAACCAAAGCGTCATGGCAGGCATTGAAGCATGGCCGGGCCCGGCCTGTCTACTTGGGCCATAGCACCATCTGCGTGCAGCGGAAGGTGGCGATCTTCTTTTCGGTGCCTTCGATGCTCACCACGGCGTCCCAGACCTGGGTGGTACGCCCGAGGTGCACGGGCGTGGCCCGGCAGGCGATGGCCCCCTCCCGGGTGGTGCCGAGGAAGTTGGCCTTGAGCTCGAGCGTGGTGAAGCCGCTCGCCCCCTGGGGCAGCAGGGCGATGCAGCCGTAGCCGCAGGAGGTGTCGGCGAGGGCGATCACCGTCGCCGCGTGCAGGAAGCCGTTGGGCGCCATCAGCGCCTGGCGCACGTCCAGGCGGCTGTCCACGCCCTGCGCTGTCATGGACAGGATCTGCAGGCCGACCAGGCCCGGCAGGTGGCCCTCGCTGCGGCCGTTGAAAACTTCGGGCGTCAGTTCCGGTCGGAAGGAAGTCACAGCGCGAATCTAGCACTCGGCTGAAACGACTGCCAGAAACGCGGCGCGAAAGTTGCTATATGCTGAAGAAGAAAAAGGAGGCGCACATGACGGCGAATGTCGCTATTCCGATCGCGGGGTTCAAGGACGTCTACGACGTCCCGGTGGTGGAGAAGGCCTTGCACGCCCTCCCCGCCGGCGCCAACGAAGCGCTGCGCGCGCTCTACGACAAGATGCTGCGCGTCGGCGGGCAGCGCTTCACCGTGAAACCCTCCGCCATGCCGGCGATGGATGCGCTGTTCGACGAGCTGCCCAATTTCGTCGATGTGCTGGAGGACATCCGCAAGCAGCTCGCCCTGTGCATCGACTCCGAGGACGCCGTCGAGCTGCCGCCCATGCTGCTGCTGGGCGAGCCGGGCATCGGCAAGACGCACTTCGCTCGGCGCATCGCGCAGCTGCTGGGCACCGGCTACGGCTTCGTGCCGATGAGCACACTCACCGCGGGCTGGATCCTGGGCGGCGCCTCCTCGCAGTGGAAGAACGCCAAGCCCGGCAAGGTGTTCGAGACCTTCCTCAACGGCGAGTACGCCAACCCGGTGATGGTGGTGGACGAGCTGGACAAGGCGAGCGCCGAGAGCAACTACGACCCGCTCGGCGCGCTGTACTCGCTGCTCGAAGTCGACACCGCCACGCGCTTCGTGGACGAGTTCGCCGAGGTGCCGATCGACGCCTCGGGCGCGGTGTGGTTCGCCACCGCCAACGACGCCGCGCGCATCCCCGAGCCGATCCTCAACCGCATGCACGTCTACGAGATCGAGCCGCCCGATGCCGACGGCGCGGCGCGCATCGCGCTCGCCATCTACCGCGAGATCCGCGGCGCGCACGACTGGGGCAAGGGCTTTCCCGAAGTTCCGGGCGCGGCCGTGGTGGACAGGCTCGCCGAAATGTCGCCGCGCGAGATGCGGCGGGCGGTGCTCGCCGCTTTCGGCAACGCCAAGGTCGCCGGGCGCGACGCGCTCAGCGCCGAAGACGTGCAGGAGGCGCGCGGCGCGAAGAAGCGGATCGGGTTTTAGCCCGTTCCGAAATCACGCGTTGCAGTGCAGGCGGTATCTGCACTGCAGCGCATCGTGGTTCTTCAGGTGTAGGCCAATAGCCGCCCGCAGGCGATCACCGACACCCACAAGAGCAGCGACAACGCCGCGCTGAGGCGCGCCGCGGCCGGCGGCGCGCGGTTCACGTCCCAGTCGGAGGCGCCGCGGAACACCCCGGCATGGAACACCGCCGCGTTCACGCCGGCGGCGAGGATCAGGCAGATCTTCAGCGCGAACACCGGGTTGCCGATCAGGTCGTTGGCGTGCGCCACGAACATGGCGAGGCCGCTCGGCACGATGAGGAGGAAGCTCGCCGCGGTCCAGGGCAGGATGTGGGAGGCGAGGCGGCGCACCGGCACCGAGTTCGAAAAACCCAGCAGCCGCAGGTCCAGCATCGCGATCGAGCCGACCAGCAGCGCGATGCCGGTGAGGTGCACGATCTCCACGATGGGATAGAGCCACAGCGACTGGCGCATCGCCACGCCGAGCGCGCTCATCTCGATGGCGCCCATGGGGGTCATGACTACCTCAGCTCGACCGTTTTTCCGCCGATGGTGATGCGCTCGGCGCGCATCTCCTCGGGCTTGCTGCGGTTCGGGTAGCCCTCCAGCGTCGCCGTGGTGCCGGGCGCGAGCATCGCCTTCGTGAGGCCGCGGTTTTCCATGCGCGAAGGCGGCGCCAGCACGCACTGCCAGGTCTTGCCCGGGGTCTCCAGGCGCACGTGGCCGTGCGGGTGCTCGTAGCCGTATTCGAGGATTTTCCCGGTGAGCTTCAGCGGCTTGCCGGAGTCGTACTCGCTCCAGCCGTGGTGCGCGAGCGCGGCCGCCGGCACCGCGAGGATCGCGCCAAGGAACGCTCTGCGTTTCATGCCGTACCTCCTACCCGTTGTTCGACCCAGTCCTTCACCGATTGCAGCGCGGCCTCCAGCTTCTCCGGCTCGGTGCCGCCGGCCTGCGCCATGTCCGGCCGCCCGCCGCCCTTGCCGCCGACCTGCTGCGCGACGAAATTCACCAGTTCCCCCGCCTTCACCCTGCCCGTCAGGTCGGCGGTGACCCCCGCGATGAGCGACACCTTGCCCTCGCTCACCGCGCCGAGCACGATCGCCGCGCTCTTCAACTGGTCCTTCAGGCGGTCCACGGCCTCGCGCAGGGTCCTGGCGTCCGCGCCATCGAGCGTCGCCGCCACCACCCTGGCGCCCTTCACCGCCACCGCCTGTCCCGCCAGGTCCGTGCCCTGGCCGGAGGCGAGCCGGGACTTGAGTTTCGCCAGTTCCTTCTCCAGCGCCTTCTTCTCCTCGATCAGGCCCTGCACCGCCCTGTCCACCATGCCGGGCTCGAGCTGGGTGCGCAGCTGCCGCGCCACCTCGTGCAGCTCCTGCAGCTGGGCATCGATGATCGCCAGCGCGTTGCTGCCGGTAGTCGCCTCCACGCGGCGGATGCCCGCCGCGACGCCGCCCTGCGAGAGGATCTTGAACACGCCGATGTCGCCGGTGCGCTCGACGTGCGTGCCGCCGCAGAATTCGCGCGAGGAGCCGATGTCGAGCACGCGCACCTCGTCGCCGTACTTCTCGCCGAACAGCATCACCGCGCCGGACTTCTTCGCCTCCTCGACCGGCATCACCTGCGCGCGCGTGGGCGTATTGGCGAGGATCTCGGCGTTCACGCGGCGCTCCACCTCGCGCAGCTCCGCTTCGCCCACCGGCTTGTCGTGCGCGAAGTCGAAGCGCGTCTTGTCCGCGTCCACGAGGGACCCCTTCTGCTGCACGTGCGGCCCGAGCACCTCGCGCAGCGCCTTGTGCATCAGGTGGGTGACCGAGTGGTTGCGCATGGTGCGCTTGCGCCGCTGCACGTCGACGCGCGCCTCGACGTTGTCGCCGACCTTGAGCGCACCGGCCTTGAGCGCGCCGTGGTGGCCGAACACTTCGGCCTGGACCTTCTGCGTGTCCTCGACCTCGAAGGTGCCGCCCGCGGCCACCAGTTCGCCGCGGTCGCCGACCTGGCCGCCCGACTCGGCGTAGAACGGCGTCTGGTCGAGCACCGCCACGCCCGCCTCGCCCGCCTTCAGGGACTGCGCCGGGCTGCCGTCGCGGTACAGCGCCACCACCTTCGCCTGCGCGCTCAGCGTCTCGTAGCCGCGGAACTCGGTCTTGCCGCCGGCGTATTCCAGCCCCGCGCCGGCGCTGAACTTGCTCGCCGCGCGCGCGCGCTCGCGCTGCGCCTGCATGGCGGCCTCGAACCCCGCCATGTCGAGCATCACGCCGCGCTCGCGGCAGATGTCGGCGGTGAGGTCCACCGGGAAGCCGAAGGTGTCGTAGAGCCGGAACGCGGTCTCGCCGTCGAGCAGCTTTTCGCCCGAGGCGAGCGCCGATTCGAGCACGCCCATGCCGTTCTCCAGCGTCTCGGCGAAGCGCTCCTCCTCCTGCTTCAGCACGGCGGCGACGCGCTGCCGGTCCTTCCTCAGCTCGGGGTAGGCCTCTCCCATCGCGCGGTCGAGATCCTCCACGATGCGGTGGAAGAACGGCTGCTTTTGCCCCAGCTTGTAGCCGTGGCGGATGGCGCGCCGGATGATGCGCCGCAGGACGTAGCCGCGGCCCTCGTTGCCCGGGATCACGCCGTCCACGACGAGGAAGGCGCAGGCGCGGATGTGGTCGGCGATGACGTTGAGCGAGGGGTTCTTCAGGTTCTTCTGCCCGGTTTCCCTCGCCGCGGCCTTGATCAGGTCCTGGAACAGGTCGATCTCGTAGTTGGAGTGCTTGCCCTGCAGCACCGCGGCGATGCGCTCCAGGCCCATCCCGGTGTCCACGCAGGGTTTCGGCAGGGGCGCGAGCACGCCCTTGGCATCGCGGTCGTACTGCATGAAGACGAGGTTCCAGATCTCGATGTAGCGGTCGCCGTCCGCCTCCGCGGAGCCCGGCGGGCCGCCGGCGACGGCGGGGCCGTGGTCGTAGAAAATCTCGCTGCAGGGCCCGCAGGGCCCGGTGTCGGCCATCTGCCAGAAGTTGTCCGACTGGTACTTCTGGCCGCCGGGCTTGTCGCCGATGCGCACCACGCGCGCCGCGGGGACGCCGACCATCTTCGTCCACAACTCGTAGGCCTCGTCGTCGGTCTCGTAGACCGTGACCCAGAGCTTCTCCGCCGAGAGCTTGTACACCTTGGTGAGCAACTCCCAGGCGTACTGGATGGCGTCCTTCTTGAAGTAGTCGCCGAAGCTGAAATTGCCCAGCATCTCGAAGAAGGTGTGGTGGCGCGCGGTGTAGCCGACGTTCTCCAGGTCGTTGTGCTTGCCGCCGGCGCGCACGCTGCGCTGCGAGGTGGTGGCGCGGTTGTAGGGGCGCCTCTCCTTGCCGAGGAACACCTCCTTGAACTGCACCATGCCGGAGTTGACGAACAGCAGTGTCGGGTCGTTGGCCGGCACCAGCGGGCTGGAGGCGACGACAGTGTGGCCCTTGGACTTGAAATACTCCAGGAAGCTGGCGCGGATGCCGTTCGCGTGCATAGGCCGGCTATTCTAAAGGAAGGCCCACGGCCCAAAGGAGCGCCTGCGGCGCTGGGGCGCCGCAGGCCTCTCCCATTTCCCTAGGCGGCGAGCCGCCCGTACTTCACCAGCCGCGCGCGGATTCCCGTCTGCGTGCGCTGGTGCGCCACGGCCAGTTCCCCGAGCGCGTGCCCCGCGTCGAAGGACGCGAGGAGCTTGCGGTCCTCGTCTTCGGACCAAGGCTCCCCGGTCTTCGCCGGCAACTGCTGCTTGCGCCGCTCGAACTGCGCGGCGCGCTCCAGCGCCTCGACCGCCGTGTACAGCGCGCGCACCGTCTGCGGCCGCTGGTAGGCGCCTTCGGCGGGAAACACTTCGCCCGATTCCGGATCGACGCCGTTGGCCAGCGATTTCACGATCGCCAATGCCTGTGCCTGTTCCATTCTTATCACCCCCTTTCCGCGAGCGCACACAAACGCGCGCGCTAGGGGTTTAACGCCTCATCCCCGGCATCGGATGACAGCAGCTTGCGGATCGTGTCGTGGGAGAAGCCGCGCGACTGCAGGAAGCGCATGCGCCGCGCGCGTTCCTCGCGCGTGTCCGCGCGCGAGCGGTACTTGCGCGCGAGGATCGCCGCCGCGCGCTCCGCTTCGCCTTCCAGGGCGACGCTATCGATGATTTCCTCGCCGACGCCCTTGGACTTCAGGTCCAGGCGGATGCGCGCGGCGCCGAACTTGCGCGAGAGCACTCGCGCGCGCTCGCTGGCGAAACGCTCGTTCGACAGCTGCTTTTTCCGCTCGAGGTCGTCCAGCAGCGACTGCAGCGCTTCCGGCGATTCGGCGCGCGGCGCGAGCTTCCGGCCCAGTTCCGCGCGGGAGTGCTCCCGGCGCGCGAGCAGCCTCAGCGCCCGCGCGCGGAGCTCGCCCGGAGAGTCCGGAGAGTCAGGTGTCAGGCCCGTCCTTCACCGCGCTTGCGCGTCGGCAGCTGCTCGACCTTGCTGCTCTCGGCGGCTTCCTCCGCCTTGGCCGCGGGCTTGAGCACGCCCGCCTTCTCGCGGATCTTCTGCTCGATCTCGCGCGCCATCGCCGCGTTTTCCTTCAGGAAGTCGCGGCAGTTGTCCTTGCCCTGGCCAAGCCGGTCGCCGTTGTACAGGTACCAGGCGCCGGATTTCTCCACCACGCCGTGAATCACGCCCAGTTCGAGCAGTTCGCCCTCGAGCGAGATGCCGTCGCCGTACAGGATGTCGAATTCCGCCTGGCGGAACGGCGGCGCGACCTTGTTCTTCACCACCTTGACGCGGGTCTCGGAGCCGATCACCTCGTCGCCCTTCTTGATCGAGCCGATGCGGCGGATGTCCATGCGCACCGAGGCGTAGAACTTGAGCGCGTTGCCGCCGGTGGTGGTCTCCGGGTTGCCGAACATGACGCCGATCTTCATGCGGATCTGGTTGATGAAGATG
>Ga0307505_10002371_pt1 | contig 13234 bp, 13 predicted proteins | sample 23_S_MG_FD_202183 | JGI IMG/M metagenome (GOLD analysis project Ga0307505, IMG submission 202183) | Soil microbial communities from Populus trichocarpa stands in riparian zone in the Pacific Northwest, United States - 23_S | ecosystem: Environmental > Terrestrial > Soil > Riparian zone > Trees...
CCGTGGGCTTGCCGTAGCGGATGTTCTCCAGCGCGCTGGTGGAGAAGATCACGCTGTCCTGCGGCACGATGCCGATGCGCTGGCGCAGCGCGGCCAGCGCCACCTGCGGCACCGGCACGCCATCGACCTCGACGCGGCCGGACTGCACGTCGTAGAAGCGCAGCAGCAGCTGCAGCACCGTGCTCTTGCCGGCGCCGCTGGGGCCGACCAGCGCCACCGTCTCGCCGGCAGCGATGTGCAGGCTGAAGTCGTGCAGCGTGTCCTGCAACGGGCGCGACGGGTAGTGGAAGCGCACGTCCACCAGGCGGCAGGACGAGCCGCCTTGCACCGCCGGCAGCGCCTGGGGCACGGGCGGGTCGGCCACGGTCGAGCGCGTGGCCAGCAGCTCCATCAGCCGCTCGGTGGCGCCAGCGGCGCGCAGCAGGTCGCCGTAGACCTCGGACAGCACCGCCACGCTGCCCACCAGGATGATGACGAAGACGACGGTCTGCCCCAGGTGGCCGGCCGTGATGTGGCCCTGCATCACCGCCTGCGTGCCCTGGTACAGGCCCCACAGCAGCGCGCCGAAGGTGGCGCTGATGATGAAGGCGACCAGGTACGAGCGCACCAGGCTGCGCTTGCGCGCCACCTCGAAGGCATGTTCGGTGGACACCTCGAAGCGCGCCGCCTCGCGCGACTGCTGGGTGTAGCTCTGCACGATCGGGATCGCGTTGAGCACCTCGGCGGCGATGGCGCTGGAATCGGCGACGCGGTCCTGGCTGGCGCGGCTGAGGCGGCGCACGCGCCGGCCGAAGTACAGGCTGGGCAGCACCACCCCCACCAGGATGCCCAGCACCTGCGTCATCACGTACGGGTTGGTGATCACCAGCATGAGCAGCGCGCCGATGCCCATCACGGTGTTGCGCAGGCCCATGCTCAAGGACGAGCCGACGACGGTCTGCACCAGCGTGGTGTCGGTGGTCAGGCGGCTCAGCACCTCGCCGGTCTGCGTGTGCTCGAAGAACTCCGGACTCTGCTCGATCACGTGCGCATAGACGGCGCTGCGCAGGTCGGCGGTGATGCGCTCGCCCAGCCAGCTGACCATGTAGAAGCGCGCCGCCGAGAACAGGCCCAGCGCCGCGCCGACGCCGAACAGCGCCAGGAAGTACGGGCGCAGCGCCATCACCCGTTCGCCCGGGTCGCTGCTGACCAGGCCCTGGTCGATCAATGACTTCAGGGCCAGCGGAATGGCCAGCGTGCTCGTCGCCGCCAGCACCAGGAACAGCAAGGCCAGCGCCACCCGGCCGCGGTAGGGTCGGATGAAGGGCAGCAGGCCGGTCAGCGAGCGCGGCGACTTGGCCGCGCTGCGGGCGTCTTCTTGGGGCATGGGCAGGAGTCTATGCGGCGGCGCCGCCACGGCCGTTGCGGCTGAAATTCACACCGCCCGTCCGTTGGCAGCGAGGCCCCGCAGCCTTTGTGGTCGAATCTAGGGGCCACGCTTGCGCGCCAATTGCGCGATCATTGATCCCATGTTCGATCCCGCCACCGAACCCCGCTGGATGCGCCGCTGCACCGCGCTGGCGCTGCGCCTGGGCTTCCTGCCCTCGCTGGCGGGGATGAGCCTGCTGCTGGTGCTGGGCGTGCTGGGGCTGACGCAGGCGGCGGTGTGGCTCGTCGGCCAGGGGCCCAAGCCGCTGGCGCTGCTGATGGCCGGCGCGATGGCGCTGGTGCTGTCGCCCTTCCTCGCGGCCTGGCTGCTGCGCCTGATGTTCCAGCTGGAAGCGGCGCGCCAGCGCCACAGCGTCAATGCCACCAAGGACGAACTCACCGGCGCGCACAACCGCCGCCATTTCATGCAGGTCGCCGAACGCGAATGGGCGCGCTGCCGGCGTTATGCCGAAGACGGCGCGCTGCTGCTCATCGATGCCGACCAGTTCAAGAGCCTGAAGAGCAGCCAGGGCGGCGCCTGCTGTGATGCGCTGCTGCGCGACATGACGCGCGTGGTGACGCAGTCGCTGCGCCAGCCCGACCTGCTGGCGCGCTACGCCGCCGAGGCGCTGATCGTCTACCTGCCCAACACCGACCCGATGGGCGCGCTGGACGTGGCCGAGCGCATCCGCGAACGCATTGCCGGCCACACGCTGCGCTGGCACAACGGCGGCGTCAGCAGCACGGTCAGCATCGGCGTGGCCTCGGTCGGCGCCACCCACGTGACGCTGGAATCGCTGGTGCAGGACGGCTTGAGCGCGCTGCAGGCGGCCAAGGATGCCGGGCGCAACTGCGTGCGCGCCGCGCCGATCCAGCCGCGTGCCACGCCGGCGCGGCCGCCCTCGGCGGCGTCGGGCGGGCCGCGCGCGCGGCGGCCCTGAACCTCAATTGCCCAGGCGCAGCCGGCCGGCGTAGCCGGTCATCTCCAGGTAGCCGCTGCCGATGCGCTTGCCTTGGGCATCGCGCAGTTCGCTCAGGCCTTCCCAGTAGACCGTGCCGGTGCCTTCGCGGCTGTCCAGTTCCTGTGCATCGAGCAGCGCGCGCACCTCGAAGCGGTCGGCCGGCGTGTCCACCGTCCACTGCAGCGGATAGCGCGCACCCGAGGCCGGGCTGGTCCATTCGCGCCCGGGTGCGAAGCGCACGTCGTCGGCGCTGAAGACCAACAACCGGCCAGCGGTATCGCGCCAGCTGCCGCCCGCCCACAGGCTGCTGCCGTCGGCGCGGCGCAGGCGGAAGGCGGTGAGCGCGGCGCCGTCATCCAGGTTCATGCCGATCCAGTCCCAGCCCACCGCGTCCGGGTGCATCAGCGCGTCGCTCCATTCGTGGTCCAGCCAGGCGCGGCCCTGCACCGGCTCGCTGCGGCTTTGCAGGCGCAGTTCGCCGCGGGCGCGCAGTTGTGGCTCGCTGATGTAGTGGCTGGCCTGGGCCTCGTCCGGCCCTTTGCGCGAGAAGCCGGCTTCGCCTTGCAGCAGCGGCGGCTGCGTGGCGTGCAGTTGCAGCTGCAGCTCGAAGCCGGCGGCTTCGCCGCCCGAGTCGAAGCGCGTGAGGTACAGGCTGCGCCCGTCCTGGTCGCGGCGCTGCAGCGTCCAGCCGGCGAGCCGCAGGTCGGTGTCCTGCAGCGACGCGCGCGCCAGCGCGGCCTGGTCGTCGCCCGACCAGCGTGCCGCACGCTGACCATGCAGGTGGCGCCGCGCGCGCAGGTCGGTCAGCGCAGCGTGGGCGAACAGCAGATGGCGCGGCGCGAAGCGGCTGTCCAGGCCCTCGGCCAGGCCGGTGCGGCTGCGGAAGAAGGTGATCTGGAAGCCGTAGTGCGCCTCGCGCGGCCCCTGCAGCTCGCCGGTGAGGTACCACCATTCGATGGCCGCACCCAGGTGGGCGCCATGGTCGCGGGGGAAGCGCAGTTCGAGGCCGCGGTGCACCGCCTCGTCGGCCGCCGCGGGCCGGGCGGTGGCGCACAGCAACAGGGCCAGCGCATCGCGGCGTTGCACTACCAGTCCTCCTGCACCGAGCGCAGCGCCGCGGCCGAGGCCGCGTGGCGCGCGCTGAAGGCGGCGGTGGCGATGCCGGCCGCCAGCACCGCCGCGCACAGCGCCAGCAGCTCGCCCCAGGGCAGCAGCAGCTGCATCGTCCAGTGGAAGCTCTGCGGGTTGACCACATGCACCAGCACCACGCTCACCGCCAGTCCCAGCCCCAGGCCGATCAGCGTGCCTGCGGCGAGCCAGGCGGCAGCCTCCGCGGCCACCAGGCCGATGATCTGCGCGCGCGTCAGCCCCAGGTGCGACAGCAGGCCGAACTCCTTGCGCCGCGCCAGTACCTGCGCCGACAGGCTGGCAGCGATGCCGACCAGGCCGATCGCGATGGCCACCACCTGCAGGTAGGTGGTGACGGCGAAGCTGCGGTCGAAGATCGCCAGCGACAGCGCGCGCAGCTGCGGCGTCGTGGCGAACTCCAGCAGGCCTTGCGTGTCCAGCGCGCGCAGCTGCTGCTGCACCTGTGGCCCATCGGCGCCCGGGCGCAGCCAGACCGCCAGCTCGTTGACGCGGACATCGCCGCTGAGCGCGCGGTAGGCCTCGGCGTCGATGGCGATGGCACCGAACTGCCGGGCGTAGTCGCGCCAGACACCGAGCACGCGCAGCGGGCGCTCGGCGATGGGCAGTTCGATGAGTTCGCCCGCCCGCTTGTCGTACAGCGCTGCCGCGGCCTCGCTCAGGTAGACGCCGGTCTCGCCCGGCGCGCCCGCCAGCGGCGGCGCCAGCAGCGGCAGGTCCTGCGCCGGCTGCGCCAGCGGCCGCGCGATCAGCGTCACCGGCGGGCGCTCGGGCGCCAGCTGCAGCGAGCGCAGGCGCGAAGCCATCACGCGCTGCACGCCGGGCAGCGCGGCCGCCGCTTCGACGAAGGCCGGCTCCAGCCAGGCCTGTTCGGCCGCGGCGCTGCTGCCGGCGCTGCGCGCGTACAGGTCGGCCGGCAGCACCTGGTCCAGCCAGTCGGCGACACCGCCGCGGAAGCTGGTGACCATCACCGTCAGCGCCACCGACAGCGCCAGGCTGGCGACCACGCCGGCCACTGCGGCGCTGGCGGTGTGGCGCTGGAAACGCGCGCGCCGCATCGCCAGCAGCCGCAGCGCATGTTGCGGCGCCGGCAACACCGCCAGCAGCCCCTGCACCACCGCGGGCACCAGTGCGACACCGCCGAACAGCAGCGCCGCCACCGACAGGTAGGCGGCGATCGGCAGGCCGGCCAGCGGCGGCGCGAAGGCCAGCGCGGCGCCCAGCGCGAGCAGCAGCAGGCCCGGCCAGGCGGGCGAGCGAGGTGGCGCCGGGTCGCCCAGGCCCTTCAGCGCCTGCGCCGGCGACAGCGCCTCGGCACGCCGCGCCGGCATCCAGCCGCCGACCAGCGCCGACAGCGTGCCCAGCAGCACAAAACCCGCGGCGGCGAGGCTGTCCCAACGCAGTGTCGGCGCGATGCCGGGGAAGTAGCCGCCGCCCAGGTCGCCGGCCAGCCAGCGCAGTGCCGCCAGCGCCAGCCCCGCGCCGAGCAGCAGGCCGAGCAGGCTGCCGGCCAGCCCCAGCGCCGCACATTCGGCGAGCAGCAACGCACGGCGCTCGCGCGCCGTCAGGCCGAGCACGCCGAGCAGCGCGAAGGCCGGCGTGCGCTGGGCCAGCGACAGCGACACCACCGAATAGACCAGGAACGCGCCGACGAACAGCGCCACCAGCGCCAGCACCGTGAGGTTGACGCGGTAGGCGCGCGACAGCGCCGACAGGCGCTGCTCGGCCGCATCGGCCGGCACCGCCTGCACGCCGGGCGGCAGCACCAGCGTGGCCAGCAGCGCCTGCGCATCCTGCCCGGGCTGCAGCCGCAGGTCGATGCGTGTCAGCCGGCCGCTCATGCCGAAATGTGCCTGTGCGCCGGCGATGTCCATCACCGCCAGCGGCGCGCCGGCCGCCGGCAGTTCGCCCGAGACCTGCAGCGTGCGCCAGCCGGAGCCGGCGCGCAGCGCCAGCCCGTCGCCATCCTTCAGGCCCAGCAGCGCGCGCGCCCGGGCGTTGAGGAAGACACGGTCCGGATCGAGCATGGCGAGGCGGTCCGCGCCTTCGGCCGGACGCGGCAGCAGCTGCGGCGCCACTGCGGCGATGTTCAGCGCATCGATGCCCAGCAGGCGCAGCGCCACGCGCTCGCCGCGCGCCGAGCGGCCGGTGGTGTCCAGCTCCAGCAGCGGACTGGCCAGCTGCACGCCCGGTGCCAGCGCCACGCGCTCGAACAGCGCATCGTCGAAGCCCTCGCGCGGGCCGCGCAGGCTCAGGTCGGGCTCGCCATTGGCGGCACGCACCGCGGCCGAGAACTCGGCCAGGGCGGAGGCATTGATCAGATGCACCGACCAGGCCAGCGCCACGCCCAGCGCCACCGCCAGCAGCGCCATGCCGTGGCGCCAGGGATGGTGGTGCCATTCGCGTGCGCTCAGGCGCCACAGCGAGCGCGGCGGCATCAGGCCCCCGCGGGCCGCACGCCGCCGGCCGTGAGAAGCAGCACGCGGTCGGCGTGCCGCGCCGCGGCCTCGGAATGGGTCACCAGCAGGCAGGCGGCCTGGTGTTCGCGCACCTGCGCCGCCAGCACGCCGAGCACGCGCTCGGCGGTGGCCGGGTCGAGGTTGCCGGTGGGTTCGTCGGCCAGGATCAGCGCCGGCGCATGCACCAGCGCGCGCGCGATGGCCACGCGCTGCAGCTGTCCGCCGGACAGCTGCGCCGGCATGCGCGCGGCCAGACCGCCCAGGCCGACGGCATCGAGCAGCGCCGCGACGCGCGCGGCGTCGGGCCGGCCCAGCAGCAGCAGCGGCAGCGACACGTTCTCGGCCACGCTCAGGTGCGGCAGCACGTGGAAGGCCTGGAAGACGAAGCCCAGGTGCGCACGCCGGCCAGGCGCAGGCTGCCGCGGTCAGGCTGCTCCAGCCCGGCGATGCAGTTCAGCAGCGTGGACTTGCCGACGCCCGACTCGCCGACCAGCGCAACGAACTCGCCGCGCGCCACCGCGAAGCCGACGTCGCGAAACACCGGCGTGTCGCCGAAGGATTTGCCCAGCCCTTGCAGTTGCAGCATCGCCGGCGATGATGCCCGACATCGGCGCCGCTCACGCCATCGCGGTGCTGCGGTCGATGCACGCCCGGGCCTGGGCGAAGGCATTGTTCGGATCAAACCAGAAATTGCCCTCCACCACCACCGGCCCGCTCGGCGTCAGGCCGGCGTCCCAGCCGACCAGCCGGATCGGATAGAAGCAGGCTGCCTTGGTCTCCATCAGGTCATTCAGCTGCGCCCAATGCGGCAGCCGCATGCCGGCCAGCACCGCGCTCGTGCCGTCGACGCGCTCCACCGGCTGCAGGCCGAAGCCGCTGGGCGACGCACGCACCACGCTGACGATGCGGCCGCTGGGAATGTCGATCATCGCGCGCAGCGTGCCGGTGCCGCCGAACTGGAAGTCGTTGACCACGCTGTCGCTGCTGCTCAGGCGCAGCGCGGCCGACGGCAGCTGGGCGCGCGCACCCGGCCGGTCGGGCAGGGCGGTGACCACGCGCACCGTCTGCAGCGCATGGCGCGTCAAGGCCGGCAGCTCGCGCATCAGCTCGCCCAGGCTCAGGCTGCGGCCCTCCTCGACGAAGCGGCCGTCGCGCACCCGCAGTGCGCGGATGCCCGCGCCGTAGTGCCGCCGGGCCTGTTCGGCCTGATGCAGGAGCGAGCGGATGCGCGCCAGCTTCGACATGGCCGCGCATCATGCCGCAGCCCCGGCGCATCGACGAAAAGAGGCCACCGCAAGGGTGGCCTGGAACAGGGCCCTGCAGGCCCCGCGGAGGAGCCGGTCTTCAGTCGGCGCGGCGGCGGCGGGCCACGAAACCCAGCGCCAGCAGGCCACCCGCGAACATCGCATAGGTGCCCGGCTCGGGCACGGCGGTCATGACGCGGATGTGGTCGCCGGGGTTGTTGGCGTCCCACTTCAGCGTCAGCGTGTTGCCGGACCACGACGTGTTGGACTTGTCGATGCCCTCCAGGCCGACCTTGTTGTTGGAGTAGTCGTAGCTCATGCCGGCCTTGCCGAAGGAGGCCGTGGCCCGCAGTTCGGCCTTGTCGTCGTGCACGAACAGGATGTCCTGGTCGAAGCTGATGCTGCCCTTCAGCTGGCTGGAGCTGCGCGGATCCCAGAACACGAACCACGAGTTCACCGCCTGGCCCATCCAGGTGCCTGTGCTCTCGAGAATCCAGTATGCGCTGGCATTGTCCTGCACCTTGTTGTTGCCCAGCGTCTGGGTGCCGGTGTATTCGGACCAGTTGCGGTTGAGCGTGGCACTCGGGTCCACGGCCATGGCCTGGCCGGCGAGCAGGACAAGGGTGGTGGTGAGGATCGTTTTGAGCTTCATGTGTTTTCCCAACGACGTTCGTGAAATCAAGGCCCTTCGTGCCGGGCTTTCCCATGGAGCTGAAGCGTAGGCGTTGTGGCTGGCGACAGGCGTAACGAAAGCGGCCGCTCCCCTGGCTTGCGGGTGTGCACACTGCACGGCGCCGCGACCGCCATCACGCTGTTACACAATCGGCCGGTCTTCAGCGCGAGGGACGCACGCATGCAAGGACTTCAAGGACGGGTGGCGGTGGTCACCGGAGCGGCCAGCGGCATCGGCCTGGCGATGGCGCTGCGCTTTGCCGCTGCGGGCATGAAGCTGGTGCTGGCCGACATCGAGGCCGCGCCGCTGCAGCGTGCGCTGGCGCAATTGCAGGCGCAGGGCGCGCAGGCCATCGCGGTGCCGGTAGACGTGGCCAGCGCCGCCAGCGTCGAAGCGTTGGCCGAGGCGGCCTACGCCCGGTACGGCGCGGTGCACCTGCTGTGCAACAACGCGGGCGTGGCCGCGCCGGCGCTGCTGCAGCCCGCCTGGGAAAACAGCCTGGCCGACTGGCAATGGACGCTGGGCGTCAACCTGATGGGCGTGGTGCACGGCCTGCGCGCCTTCGTGCCGCGCATGCTGGACGGCGGCGACGAAGGGCACATCGTCAACACCGCGTCGGTGGCCGGGCTGCTGACCGGCTCGGGCCCGTACTTTGCGTCCAAGCATGCGGTGACCTGTGTCACCGAGGGCTTGTACAAGGACTTCAAGGCGATGGCCGCCAAGTTGTCGGCCTCGGTGCTGTGCCCGGGCGTGATCCGCACCGCGATCCTCGATGCCGAGCGCAATCGCCCCGCGCAGTTCGGCGCGCCCACCGACCTGTCGGCGCTGAGCGAAAAGTCGCAGCGCTGGGCCGCCAGCTTCCGCGAGTCGATCGCGGCCGGCATCGACCCGGCGGTGGTGGCCGATGCGGTGGCCGAGGCCGTGCTGCACGACCGCTTCTACATCGTGCCGGCGCAGCCCGAGTACCTGGACAGCATATCGACGCGCATGGCCGACATCGGCGCGCTGCGCAACCCGACGCTGGCGCAGGCGCGGTCATGAGCCGGGGGCCGCTGCTGCTCAACGGCGCCCCCGGCTCGCCCTACACGCGCAAGATGGTGGCGCTGCTGCGCTACCGGCGCATCGCCTACCGGTGGGTGCTGTCGGTGGCCGGCGTGCCGGGGCTGCCGCAAGCCAAGCCGCCGCTGCTGCCCACCTTCTACCTGCCCGACGAAAGTGGTGCGTTGCAGCCCGTCACCGATTCGACGCCGTTGATCCGGCGCTTCGAAGCCGAGTTCGCCGGCCGCGCCGCCGTGCCGGCCGACCCGGCGCTGGCGCTGGTCGACGCGCTGCTCGAGGACTTCGGCGACGAATGGCTGACCAAGGCGATGTTCCACTACCGCTGGACCTACCCGGCCGACATCCGCAAGGCCGCGCAGTTGCTGGCCAGCTGGCGCGGCGGCCCGCACGACGAGGCGTCGCTGCAGGCCACCGCTGCCATGGTCAGTGGCCGGCAGATCCCGCGCCTGCGCTACGTCGGCTCGAACGCGGACACCGGCCCGGTGATCGAGGCCGGCTACCGGCGCGTGCTGCTGGCGCTGGAGCAGCACTTCCAGGTGCACCGTTTCCTGATGGGCGGCCGTCCCGGCGCGTCGGACTTCGCGATCTACGGGCAGCTGACGCAGCTGGCGCATTTCGATCCCACGCCGATGGCGCTGGCGGCCGAGATTGCGCCGCGGGTGTGTGCCTGGGTACTGATGATGGAAGACCTGTCGGGCCTGGAGCCCACTGACACGGACTGGATCGACGTCACGCGGCTGCCCGGCAGCCTGGTTGGGCTGCTGAGCGAAGTCGGCCGGCTGTACGCACCGCTGCTGCTGTCCAACGCACAGGCGCTGAAGGCCGGACAGGCCGAACTGCACACCACCATCGATGGCCGGCCCTGGGTACAGCAGGCCTTTGCCTACCAGGGCAAATGCCTGGCCTGGCTGAGGCGCGAGTACCAGGCGCGGCCGGCCGGGGCGCGCGAGCGCTTCGATGCCGTGCTGGCCGGCAGCGGCTGCGAGGCGCTGTTCAGTGGCTGAGCGCGCGCCGCAGCGCCTGCAGCAGCGGTGTGGCCGGGTCGGGCGCGTCGCAGGCGATGCGCGTGTGCAGGTCCATCGAGCGCAGCCAGGTGATCTGCCGCTTGGCCAGCTGGCGCGTGGCCGCGATGCCGGTGTCGCGCAGGCCGTGCAGCGCGCCGCTGTCCAGCGCCGCCCAAGCCTGACGGTAGCCGACGCAGCGCATCGACGGCAGCTGCGGCTGCAGGCCGGGCCGCTGGCGCAGGTGCCGCACCTCGTCGACGAAGCCGGCTGCCAGCATCGCGTCGAAGCGCCGGGCGATGCGCTCGTGCAGCCAGGCGCGCGAGTCCGGTTCCAGCGCGATCAGCGGCCAGCGCCCGGCATCGGGCCGCGCCGCGCTGCGCGCGTGGAAGGCCGACAGCGGCCGGCCGGTCGACAGCCACACCTCCAGCGCACGCTGGATGCGCTGCGCGTCGTTGGGCGCGAGCCGCGCCGCGGTGGCCGGGTCGACGCGCTGCAGCTCGGCATGCAGGGCAGGCCAGCCTTCGGCGGCGGCACGCTCGTCGATGCGGGCGCGCAGCGCGGGGTCGGCGGCGGGCATCGCATCCAGCCCGTCGCGCAGTGCCTTGAAGTACAGCATCGTGCCGCCCACCAGCAGCGGCAGCCGGCCGCGTGCGCGGATGTCTTCCGCCGCGGCTGTCGCGTCGCGCACGAACTGCGCCGCCGAATAGGCCTGCTCCGGGTCGAGGATGTCGATCAGGTGGTGCGGCACCCGCGCCCGCTCGGCCGCGTCGGGCTTGGCGGTGCCGATGTCCATGCCGCGGTAGACCTGGGCCGAATCGACGCTGATGAATTCGAGGTCGATCTCGCCGCGCAGCGTCTCGGCCAGCTGCAGCGCCAGCGCACTCTTGCCGCTGGCCGTGGGGCCGGCGAGGCAGATGCCGAGGGGGTTCAACTGGGCGACCCTCGTGCGCAGGTCTGCCCATGGGCGTGTCCTACGGCCATGGGAAGGAGCCGAAGTTCCGGTCGACCGTGGCACACGAATCCGGACCTCTGCCTTCCTTCTGTTGTTTGGCGTGATGCTCCACGCCCCGCACGAAGAGAAAAACACGGTCCATCCTCGCGCCAACGCTCAGCCGGATCAGCTGTACTGGCGCCGCAGGCTATGCCGCGCCCCAATATGACGGCGTATGTTGTCATTCGGTCGACGTCGGCGCTGCTCGCGGCCAACGCAGCAGTGGTGTGGATCGACGGGAGTTTGGGTGCTTCGCCCTAGGCGAGTTGAAACACCAGCTCTCTTCCGCAAGCCTCGGCGTACTTGCGCAGCGTGGCAACCGAGGGCGAGTGCCTGCCCGTGGCCAGCGCGCGTTCCAGCCGGGCGATGGCCGGCGCCTGGGTTCCCATGCGCTCGGCGACTTGCGCCTGCGTCAGGCCGGCTTCCTGTCGTGCCTTGAGCAGCAAGTCGAGGAGCACGCCTTCCTCGCGCTCGATACGCTCGACTTCTTTGCGGACACCGGGCCGACGCATGAGTCTGGCCACGACTTGGTCATGGGTTCGCATGTTTGATCTCCTTCATGCGCCTGCGCGCCGTCTCGATCTCCTTCAGCGGAGTCCTTTGCGACTTCTTGACAAACGAGTGCAGCATCACGATGCGCCGGCCGATCAGGGCACAGAAGAACACCCTGGCTATGCCTTCAGCGCCTTTCAGCCTCAGCTCGAAGAGGCCATCGCCGAAAGACTCGGTGTGCGGTGGCCCGAGATTCGAGCCGATGGCGACCATGCGGCGCGTCAGCACGACATAGCGAGCGGCGATCGTGTCGGGCAAGGCGAGAATCTTCTCCGCGACCTCTTCACTGTAGTACTCGATCGAGTAGTCCATGGGTCGACAATAACATAAATGTTACTACCGCCGAGTGCGCACGACGACAGGCGAAGTGGAGATCAAGTCCCGTTGCCGTGTTTCTGCACCAGCGTCCAAGCCACGGCGGCCGTCGCCACCGACATCGCACCCACCGTCAGCACCAGCGGATAGACGGTGTGATTCATCGCCACGCCCAGCCACGCGCCCACCGCCACCGCGGCAGCGGCCAGGATGAAGCCGGCCAGCGCCGATGCCGCGCCGGCATGCTGCGGAAAGGGGCCGACCACCGCCGCCTGGCCGCAGGGCTGGTGGATGCCGTGGCCGAAGGTGTAGACGAACTGCGGCACGACGATGGCCCAGGGCCCGATCACCCCCGCCGCCGCCAGGCCCACCATCGACAGCCCTCCTGCCAGCGTGAAGGCCGCGCCGCGTTTCACCGCGCCGGCCAGGCCGTGGCGCGGCAGCCAGCGCCGACACCAGAAAGTGCCGACGATGTAGCTGATCGAGCAGCCGGCGATGTACAGCCCGCAGGCCATGCGCGAGCTGCCGAGCACGTCGATCAGCACGAAGGACGAGCCCGCCAGGAAGGCGAACAGCCCGCCGTAGGTGCAGGCGATCAGCAGCGCCCAGGCGATGAAGCTGGGATGGCGCAGGATGCGCCACCACTGCGCGAACATCGGCGCCAGGCGCAGCGCGTTGGGGTTGTGCGCGCGCATCGTCTCGGGCATCGCCAGCGCCACCATGGCCAGGCAGACGGCGCCGAACACGCCGATCGCCGCCAGTGCATGGCGCCAGCCCACGGTGCTGGCCAGCACGCCGCCGAGCAGCGGGCTGGCCAGTGCGATCAACCCCAGCCCGGTCAGCGCCTTGGACATGACACGTGCGCCGTCGGTCGGCGCGTACAGGTCGCGCACCATCGCGCGCGCACACACCACCGCCGCGGCCATGCCCACGCCCTGCAGCGCGCGCCAGGCGACCAGCGCGCCGATGTCCGCCGCCATCACGCTGCCGATGCTGGCCAGCACGAAGACCGACAACCCGCCCAGCAGCACCGGCCGGCGGCCGAAGCGGTCGGCTGCCGGGCCCAGCAGCAGCTGGCTGAAGCCGAAGGCGAAGAGCAGCGCCGACAGCGTGGCCTGCGTGCTGCCCATCGGCGACTTCAGCTCCGCCGCCAGGCCGGGCAGCGTCGGCAGGTACAGGTCGGTGGCGATCGGCTGCGTGCCCAGCAGCAGCGCCAGCAGCGCGACGATCAACCCTGGACTCATGCGCTCGCGCGCCGTGCTCGGCGTGGCTTCAGAAGCGTTCGTCATCGCGCAGGTAGCGCCATTGCCCCGCCGGCAGCTTGCCCAGCACCACGCTGCCGATGCGCACGCGCTTCAGGCCGATGACCTGCAGGCCCACGGCCTCGCACATGCGGCGGATCTGCCGCTTCTTGCCCTGCTG
>Ga0307505_10002372_pt1 | contig 13225 bp, 8 predicted proteins | sample 23_S_MG_FD_202183 | JGI IMG/M metagenome (GOLD analysis project Ga0307505, IMG submission 202183) | Soil microbial communities from Populus trichocarpa stands in riparian zone in the Pacific Northwest, United States - 23_S | ecosystem: Environmental > Terrestrial > Soil > Riparian zone > Trees...
GAGCGTCAGCGCCTCGAAGCCGAGCAGCTTCTTCTCGCCGCCCGACGGCGCGGGCAGGCCGACGATCAGTTGGAGGTTCTCGATGCGGATGCCGTACTCGCCGGTTTTATAATAGCCGGGCTCGTTCGACAGGATCATGCCGGCTTCGAGCTTCGCGCTGCCGAGCTTCGAGATGCGCGCTGGGCCTTCATGCACCGAGAGATAGGACCCGACGCCGTGGCCGGTGCCATGGTCGAAATCGACGCCCGCGGCCCAGAGCGCGCGGCGCGCGAAGGGATCGAGTTGCGCGCCGGTGGTGCCTTCCGGAAATTTCGCGGTGGCGACGGCGATATGGCCTTGCAGCACCTGCGTGAAGCGCGTGCGCATTTCGCCGCTCGGACCGCCGACGGCGACGGTGCGCGTGACGTCCGTGGTGCCGTCTTCGTACTGCGCGCCTGAATCGAGCAGGAAGAGTTCACCCGGCGCGATGCGGCGGTTGCTTTTCTCGGTCACGCGATAGTGGACGATGGCGCCGTTCGGTCCCGCGCCGGAGATTGTCGGGAACGATACGTCTTTCAGCTTTCCCGTCTCGCGGCGGAAGGTTTCGAGCGCGGCCACGGCGTCGATCTCGGTGAGATTGCCTTGCGGCGCTTCATGGTCGAACCACGCGAGAAAGCGCACGAGCGCCGCGCCGTCGCGCAGATGAGCCGAGCGCCCGCCTTCGATCTCGGCGCTGTTCTTGACCGCCTTCATGCGCATGACCGGGTCGGCGCCCTTGTCGATCTTGCCGCCGGCGGATTCGATGCGCTTGGCGAGAATTTTCGGCGCCGTCGCCTGATCGAGCCGAACGGTCTTGCCGTTGGCTCTCTTCGTGACCTCGTCTTCGAGCATCGCAGGCTCGCGGATGTCGGCGAGTTTCGCGAGCGTGTCGCGCACTTCATTCGAGAGCTTGCGTCCGTCGACAAAGAGCATCGGTTCGCCCTCGCGCGGCACAAAAGCCCACGAAAGCGGCAGCGGCGTGTGCGAGACATCGTGGCCGCGAATGTTGAACGTCCAAGCAACCGAGGCGGGATCGGAGAGGAGCACGGCGTCGAGCTTGTCCTTCACAAGCGCTTCGCGGATGCGCTTGAGCTTCGCCGCCGCGGGCTCGCCCGCGAATTTCAGGTCGTGCAGCTTGACCGGCGTGAGCGGGGCGGCGGGGCGGTCTTTCCAGATCGCGTCGAGCGGGTTGTCGCTGACCGCAACAAGCGTGCCGCCCGCGCGCTCGACGGATTTCTTCAACCGTTCGGCGCCGTCGAGGGTCGTGCGCCAGGCATCGAAGCCGAGCTTCGCGCCTTTCGGCAGATGTTCGGCGATCCACTCATGCGGCGGGTGCTCGACCAGATGCTCGATCGCGAATGCCTTGCCGTCGGCCTGATCCTTCGCCTGCAATGTGTAGCGGCCATCGACAAAGAGCGCGGCCTTGTCCTTCAGGACGACGGTCGCACCCAGCGAGCCGGTGAAGCTCGTGAGCCAGGCTAGGCGCTCCTCGCAGGCGGGCACATATTCGTTCTGGTGCTCGTCGGCGGTGGTGACGAGGAAGCCGTCGAGGCCGCGACGCGAAAGTTCCGCGCGCAGGGCCTTGAGCCGTTCGGCGCTTTTGCCCGGGCTCGAGCGCTCCTCGAAGGACTGGAATTCGGCTTTGAACATGTCGCTCTTCTAGGTCCCGCCCGTTTCTGCGTCCAATCGCCCGGAAAAATGGCCGTTTCACTCTCGCAAAAGGCCCCCTCCGGTGCCATTTTGTTCTCACAGAGATTCGTGAAAGTCCCCCGTGGCCGATCCGCTTGAGAGCGATGACGATTTCCTGCCGCCCGTGCCCCGCGCCGGCGGCATTGCCGCGCGCGCCTATGCGTCGCTCGCGGCCAATCAGGGGTATCTCGAAGGGCTGAACGCCGAGCAGATCGAGGCGGTCGAAAGCCTCGACGGGCCGGTGCTGGTGCTCGCCGGCGCGGGCACGGGCAAGACCCGCGTGCTCACCACCCGCATCGCGCACATTCTTGCCACCGGCCGGGCGCGGCCCGGCGACATCCTCTCCGTGACCTTCACCAACAAGGCGGCGCGCGAGATGCGCCACCGCGTGAGCGGCATGGTCGGCGAGGCGGTGGAGGGGATGCAGTGGCTCGGCACCTTTCACTCCATCGGCGCAAAAATCCTGCGCCGTCACGCGGAACTCGCCGATCTCAAATCCGACTTCACCATTCTCGACACGGACGACCAGATCCGTCTCATCAAGCAAATCCTGCAGGCGGCCGACATCGACGAGAAGCGCTGGCCCGCGCGCCTGTTCGCGGCGATCATGGACGGCTGGAAGAACCGCGGACTTTCGCCCGAGGACGTGCCGGGCGGCGACTCGGCGGGTTTCGCCGACGGGAAGGCGAAGCAGCTGTACGTTGCCTATCAGGCGCGGCTGAAGACGCTGAACGCCGCCGACTTCGGCGATCTGCTGTTGGAAAACCTGCGCATCTTCCGCAAAGAACCGGACGTGCTGGCGCGATACCAGCAGCGCTTCCGTTACATGCTCGTGGACGAGTATCAGGACACGAACGTCGCGCAGTATCTTTGGCTGCGGCTGCTCGCGCAGCGGCCCGCCGTTTCGGCGCAGCACCAGCGGGCGAATATCTGCTGCGTTGGTGACGACGACCAGTCGATCTACGGCTGGCGCGGCGCAGAGGTCGACAACATCCTGCGCTTCGAGAAGGATTTTCCCGGCGCGAAGGTCATTCGCCTGGAGCGCAACTATCGCTCGACCGGCCACATTCTGGCGGCGGCATCGCACCTGATCGCGCATAATCAGGGGCGGCTCGGCAAGACGCTGCGCACCGAGGACGTGCCGGGGGAAAAGGTGACCGTCACCGGCGCGTGGGACTCGGAGGAAGAAGCGCGCACGATCGGCGCGGAGATCGAGGACTGGCGCAGGCAGGGGCACAAGCTCTCGGAGATCGCGATCCTTGTGCGCGCGTCGTTCCAGATGCGCGAGTTTGAAGACCGCTTCATCACGCTCGGCCTGCCCTATCGCGTGATCGGCGGCCCGCGCTTCTATGAACGGGCGGAGATCCGCGACGCGCTCGCCTATTTCCGGGCCGTTTGCTCGGAAACGCACGATCTTGCGTTCGAGCGCATTATCAACGTGCCGAAGCGCGGGCTGGGCGACGCGACGGTGCAGTTGCTGCACGACTATTCGCGCGCGCACGGGACTTCGTTGCAAGAGTCAGCGCGGACGCTGATCGCGACCGAAGAGCTGAAGCCGAAGCCGCGCGCCACGATCCGCGACCTGATCGCGAGCTTCGACCGCTGGCGCGCGCAGCTCGATCACATCTCGCACACCGAACTGGCTGAGATCGTGCTCGACGAGTCGGGCTACACCGCGATGTGGCAGAACGAACGCTCGGCCGACGCCGCGGGCCGGCTCGAAAACCTCAAGGAGCTTGTGCGCTCCATGGAGGGCTTCGAGAACATGCGCGGGTTCCTCGAACACATCGCACTCGTGATGGACACGGAAGGTGCGGAGGACGCCGACTCCGTTTTCCTGATGACGCTGCACGCGGCGAAGGGGCTCGAATTCGACACGGTCTATCTGCCGGGCTGGGAAGAGGGATTGTTTCCGCACCAGCGCGCGCTCGACGAGCAGGGCCGCTCGGGACTGGAGGAAGAGCGCCGTCTCGCGCATGTCGGCCTCACGCGCGCACGCAAGAACGCGCGGTTGTTCTTCGCGATCAACCGGCGCATTCACGGTATGTGGAATTCAACGGTGCCGAGCCGGTTTCTCGATGAGCTGCCCGAGGCGCATGTGGAGGTGACTGAGGCGGCGAGCGGCTTCGCCGAGCCGCGTTCGCGTTTCGACCGTGCCGAGCCCTTCACGGGCTCGCGCTACGACACGCCGGGCTGGCAGCGCGCGCAGGCGCGCTCGGGCGAGCGCAATGGCAGCGCGGGCCGCTTCGTGAAAACGCCGCCGACGATCGAGGCGGTCGCGGTGCGGCGCTCGGCCGGCGAGGCGCGGCTCGCGGTCGGCGAGCGCGTCTTCCACCAGAAGTTCGGATACGGCAAGGTATGCGAAGTCGACGGCGACAAGCTCACGGTCAGTTTCGACAAGGCCGGCGAGAAGCGGGTCGTGGCCAGTTTCGTCGACAGAGCCTAGTTCGAGCGGGTGGAAAGCATGGCGATCAGCAAGCATATCAAGGATCTTATCGAGGCGGCGTGGGTTGACGGGCATGTCTGCCTTGTGGGTACCGCGGGCCCGGACGGCCCGAATGTCAGCGCCAAGGGGAGCATGATCTTCTTCGACGACAATCATCTCGCCTACTGGGAGCGTTCGAAGCGCAAGGCGCTGCAAAATCTCGGCGGCGACAAGCGTGTTGTGGTCATCTACAGCAACATGAACGCCCAGCGGGAAGGCCGGATGGAGTCGCCGGTGCTGCGCTTCTTCGGAACGGCCGAACTGCATGAGTCCGGCCCGGTCAAGGACGCGATCTTCGCGAAGCTCCTGAAGCGCGAGCAGGAGCACGATGGCGCGGACAAGGGGCTCGGCGTCCTGATCAAGATCGAGCGGGCCGAGACGATCGGCGGCAAGTCGATCCGTTGACCCCGTGAGGCGTGGAAAATGTCGTTGCGTGAGTCCGTAAATCCGCTGCTTGAGAACTGGACGACGCCGTTTGAAGTGCCGCCGTTCGGCAAGATCAAGCCCGAGCATTTCCGCCCGGCCTTCGATGCTGCGATTACCGAGCACAAGGCGGAGATCGACGCGATTGCGGGCAGCAAGGATGCACCGACATTCGGCAACACCATTGCGGCGATGGAGCTGGCGGGTGCGCGGCTCGATCGCGTGGCGGCGGTTTTCTACAATCTGACGGGCGCGGACACGAACGACGCCTTGCAGGCCATCGAGCGCGAGATCGCGCCCGTGATGGCGCGGCACGGCAGCGAGATTGTGCTGAACGAGAAGCTATTCGCGCGCATCCGCGCATTGTTCGAGCGGCGTGACGAGCTTGGTCTCTCGCCGGAAGAAGCAAGGGTGCTCGACCGCTACCACACGCGCTTCGTGCGCAGCGGCGCGAACCTCGCACCCGAGCAGAAGAAGCGCCTCGCGGAAATCAACGAGCGCATGGCGACGCTCGGCACTCAGTTCAGCCAGAACGTGCTGGCGGACGAAAAATCCTACAGGCTTGTGCTGGAAGGCGAGGACGACCTTGCGGGGCTGCCCGACTTCTTGCGCAACGCGGCGGCGGAAGCCGCGAAGGAGCGCGGACTTGATGGCAAGCACGTCATCACGCTCCTGCGCTCCAGCATTGAGCCGTTCCTGCAATTCTCGAAGCGGCGCGACCTGCGCGAGACGGCGTGGCGGGCGTGGCAGTCGCGCGGCGAGCATGAAGGCAAGACCGACAATCGGCCGATCGCGGTCGAAATGGTGAAGCTGCGCGCCGAGCGCGCGAAGCTCCTGGGCTTCGACAGTTTCGCCGACTACCGGCTCGACGACATGATGGCGAAGACGCCGGCGGCGGCGGGCGATCTTCTGCGCTCCGTGTGGAAGCCCGCCGTGCAGCTCGCCGCGCGCGAGCGCGAGGCGTTGCAGAAGATTGTCGTCAGTGAGGGCGGCAACTTCAAGCCCGCCGCGTGGGACTGGCGCTTCTACGCCGAGAAGCGGCGCAAGGCCGAGTTCGATCTCGATGAGAGCGCGATCAAGCCGTACTTGCAGCTTGAGAAGATGATCGAGGCGGCGTTCGACACCGCCTCGCGCCTGTTCGGGCTCACCTTCACGCCGCGGCCGGATGTGCCGGTCTATCACCCGGACGTGCGCGCGTGGGAGGTGACGGGCGAGGGCGGGCGGCCGATCGGACTCTTCTACGGCGATTATTTCGCGCGGCCTTCGAAGCGCTCGGGCGCGTGGATGAGCACCTTCCGCGACCAGCAGAAACTCGCCGACGACATCCGGCCCATTGTCGTGAACGTCATGAATTTCGCCAAGGCCGCCGATGGCGAACCGTCATTGCTCAGCTTCGACGACGCGCGCACGCTCTTCCACGAATTCGGCCACGGCCTGCACGGGCTGCTGTCGGATGTGACCTTCCCGACGCTGTCGGGCACAAGCGTCGCGACCGATTTCGTCGAGCTGCCGTCGCAGTTGCTCGAACGCTGGCTGGAGCAGCCGGAAGTGCTCAAGCGATTCGCGATCCACTACAGGAGCGGCGAGCCCATGCCGGACGCGCTGATCGCGCGCCTGATCAAGAGCGCGAAATTCAATCAGGGCTTCGCCAATGTCGAATACCTTTCCTCCGCGCTGGTCGATCTCGATCTGCACCAGACGAAGGCGGGCCAGACGATTGACCTGACGCGCGCGGAGAAGGAGGCGCTCGCCAAGATCGAGATGCCGGAGGCGATTTCCATGCGTCACCGGCTGCCGCATTTCTCGCATCTCTTCTCCGGCGACGGCTATGCAGCGGGTTACTACTCCTACCTGTGGTCCGAAGTGCTCGCCGACGACGCCTTCGAGGCGTTCCTTGAGGCGAAGGACCTCTACGATCCTGCGACCGCGAAGCGCCTGCGCGAGTTCGTGCTGTCAGCGGGCTACACGCGCGAGGCGGCCGAGGCCTACCGGCTGTTTCGCGGCCGCGATCCGCACCCCGAGCCGCTCATGCGCCACAAGGGCCTGCTCGACGCGCCGCCTTCGGCGTCCTGACGCTGCCCTTGTCGCCGGGCGCACGCGGCGGCTAAGGAAGGGCGCATGACGCGCAATCTCGAAACCTCTGTGCTGATCGTCGGTGGCGGGCCGGTCGGGCTCACGCTCGCGATGGACCTGTCGTGGCGCGGGGTCGATGTGATCGTCGCCGAGCTGCGTCCTCCCGGCGAGCCGCCGAGCGTGAAGTGCAATCATGTGTCGGCGCGTTCGATGGAGGTTTTCCGCCGTCTTGGCGTCGCGCAGAAGCTACGCGATGCGGGCCTGCCGGCCGACTATCCCAACGACATCGTCTATCGCACGACTTCGACCGGCATCGAGCTGTCGCGCATTCACATTCCATGCCGCGCCGACCGCTACACCGACAAGAGCGGGCCGGATGGCTGGTGGCCGACGCCGGAGCCGCCGCACCGGATCAACCAGATTTTCCTCGAGCCGGTGCTGTTCGCACATGCCGCTTCGTTGCCGCGCGTGAAGATTCTGAACCGTATCTCCATTGACGATTTCGAGCAGGACGCGGACGGCGTCACCGCGCAGGCACGCGATCTTGAAACGGACGAAACGTTCACGATCCGCGCGAAATATCTTGTCGGCTGCGAAGGCGGGAAGTCGATGACGCGCCACAAGATCGGTGCGAAATATGACGGCACGCCCGTGATCCAGCGCGTGCAATCGACCTATATCCGCGCACCGAAGCTGTTCGATCTGCTGTATGGCCGGAAGTCGTGGATGTATCTCTCGCTCAATCCGCGTCGCCGCGGCACCCTGGTCGCGATCGACGGGCGCGAGACGTGGCTGATCCACAATCATCTCGAGGAAGAAGAGACGGAGTTCGACTCCGTCGACCGCGACTGGGCGATCCGTACGATCCTCGGCGTGGGGCCGGACTTCCAGTACGAAGTGCTGAACAAGGAAGACTGGGTCGGGCGCCGTCTCGTCGCCGACAAGTTCCGCGACCGCCGCGCGTTCATTTGCGGCGACTCGGCGCATCTCTGGATTCCCTATGCGGGCTACGGCATGAACGCGGGCATCGCCGACGCGATGAATCTCTCGTGGCTGCTCGCGGCCACGTTCCAGGGCTGGGCGCCGGATTCGATCCTCGACGCCTATGAAGCCGAGCGGCAACCCATCACCGAGCAGGTGTCGAAATTCGCCATGGGCTTCGCGCTGCAGGTGATGAAGCACCGGAAATCCGTGCCGCCGGGGATCGAGGCGGAGGGCGCGGAGGGCGACGCGGCGCGCGCCCGCATCGGGCAGGAAGCCTACGACCTCAACGTGATCCAGTATTGCTGCGGCGGACTGAACTTCGGCTATTTCTACGAAGGCTCGCCGGTGATCGCGCATGATGGCGGCGAGCCGCCGTCCTACACCATGAACCGGTTCACGCCCTCGACCGTGCCCGGCTGCCGCACGCCGCATCTGTGGCTCACCGACGGGCGCTCGCTCTATGACGCGATGGGGCCGGGCTACACGCTGCTGCGCTTCGATCCGAAGGTGAATGTGGACCGGCTCGTGGCTGCCGCGAAACAACGCGGCGTGCCGTTCGAGGTGCTCGATGTCGTGTCGCCCGAGGCGTCGATCTACGACCGCAAGCTCGTGCTGTCGCGGCCCGACCAGCATGTGGCGTGGCGCGGCGATGCCGAGCCCGCCGATTCGATGGCGCTGATTGATCTCGTGCGCGGCGCGGCTGTGAAGGCGGCGAGGAAAGCTGCTTGACCACACACGTCATGCGCTTCGCCGCCGACGAGGCGACCGCCAGGCGCGTCAGTGATCTCCTGTTCGAGCAGCTCGATCCCGACGAGGCGGCGGTGTCCGCTTTCGAAGGCACGGATGGCTGGCTCGTGGAAGTGCATCTCGCGCATGAGCCCGACCGCGCACGATTGATCGAACTCGTGCGGCAGGCGGCGGGCGACGGTGCGAAGCCTGAATTCGCGAAAGTGGAAGAAAAGGACTGGGTCGCGGCGAGTCTCGAAGGGCTCGCGCCCGTGCCGGTCGGCCGCTTTGTGGTGCACGGGTCGCACGATCGTGCGCGCGTGAAGCCGAACGAGATTGGCATTGAGATCGAAGCCGCGCTTGCCTTCGGCACCGGCCACCACGGCACCACGCAAGGCTGCCTCGCGGCCATCGACCGCGCGCTGAAAGTCCGCGCACCGCGCCGCGTGCTCGATATCGGCACCGGCACGGGGGTGCTAGCGATTGCCGTCGCTCGCGCGATGAAGCGCAAGGTCGTGGCGGGCGAGATCGACCCGCGTTCGGTCGACGCCACCAAAGCCAATGCCCGCGCCAACCGCGCGGGCAATCTTGTGCTGACCGTGCAGGCCGACGGCGTGCGGCACGCCGCGATCCGCGCCGGCGCGCCCTATGACTTTGTCGTGGCGAATATCCTCTTGTCGCCGCTGAAGCGGCTCGCGTGCCCCGTGCGGGCGCTGCTGGCGCGCCGCGCGACGGTGGTGCTGTCGGGCCTGATGCCGGAGCAGGAAAATGCGGCGCGTGCCGCGTGGTGCGCCGAAGGCCTTGTGTTGCGGCGGCGGCAGGTCATCGACAACTGGGTGACGCTGACGCTCGGGCGCCCGCGCTAGGCCAAAAAGACAACGCCCCGGCAGGAAGCCCGCCGGGGCGTCAATTCAGGTCAGGTCGGACCAGCTTACTTCATGAAGGGGAGCTTCTCCGCGTTCTTGTAGTTCGCGAAGAAGCCGCTCTCGCGAAGCACGTCCGCCGGAACGAGGTGGATGTGCATGCGGATCTCGCGCTCGGCCTGGCGCATACGCGCCTCAACCAGGGCATCCCACATACGCGCCCAGAAGCCTTGGGTTTTGGTCGCGGACTTGGCGGGACGGGTGCCGGCGACCAGGGCCGCGGCGCTGCGAATTTCGTAGGTCAGTGCGTTCATGGGTGTGTCTCCTTCTGGAAGGGGGCGATCCGGGACACCCTCCCGGGCCTATCGTCTCTCTTCACACGAGGGAACATAGTGTGTTGCGCTGCAAAATAAATAGGTCAACAAGCATGTCTCACCTGCAATCTCTGCATACGAATCAATAGTTTGGTAACGCCTCCGTCATTTTTGCGTCGCAAACGGACAGGCCGGCCAGAAGCCCGCGGCTGGCGCGGCTTTCAGGTGCGCGCTTTCAGGGCGATTGCACGGCCGGCTGCGTCCGGCGCGGGCAAGGCGGCATGAGTAGCCTTCATGGCTGCCAAGCGTTCGAGAATGTCGTCGGGCCAGGGCGTTACGCGCCGCGCCCCGAGATCCACATGCAGCGCCAGCTGCTCGGATGTGGCCGACAGCCAGCCTTCCTGGGCGTGGTGCAGTTCGCAGAAAAAGTGGATGCGCTTGTCGTCGTAGTCGAGCAACTGGATCGACGTCCGCACCGGCGCCTGGACCTTGAGTTCGCGCACATAGCGGACATGGGCTTCGGCGGTGAAGTAGGAGGCGTTGCGTTCGGCGACGTAATCCTGGCCGAGCCCCACCAGCTCGAAGGCCTCATCGACCGCGCGGTCGATCAGGAGATTGTAGAAGGACATGTTGAGATGGCCGTTATAGTCGATCCAGGCCGGCTCGACCTTCATGATCGAGGACACGAAAGGCGCGAAGAAGACCGGTGCTGGCTCGGGCATGGGCGCCTGCGAGGTTCGGGAACCGGCGGAATACTGCCGTCCGGCGGTAACTTAGGCAACGGCGCGAACCTGACGCTCAAGGTCGCCTCTGTTAAGATCGGTCCCGATCAACGGAGCGAGAGTGCATGTCGAAGCCGGCTTTGAGGCGGACGGAAACGGTTGCGGTCGAGAAGGCGGTTGGCGCGCTGCTCGCGCGCTTCGGCAACAAGGTCGCGACCTCGCAGGCGGTGCGCGAACAGCACGGCCACACGACCACCTGGATCGCCAACCAGCCACCCGACGCCGTGATTTTCGCGGCCTCGACCGAGGACGTGCAGGACACGGTGCGCATTTGCGCGGAACATCGTGTGCCTGTGATCCCGTTTGGAACCGGCACGTCGCTCGAAGGCCATGTGAATGCCCCATTCGGCGGCGTAAGCATCGACCTGCGCGAGATGAACCGGGTGCTCGCGGTCCATGCCGAGGACCTCGATTGCGTGATCGAGCCGGGCGTCACGCGCAAGGCGCTCAACGAACATTTGCGCGACCAGGGCCTGTTCTTTCCGCTCGATCCCGGCGCCGACGCCTCGCTTGGCGGCATGGCGGCGACGCGGGCTTCGGGGACGAACGCCGTCCGCTACGGAACGATGAAGGACAACGTCATTTCGCTCAAAGCCGTGTTGCCGAACGGCGAGATCATGCGCACGGCGCAGCGCGCGAAGAAGTCGTCGGCGGGCTACGACCTGACGCGGCTCTTCATCGGCTCGGAGGGAACGCTCGGCGTCATCACGGAGCTGACGCTGAAACTACACGGGATTCCGGAGGCGATCTCTTCCGCCGTCTGTCCGTTTCCGTCGGTCGATGCCGCGTGCCAAGCGACAATCATGACGATCCAGAGCGGCATTCCCGTCGCGCGCATCGAACTGATGGACGAGTTGCAGGTGAAGGCATGCAACGCCTACTCGAAGCTCGGTCTCGCGGAGACGCCGACGCTGTTCCTCGAATTCCATGGGTCGGAGTCCAGCGTTGCCGAACAGGCGGAGCGCTTCGGCGAGATCGCGGCGGAGTTCGGCGGCGGTCCTTCGGTGTGGACGACGAAAGCCGAAGAGCGCACGAAACTATGGCAGGCGCGGCACGACGCCTATCATGCCTGCGTCGGGCTGCGCCCCGGCACGCGGCCGCTCGCGACCGACGTGTGCGTGCCGACCTCGCGGCTCGCGGAAGCGGTCGCCGGCACGCAGGCCGACATCAACGAGATGAAGCTTGTCGCGCCGATCGTCGGCCATGTCGGGGACGGCAATTTCCACGTCTCGCTGCTGATCGACATGGATGACGATGCGGAGATCAAGCGCGCAGAAAAATTCCTGGAGCGTCTCGCCGAGCGAGCGCTCGCGCTCGACGGCACCTGCACGGGCGAGCACGGCGTCGGGCAGGGCAAGATGAAATATCTGCCGAAGGAACTGGGTGAGCCTGCGCTCGCCGTCATGCGTGCGGTCAAGCAGGCCATCGACCCGCACAACATCATGAACCCGGGCAAGATCGTCGGCCCCTGACGGATATGCAGCACGCGCTACTTGGTCTTGCCATTGCCCTCATTCTCGCGATCGCAGCCGCGCTGGCCGCGCCCGTGGTGGTGGACTGGAACGACTGGCGTGCGGAGTTCGAGCGTCATGCCAGCACCCTGACGGGTGCGCCGGTGCGCATCCGCGGGCCGATCGAGGCGACGCTGTTGCCGACTCCGACTTTCGTTTTCCGCGACGTGCAGGTGGGTAATCCCGAGAGCGGCACCGGGGCGCGGATCGACGAGGTGCGCGGCGTGCTTTCGCTCGGCGCGCTGATGCGCGGCACGCTGGAAGCGGAACAGTTCGCGCTCTTTGGCCCGGAGATGCGGATTGCCGATACCGGACAAGGGTCGTTTTTGCAGGCGGCGCGCGGTGCTGCCGCCGCGGCGGGCGTCGTCACGCTGGCGCGCATCGGGATTGCGCGCGGCTCGCTGACCATCGAACGCCAGGGCGGGCCGCTTGTACTCGACGACATTTACGTCGATGGCGACATGCGCTCGCGGCAGGGACCGATCAAGTTCGACAGCGTATTTCGCCATGAGGGCCGGCGCTTCGGCCTGAAGGTCAGCACCGGCCAGTTCTCGACTGACGGCGCGGGGCGCGTGCGCGCGACGCTCGACCATGCGGGTGTTGGCCGCAGCTTCGATGCCGACGGACAAATCTTTCTCTTGGGATCGTCGCCGCGCTTCGACGGCAAGCTGATCGCGACCCATCGTCCGCCGGCGAACACGTCGGGCGGCACGCCGTGGCAGCTCACGGCCAATACCAAGGCTTCGGAGGCGAAGGCCGAGCTCGACGCGCTTCAGCTTTCATTCGGCAAGGATGCCGCCGCCACCGATCTCGCGGGCAAGATCGAGTTCGAGCCGTGGCGTGGCGGAAAGATCGACGGAAACCTGTCGGCGCGCAGACTTGACCTTGATCTCGCGGCGGGGAGCGACGCATCGAAGGGCCTGCCAGCCGCCATCGCCCCGTTACAGGAAGTGTTTGCGCTGCTCGACGGCCTGCCGCTGCAAGGACGGATTGGATTTTCGAGCGAGTCGGTCGCCGCGGCGGGCGGCACGGTGCGCGACGTGAAGGCCATATTCCGGCTGCGCGAAGACGCGCTCGAAATTGAGCGCCTTGAAGCGGCATCCTTGCCGGGCCGCGGGCAGTTCATTGCGACGGGCGGTCAGACGAGCGGCCCGCGCTTTTCGGGCCGCGCGTCGGTGCAGGCCGAAGAAGGCGGCGCGCTGCTTCGCTGGGCGTTCGGCGCGCGCGCGGCCGCACTCAAAGACACGGGCTCGCTGCGGCTCGCCGCGCGCGTGGACTGGCGCGACGGGCAGGCGCGCTTCGACGATCTCGAATTGTCATTGGGGGAGACGGCGCTCGGCGGCGGCGTGATGTTTGT
>Ga0307505_10002373_pt1 | contig 13223 bp, 13 predicted proteins | sample 23_S_MG_FD_202183 | JGI IMG/M metagenome (GOLD analysis project Ga0307505, IMG submission 202183) | Soil microbial communities from Populus trichocarpa stands in riparian zone in the Pacific Northwest, United States - 23_S | ecosystem: Environmental > Terrestrial > Soil > Riparian zone > Trees...
CTGCATGTGCGCCTCTTCCGGCGTGCGGCTGCCCTTCTTCTGGTTGCACGCGCGGCACGCCGTGACGACGTTCATCCACGAGTCGCGCCCGCCGCGCGACATCGGCAGGATGTGGTCGCAGGTGAGCCGGTAGTGCGAGAAGTCGCCGCCGCAGAACGCGCACATGAAGCGGTCGCGGTTGAAGAGCTCGCGGTTGTTGAGCGGCGGGACCTGGTTGAAGCCCTTGATCGCGAGCGCCTTGCCGCGGATCGCGATGATCGAGTTGGCGGTGATGCTGGAGCGCTCGCCGGTGCGGTGGCAGCGCCCGCCGCGGAAAGTGAACTCCTCGCGCCCCATCTCCCACGCCACGCGCTCCTTGGCGTAGTACCAGACCGCCTGCTGCCAGGTGACCCAGCGGTGGGGGACGCCGTGCTGGTCGAGCGTCAGGATGAGGGGCAATGTTCGTGGCATTTGATCCGGGCCGAGCAGTTTTTTGCTAGCTAAATCGCCAACTTGGATAATACTACTCATCCAATTTACCAAAAACCCGACCCCGCCGACAAACCATGGGCCTGAACCTGGTCGACTCCGGTCGCGACCTCGCGAACGACTTCAACGTGATCATCGAGATCCCGATGCACGCCGACCCCATCAAGTACGAGGTCGACAAGGCCACGGGCGCGCTCTTCGTCGACCGCTTCGTCTCCACGGCGATGCACTACCCGTGCAACTACGGTTACGTGCCGCAAACGCTCTCGGACGACGGCGACCCGGTGGACGTGCTGGTGATCGCGCCCTTCGCCCTCATGCCCGGGGTGGTCGTGCGGGTTCGGCCCATCGGCCTGCTGAAGATGACCGACGAGGCGGGCGGGGATACCAAGCTCCTGGCGGTCCCGATCGACAAGCTCACCCCGCTCTACCGCCACATCCAGACGGCGCGCGACCTGCCCGAGCTGGCGCTCTCCCAGATCACCCATTTCTTCCAGCATTACAAGGACTTGGAGCCTGGGAAGTGGGTCAGGATCGAAGGCTGGGGGAGTCCCGAGGAGGCCAAGGCCGAGGTGCGCGACGGGGTGAAGCGCTACAAGAAGGGGCTCGCGCCGAAAACGCGGGGCAAGTAAGTCGCGGCCGGATCTCGCGACTCAGGGGCATGCGCCTCTTCCTCGCCGCCATCCTCATGCTGCCCTCCCTTGCCGCGGCCTCCGAATGCACCGTGCGGTCCGGGCCGCGGACTGCGGCTGTGGTCGAGCTGTACACCTCCGAAGGATGCTCGAGCTGCCCTCCCGCCGACCGATGGCTTTCGGGACTCGCCGCGGAGGCAAGCTCCGGGCGCGTCGTGCCGCTCGCCTTCCACGTCGACTACTGGGACTACATCGGCTGGAAGGACGCGTTCGCCTCCGAGCGCGCGACCGCGCGCCAGCGGGCGATCCAGAAGGCCGCGTCCGCGCGCTACGTCTACACGCCGCAAGTTGTGCTCGCCGGCCGCGACTACACCGGATGGCGCTCGTCGGCGTGGGCCGAAGCGGTCGAGACGGTGCGGCGCAGGCCGGCGCGGGCCTCGATCGAGCTCACCGTGCGCACCGATCCCGCCCGAATCGAGGTCGCCAGCGTGGCGCAGGCCGCGGGCACCGGGAGCGATGACCTGATCGTGCTCGTCGCGGCGACCCAGAACGGCCTCGCCAGCCGCGTGACCGCCGGCGAAAACCGCGGCGAGCGCCTGGCCCACGACTTTGTCGTACGCGACTTCGCTGTCCACCGCGGCCTCGGCTCCGCGACCGCGACGTTCCGTCCCGCCCCCGGCTGGAACCTGGCGAACATGTCCGTCGCGGCGTTCGTCCAGAACACCCGCACGGGCGAGATCCTGCAGGCGCTCTCTACCCGGGCGCGCTGCTCGAGCTAAAGACGGGAAGAACGAGTAAAGGGAGGAGAGGGAGTAAAAGCCAGGTCTGGTTGGTGGCAACGTACGCGGCATCCCGAACGACCCGCAACGGCTTTTACTCTCTCTACTCCCTTTACTCGTTCTTCCCGGCTTTTCAGTAGGTCCTTTTCATCCCGAGCCACGCGAGCAGGGCCAGCGCAGCGCCGATCATCAGCATCCCGACCAGCTCGGGCGCCGGCGGGCGCTCGCCCAACTGGATCGCCGATGCGACGACGGCGACCACCGGGATTCCCAGCGCATTCAGGCCGGTGATGCCCGCTGGCGAGCTGGCGAGCACATAGGTCCAGAGCCACCAGCCCAGCGCCGTGGCGAGGATCGCCGAGAAGGCGAGCGTCCACGCGAACTCGAAGTTCCAGCGAATGGGCTCCGCGCCCCACAGCAACGAGAGCGTGCCGAGCGCGAGGAAGCCCACGAAGAGCTGCCACGCCGTGAAGAGGAGCGGATCGGTCGCGGCCACGGGCCACTTCTTCGAGAGCACCGCGGTGATCGCCCAGACCGCCCCGGCGGCAACCGCGAGCAGGCTTCCCTTGAGGCTGGTGAGCTCCCACGGCGCCACGATCAGCGTGAGCCCGGCAAAGGCGAGCGCAACGGCGAGCCACTGTGCCCCGCGCATCCGCTCCCCGATGAGGAAGTGAGCGAACACGATCATCCAGAAGGGCATGGTGAAGACCAGCACCGAGGTCTTGCCGGGCCCCGCCTCGAGGAGCGCGAAGTGCGAGAGCCCCACGAAGAGCGCGACCTGCAGCAGGCCCATCAGGATCGCCATGCGGTAGGTGCCGAGGCGAAGCGGGCGGCCGCGCAGCCTCACGATGGCGAACAGCAGGGCGCAGCCTATCGCGACCCTCAGCGCGGCGAAGTCGAACGGGTGCGCGTGGCGCAGCGCGATCTTCATCACCACCCACGAGTAGCCCCAGATCAGCACCATCGCCACGAGCGCGGCGATGGGCGCCGGTGCCGCCCTCATTGCGGGGCCGTTTCGGCCGGGTGGCTGCGGATCGCGATCGGTGCGCCGTCGGGCGAGCCCAGGCGCAGGTTGCCCTCGCGCAGGCTTTCGAGCTGCGCCACCACGAGGAAGTCGTATCCGCCGTCGGGCGACGGGGCCGCGTTGACGACCGTGCCCGCGGATTGGTCGCCGAATGCCGGGCTGTACACGCTCTGCCCCGGGGTGGGCGTCGCGCCGTCGACGTGGGCGAGGGCCATGCGTTTCTTGAGGATGCCGCGATACTGCGTGCGCGCGACGATCTCCTGCCCGGTGTAGCAGCCCTTGCGGAAGCTCACGCCGCCCACGAGGTCGAAGTTCGCCATCTGCGGCACGAACGCTTCCTGCGTGGCGGCGACGATGATGGGGATGCCCGCGCGGATCGAGGCGCGCTCCCAGGTCTCGGGGCCTGCGCGCGCCGCACGCGACGCGAGCGTCTCGGCGAGCGTTGCGGCGGCCTCCGGGGGCGCGAGCAGCACCGCGCGCGTCGCCTCGAGCACGACGCCGATCACGCCGTCCTTTTCCGCGGTGCGCATCGGCAATGCGTCGCCGCTCGCGATCGCGGCGGCGATCTCGCCCGCGCCGTCGCCCGCCAGCCCGAACGCCTTGTAGCGAGCGCTCGCATCCTCGACCTTGGCCTTCGATCGCAGCACGAACATCGAGAGGCGCTTGGCGATCGCGGGCGCGATCTCGGCCGGCAGCATCGCGAGGTAGCCGTCGGGCCTCTTCACCAGCAGGAAGGTGGCGAGGAGGCGCCCCTTGGGAGAGCACCAGCCGGTCCACTGCGCGTCGCCCGCCTTCAGCGCCTCGACGTCGTTGGTGAGCTGCCCCTGGAGAAACGCGGTGGCGTCGTCCCCCGTGATCGCGATCACCGCGTTATGGGAGAGGTCGGTGAAGGACGGGGGCTGCGGGTCGGACATGGGAGCTACGTGGAGGCGATGCGGTCGAGAGACAAGTATAGCGACGGGGTGGGGGTGAGCCTGCGGCGCTCGCGCCTGGCCGAGGGGTTCGTCGCGACTGCCGCGGCTGCGACGCTCGTGCTCGCGTGGGCCACACCGCTCGCGTTGGAGCTCCAGGTGCCCGCGATCGGATGGGTCGGCGCTGCCGCGCTCCTCGCCCTGCGCCGGCTTCGCGCCGTGGCCTGGCTCAGGGTCGAGCGCTCGGGCGAGGTCCGGGTCGACGGTATCGGCGGCGAGCTGCGCGACGGCTCGTTCGTGGCTCCCTGGCTCACCGTCGTCCGCTGGCGCCCTCGAGGCGCATGGCTCGACCGCACCCTGCTGCTCGCCCCCGACATGCTCGACGCCGACGACTTCCGCCGCCTGCGCGTGCTGCTCAAATTCGGGGACAGACCCCTTACTCCGCTTTTCGATCGCGAAAAGCGGAGTAAGGGGTCTGTCCCCGAATGCTTGGAGCCCTAACGGTGGCGCGCAAGGCGCGGCTGCGCATCCCGGGATTGCCGATGCATGTCGTGCAGCGCGGCATCAACCGAGACTCGTGCTTCCTGTCGGATAGCGACCGCCTCGTGTACCTGAGTCTGCTCGAGAAGCGAGCTCCCCTGTTCGAATGCGCCATGCACGCATTTGTGCTGATGACAAACCACGTGCACTTGCTTCTTACGCCGGCGAGAGTGGACAGCGCCTCGATGCTCATGAAGCACGTCGGCCAGGAATACGTCCAGTACTTCAATCGGACCCACTCGCGCTCCGGGTCGCTCTGGGAGGGTCGGTTTCACTCGAGCATCGTCGATACCGAGGGCTACCTGTTGAGGTGTCATCGGTATGTCGAACTGAATCCGGTGCGGGCTGGAATGGTCTCGAGTCCCGGGGAGTACGCCTGGTCAAGCTATCCAGCAAACGCGTGGGGACGGGCTTCGAACCTGATCGAGCCCCACCCGGTCTACCTCTCGCTGGGGGGCACACCCGGGGAACGCATCGCCGGGTACCGGGAACTCTTCGCCCAACCTCTTGCGCAAGGCGAGCTCGACGAGATCCGCCATGCCGTCAATGGCGGATTCGCGCTTGGCAGCGAGGCCTTTCGGGATCTCCTGTCCGAAACCGCGGGGCGACCGGTTTCGAGGCGACGGTGGAGCACCACAACAGCTAGTAGGGCCCCTCACGCCAAAGCGGAGTAAGGGGTCTGTCCCCGAATCTAGAAGAACGTCGCGATCCAGGCGAGGTCGTCGGCGCGATCGACGCGGTAGACGCCGCCCGTGCCCGCGCAGTTGCCGTTGATGCCGAACGAGGTCACGCCGCCGACGACGTTGGAGGTGCCGATGAAGTTCGGTCCGCCCGAATCTCCGAAGCAGGTGCCGCCGGTGGAATGGTTGTTCGACAGCAGCAGCGAGAAGTCGCCGGTGAAGCCGGTGTTGATCTGGATGAGGTGCGGCGTGGCGAACATGCGCACGCGCGCGGACTCCACGAAGACCGGGTTGATGCGCTGCAGCCCGTAGCCCACCGCCGTGAAGGTCACGTCCTGCAGGCCGCGCTGCGTCGCGAGCTTGTCGAGCACGTTCAGCGCCGGGATCGTGCCGTACTTCTTCATCTTCACCGGCTTGTCCAGCACCACCATGCCGAGGTCGAAGAGGTAGAACGCGTTGGGGTTGTAGTTCGGGTGCGTATGCGGCGTGCCTCCGGCGTCGCCTTCGAAGGGATAGCCGTTGCGGGGGATGCCGCCCTCGACGTCGGCGTCGAACCAGATCTCGACGTGCGCCGCCGGCGACTCGGTGCAGTGGCCCGCGGTGAGGAAAAGCCTGGGGGAAATCAGCGTGCCGCTGCAGCGCCACATCGGATTGCCGGCGGCGTCCTGTGCCACCATCAGCCCGACATAGGGATGGGCATTGCCGTCGAGCTCACCGCCAGCGGTGATGGCGAAGGCGGTCGAGGTCGAGGCGGCGAACAACGCGACTGCGGAAAAGAGTTTCTGGATCCTTCCGGTCATGGCCACTGCTCCTTGTGGGATAGTGGCCGCAAGCGTAGTCCGGCGACAATTCGAAAGCAACCCGAGAGAAATAGTTACATGAACGCCAAGCCGATCAGCCGTTTTCCCGTTCCCGACGTCGCGAGCCTGCCCGCCGACATGCGCGATCGCATCCTCGCGGTGCAGGAGAAGGCCGGGTTCGTCCCCAACGTCTTCCTCGCCCTCGCGCACCGGCCCGACGAGTTCCGCGCCTTCTTCGCGTACCACGACGCCCTGATGGAGAAGGAGGGCGGGCTCACCAAGGCCGAGCGCGAGATGATCGTGGTCGCGACCTCGGGCGCGAACCAGTGCCAGTACTGCGTGGTCGCGCACGGCGCGATCCTGCGCATCCGCGCGAAGAGCCCGCAGGTCGCCGACCAGGTCGCGGTGAACTACCGCAAGGCCGACATCACGGCGCGGCAAGTGGCGCTGCTCGACTTCGCGATGAAGGTGTCGCGCCAGGCCGAGGAGATCGGCGAGGCCGACTTCGCGGCAATGCGCGCGGCCGGGTTCAGCGACGAGGACTGCTGGGACGCGGGCGCGATCGCCGCGCTGTTCGCGCTCTCCAACCGCATGGCGAACCTCACCAGCATGCGGCCGAACGACGAGTTCTACCTGATGGGCAGGGTCCCGAAGTAGCCCGCTAGCCGAAGAGCCCCGCGATCGTCTCCTCGCCGATCGCGAACGCCGTGCTCATGCCGGTGCCGCTGGTGACGGTGACCAGGTGCACTCTCGGCGCGAGCTCCTCGGCGAGCACGGGCGCTACGTCGGCCACGGGGTAGTAGCCGTTCCAGCGCTCGAGGATGCGCGGCTCGGGAAGGTCGAGGAGCGCGCGCAGCTCGGCGACGATCAGGGCGTCGACGGCTTCGGAGGCGAACGGATCGGGGTACCCGCTGTAATGGTGCGAGTCGCCCACCACGAGCGTGCCGTCGGCGCCCTGCGCGACGATGAGGTGCACGCCGTGCGCGAGCGCCGCGCCGCATTCGCGCTCCAGCTCCGCGCGCAGCGCCGCCGCGGCCGGTTGCTCCGCGAACCCGCCATACCGAACGAGGCTCAAGTCGCTCATCAGCACGCCCGGCAGCGTGAAGCCCGGCGCGGCGAGCCGCATCATCTGCAGCTTGCATTGGCGCAGGCGCACGCGCCGCGCGAGGTCGGGCGCAAAACCGGCCACGTTGGCGCCGGGCGCGATCACGACGGCGTCGGCCGCGAGCGTTCCCGCGGAGTGGCGCACCGTGCCGTCGTCGACGCCGTGCATCTCGGTCCCCCACGCGAACACGACGCCGTGGCGCCCCTCGAGCCAGCGCGCCAGGGCGGGGATTGCCTCGCGCGCCTCGATGCGCAGCTCGTGCGGGCTCCAGAGCGCGCCCGCGATGCGCGCGCACGCCTGCGGCAGGCGCGTGCGCGCCTCGGCTGCGTCGAGCAGCGCGCAGCCGCTGCCCATGGCGCCCGCCGCGAACTGCGCGAGCACGTCCATCGCCGCGGCCCGGCGGGCCACGACGAGCGCGCCGCGCTGCGTGACCGCGATGCCGGCCGCGACCGCGACCTCCTCCCAGACGTTGCGCGAGCGCAGCGCGCGCTCGCGCGTGGCCCCGGCGTCCTGGCCGGAGATGGTGACGAAGCCGAAGTTGCGCACCGATGCGGAGGCGGCGCACGCGTCGCGCTCGAGCACCACCACGCGCAGCCCGCGGCGGGCGGCGGCGAGCGCGTGCGCGAGCCCCACGATTCCCGCGCCGGCGACCACCAGATCGAAGCGAGCCATTGCGCTATATTGCCAAGAATGAACCGGGCTGCCCTCGTCATCCTCACGCTCTGCGCCCTGCTGCTCGCGGCGTGCAGCGAGCCCTTGCCGCAGGACAAGCGCGAGTACGCCGGCGATTGGCGCGGCGACCGGATGCGGCTCGTGATCACGCCCGAGGGCCGCTGCGAGTACGAACGCCAGAAGGCGGGCGGCAGCTCCGCGCGCATCAGCGCGCCCATCCAGCGCTTCGAGGGCGACAACTTCGTGGTCGGCGTCGGTCCTTTCACCACGACCTTCGTGGTCGCCAGGGCGCCGCACATCGCCAACGGCAGGTGGAAGATGGTCGTCGACGGCGTCGAGCTCATGCGCTTCGGCGCGCCGGGCGAGGTGAGAACCTAAGCACAAATTCGGGGACAGACCCCTTAGTCCGCTTTGCAAGTACGCAAAGCGGACTAAGGGGTCTGTCCCCGAATCTCGCCTGATATAATTCGCGCATGAATTCGCAAGATGCGCCCTTGCAGCAGGTCCTCACGCTGCCGGGCGCGGTTGCGCTCTCCCCGTTCCGGGTCGAGAAGCTCCTCGCGTCGCTGCCCGGGCCGCTCGCCGAAGCCATCACGGTGGACGCGCGCTTGGTGCACTTCGTCGCCGTCGATGCGCCGCTCACCGACGCCGAGTCCGCGGTCCTCGAGAAGCTCCTCACCTACGGCACCGCGCCCCGCGCCGCGCCCGAGGGCGTGCTGCTTCTCGTCCTGCCGCGCTTCGGCACGGTCTCCCCCTGGTCGTCCAAGGCCACCGACATCGCGCGCAACTGCGGCCTTGCCAAGGTCGCGCGCGTCGAGCGCGGGGTGGCCTACTACATCACCGCGCGCGACCCGGGCCCGCTCTCCGAGCGCTCGCGCCGCGCGCTCGACCGCGCCATCCACGACCGCATGACCGAGGTGGTGGTCGACGACATGGCTCACGCCGCGCGGCTCTTCGCACACGCCACCCCGCAGCCGCTCGCGACCATCGACCTGCTGGCGGGCGGCCGCACGGCGCTCGAGGACGCGAACGTCACGATGGGCCTCGCGCTCGCGCCCGACGAGATCGACTACCTGCTGGAGAGCTTCACGAAGATCGGCCGCAACCCGACCGACGTGGAGCTCATGATGTTCGCGCAGGCCAACTCCGAGCACTGCCGCCACAAGATCTTCAACGCGTCGTGGACCATCGACGGCGAGAAGCAGGAGCGATCGCTCTTCCAGATGATCCGCAACACGCATGCGAAGAGCCCCGCGGGGACGATCGTCGCCTACGCCGACAACTCCGCGGTGATGGAAGGTGCCGAGGTCGAGCGGCTGCTGCCGGATGCGGACGGAACCTGGCGTTTCGAGCCAGACCTCACCCACATCCTCATGAAGGTCGAGACGCACAACCACCCGACGGCGATCGCGCCGCATCCCGGCGCGGGCACCGGCGCGGGCGGCGAGATCCGCGACGAGGGCGCGACCGGCATCGGCGGCCGGCCCAAGGCGGGACTCACGGGCTTCTCGGTCTCGAACCTCGACATCCCCGGCCATCGCCAGCCGTGGGAAGCCGACTACGGCAAGCCCGGGCGCATCGCGTCCGCCCTCGGGATCATGATCGACGGGCCCATCGGCGGCGCGGCGTTCAACAACGAGTTCGGCCGCCCCAACCTCGCGGGCTACTTCCGCACCTTCGAGTTGCAGAGTGAAGGCGAGGTGCGCGGCTACCACAAGCCCATCATGCTGGCGGGCGGCTTCGGCAACCTCTCCGCGAAGCACACGCACAAGAAAGCGTTGGGCAAGGGCACGGTGTTCATCCACCTGGGCGGGCCGGGCTTCCTCATCGGGCTGGGCGGGGGTGCCGCCTCGTCCATGGCCTCGGGCCAGAACGTCGAGTCGCTCGACTTCGACTCGGTGCAGCGCGCCAACGCCGAGCTCGAGCGCCGCTGCCAGGAAGTGATCGACGCCTGCTGCCGGATGGGCGACGACAATCCGATCCTCTCCATCCACGACGTGGGTGCGGGCGGGCTCTCGAACGCCTTCCCCGAGCTCGCGCACTCGGGCGGCGTGGGCGCGACCTTCGACCTGCGCGCGATCCCGAGCGAAGAGCCCGGCATGACGCCGATGCAGATCTGGTCGAACGAGGCGCAGGAGCGCTACGTGATCGCGATCGACCGCTCGCGCCTCGCCGACTTCGAGCGCATGTGCGAGCGCGAGCGCTGCCTCTTCGCGGTCGTGGGCGAGGCGCGCGCCGACCACCAGCTCGTGGTCGACGACCCGCTCTTCGCCAACCGCCCCGTCGACATGCCGCTCGAGGTGCTGCTGGGCAAGCCGCCGAAGATGCACAGAGAGGTCAGACGCCGCCAAAGGCAGCTGCAGCCTCTCGAAACTCGCACATGGACGCTGCGTGACGCTGCCTATCGAGTGCTTCGGCTCCCCACGGTTGCTGACAAGACGTTCCTGGTCACCATCGGGGATCGATCGGTGGGGGGCCTCACCGCACGCGACCAGATGGTGGGCCCCTGGCAGGTGCCGGTCGCCGACTGCGCCGTGACCACGATGGGTTTCAGGACGTACGTGGGCGAGGCGATGGCGATCGGGGAGCGCGCGCCGCTCGCCCTGATCGACGGCCCGGCCTCCGGGCGCATGGCCGTGGGCGAGGCGATCACCAACATCGCCGCCGCGCCGATCGGGAAGATCGGCGACGTCAAGCTCTCGGCCAACTGGATGTGCGCCGCGGGCCATCCGGGCGAGGACGCCGCGCTCTTCGACACGGTGCGCGCGGTCGGCATGGAGCTTTGCCCCGCGCTCGGGGTGGCGATCCCGGTGGGCAAGGACTCGATGTCGATGCGCACCACGTGGAAGGACGCGAAGACCGGCGAGGACAAGGCGGTCACCGCGCCGCTCTCCCTCGTGGTGTCGGCGTTCGCGCGCGTGACCGATGCCCGCAGGACCCTCACGCCGCAGCTGCGCACCGACCAGGGGCAGACCGACCTCGTGCTGGTGGATCTCGGCGCCGGCAGGAACCGCCTCGGCGGCTCGGCGCTCGCGCAGGCGCACTCGCAGCTGGGCGACAGCGCGCCCGACCTCGACGATCCGGCGAAGCTCGCCGCGTTCTTCTCCGCCATCCAGGCGCTCAACGGAGCGGACAAGCTCCTCGCCTATCACGATCGCTCCGACGGTGGCCTCTTCGCCACGCTCTGCGAGATGGCGTTCGCCGGCCGCACGGGAGTGACCGTCTACCTCGACAACCTCGCCTTCGACTCGCGCCGCCTCGACGTCGACGGCCAGGAGCGCCAGACCGACGCGCTCGCGGGCGGCATCGGCGATCGCGTGCTCGCCGCGCTCTTCAACGAGGAGCTGGGCGCGGTCCTGCAGGTGCGCAAGGCCGACCGCGACGCGGTGATGCAGGCGTTGCGCGCGGCGGGGCTTTCGCGCGAGTCGCAGGTGATCGGTCACCTGAACCACGACGCGCAGGTGCGCCTCGTGCTGAGCGGCAAGCCCGTCCTCGCCGAGAAGCGTGTCGACCTGCACCGCGCATGGTCCGAGGTCACGCACCACATCCAGCGGCTGCGCGACAACCCGCTGTGCGCCGACCAGGAGTACGACCGCATCCTCGACGCGGGCGACCCCGGCCTGAACGCGAAGCTCACGTTCGATCCGGAGGAGGACATCGCCAAGCCGTTCTTTGCGGGCCCCGCCATTTCGACATCCGAGCGTCCGCGCGTGGCGATCCTGCGCGAGCAGGGAGTCAACAGCCAGAACGAGATGGCCGCATCGTTCGACCGAGCGGGCTTCGCCGCCATCGACGTGCACATGAGCGACATCATCGCCGGGCGCGTGTTGCTCTCCGACTTCAAGGGGCTGGCGGCGTGCGGCGGCTTCAGCTACGGCGACGTGCTCGGCGCGGGCGAGGGCTGGGCCAAGTCGATCCTCTTCAACGCGCGCGCGCGCGCCGAGTTCGAGGCGTTCTTCGCGCGCGAGGACTCGTTCGCGCTGGGCTCCTGCAACGGCTGCCAGATGATGGGCAACCTCAAGTCGATCATCCCCGGCGCGCAGAACTGGCCGCATTTCGAGAGAAATCTCTCGGAGCAGTACGAGGCGCGGCTGACACTGGTCGAGATCCAGAAGTCGCCCTCGATCCTCTTCGCCGGCATGGAGGGGAGCCGCATCCCCATCGTGACCGCGCACGGCGAGGGCAAAGCCACCTTCCGCGACAAGGCGCACCTGGACGCCGCGCGCTTCCTCGTGGCGGCGAAGTACGTCGACAACCGCGGCAAGCCGAGCGAGGTCTACCCCTACAACCCCAATGGCTCGCCCGAAGGCATCACGTCGCTAACCACGCCCGACGGGCGCTTCACCGTGATCATGCCGCACGCCGAGCGCGTGTTCCGCACGGTGGCGATGTCGTGGCATCCGGCGGGCTGGGGCGAGGACTCGCCGTGGATGCGGGTGTTCCGCAACGCGCGCGCCTGGGTGGGCTGAGCGCGGTGATGTCGTTCGGCCGCATGCGGGCCTCCGACATCCCGATGGCCGAGGACCTGTTCCTCGCCTTCCTCGAGTCGGACCCGCACTATCGCGATGTCGCGTCCGTGTACGGCGACGGCGGCCCGCAGGCGCTGCGCAGCGCGTTGGAGATGTTCGTCGATCACCCCGAGCTGGGCTTCGTCTGGATCGCGCGCCAGGGCGAGGACATCGTCGGGTGCTGCGTGGTGGCCTTCGTCATCTCGACCTCGCGCGGCGGCCTGGTCGCCAAGCTCGACGACGTGAACGTGCGCCCCGGGCTCGAGGGGCGCGGCGTGGGCAGCGCGATGATGGAAGCGCTCAAGGAGGAGCTGCGCCGCGCGGGCGTCTCGCGCATCGACACCGCGACGCATTTCGACAACCCGGGCGCGCGCCGCTTCTACGAGCGCCATGGGTTCGCGAGCCTGCGCGAAGAGCGCATGAGCTGCCTGCTGTAGGTCACCCCGGCCGCCGCAATCGTGGCGATGGGCCGGGGCCCAATCTCATTCCTCGTCGTCCCAGCGCTGGCGCGGCGCCAGCCTCTCGTCCTCGTCGAGCAACGCCACCCGGATGGCCTTCCTGATGCGCGCCTCCTCGGCCTCGCGTTGCGAGCCCAGGCCGAGCGCCACCAGGGGCAGCGCCAGCATGGCGAGCGCGGTCGAGAGCGGCACCAGGAACTGCAGCGCACCTTCCTGGGTCGCGATCGCCCACACGCTCGCGGCCACCGCGATCGCCATGCCGGCGGAGAGCGCCTTGAGCAGGCGCAGCGTCGTGGCGGGCGGCGCGAAGCGCGCCTCGAGCACCGCGCGGCCGCCTTCCCCTGACCACGCCGGCGTGAAGACGCTGCGGCCCTCGGCGCGTGCGCGCCCTAGCGCATCGGCGAGCCGCGCCTTCGATTCCTCGAGCGCGTGGCGGCTCTCGAAGCGCTCGCTGCGGACCTCCACCAGCGCGCGCGCGGCGCGCTTCATCTCCGACATCGACGCCCCTCAGCGCGGTTTCACCCGCTCCCAGACGGCATCGGGGATGCGGAACTCGGGATGGCGGCGGCGCAACTCCTCGAGCGCGCGATCGGCCTCGGCGTGCCGGCCGGCTTCGCGCAGCAGCGCGATGCGCTCGAGCTCGCGG
>Ga0307505_10002374_pt1 | contig 13218 bp, 11 predicted proteins | sample 23_S_MG_FD_202183 | JGI IMG/M metagenome (GOLD analysis project Ga0307505, IMG submission 202183) | Soil microbial communities from Populus trichocarpa stands in riparian zone in the Pacific Northwest, United States - 23_S | ecosystem: Environmental > Terrestrial > Soil > Riparian zone > Trees...
GATGATGTAGTACACCGGGATCGACAGTTCGGTGCGCGGCAGGCTCACGCCCACCAGCGTGGCACCCAGCTTCTCGAACTCGGCCAGCGCGGCGCGCACCGCGCCGTTGACGTCGGCGGCCAGCGCGGCGGGGAAGAACTCGCTGGGCAGCCCGATGCGCAGGCCCTGCAGTGGGCGCGCGGCCGTCGCGCCTTCGCGCGGCTGCAGCATCTGCGCATGGAAGTCCTGCGGCGGACGTTCGGCGCTGGTCGAATCGCGCGCGTCGAAGCCGCTCATCGCCGACAGCAGCAAGGCGCAGTCCTCGGCGCTGCGCGCCAGCGGACCGGCCTGGTCCAGGCTGGAGGCGAAGGCGACCATGCCGTAGCGCGAGCACACGCCGTAGGTCGGCTTGATGCCGGTCACGCCCGAAAAGCTGGCCGGCTGGCGGATCGAACCGCCGGTGTCGGTGCCGGTCGCCGCCGGCACCAGCCGCGCCGCCACCGCGACGGCCGAGCCGCCCGACGAGCCGCCGGGCACGCGCCGCGTGTCCCAGGGGTTCCTCGCCAACCCGAAGGCCGAGTTCTCGTTGGCTGAGCCCATGGCGAATTCATCGCAGTTGAGCTTGCCGAGCAGCACCATGCCGGCCGCCGACAGCCGCGCCACGACCGTGGCGTCGAAGGGGCTGGCATAACCGGCCAGCATCTTCGAGCCGGCGGTGGACGGCAGCTCGCGCGTGACGAAGATGTCCTTGTGGGCGATCGGCACGCCGGTCAACACCTGCGCCTGGCCGCGGGCGCGGCTGGCATCGGCCTCGCGCGCCTGCGCCAGGCTGAGCTGCGGATCCTGCGCCAGGAAAGCGCCCAGATGTTCGAAGCCTGCAACGCGCGTGAGCAGATGTTGCGTCAGTTCCAGGCTGGACACGCGGCCGGCGGCGAGCTCGCGGCCGAGCTGCGCCACGCCCATCTCATGCAGCTGAAGACTCATTCGACGACCTTCGGCACCAGGTACAGGCCGTCCTCGACCAGCGGTGCGCTGGCTTGGTTGAGCGCGCGCTGATCGGTTTCGGTGACGACGTCGTCGCGCAGGCGCAGGCTGACGGCCTGCACCGCGGACAGCGGCGTGTACAGCGGCTCGACGCCGCTGGTGTCGACGGCGCTCATGCGCTCGACGATGCTGAAGAAGCCGTTCAGCTGGCCGAGCATCGCGCTGCGTTCGTCGATCGACAGTTCAAGCCGCGCCAGCAGCGCGATGCGGTTTACGTCCTCGGGGGTCAGCAACATGGGAAGCTTGGTGAAATTTGACCCGCCGCAACCGCCGGATCGGGGCCGAGATGCTCGGATACCAGGGTCGGGAACCGGGGTCGATGGGGTATTATCCCCGGTTATCCCCATGCGCCCTGGGGCGGTGTTCGTCTGCACTGCAGCACGAGGCCGGACCAGGAGAATCCCTGCCCGTCCGGAGGCCCACGGCCACACCCACTGATCGCGCTGCGACGTCGCCGCCGATGCCGCTTTCGCCGGCGGATGCGCGCAACCGCGCTGACGGCACCACAGCCTTTCGACCCCTTCGAACATGTTCGCATCCCTGCGCCGCTACTTCTCCACCGACCTTGCCATCGACCTGGGCACCGCCAATACGCTGATCTACGTGCGCGCCAAGGGCATCGTGCTCGACGAGCCTTCGGTCGTCGCCATCCGCCACGAAGGCGGGCCGCATGGCAAGAAGACCATCCAGGCCGTCGGCGCCGAGGCCAAGGCCATGCTCGGCAAGGTGCCCGGCAACATCGAGGCCATCCGCCCGATGAAGGACGGCGTGATCGCCGACTTCACCGTCACCGAGCAGATGCTCAAGCAGTTCATCAAGATGGTGCACCCGCGCTCGATGATGCGACCCAGCCCGCGCATCATCATCTGCGTGCCTTGCGGCTCGACCCAGGTCGAGCGCCGCGCCATCCGCGAATCGGCGCTGGGCGCCGGCGCCAGCGACGTGTACCTGATCGAGGAGCCGATGGCCGCGGCCATCGGCGCGGGGTTGCCGGTCAGCGAGGCCAGCGGCTCGATGGTCGTCGACATCGGCGGCGGCACCACCGAGGTGGGCGTCATCAGCCTCGGCGGCATGGTCTACAAGGGCAGCATCCGCGTCGGCGGCGACAAGTTCGACGAATCGATCATCAACTACATCCGCCGCAACTACGGCATGCTGATCGGCGAGCCCACCGCCGAGCTCATCAAGAAGAGCATCGGCTCGGCCTTCCCCGGCTCCGAAGTGCGCGAGATCGAGGTCAAGGGCCGCAACCTGTCCGAAGGCGTGCCGCGCAGCTTCACCATCAGCAGCAACGAGATCCTCGAGGCGCTGACCGACCCGCTGAACCAGATGGTGTCGGCGGTGAAGAACGCGCTGGAGCAGACGCCGCCGGAACTGGGCGCCGACATCGCCGAGCGCGGCATGATGCTCACCGGCGGCGGCGCGCTGCTGCGCGACCTGGACCGGTTGCTGGCCGAAGAGACCGGCCTGCCCGTGCTGGTGGCCGAGGACCCGCTGACCTGCGTGGTGCGCGGTTGCGGCATGGCGCTGGAGCGCATGGACCGCCTGGGCGGCATCTTCACTTCCGAATGAAGGGCTGACCCCCTTCAGTCGCTCCACGCGCGGCCGCCATGTCGCTAGGCACCTTCGACCGCACGCCGCCGCCGTTCTTCCGCCAGGGCCCGTCGGCCCTGACGAAGCTGGCCTTCTTCTCGGCCCTGTCGCTGTTCCTGATGGTGGCCGACACGCGCTTCGAATTCGCCAGGCCGCTGCGCGCCGCCGTCGCCACCACCTTGCTGCCGGTGCAGCGCGCGCTCAGCGTGCCGGTGCAGATGTGGCAGGGCGCCAGTGACTATCTGCACGGCCTGAGCAGCGCGCTGGACAGCGAGAAGGACGCGCAGGCCCGGCTGGCGCAGCAGGCCGAGAAGGCGGCGCGCGCCGACCGCCTGGAACTCGAGAACGAGCGGCTGCGTTCGCTGCTCGAACTGCGGCCGCTGCTGCAGGCGCGCAGCCTGGCCGCCGAGGTGCTGTACGAAGCCTCGGACCCCTTCTCGCGCAAGCTCTTCATCGACCGCGGCGCCAACCACGGCGTCGCGCTGGGGGCGCCGGTCATGGGCCCGGACGGCGTGCTCGGCCAGGTGACGCGGGTCTTCCCGCTGAGTTCGCAGGTCACGCTGCTGATCGACAAGGACGCGGCCATCCCGGTGCTCAATGCGCGCACGCAGGCGCGCAGCGCGGCCTTCGGCGGTGCCGGCGGTGACGCGATGGAACTGCGCTACATGGCGGCCAACGCCGACGTTCAGGTCGGCGACGCGCTGACGACCAGCGGCGTCGATGGCGTCTACCCGCCGGGCCTGCCGGTGGCGCGCGTGATGGCCGTCGAGCGCCGCGCCGAATCAGGCTTCGCGCGCATCCTGCTCGCACCCACGGCCTCGGCCGACGGCGCGCGCCATGTGCTGGTGCTCGAGCCGGTGGGCCTGCAGCAGCCGCCGCGCGAGGAGCCGGTGCCCGAGCCCGTCAAGCCGCAAAAGCCCGAAAAGGCCGGTCCCGGCAGGGGCCCGCGCCAATGAGCCACGCCGTGGGCTTGCCCGGGGGTGCCGCATGATCATGCCGCGCGGCTCGAACCAGCTGCTGCTGCCGGTCAACCCCTTCTTCATCGCGCTGACCTTGCTGCTGGCGCTGGGCATCAACCTGCTGCCGCTGGGCCGCAATCCGGCGCAGCCGGACATGCTGGCGCTGGTGCTGGTGTTCTGGAACGTGCACCAGCCGCGCCGCGTCGGCGTCGGCGTGGCCTTCGTCTTCGGGCTGCTGATGGACGTGCACGAGGGCGCGCTGCTCGGCCAGCATGCGCTGGCCTACACGCTGCTGAGCTTCGGCGCGATCAGTGCGCACCGACGGCTGCTGTGGTTCAGCCTGGCCGAGCAGGCGGTGCAGGTGCTGCCGCTGTTTCTGGCGGCGCATCTGGTGTCGCTGATCGTGCGCATGCTCGCCGGCGGCATGTTCCCGGGCTGGGAGCTGCTGTTCGCACCCCTGCTCGAAGCGCTGCTGTGGCCAGTAATTACCGCGCTGCTGCTGGCGCCGCAGCGCCGGCCGCCCGATCCGGACCAGAATCGACCGCTGTAATGGCTGAACTCAAGAACCTCGAGAACGAGCTGGATCGTTTCCGGCTGCGCGTGCTCGCGGCCGGCGCCTTCGTGCTGCTGGGTTTTGCGCTGCTCGGCGCGCGGCTGGCCTACCTGCAGGTGACGCGCTACGAGGATCTGGCGGCGCAGGCCGAGACCAACCGCACCGCAGTGCTGCCGATCGTGCCCAACCGCGGTCGCATCCTCGACCGCAACGGCGAGGTGCTGGCCACCAACTACTCGGCCTACACGCTGGAGATCACGCCCTCGAAGGTCGAGGACCTGGAGGCCACCATCGACAGCCTGGCCGAGATCGTCGAGATCGGTCCGCGCGACCGGCGCCGCTTCAAGCGCCTGCTCGAAGAAGGCAAGAGCTTCGATTCGCTGCCGATCCGCACCAAGCTCAGCGACGAGGAGGTGGCGCGCTTCATGGCGCAGCGCTTCCGCTTTCCCGGCGCGGACGTGAAGGCGCGGTTGTTCCGCAACTACCCGCTGGGCGAGACCGGCAGCCACTTGCTCGGCTACATCGGCCGCATCAACCAGGCCGAGAAGGCGAAGATGGACGACTGGCCGGACGAGCAGCTGGCCAACTACAAGGGCACCGAATACATCGGCAAGCTCGGCCTGGAGCAGAGCTACGAGGCCGAGCTGCATGGCCAGACCGGCTTCGAGCGCGTCGAGACCAGCGCCGGCGGCCGTGCCCTCCGGCGCCTGTCGAGCCACGCGCCGACGCCGGGCAACACGCTGGTGCTGTCCATCGACATCCGCCTGCAGGCCATGGTGGAAGAGCTGTTCGGCGACCGCCGCGGCGCGCTGGTGGCCATCGATCCGCGATCCGGAGAGGTGCTGGCCTTCGTCAGCAAGCCCACCTTCGACCCGAACCTGTTCGTCGACGGCATCGATGTCGACAGCTGGCGCGAGCTGAACGAATCGCTGGACAAGCCGCTGCTCAACCGCGCGATGCGCGGCACCTATCCGCCGGGCTCGACCTACAAGCCCTTCATGGCGCTGGCGGCGCTGAACAGCGGCAAGCGCGCGCCCGGCACCATCATCCAGGACAACGCCAGCTTCGCCTTCGGCAACCATGTGTTCCGCAGCTACGGCGACCGCGGGCTGGGCCCGGTGGACATGGTCCGCTCGATCGTCAAGTCGAGCAACGTCTACTACTACTCGCTGGCCAACGAGATGGGCGTGGACCTGATGTTCGAGCAGATGTCGCCGCTGGGCTTCGGCCGCCGGACCGGCATCGACCTCGAGGGCGAGTCCACCGGCATCCTGCCATCCACCGCATGGAAGCGGCGCTACTACAAGCGCCCGGAGCAGCAGCGCTGGTACGCCGGCGAGACCATCTCGCTGGGCATCGGCCAGGGCTACAACGCCTTCACGCCGCTGCAGCTGGCCAACGCCACGGCCACGCTGGTGGCTGGCGGCCAGCGCTTCAAGCCGCGGCTGGTGCGCGAGATCGAGGACGTGGTCACGCGCGAGAAGCGGCTGGTGGCCCACGACGCGCTCGAACCGCTGCCCTACAAGCCCGAGCACATCGAGCTGCTGATGCGCGCGCTGCACGGCGTGACGCAGGAAGGCACCTCGACGCGGGTCTTCGCCGGTGCGCCCTACAAGAGCGTCGGCAAGACCGGCACCGCGCAGGCGGTGGGTGTCAAGGCCAACCAGAAGTACGACGCGTCGAAGCTGGAAGAGCACAAGCGCGACCACTCGCTGTACATCGCCGCGGCGCCGCTGCAGAACCCGAGCATCGCGGTGGCGGTGATCGTCGAGAACGCCGGCTTCGGTGCCGCGGCTGCGGCACCGATCGCGCGGCGGGTGTTCGATTTCGTGCTGCTCGGCCAGTATCCCAGCGAGGAGGACATCGCCGCCACACGCAAGGGCCAGTCGGTCGCGCCCATCGGCTCACCCAGGCGCATCGGCGACGTGCCGCTGCCGGGGCAGAACGGTGCGGCTTCGGTCGCTGCCGAGCCCGCAGCCTCGGCGCCGCTGCGCGTCGCACAGAGGGCGGCCCAGTGAGCGCGGTGCTGCAGCGACCGTCGCTGTGGCAGCGTCTGAAGCCGGTGTTCGTCGGCTACGACCTGTGGCTGGCGGTGGCCATCGGCGGCCTGGCGGCACTGGGGCTGGTGTCCATGTACTCGGCCGGCTTCGACCATGGCACGCGCTTCGTCGACCACGGCCGCAACATGCTGATCGCGCTGGGCGTGCTGTTCGTGGCCGCGCAGGTGCCGCCGCAGCGCCTGCAGAGCCTGGCCGTGCCGCTGTACGTGGCGGGCGTGGCGCTGCTGATCGTCACCGCGCTGCCGGGCGTGGGCATCACCAAGAAGGGCGCGACGCGCTGGCTCAACGTCGGCATGGTGATCCAGCCCAGCGAGATCATGAAGATCGCCGTGCCGCTGATGCTGGCCTGGTGGTTCCAGCGCCGCGAAGGCCAGCTGCGCATCACCGACTTTCTGGTGGCCGGCGCGCTGCTGCTGCTGCCGGTGGGGCTGGTCATGAAGCAGCCGGACCTGGGCACCTCGCTGCTGGTGCTGGCCGCCGGGCTGTACGTGATCTTCTTTGCCGGGCTGTCCTGGAGGCTGATCGCGCCGGTGCTGGTACTGGGCGCGCTGGCCATCGGCGCCATCGTGCTCAGCGCCGACGCCATCTGCGCCGAAGGCGTGCAGTGGGCGGTGCTGAAGGAATACCAGCGCCACCGTGTGTGCACGCTGCTCGACCCGACCAAGGACCCGCTGGGCAAGGGCTTCCACATCATCCAGGGCATGATCGCCATCGGCTCCGGCGGGCTCACCGGCAAGGGCTTCATGCAGGGCACGCAGACGCACCTGGAGTTCATCCCCGAGCGCACCACCGACTTCATCTTCGCCGCCTTCGCCGAGGAATTCGGCCTGGCCGGCGTGCTCACGCTGCTGGCCGCCTTCACCTTCCTGCTGTTCCGCGGCCTGTGGATCGCCTCCGAGGCGCCGACGGTGTTCACGCGGCTGCTGGCCGGTGCGATGACGCTGAGCTTCTTCACCTATGCCTTCGTCAACATGGGCATGGTCAGCGGCATCCTGCCGGTGGTCGGCGTGCCGCTGCCCTTCATCAGCTACGGCGGCACAGCGATGGTGACGCTCGGCCTGGGGCTGGGCATCCTGATGTCGATCGCCAAGAGCCGGCGGTTGATGCAGAGCTGAAGGCTGCGCGATGAAGGCTTCGGTGGGCATCGTCGGCATCGGCAACATGGGCCTGGGCATGGCCTTGCGCCTGCGGGAACTGGGCTACCCGGTCGGCGTGCGCGACCTGGATGCGGCGCGCGAGCACACGGCCGTGCAGCATGGCGCCGCGGTGCATGCCGACGCCGCCGCGGCGGCGCAGGACTGCGAACTGCTGATCGTCGCCGTCGTCGACGCCGTGCAGACTGAAGCGGTGCTGTTCGGCGAGCGCGGTGCCGCGCAGGGCCTGGCGCGCGGCGCCACCGTCATGCTGTGCCCGACGCTGGCGCCGCAGACCGTCGAAGACTGTGCGGCCGTGCTGGCCGGGCACGGCGTGCATTGCATCGACGCGCCGATGTCGGGCGGCCCGGCACGGGCACGCGACGGCACGATGAGCCTGATGGTGGCCTGCGTCGACGCGGTCTACGCACGCTGGCAGAACCTGCTGCAGGACCTGTCGACGCGGCTGTTCCGCATCGGCACGGCACCCGGCGACGGCGCGCGCACCAAGCTGATCAACAACCTGCTGGCGGCGGTGAACCTGGCCGGCGCGGCCGAGGCGATGGCGCTGGCTGAAGCCCTCGGGCTGGACCCGGCGACGACGCTGGCGGTGATCGAACAATCCAGCGGCCAGAGCTGGATCGGCAGCGACCGCATGCGCCGTGCGCTGGCCGCCGACCCGTCGGTGCATGCGCACATGGCGTTGCTGGCCAAGGACTCGGCGCTGGCGATCGCGATGGCCTGCGAAGCCGGGTCGCAGCCGCGCCTGGGGCAGGCGGCGGCGGCGACGTTCGCCGCCGCCTGTGCCGATGGCCTGGCTGCGGCCGACGACTCGTCCCTGTGGGCCTGGCATGCAGCGCGGCTCAGCCGCGCGGGCGATGCGCCGTGCGCACCGGAAAGCGCACCGTGACCAGCGTGCCCGGGCCGGTGCCGGCGGCAGCGGCAGCGGCGCGCGGCTGCGCGTCGGCCAGCGAGATCTCGGCACCGTGCTGCTGGGCGACCTCGTGCACGATCGCCAGCCCCAGGCCGCTGCCTTCGATCACGGTGTCGGCGGGCCGGTAGAAGGGCTGGAACACCCGTTCGCGCTCGGCCTCGGCGATGCCCGGGCCGTTGTCCTCCACCTGCACCACCACCACCTGGCCGAAGGGGTCGGCGACGACGCGCGCCGTCACCGTGCCGCCGCCGGGCGTGTACTGCAGCGCGTTGTCGACCAGGTTGCGCACCATCTCGCGCACCAGCACCGGCTGGCCATGCAGCTGCACGCCGCCCTTGCCCTCGGGGCCCTCGTAGCCCAGGTCGATGCGCTTTTCCATGGCCTTGGGCACGAAGTCGCGCACCGTCTCCATGACGATCTCGGACAAGTTCAGCGGCTCCTTGCGCAGCGCCTGCTCGCGGTCCTCGGCGCGGGCCATGGCCAGCAGCTGGTTCACCATGTGCGCGGCACGCTGGCTCGACCGGGCGATCTGCTGCAGCGACTTCTTCAGCGATTCGGCGTCGCTGGCGCCGGCGTCGATCTCGCGCCCGGCCAGCTCGGCCTGCATGCGCAGCCCGGCCAGCGGCGTTTTCAGCTGGTGCGCGGCATCGGCCAGGAACTGCTTCTGCGTGCGCATCGACTGGTCCAGCCGCGACAGCAGGTCGTTGATGGCGCGCACCAGCGGCACCACCTCGTCGGGCACGTCGCCTTCGTCGATCGGGCTCAGGTCGGAGCTTTCGCGCCGGCGGATGCGCTGTTGCAGCCGGCTCAGCGGCTTGATGCCGCGCGACAGCGCAAACCACACCAGCACCACCGCCAGCGGCAGGATCACGAACTGCGGCAGGATCACGCCCTTGATGATCTCGTTGGCCAGGCGCGAGCGCTTTTCCAGCGTCTCGGCCACCTGCACCAGCATCGCGCGTTCCTCGCCCACGCCGGGCAGCGCCACCCAGGTGTAGGCGACGCGCACCGCGTCGTCGCGCATGGTCTCGTCACGGAACTGCAGCTCGCCGACCTGGCGCACCGTGCCGTCCGGCACCGGCAGGCCCTCGTCGCCGGCGACGAACTCGCCGCGCGCGCCCAGCACCTGGAAGTACACGCTGCCGGCGTCGTCGGCACGCAGCAGCTCGCTGGCCAGCGAGGGTATGCGCAGATGCACCGTGGGCAGCCCGTCGCCGTGCGGCGGCTCGACGCTGGCCTGCTGGGCGATGGCGCGCACCACCACGCCGAGCTCGCGGTCGTAGGGCCGGTCGGCGATGCTCTGCGCCACCAGATAGGTCAGGAAGATGCTCATCGGCCACAACATCAGCAGCGGCGCGAGCATCCAGTCGAGGATCTCGCCGAACAGCGAATGCTGCTGGCCCGACGGCCCGGGCAGGCCTTGAGGCGCCGCGGCGGGGGGCGAGGGCCGCTCGCGCGGCGCCGCGGACGGGTTCAAGCGGCGATCTTTTCCAGGCAGTAGCCCAGGCCGCGCACCGTGGCGATGCGGATCGGGCCTTGTTCGATCTTCTTGCGCAGGCGGTGGATGTAGACCTCGATGGCGTTGTTGCTGACCTCTTCGCCCCATTCGCACAGCCGCTCGACCAGCTGGTCCTTGCTCACCAGCCGGCCGGCGCGCTGCAGCAGCACCTCCAGCAGCGACAGCTCGCGCGCCGACAGCTCGATCATCTGGTCGTTGATGTAGGCCACGCGCCCGGTGGCGTCGAAGCTCAGCGGCCCGTGCTTGATGATGGTGGCGGCGCTGCCCAGCCCGCGCCGCGTCAGCGCGCGCACGCGCGCTTCCAGCTCCTGCAGCGAGAAGGGCTTGGCCATGTAGTCGTCGGCGCCCAGGTCCAGGCCCTTGACGCGCTGCTCCACGCTGTCGGCCGCGGTGAGGATCAGCACCGGCACCGACGAGCCGCGCGCGCGCATCTTGCGCAGCACGTCCAGCCCGTGCATCTTGGGCAGGCCCAGGTCGAGGATGACGCAGTCGAACTCGTGGTCGGCGAGCGCGGCGTCGGCCTCGGAGCCGCTGCTTACCTGGTCGGCGGCATAACCGGCCGCGCGCAGCGAGCGCAGCAGGCCATCGGCCAGGACCTGATCGTCTTCTGCAATGAGAATGCGCATGCCTGTGTCTCCTTGTCATGGGCCCCCAAGGGCGAATTTTAGGCAGCCGGTATCGCGTATCCGACTGACGGATGTCAAGCGCGCCGGACCCCTGCAAATCCACTGTACAAACATCCAGCTTGCATCCATAATGCCGCGCAACGAAGGAGAACGCAGATGGACGCACCCGTGAAGGCACTCAACACCGAAAAGGCCAAGGCCCTGCAGGCGGCCTTGTCGCAGATCGAAAAGCAGTTCGGCAAGGGCTCGATCATGCGCCTGGGCGACGGCGAAGTCATCGCCGACATCCAGGTGGTGTCCACCGGCTCGCTGGGCCTGGACATCGCACTCGGCGTCGGCGGCCTGCCACGCGGCCGCGTGGTCGAGATCTATGGCCCGGAATCGTCCGGCAAGACCACGCTGACGCTGCAGGTCATCGCCGAGATGCAGAAGCTGGCCGGCGTGTGTGCCTTCATCGACGCCGAACATGCGCTGGACACCCAGTATGCGCAGAAGCTGGGCGTCAACCTGCAGGAGCTGCTGATCAGCCAGCCCGACACCGGCGAGCAGGCGCTGGAGATCGTCGACGCGCTGGTGCGCTCCGGCTCGGTGGACCTGATCGTCATCGACTCGGTGGCCGCGCTCACGCCCAAGGCCGAACTGGAAGGCGAGATGGGCGATTCGCTGCCGGGCCTGCAGGCGCGGCTGATGAGCCAGGCGCTGCGCAAGCTCACCGCCACCATCAACAAGACCAATACCATGGTCATCTTCATCAACCAGATCCGCATGAAGATCGGCGTGATGTTCGGCAACCCCGAAACCACCACCGGCGGCAATGCGCTGAAGTTCTATGCCTCGGTGCGGCTGGACATCCGCCGCACCGGCAGCATCAAGAAGGGCGACGAGGTCATCGGCAGCGAGACCAAGGTCAAGATCGTCAAGAACAAGGTGGCGCCGCCTTTCAAGACGGCCGAATTCGACATCCTCTACGGCGAAGGCATCAGCCGCGAAGGCGAGATCATCGACATGGGCGTCGAGGCGCGCATCCTCGACAAGTCCGGCGCCTGGTACGCCTACAACGGCGAGAAGATCGGCCAGGGCAAGGACAACGCGCGCGAGTTCCTGCGCGAGAACCCGGACATCGCCTTCGAGGTCGAAAATCGCGTTCGCGAGGCGAAGGGCATCCCGCTGCTGGCGGTGGACAAGGCCGCCGAATAAAGGCGTTCCGCATGAAACGGCCCTCGCCCAGCCTGCAGGCGCGGGCGCTGGGCTGGCTGGCCCAGCGCGAACAAAGCCGCAGCGAGTTGCGGCGCAAGCTGCTGCGCGCGGCCCTGAAGTCGCGGGACGCCGAAGCCGAGCCGGCCGACGACATCGCCGAGCAGGTCGACCGCCTGCTCGATGCGCTGCAGGCCCAGGGCCTGCTCAGCGACGAGCGCTTCGTCGAAAGCCGCGTGCGCGTGCGTGCGCCGGGGCTGGGCACCCGGCGCATCCAGATGGAGCTTGCCCGCCATGGCCTGAAGCTGCCAGCGCAGCCGCTGCAGCAGTTGCGCGACAGTGAACTGCAGCGTGCGGCGCAGTTGTGGCAGCGCAAGTTCGGCGTTCCGGCGCTGGATCCGCGCGAGCGCGCGCGGCAGATGCGCTTCCTCGCCGGACGCGGCTTCTCCGGCGAGGTCATCCGCCGCGTGCTGGCTACACAGGACGACGAGCCTCTGCCCGGCTGAGCGAGCGCCCCGCATCGGGGCTGCGTGATAAAGTGCGCCCGCCCCGCCAACGGGCAGCCGCCCAAGGCGGCGCGTCGACCGGCTCACCCGGCCGCCACGACGCCAACGCCAGGCGCTGCATTCAGGATGCTGCAAGGCGGACGATCGATCATCGCCCGCAACGCCAGCGACCCCGCCACTCCCCAGCGCGAGCCCATCCATGAAGATCCACGAGTACCAAGGCAAGGAAATCCTTCGCAACTTCGGCGTGCCGGTGCCGCGCGGCTACCCGGCCTTCACCGTGCTCGAGGCCAGCGAAGCGGCGCAGAAGCTGGGCGGCGCCGTCTGGGTGGTCAAGGCGCAGATCCATGCCGGCGGCCGCGGCAAGGGCGGCGGCGTCAAGCTGGCGCGCTCGCTCGACGAGGTCCAGCAGCTGTCCGGGCAGATCCTGGGCATGCAGCTGGTCACGCACCAGACCGGCCCCGCTGGCCAGAAAGTGCGCCGGCTGCTGGTCGAAGAAGGCGCCGACATCCAGCATGAGTACTACGTCGCCGCGCTCACCGACCGTGCCACCCAGACCGTGGCGCTGATGGCCAGCAGCGAAGGCGGCATGGACATCGAGGCGGTGGCGCACGACACGCCGGAGAAGATCCTCAAGGTCTTCGTCGACCCGCTGGTCGGGCTGACCGACGCCCAGGCGTTGCAGCTGGCCGCCGGCATCGGCATCCCCGCCGCCAGCCAGGCGCAGGCGGTGGACGTGCTGAAGAAGCTCTACACCTGCTACATGGACACCGACGCCAGCCTGGCCGAGATCAACCCGCTGATCCTCGAAGGCAACGGCAACATCAAGGCGCTGGACGCCAAGTTCAACTTCGACAGCAACGCGCTGTACCGCCACCCCGAGATCGTCGCCTGCCGCGACCTGGACGAAGAAGACCCGGCCGAGATCGAGGCCAGCAAGTTCGACCTCAGCTACATCAGCCTGGACGGCAACATCGGCTGCCTGGTCAACGGCGCCGGCCTGGCGATGGCGACGATGGACACCATCAAGCTGTTCGGCGGCGAGCCGGCCAACTTCCTCGACGTCGGCGGCGGCGCTAGCGCCGAGAAGGTGACCGAAGCCTTCAAGATCATGCTGA
>Ga0307505_10002375_pt1 | contig 13208 bp, 10 predicted proteins | sample 23_S_MG_FD_202183 | JGI IMG/M metagenome (GOLD analysis project Ga0307505, IMG submission 202183) | Soil microbial communities from Populus trichocarpa stands in riparian zone in the Pacific Northwest, United States - 23_S | ecosystem: Environmental > Terrestrial > Soil > Riparian zone > Trees...
TCGTCAGCTCAGCCCGGCGTTTCCGCCGGCGTTTCTGGTCATGAGCGACAACGACACGCGCGTGCCTGCGGAAAACTTCATCCGCCTGTACACGGCGTTGCGCGGCGTTGGCGTGGCGACCGAACTTCACATATTCGCCGACGCGCCGCACGGGTTCGCGCTGCGCTCGGACGGACCGGTCGCGGCATGGCCGATGCTGTGCGAAAACTGGCTGCGCCAGCGCGGAATCCTCCGGCCCGCGCGCAGCGACTGACTCAGACGTCGCCGAGGCGCTGCATGCGGTAACTGCCATCGAGCACGCGGCGCACCCAGTCCTGGTTGTCCAGATACCAGTCCACCGTGCGCGCCAATCCGGCGGCGAAACCGTGCGACGGCTGCCAGCCCAGATCACCGCGGATCTTGCTGGCGTCGATCGCATAACGTCGATCATGGCCAGGACGATCCCTGACATGGGTGATCAGCGACTCGCGTCGGCGGCCATCGGCCAGCGGCCGGCGTTCGTCGAGCAACGCACAGATCGTCCTGACCACCACAATGTTCTCGCACTCCGCGTCGCCGCCGACGTTGTAGACCTCACCGACGCGGCCGATTTCGAGAACGCGCAGGATCGCACTGCAGTGATCCTTCACATACAGCCAGTCGCGGATGTTGCGGCCGTCGCCGTACACCGGCAGCGGCTCGCCCGTCAGGGCCTTCTGGATCATCAACGGAATGAGCTTTTCCGGAAACTGGTAGGGTCCGTAGTTGTTGGAACAGTTCGTCGTCAGCACCGGCAAGCCGTAGGTGTGATGGAACGCGCGCACGAGATGGTCCGAGGCGGCCTTGGAGGCCGAGTAAGGAGAATTCGGCTGGTAAGGCGACTCCTCGGTGAATCGTCCGACTGGCCCGAGCGAACCGTAGACCTCGTCGGTCGACACGTGCAGGAAGCGGAACGCGTCCTGGCGGTCCAGCGGCAATGCTCGCCAGTGCGCCAGTGCGCATTCAAGCAGGTTCAGGGTGCCGACCACGTTGGTCTGCACGAACGCGGCCGGACCATCGATCGAGCGGTCGACGTGCGACTCGGCGGCGAAATTGATGATCGCAGTTGGCGCGTGCTCGGCCAGCACGGCGTTGATCCGCTCGCGATCGCCGATGTCGCCGTGCACGAAGCGGTAGTCGGCATGGTCGGACACGGCGGCCAGCGTATCGGGATTGCCCGCGTAGGTCAGGGCGTCGAGATTGACGACGCGATAACCGCCGAGCGCGAGTACATCAAGGATGAAGTTGCCGCCGATGAAGCCGGCGCCGCCGGTCACGAGCAAGGTTTTCATGAAACGTTCGGTTCCTGGGCGCTGCAGGCACCTTGACCGGCTGCCGCGTGGAAGAACCGCAATGGTAACTCGACCCGTGAATGGGCGAACAGGCGCATGTCCCGCTTCGGTCTGCATCCTGCCGCACCGCGCCTTGACCGATCCACGCTATCGCGCAAGGCTAGGAGCCTGCGCGGCAGAAACGTTCGAGGCGAGAAGTCCGCTGCGCGAGGACAGTTTTCCGATGGTTCGCTGGCCCGTAGTGGTTTCACAGGCCAGGAAGCGGCGGAAAAATGGACCGCGCAGCGAACTTCGCAGGCTGGAAGGCTTTTTCCGCGCAGGCTCCTAGCCCACGCACACTGGCCCGGGCCGCCTCGACCCGGATGATCGCCACCGTCGCAACCACGGCACGGATGCCGCGCCGACAGGTCACGGAAGCATGCGACGCATCGCATGGAGGTTGTACCGTGTCGCACAGCACCCAATCCATCCGCAACATCGCCCTGGCAGGCCATGCCGGCGCCGGCAAAACCACCTTGTTCGAAGCCCTGCTGCATGCCGGCGGCGCAATCCAGACGGCAGGCACGATCGAACGCGGAACGACGTTTTCCGACTTCGATCCGATGGAGAAACAGCGCGGCCATTCGATCCTCGCCACGATCGGGTCGATCGAACGCGGCGACGCTCACATCAACCTCATCGACACGCCCGGCTACGCGGATTTCCGCGGACCCTCGCTGTCCGCGCTCGCGGCGGTGGAAACCTGCGCGATCGTCGTCAATGCGGCCAACGGCATCGAGCACTCGACGCGGCGCATGATGGAGTATGCCAAGGCCCGCCGGCTCGCCCGCGTGCTCGTGGTCAACCGCATCGATGCCGATGGCGTGGACCTCGCCGCGCTGACCGACGCGCTGCGCGAGGAGTTCGGTGGCGAGTGCCTGCCGATCAACCTCCCGGCAAACGGAGCCACCACGATCGTCGACTGTTTCTTCAATCCTGCCGGCGAGTCCGATTTTTCCTCGGTCGCCGAAGCCCACCAGCGAATCATCGACCAGGTTGTGGAAATCAACGAACCGGTGATGAACCACTATCTCGACGAAGGCGAGGAAGGACTCAGCGGGAGCGAGTTGCATGATGCCTTCGAGCAGTGCCTGCGCGAAGGCCATCTTGTGCCGATCTGTTACGTATCGGCACGAACCGGCGCCGGGGTCGAGGAGTTCCTCAACCTTGCCGAGAAGCTGCTGCCGAATCCGCTCGAAGCCAATCCGCCACCGTTCTTCAAGGGCGAAGGCGCCAACGCGCAACCGATCGTGGCCGTGCCCGACCCGTCCAAGCACGTGATTGCCGACGTATTCAAGATCGTCAACGATCCGTTCGTCGGCAAGCTCAGCGTGTTCCGCGTCTACCAGGGCACCGTGCGCAAGGATACCCAGTTGCTGATCGACGATGGCCGCAAACCCTTCAAGGTCGGCCATCTGTTCCGGCTCAAGGGCAAGGACCACTTCGAAATCGACCAGGCCGTGCCGGGCGACATTGCCGCGGTGGCCAAGATCGACGAGATCCACTTCGACGCGGTGCTGCACGATTCGCACGATGAGGACAATATCCACCTCAAGCCGCTGGACTTCCCGCAACCGATGTTCGGACTGGCCGTCGAACCGGCCCACAAGGGCCAGGAGCAGAAGCTTGCCAACGCACTGGCCCGGCTCAGCGAGGAAGATCCGTGTTTCCGCATCCAGCACAACATGGAGCTCAATGAAACGATCATTCGCGGTCTTTCCGATCTGCATCTGAAGCTCATGCTCGAGCGCATGAAGGAACGTTACGGGGTCGAAGTGACCACGCGCCCGCCGCGGATTGCTTATCGCGAAACGATCACGGCGCGCGCCGATGGCCACCATCGGCACAAGAAGCAGACCGGTGGTGCCGGCCAGTTCGGCGAGGTCTACCTGCGCATCGAGCCGCTGCCCCGCGGCGCGGGATTCGAGTTCACCGACGAGATCAAGGGCGGCACGATTCCGGGCCAGTACATCCCGGCGATCGAAAAAGGCGTGCGCCAGGTGCTCGAGCACGGCGCGGTCGCCGGTTACCAGTTGCAGGACGTGCGGGTGACCGTCTACGACGGCAAGTACCACACGGTCGATTCCAAGGAAGTCGCGTTCATCGCAGCCGGCAAGAAGGCCTTTCTCGATGCGATCGGCAAGGCCCGCCCCATCGTGCTCGAACCGATCGTCAACATGGACGTCAACGTGCCCGAAAACCACATGGGCGACGTAACCGGCGGCCTGGCGAGCAAGCGCGCGCGCATCAACGGAACCGATTCACTGCGCGGTGGCGAACTGGTCATCAAGGCGCAGGTTCCGCTTGCCGAAGTCTCCGACTACCAGACCGAGCTCAAGGCGATGACCGGTGGCCGCGGCCGATACACGATCGAGTTCAGCCACTATGAAGCGGTTCCGGCACAGGTCCAGAAACAGCTCGTCGAGGCCTACAAGCCCAGGGTCGAAGAGGACTGAGGCCTGGCAGCCTGTCGGACGACCTCCCACGCTTGCGGACGCCCGATCTGTTGACGTGGGAGGCCCTTCAGGGCTGATGCCTTCCTGCACTTCCAACCCACAGCATCGGGCCTGAAGGCCCTCCCACAAAGGCATGCACAAATCCTGGTCCATGCACAAACCCTGGTCGGAGCACGCTCCTGTGGGAGGCCCTTCAGGGCCGATGCTTGCCTGCACTTCCGACTCAGAGCATCCGGCCTGAAGCCCTCCCACGACGGCACGCGACGCTCGATCGGCGGGCGTGCGATGCGGCACAATCCACGGATCGTCGCTTCTGGCCCTGATCGGGAGAACCACGTGAGCTCCGCAATGCATCGCCGCCGTTTCCTTGGCGCACTCGGCGGTCTGGCGGGCGTGGCGCTGCTGCCTGCGGCATTGCGCACTGCGCTGGCCGGCGACGCGCAAGAACCGCGGTGGAACGGATACGCGGACCTCACCGCAATCGATGCGCTCGGCGGACCGGGCCAATACGATGCCGAACCGTACGAGCCGCTCGGTGCACAGGCGCTCGAGGACGTGCGCGCATCGGGATTGAGCGCGGTCAATGTGACCGTCAGCGGCGTCGGCAGCTACGCGCGCGACTACGATACCAGCGTGCGCACGATCGCCTGGTGGAACGCGCAGATCGCGGCGAATGCGGATCGCTTCCTGCTCGTGCGCAAGGCGACCGACATCGCCGAAGCCAAGCGCAGCGCGCGCCTGGGCTTGATCTATGGATTCCAGGATGCGACCCCGATCGCCGAGGATCTTGCGCGCGTGGAGCTGTTCGATCAGCTCGGTGTGCGCGTGTTCCAGCTCACCTACAACCGGCGCAACCTGGTTGGCGACGGCTGCCTGGAGCCAGGAAATGCGGGCCTGAGCAGGTTCGGCAGTGCGCTCGTGGAGCGACTCAACGAGCGCCGCCTGTTGATCGATCTGTCGCATGCCGGCGAGCGCACGACGCGCGAGGCGATCGGCTTGTCGGTGGCGCCCGTAGCGATCACCCATACCGGATGTGCTGCACTCGCGCCGCTGCCGCGCAACAAGACCGATGCCGAACTCAAGGCACTGGCCGACAAGGGCGGTGTCGTCGGCATCTACCTCATGCCGTTCCTGCGCAGCGAGGGCCAGCCGAGCGCCGAAGACCTGCTGCGGCACATCGAGCACGCGGTCGATGTCTGTGGCGAGGACCACGTCGGCATCGGCACGGACGGCGCGATATCTCCGGTCAAGTTCGACGATGCGTTCCGGATCAAGTTCGCCGCCGAAGTGGCGGATCGACGGGCGCGCGGGATTTCCGCGCCGGGCGAACGCCCGGACGTCTACACGTTCCTGCCGGATCTGAATCGGGCGGACCGCTTCGCCCGGATCGGCACGCTGCTGTCGCAGCGCGGACATTCCGACGCGCGAATCGGCAAGATCCTCGGTGCGAATTTCGCGCGTCTGTTCGGCGAGGCCTGGGGTGCCTGATGCGCGCTGCCTGCATCGATCATCATGACGCGGCCCTGACTCGATCCGCCGTACGCGACGCACGATGGATGACCTGTCTTTTCGACGTCCGCGCCCGATGACTGCCGCCTTCACCCCCCTGATTGACGAGGAAAACCGATGAAGATTCCGCACTGGGTTTCAACTGCCCTGATCGCTCTCGTCGCCGGCGCCTCAGCCTGCGCTGCGGAAAGTCCCGTGAAGTCGGAACCGTCCGCACCCGGGATCGAGTTCCATGCCTTGCCTGCGGGACCGCTCGCCAACCTGCCGTTTTCCGAGGCCGTGCGAGTCGACAACATGCTCTACCTGTCCGGTGAGCTGGGTACGGATGCGAACGGCAAGCTCGTTGCTGGCGGTATCGAGGCCGAGTCGCGCCAGATGATGGACAACATCGGCCGCAAGCTCGCCCGCCACGGTTCGTCGTTCGATCGGGTCGTGCAGTGCACGGTCGCGCTCGTCGACATGGCGGAATGGCCGGCGTTCAATGCGATCTATCGCACCTACTTCAAGCAGCACTACCCGGCGCGCATGGCGTTCGCCGCCTCAGGACTTGCGCTGGGCGCCCGCATCGAGTTGCAGTGCAATGCAGTCGTTGCGCCCTGACCGCCATGCGGATGTCGGCCGGGCGAGGCCGGTCAGGCCTTGCGGACGAATTTCGACTTGAGCATCATCGCGACCCCGTCGATGCGGCCCTCGATATCGTGATCGCCGCCGACCAGACGGATGTTCTTCACCCGGGTCCCGATCTTGAGCACATCCGAGGAACCCCTGAGCTTGAGGTCCTTGATGATCACGACCGAATCGCCGTCGGCGAGCGGATTGCCATTGGCATCGCGAATATCGAGTGCCTCGGTATCGGCAGTCTCCGCCAGGACAACGATCGACCACTCGTGGCCGCAGTCGGGACAGATGAAGTTCTCGCCATCCGGATAGGTGTTCTGCGAGGAACACTTCGGGCAATCGGGGATTTCGGTCATTCGGCCTCCACAGCCATCAAGGCGAGCCTGCGTTCGCGTCCATTCGCAAAGCGAATGGCTGTCACGTCGAACCGGGATCCAGGTCGATGCCCACGCCCGCGAAGCAGATCGTTCGTCAGCGCGCCGTGCAAGCCGGCAGCTTGAGCATCTGCCCCGCGCGAATCGAATAATGCGGCGGACGGATGCCATTGAGTCGGGCGATTTCGCCGACGCTCGCACACTGTGTCCGGCGCGCGATCGCGCCGAGATTGTCGCCCGTGCGCACCTTGTAGCTTCGAGATCCGCTCGCCCCGCCAGCGACCGTGCGGGTCGCCGGTTTGGTCGCTGAGATGACCGTCGTTGCCGCACTCAGGTCCCTGGCCAACGAGGCCCAGGTACCCGTGCCACACGATCGCGCGTACGCGGCCTCAAGCTGGGCCGGTACTTCAAGGCGCGTTCCGACTGCCAGCTTGAGTTGCGGATCCAGGGCGGGATTGAGGTTGCGCAATGCGCGGAACCAGCCTTCGGGGACTCCGCCTTCGCTGCCCAGGCACACGGTCAACTCGGTCAGCGTCGCCGGATGGGTCAGTTCGATGCTGCCCGGACGCCCATCCAGTTTCGGAAACTCGAGGTTGTAGCGTTCCGGATGCAGGAACAGCCACGCCGCCGCGAGCACCATCGGCACATAGTCGCGCGTCTCGCTCGGCAGTACCGAGTAGATGCTCGGGTCCCAGAAACTGGTCTTGCCACCGCGCCCCGCCAGGCGTTGCATGCGACCTTCGCCGCCGTTGTAGGCGCCGAGGACCAGTTCAAGATTGCCATTGAAGATCGCCAGTTGCTCGTTGATGTAGGCGGCATTGGCACGCGCCGACATCCCCGGATCGAAGCGCAGATCGAATCCTCCGGATGAATTGAGCCCGAAACGCCGCCCGGTCGCATACATGAACTGCAACGGCCCCGATGCGCCCGCGCGCGACACCGCGTGAACGCGCCCGCCGGATTCCTTGGCCATGATGCCGAACAGCAGCGCCTCGGGGAGCCCGGCCTTGTGGTATTCGGGCCACATGCGATAGCGCATGTACTGGTAGTTCACGTAGGTATTGACCAGATTGGGGCGGTACTGCGTGAGCCACTGCTCGAGTCCGGCCTTGACTGCATCGTTGAGGGTCAGGATTTCCGAAAGTTCGCGCCCCTTGAGCAAGGTGATCGTGCGCTCCATCGCGGGCAGGCTTGCGATCAGCGGCGATTCCTCGTCGGCGGTCATGCCTGCACCGGCTTCTGCCACGGGCGCATCGCCTTCACCGGCTTCGCCGGCGACATAGGCGATGCCGAGACGCAACAGGTGGTCATACGCGGACAGGAACCGGTTCGCATCGCATCCGGGCAGCGCATCGCAGCGCGCCGAAGTTGCCTGCAGGTCGTTGAGCGCAGCCTTGACCTCGTCCTGTGCGCGAACCGCTTCCCCGCTGCGGCCCAGTGCGAGCGCCGCCTCGTAGCGGCGGCTCTCCGCATCCAGTTGCGCATACAAGGCGTTCACGGCCGCCTCGTCGACCTTGCCGCTGCGAGTGGCCGGAGCGCGCGGTTGGCCTGCGGCACAGGCGACGAGGAACGTGCATGCAGCAACAATGAACAGGCGAATTGAACAGGACATGGCAAATCGATATCCGGACTGCGATGAACAACGGTAACCGAGTGGGCACGCGCACGGCAACGTGCACGGCGTGCTGCGACTACACTAGGCGGTGCCGTCACACCCTCGAACGCGGAGCCTCATGGTGAACGAAATTCTGATTGGCAAGAGCGACCAGGACGTCCTCCTGCATGCCCGCTATGCAAACCGGCACGGACTGATCGCAGGGGCCACCGGTACCGGCAAGTCGGTGACCCTGATGCTGCTCGCCGAGGGTTTCTCGCGACTCGGGGTTCCCGTGTTTCTTGCCGACGTCAAGGGCGATCTCGCGGGTTTGTCCCAGGCGGGGGCAATGAACGACCGGCTCAAGGCGCGCATCGACACGCTTGGACTGGACTGGAGCCCGCAGGCCAATCCGGTCGTCTTCTGGGATATCCATGGCAAGTCCGGCCATCCGGTCCGGGCGACGATCTCGGAGATGGGACCGACCCTGCTCGGCCGCCTGCTCGAACTCAACGATACCCAGCAAGGCGTGCTCGACGTCGTCTTCAAGGTGGCCGACGACGAGGGCCTGCTGTTGCTCGACCTCAAGGACCTGCGCGCGATGCTCGCCTACGCCAGTGACAACGCCAAGGCGATTTCCAGCCGCTACGGGCTGGTCAGCCCCACGTCGATCGCAGCGATCCAGCGCGGTTTGCTCTCGCTCGAACAATCCGGTGCCGATCGGTTCTTCGGAGAACCCGCGCTGGACCTGGCCGACTTCATGCGTCAGGACATGAGCGGGCGCGGCATCATCAATATCCTGTGCGCCGACCAGCTCATCCACAAGCCCAAGTTGTACTCGACGTTCCTGCTCTGGATGCTGTCGGAGCTGTTCGAGAACCTGCCCGAAGCTGGCGACTTGGATCGCCCCAGGCTCGTGTTCTTCTTCGATGAAGCCCACCTGCTGTTCGACGACTCGCCGCCGGCACTGATCCAGCGCATCGAGCAGGTCGTGCGCCTGATCCGATCCAAGGGCATCGGCGTGTACTTCTGCTCGCAGAATCCCGACGACGTTCCGCAGATCGTCCTCGGCCAGCTCGGCAATCGCGTGCAGCATGCGCTGCGTGCCTTCACGCCACGCGACCAGAAGGCCGTGCGTGCCGCGGCAGAGACCTTCCCGCCGAATCCGAAGGTCGACGTTGTCCAGGCGATCACCCAGCTTGGTGTCGGCGAGGCACTGGTCACCACGTTGCAGGAAGGTGGCGTGCCGTTGCCGGTGCAGCAGACCTTGATCGCATCACCGGGCTCACGCATCGGCACGATCACCGACGAGGAGCGGGCAACGATCCGCGCGCGTTCCCCGGTCGGCGGCAGGTACGACACCGAGCTGGATCGCGAATCCGCCTATGAACTGCTGGGCAAGCGCGCCGAAGCCGCCAAGGAAACACAGTCCCGGGGCACGGCTGCGGAGAGCAAGTCGACATCCGGCAAAGCCCGGGAGCGCGGCTGGATGGGCGCTGTCCGCGATGCCATTTTCGGCACGTCGCGCCGGCAGGGCATCATCGAGACCATGTCCAAGACCGCCGCGCGCAACGTCGCCAACCAGATCGGTCGCAAGATCGGCGGGGCCCAGGGCGGCAAGATCATGCGTGGTGTGCTTGGCGGCATCTTCAGGACGCGCTGAGCATGCTGCCCGCATGACCCGCTGGCGCCCCCCGACTGCAGCCTCCTCGCCGCTGATCACGGCCGCCGGCAAGCAGCGCCTGCATGCCGAGCTCGACGAGCTGTGGCGAATCCGCCGTCCGGAAGTCGTGGCCGCGATCACGGCGGCGGCGGCGGAAGGCGATCGCTCGGAGAATGCCGAATACATCTATCGCAAGAAGCAACTCGCCGAGATCGACCGCCGCGTACGCTACCTGAGCAAGCGCATTCCGGATCTGCGCGTCGCCGAAGGTCCGCCAACCGACCCGGGCGCGGTCTATTTCGGCGCCCGGCTCACGCTCGAGGACGAGAACGGCCAGCGGATCGTCTATCGCATCGTTGGCGCCGACGAGACCGATGCATCCAGCGGCAGGATCAGCATCGACGCGCCGCTCGCCCGCGCGGTACTCAAACGCCGCATCGACGACGAGTTCGAGGTGCAGACACCAGCGGGAACTCGCAGCTACGTCATCGTCGCCGTCGAATACGGTGCGCAGTGCCTCGACTGAACGAGCACGCGCACCGCTGCACATCGTTCCGGGCGCGTGCCCGAAAAGCAGAAGGGCGGACCGCCGGTCCGCCCTTCGAAAAAAATGAACCCCTCAGCCGCGAGTAGAACTACGGCACCACCGGCAGATAGACGCGATAGGTCGCTTCGCCGCTTTCGTCGATCGCGACGACCTCGTCCCAGAAGCGACCTCCATCGATCTCGCTGTACTGGTAGCCGTGGGTATCGGCGAAGGCCTTTTCCATGAGCCGCAGCAAGGGCAGCGCGGCGGGACTTCCCGAATAGTCGGTGACCAGTGCCAGACCGCTGTAGCTGACCGTCGCACGCACATCGTCATCGAGAACGAGATAGCCCTTGTTGTCCATCTCGCCGACCCTGAACGTGTTGGATGCGGTCTCGTCCTCGAGGAATTCGGCCGCGCCGCCGCCATTGGTCGACGCGGCGATCGTGTAGGTCTGACGGTCCAGCGTGAATGTGGACGCGCTGACCGGGATGGCGATATCGAACGAGTAGCTGTCGTCGGCAAAGTTGGTCGTGATCGTGCGGCGCGGTCCGGCGGCGGTGAGCCCGGCCTTGGCCATGACCGCCTCGATACGCGCAGCGGCCGCATCGGCCGCCTCTTCCACTTCATCGAGCGTGCGCGGTGAGCGGGTCGAGACGAACAGCATGGGCTGGCCAACGATCTCCACGACCTGGATGTCCTGGTCGCGATAGTCGGCGTTGGGAACGGTCGCCAGCATCGAGGCAAAATTGCCGAGTGCGACCTGGACCGTCGTATCCGGCTTGCCGTGGATGTACATGCCGGCATAGCGTGCCATCAGGTTCCAGCCGTATTCGACCTCATAGGCCCAGAAGATGCGCGAGGTCTTCGCGTTGGGCGCCGGAACGATACGGACCGTGTAACTCTTGTTGGTGCCGGCGTAGGCGTTCTCGACCGCCATCTTGACCTGGTTGTCCAGGTCGCTGGAGACAATCTCGAGGCTGCCGTTGCCGACCTCGGGGTTGCTCGAGGAATAGGCCACCTTGGTCCCCACACCCTCGCGTGGGCCGGAGAACTCGTAGCTCAGCGCCGAGTCCACGCGCCGTTCCGCCGACCACTCCGGGAACCGCTGCAGCGTATTGAGCGAGTCGTAGATCTGGCGGACCGGATTGGATACCTCCACCGACCGCTCCACACGACCGCTCGAAGGCAGGAACACGCCGATGATGACGATGAGCGCCGTGACGATCAACAGGGATACCAGCAATTCTAGAACACGAGTCATTCCAAGCCTCTCCACGACATGATCTGGCAACCGGCGAGCCGCGCCAGAAGGTCAGCCAGGCCAGGTGCCCGGATGCGACCATCAGTTCGGCAATGCGCCACGCGCGACCCCGCTCCTCCGGAACCGCGCGAGTCTGGCCGGGCATGGTACTTGACTCGGGGGCGCGGTGGCTACGGTCCGCGCCCTGCCCTTGCGCGGTCCGCAGGAACCGACCAATCAGACGATTCCGAGCTCGAACGCCTTGAGCACCGCGCGCGTGCGGTCGCGCACGCCGAGCTTGGACAGGATGTTGGACACGTGATTCTTGACGGTGCCTTCCGCGACCCCCAGCGAATTGGCAATCTCCTTGTTGCTGTAGCCGCCCGCCATGAGCCGCAGGATACCGGTCTCGCGTTCGGTCAAGGGGTCGGGCCGGTCGAGGCTCGTGAAATCGTTCTGCATGCGCTCCAGCCCCGACAGCAGGCGCTGGGTGACGACCGGGGCGACCAGCGATCCGCCGCCCGCCACGACCTTGACCGCATCCACGAGCTGGTCCAGCGAGACATCCTTGAGCAGGTAGCCGCGCGCGCCGGCCTTGAGTCCGGCAAGCACGAGCTGGTCATCGTCGAACGTGGTCAGGATGATGGTCGGCGGCAACTGACCGGTGGCCGCGAGTGCGTTGAGCACGTCCAGACCCGACATGCCGGGCATGCGCATGTCGAGCAGGACGACATCCGGCTTCACTTGCGGAACCAGCTGCACGGCGTGGGCACCATCGACGGCTTCGGCAACCACCCGGATCGAGTCGGACAGTTCCAGCAGCGAGCGTATGCCCTGGCGTACCAGGGTCTGATCGTCAACGAGACATACCGAGATCATTGCGTTCCCTCCAGAGGAAGCCAGGCATCGAGGGCGAAGCCCTGATCCTTGCCAGTGACGATGTCCAGGCGGCCACCGAACTGCGACAGCCGCTCGCGCATGCCGTTCAGTCCGTTGCCCTGCCTGAGCTGCGACGAACCACGGCCGTCATCACGCGCATGGATCGCCAGCTCGCCGCCATCCGTGCGCTCGAAGCTCAACCAGAGGTTGCGCGCGCCGGCATGGCGAACGGAATTGGTGATGATTTCCTGGGCGCAGCGCAGCAGCACCTGGGCCCGGCGCGAATCGTCGACCGTGAATCGCGGCGGCAGGTCAAGGTGAATGGCGATACCCGGCACGCCTTCGACAAGACTGCGCAGCGCACCGCTGAGATCGATGCTGTCATCCTCGCGCAGCTGGCTGACCACTTCGCGCACATCCGACAGCAGCAGGCGGGCGACCGACTGCGCCTGGCGCACGTGTTCCTTGGCCTGACCGCTGACGAGATGGCTGGCGACTTCGAGATTCAGGCTCAACGCGGTGAGATGGTGACCGACCAGGTCATGCAATTCGCGTGAAATGCGCATGCGCTCACCAAGCCGGCTCGATTCGGCGAGCAACGCCCGCGTCGCCCGCAATTCGGCGTTGAGCCGGCGCTGCTCGTCGCGCGCTTCGGCCTGCTGCTTGGCCACCAGCGAGGTGACGAAGCTCAGCGTCGAAATGCCCAGATAGAGACTCGACTGCATGAACGCCAACGTGAACGACCACGTCGGCCAGCTCGCGAAGATCGGCAGCACCGAAAAATTCTGCAGCACCATCCAGCCCAGTCCGACCCGCGGCGGAAGGATCCACGGCAAGGTGACCGACACGACCACCAGGAACAAGGCCGACAGCTGGCTCTGGCTGAGCCAACCAACAGCCAGTGCGAGTCCATTGAGCAGCAGCAACAAGCCGATCTGGGCAACCCGGCGCAACCGCGACGGATGGCGCGCGCCCATGTCGTGGGTCAGATACCAGA
>Ga0307505_10002376_pt1 | contig 13201 bp, 10 predicted proteins | sample 23_S_MG_FD_202183 | JGI IMG/M metagenome (GOLD analysis project Ga0307505, IMG submission 202183) | Soil microbial communities from Populus trichocarpa stands in riparian zone in the Pacific Northwest, United States - 23_S | ecosystem: Environmental > Terrestrial > Soil > Riparian zone > Trees...
GCCCGCTCATCGACGAGGCGCCCACGGGCCACGTTGATCAGCCACGCCCCGGGCTTGACCATGGCCAGGGTCCGATCGTCGATCATGTCCTGGGTCTCGGCCGTGAGGGGCGCGGCGAGCACGATGAAGTCGGATTCGGCGAGCAGCTCCGGCAGGGTCTCCGGTCCACCAACGCGATCCAGCATGACCTCGCCGAGCGGGCGCGCCTCGCCGGCCGCATCGTCCGCCACGTTGGCTCCTTCGTCGGGCCGCCGGCGGACAGCCACGACCCGGCAGCCGAACGCCGTCGCAAGGGCGCCGACCGCCCGTCCGATCGATCCGAGCCCGACGATCCCCACGGTCACGTCGCGCAGCTCGGCTCCCTCGAGCGGCTGCCACGTGCGCTCGCGCTGCAACTCCAGGAGCTGTGGGAGGCGGCGGCTGACGGACAGGATCATCATCAGCACGTACTCGGCGATCGGCCGGCTGAACACGCCACGGGCATTGGTCACGACCAGGCCGCGCTCGCGTGCGGCCGGGGTCAGCGCCCGCTCCACGCCGGAGGTCGCGGAGTGGACCCAGGCCAGGCGTGGGGCCCGGGCCAGCATCCGGTCGAAGGCATCGGACGCCAGCCAGCCGCGGAGCATGACCTCGACATCGTCCAGGGGGCCGTCCGCGAGGCCCTCGACGGAGACCGTGACCAGGCGCGCGCCCGGGGCGGCCGCCCGGATGCGCTCCAGGTCGCGCGACCGGTAGCGCGCGGAGAGGATGGGGCTCAGCGCGATCGCCGCCGGGGCACCACCCGGTCCGCTGCCGGGTCCCGCCATGGCGTCGCCTCGCGTCGTCATGCCGTCCCACCGGGGCCCAGCACCCGGGCGATCCACCGCTCCGGCGCCTCGATCTCGCCGTCGCGCGGCAGCGTCTCGGGGCCGTCCCACAGGCGGACCAGCGCGGCGCGGCCGCGGGCGTCGGCGATGTGGCGCACGAACGCCTCGCCCTTCTTGTACTGCTCCAGTTTCATGTCCAGCCCGGTGATCCGGAGCATCGCGCGCTCGAACGGCGTCCTCGTGTTCCGCCGGTCGTGGAACCGAGCGGAGATCCGCTCGACGTCCGGCACGAGCTCGCGACCGACCTCGTCCATGACGTAGTCGCTGAAGCCCTCCAGGAGGCTCATCACGGCCTGGGTCTCGCGGAACAGGCGCCGCTGCTCGTCGCCCATCAGGCGCTCCATCCAGTGCTCCTGGCCGCGCTCGCCGCGCAGCGCGCGCCCCAGGCCACGGATCGCCTCGCGACCCATGCCCTCCACGTCGCTCCCGAACAGCGACATCTGGCGCTCCAGGCGCGACGCAAGGTAGGGACGCAGCCAGGGGTGCGCCTCGAACTCGAAGGCGTGGGTCGTCTCGTGGAGCGCGATCCAGGTCCGGAACGGCCCGAGCGGCACCTGGAGGGTGGCCGCGGTCTGGCGGATGTTCTCCTCCACGAACAGGAGGCGACCGGGCGTCGACTCCGCGGACAGGAGGGCCAGATCGTACTGGCCCAGTACGCGCTGGCCCATGAACCCCAGCAGGTATCCCAGCTGGCGCGTCGTGACCCACCGGTTGGCGAGGGCGACCGTCGCCTTGGCGAGTCCGCCGCCGACCGGCACGATCTGATCGAGCAGGTCCGCTTCCAGCCGCCCGATGAGGGCCTCGAACGCGGAGATGTTGGCGCGCACCCAGCCGGCCCGATCCACGACCGACGAGCGCTCCACGACGCCGGGCAACGGCGTCCCGAGCGCGTCGGACAGGACGGGCACGATCCGCGCCATGGCCGCGGCGTAAGCGGGCTCGGCCGAACGCAGCTCGGCCTCGGACAGCCGGCCGCGGGCGCGGGCGAGGCGCGCGATCGCGATGCGCTCGACACCCGGCCAGTCCACGAGGCCCTCGCGCGCCTGGCGCTCCATCCGGCGTCCCACGATCGTCGCGGCCGCGCCGAGCGCCGACCCGATCAGGATGCCGGCCTGCCACGCCCGGTCCTCGCGCCGGGTCGCGCGGGCTCGTGCCGCGCTCATCCGGCCGGGACCCCGAGCTCGAGTGCCGACACCTCGGGGAAGTCCGACCCGAACAGGCGGACGGCGAGCTCGTGGAACCGCCCGGCGTCTCCGGTCGTGTACTGGCGGTGGGTCGCGGCGGCCGCCGTCTCCTCGTTGCGCTCGTGTCCGGCCAGGCCGGCATCCGCGGCGGTGCCACGGGTCGTGCCGGGCGCCTCCAGTCCGTTGACGACCAGCAGCTCCGCGAGGGCCGAGGCGGTCGCCGTCGCCGAGTCGACGATCGCCACCCGGTCCCCGAGGGCCGCGGCGATGACCGGGCGCAGGAGCGGGTAATGGGTACAGCCCAGGAGCAGCGTATCGATCGTGGCCCCGGCCGGGCGCGGGAAGATCGACTCGCCGTCCGCATCCCGCTCGCCGATGAGTGGCGCGAGGGCTTCCGCGACGGTGGCCTCGGCGTCCGGGCCGCTCAGGATGCCGGCCTCGACCATCGGGACGAGGGCCGGCGTGGCATGCTCGTAGACCTCGATCGCCGGGTTCTCGTCCTTGATCGAGGCGAAGTACGCGTGCGACCGGATGGTCGCGGGGGTCGCGATCACGCCCACGCACCGATTGCGCGTGGACAGCGCGGCAGCCGATGCCCCCGGCCGGATGACGCCGAGGACCGGCAGGGCGTAACGCCGCCGGAACGCCCCGATCCCCACGGCCGTCGACGTGTTGCAGGCGACGACCAGCGCCTTGACGTCCCGCTCCACGAGGGCGTCGAGCGATTCGGTCGAAAAGCGCAGGACCTCGTCATCCGGGCGCGGACCGTACGGAGCGCGACCGTTATCGCCCAGGTAGATCGTCGACTCGTGCGGCGTGCGGCGAAGGATCTCGCGCAGGACGGTCAGGCCACCCACACCGGAATCGAAGACGCCGATGGGTCGCGGGTCGGACACGTCCCGACCGCTACCGACGCCCGGCGGCGACGGGGACCCTTGGCGCGCCGAGCAGCTCCTCGGCGATCCGGACCAGGTCCTGGCTGACCTGGGCGGCCGGATCGGCCAGGACGAATGGCACGCCCTCGTTGTTGGAGCGCACGACGAGCGCGCCGTCCGACACGACCCGGTGTTCCGGGACGCGGCCCAGGGCACGGTGCAGGTCGTCCGGCGCGATGCCCCCCGGGCTGTCGGCGCGGTTCACGAGATAGCGCACCTTGGCCGCCGGGTACCCGATGGACCGGAACGTGTCCGCCATGGAGATCGTGTTGTGGATGGTCGTGGAATCGTAGGTCACCACCTCCACGATGGTGTCACTGGCGTCCATGAACGACAGGTTCACCTCGCTGATGACGCTCGACATGTCGATGATCACGGCCTGGTAGACGCGCCGCAGCAGGGACAGGATCTTCTCGACGTCGCGGGAGGTGATCATCTCCGCCATCTCGATGCGGGGCGGCGCCAGGAGGATGTCGATGCCGGACGGATCCCGCCACAGGACGTCGGCCAGATCCGATTCGGCGATACGGTCCGTGGGCAGGTCCAGGATGGACGGTGCGTCCGTGGGGACCTTGAGCAGCGCACGCAGGTCGCCGAACTGGAGGCTGCCGTCCACCAGCACGGTCCGCTGCTCGCGCATGGCCAGCGCCACGGCGAGGTTGAACGCGATCGTCGTCTTGCCCACGCCACCCTTGGGAGCGAAGACGGACACGATCCGGCTCGGTCCGATGTCGGACGTGAGGTCGAACTCCTTGCGGACCCCGGCGACCCGGTTCAGCAGGTCGAAGCCGCTGAACGGCATGGACAGGACGCCGTGGATGCCCTTGGCCGGGTCCACGTCGACCGGGCTCTGGGGCACGGTCAGCACGATGACCGGGATCTTCAGGCCCGCCGCCGCGATCTGCTCGACGAGCTTGGGACCCTTCACCCGCCCCTGCAGGAGATGATCCACGAGGACGACGTCCGGGCGCAGCTGACGGATCTGATCGACCGCCTTGGCCCCGTCGGTCAGGACATCGAGGACCCTGACGCTCGCTTGGGCGTTCAGGAGGCCGCGGATGTACTGGGCGACCTGCGGGACATCCTCGACGATCAGGAGGCGCGTCTGGCCGCTGCTACCGGATGAACCTGACATGGGTCCCGACGATACCACGCGCCCAGCGCGGGACACCCACCCATCGGTCGGGGGTGGCCGACCGGACGGTCAGGGCTTGACGGCGACGAGGACCGCGCGCTCGGAGCCGGGCCCCAGCGGCGCCAGGTCGTAGCCACCGGCGAGGGTCTCCACGCGCAGGCCGGCGTCCTCGGCGAAGCCCGCCAGCTCATCGGCGGCGACCAGGCGAAGGCGGTCCCGGCGGACCCAGCGTGCCGGCGACGAGCCCTGGGGACCCACCTCGTAGATCGTCGTCAGGATGACCGTCCCGGTCGCCGCATCGTGCTGGGCGGAGCCGGACTTCGTGACGAGGTGACCGGACTCGGGGTCCGCTCGGGGCCATTCCAGGATCACCCGCCCATCGAAGCGCGACAGGTCGTCCGAGTCCGGCAACCACACGTCCACGGCGGCGATGCCACCGGGCCGCAGGTGGGCCGCGAGCGTGGCGATGGCCGTCCGCTGCGCATCGCGCGAGGCCAGCAGCATGATGGAGTTGAGGGCCAGCAGCGCGAACGCGTATCGACCGGCATCCGGCAGGCGCAGGTCCAGCAGGTCCGCCTCCACGAAGCGCAGTCGGTCCTCCCCGATGGACGCGGCTGCGGCCCGTGAGCGCCCCCGCGCGACCATGGCCGGATCCAGGTCCACGGCCGTCACCGCGTGACCGACGTCGGCCAGGGGGACCGCCAGCCGGCCGGTCCCGGCGGCCAGCTCCAGGACCGGGCCATCGGCCCGAGCGGCGAGGGCGAGGTACAGGTCCAGGTCGCCCGGGTCGTCCACGAGGTCCAGGTCGTACAGGCGGGCGAGCGCCGCGGCGGTGGCGGCATCCGGCTGATCCAGCACCAGTGTCAGCCGCGGTGCCCGGTCGCCGGCGGGGCGGGCGGGAAGCGACGCGGGTCGGCCGGGACGCCGGCCCAGCGTACGTCATGACCGGCCGTGCGCCGAACAGCGAGCGCGCTGATCGCCTCCAGCGCGGCGCGATTGGCGGCCATCGCCGTCGTCTCGGCGTGATCGTACGGGGGCGACACCTCCACGATGTCCATCCCGGCGAGGTCCACCGCAGCGACGATCTGACGGATCCCCCGCAGGACCTCCCGGGTGAGCATGCCGCCGGGCTCGGGAGTCCCCGTCCCGGGCGCCATGCCCGGGTCGATGACGTCGATGTCCAGGCTCAGGTACACGAAGTCCGGTCCGTCGAGTGCCTCGTCGATGGCCTGGGCGATCACCGCCTCTGCGCCTCGTTCCTCGATCTCGCGCATGAGGTGGTAGCGCAGGCCCTGCTCCTTCATCCAGGTGAACGTCTCCACCGGCGGCCAGTAGCCGCGCAACCCGACCTGCACGAAGTTCTTGCCCTTGACCGCCCCCGACTCGATGAGCCGGCGCATCGGCGTGCCGTGTCCGGACAGGACGCCCCAGTCATCGGCGGCGGTGTCGGCGTGGGCATCGAAGTGGACGATGCCGATGCTGCCGGGACGCCGGACCTCGGCGACCGCCGTGGCGCTGGGCCAGGTGATGGAGTGGTCGCCGCCAAGGACGATCGGGATGGCGCCGGTCTGCGCGACCTCCAGCACCTTGCGGTAGATGAGGGCATGAGCCCGGTCGATCCAGGCCGGGACGATGTTGGCGTCACCCGCATCCACCACGCGCAGGACCTCGAACGGCTCGACGTCCAGCTGCAGCGAGTTGATGGACCCGGACGTGTACTGCGCCTCGCGGATGGCCCGCGGGCCGAAGCGAGCTCCGGGTCGATGGCTCACCGCGTCGTCGAACGGAGCGCCGATGATGGCGACGTCCACCTCGCGTCGGCGAAGCTCGTCCGGGTCCGTGATCCACGGCAGCTTCATGAACGACGTCGGGCCCACGTACGTGGGCAGGTCGAAGTCGTCGTAGACCTCGTAGGCCCGGTCCCAGCCGTTGGCGGCCGCGTAGTCTGGCTCCGCCCGCGAGGCGGATGCCGGATCCTTGGGGCGCTTGGCCACGGGAACCTCCGGAGACGAGGGCCCGTGAGGAGGGCCACCCGGCGGTCAGCCGGTCCGTCTCGCTTGGGGCGCCGCCGGTTCGCGATCCAGCGTCCAGCGGGGCGCGCCGGGCGATGGTAGCACCGGGTCAGGGCCGCCGGGTCAGGGCCGAGTGCGTCCCTCGGTCGCGGACCGGAAGGCGGCCCACGCCGCCTCCACCAGCCCCGGGTCGGCGAACAGGTCAACGGCGGTCTGGGCGACCAGGGTGGCCGCGAGCAGGGTCGTCTCATCCGCCCGCGGCAGCGCGGCCGCGTCGCGGAACCGCGTGGAGTGGCCGGGCACACCGACCTCGCAGATGGCGAGGTCCGGGTGGATGGTCGGGCAGACCCAGCTGACGTTGGCCATGTCCGTGCTGCCGGCGTTCGGATCGTCGCCCATGTCCACGATCCCGTAGGCCCACATGTTGGCGCGGAAGCGCTCCGCGAGGACCGGGTTGTTGACCATCGTCGTGGCCCCACCGGAGTAGGTGACCTCGACGGTCGTCCCGGTCGTCAGGGCCGCGGCCTCGCACATCGCCGTGAACCGCTCGCGCATGGCGTCGTAATCGGCTTTGTCATCGCTGCGCAACATGAACCACGCGGAGGTCCGGTCCGGGATGATGTTGGCCGCAGTGCCTCCCTCGCGGATGATCCCGTGGACGCGAGCCGTGGGCCGGAGCTGCTGGCGCCACAGGCCGACCGCGCTGAACAGCGTGATCATCGCGTCCAGGGCATTGCGCCCCATCCACGGGTCGGACGACGCGTGCGCCTGCAGGCCGGTGAACACGACGTCGACATCTTCCGAGGCGAGCGGGTGGGACTCGACGTGGTCGCGGTCGCAGGGGTGATAGAGGAGCGCGGCGTCCAGGCCGGCGAACAGGCCGTCGTCGATCATGATCTGTTTGCCGCTCCCCCGCTCCTCCGCCGGCGTGCCGAGAAAGACGATCTCGCCCGGCAGCTCGTCAGCGACCGCTGCCAGGGCGATGGCCGCACCGACCCCGGACGCGGCCATCGTGTTGTGACCGCAACCGTGGCCGAGGCCCGGCAGGGCGTCGTACTCGGCGAGGATCCCGATCCGCGGTCCGTCGCCACCCAGACCGCCAGGGCGCACGGCCCGGACCGCGGTGGCCAGGCTACCCGCCGGATGCTCCACCGCGTAGCCGTGCGCACGCAGGGTCTCGGCGATCCAGGTGGCTGCCTTGACCTCCTCGAAGGCGGGCTCCGGGTCCGCGTGGATCCGGTGCGACAGGTCCACGATCTCGACGCGGGCGGACTCGACCACGGCGGCGACGCGAGCCTTGAGATCCGCGTGCGGCTCGGCTGGCCGAACGGTGCCGAGGCGAGCGTCGATCGGACGCGACGGGACAGGGGCGGCGGTCGGATGGGTCACGTCGCCAAGCGTAGCGCCGCGGGACCGGGCGGGTCGACTCGGCCCGGTCAGCGTTCCGCGGTGAGCGTCGCCTCCGCGACCGCAACGAGTGCCAGGATGAACAGGGCGATCGGCAGTTCCAGGGCGCCCTGCAGGCGCAGGACGATGAAGACGGCCACGACGAGGCCCGCCCAGGCGCCCCGCCGCGCGGCCCGCATCCAGTCGCCCTGATAGGCGATGCGCCGATGTCGTCCGAACCCGATCAGCCATAGGATCGGAACGAGCGTCGTCCCGACGGCCAGCCCGATGAGGGCGGCGCCGATGAACCCCGCGACCGGGTCGGCGATGGGGTCACGGGTGGTGACGATGAGTCCGACCAGCACCCAGATGACGGCGGCGGCCCCGAACACCCCGAGGTTGATCAGCCGGTCCCGTGCCTCCATCACGAGCGAGTCTACGGGGTGCGACCCGTCGGTCGCCGCCCATGGTCGGATCAGGCGCGCCAGGTCCATGGTCGATGTGTGCCCTCTCGCTGCACCCGCGCTGCCGTCGGGCACGCGACGGTCGCACGTCGACGCGGTCATGTCGAGTCGGGCAGATGCCCTATCGCGACACGGGACCGGCCACGCTGGAGGGACAGATGTCGCGATAGGCGCACCACGTGCAGGCCGAGGGCTCCGGCGTCGCGGTGTAGTCACGGGCCCGGATGCCGGCGGCGGCCGTCCGGATCCGCTGCCGCCCCTTGGCCAGACGCTTGGGGTCCACATCCACCTTCCCGATGAGACCCGAATCGAGGAAGTGCAGCGCCAGGGCGTCCGGCAGGCGTCCGGTCATCGCCTCGTAGCCCATCGCGTAGATCTGCAGCTGGAGCGAGTCGCGGGCCCGCTGACGGGCCTTGACCGGATCACGGACGTCCGACGACTTGTAGTCCGTGATGGTCACGCGCTCCGTCCCCATGATCCCGAGCGTCGGGCTGACGACGTCCGCGCTTTGGTCATCGGCGGGAGCCGGCGGGGAGGCCCGGTCGGGCGGGGAGGCCGACTCGACATCGACCCGGTCCCAGCGACCGCGGACCCGGTCGCCATCCAGCATGAAGCTGAACTCGCGTTCCACGTACGTGGGGATCACCGCGTCCGGCAGGAGCTGCTCCTCGCGGAACCGCCGAAGGGCCGTCCGACCGGCCGCCAGGCGCGCCTCCTCGTGTTCGCGGCTGACGAACCCCTCGCTGGACCACGCGGAGTCGAGCACCTCGTCCAGCTCCGCATCGCTCATGACGTGGCCGCGGGCATGGCGATGGTGGAACAGCTGCACGGCCTTGTGCAGGGCCGCGCCATACACGATCGCGTGATGCGGCGCCAGCGGGACGCGCAGGACGTGGGCGTACTGGAACTTGCGCGGACAGGTCAGGTAGTCGTCCACCTGGTAGAAACTCAGCGACAGCGGCTCCGTGATCGGCGACCGCCGTGCGGGCGCCGGCACGTCCGACGTCGCGAACGCAGAGAGGCGCTCCACGGCGGACGCCGGGCGGACGCCGGCGCCGGGTGCGGCCGCGGTCGGCAGGTCCAGGGCCTCCAGGACGAACGGCGACACCCGGCGGGCACGGGCGCCGCCGTAGTCCGCAGCGTGCGACAGGATGAGCTCGTCACGCGCGCGGGTCATCGCCACGTAGAACAGGCGGCGCTCCTCCGCGAGCCCACGCTCCGCTGTCGAAGGCTCGCCGCGCCCCATGCCGGCCGGTACCGCCAGCGCCTCGCCGCGGCCAGTGCCCGGGAATCGGCCGGCCACGAGACCCGGCAGGAACACCACCGGGAACTCCAGGCCCTTGGCCTTGTGGACGGTCAGGACGGCGACCGCATCCGCGTCCGTGTCGAGGTCGGCCGTGGCCGGATCGTCCCCGGCATCGATGAGCGTCTGCAGGTGGCGCGCGATGAAGACCGCGCGATCATCGTCCAGCAGGGCCGACTGCGCCCGGATGATGTCGAAGAACCGTGCCACGTTGGCCAGGGCGTCGTCCGTGGCCGCGCCGTCGGCGGCGGCCAGCCGGGCGAGCAGCCCGCTCTCCCGAAGGAACGCGTAGAGGACTTCCCCGGCCGGGCGCTGGTGCGCGAGATCCGTGTAGCGGCGCAGGTCCACGACGAGCTTGTGGACGGCGGCCCTGGATGCGGGCGCGATCCGCAGGATGCCCGGCTGCTCGTCCAGCTCCTCCAGCACCGCCCGGACGGAGCGGTTCCGCCGTCGCGCGCTGTTGACGATCGCCGTCAGGTCGCCCCCGTCCAGCGCGTAGAGATCCGACGCGGCGACCGCGTACAGGTCCACGCTCGAGTCCGGGTCCGCGAGGGTCCGCAGGAAGGCCATCAGCAACCGGACCTCCGGGCGCGCGTACAGACCGCTGGACCCGGAGAAGCGCCACGGGATGCCAGCCACGTTCAACGAGCGGAGGACGGGATCCGCGTGGCCGTTGGCTCGGACCAGGACGGCGTGGTCGCGCGGGCGAGCCCCGTCGGCGATCCGGCGACGGATCTCCGCGGCGATCCAATCCGCCTCCTCCGACCCGGTGGCGAACGCCTCCAGGCGGACGGGAGCGGCCGCCGCCTCGCGTCGCTCCGGCCGAAGGCGCTTGCCGATCCCCGTCCGGACCTCGAGGCGGTCCGGGTCATTGAAGCGCACCAGTCGATACGACGCGTCCAGGATGGGGGCCAGCGAGCGGTAGTTCCGGCGCAGCACCACCGTCCGAGCCGCCGGGTAGCGGACGCCGAAGTCGAGGATGTTGTCCACCGCGGCGCCGCGGAACGCATAGATCGCCTGGTCATCATCCCCCACGACCGTGATGTTCCGGTGCGGTTCCGCGAGCAACGTGACCAGTTCCGCCTGGGCACGATTGGTGTCCTGGAACTCGTCCACCAGGACGTACCGGAAGCGGGCGGCGATCGTCTCCCGCGCCGCCGGCGACTCGCGGACGAGGCGCAGGGCCAGCGCGACCTGGTCGCCGAAATCGATACAGCCGTTGCGAGCCAGCAGGTCCTGGTACGTGGCGTACGCCCCGGCGAGCTCGGCCTGGCGGCGCGCCTCCTCTGCCCGGACATCCGCGCCGTCGTCCTCGTCGCCCGGAGCGGCTGCCTCGGCGAGGGCCGCTGCCTCGGCGGCGAGGCGTCCCGCGTGCGCCAGGTACGTGGCCGGGCTGATGTCCTCATCCTTGCATCGACTGAACAGGGTCGCGAGCGCGCCGAGGAAGCGGGTCGGGTCGCCCACTGGTCGGTACTGCTGGAGGTCGAACTCGTAGAGGTGCTCGCGCAGGAAGATGACGACTTCGGCGCGGGTCAGGACGCGCACGTCCGGCGGCAGCCCGAGCTCCAGGGCGAACTCGCGGATGAGTCCATCCCCGAAGGCGTGGAACGTGGCGATGCGCGTATCCGTGTACCCGTACGGGACGAGCTGATCCACCCGCACCGCCATCTCGTCCGCCGCCTTGTCCGTGAAGGTCAGGGCGAGGATCTCCGCTGGCCGGGCACGTCGGGAGGCGATGAGCCAGGCGATCCGACGGGTGATGACCTGGGTCTTGCCGGTCCCCGCGCCGGCGACCACCAGGAGCGGCCCGTCGCCGTGGGTGACGGCCTTCAGCTGGTCCTGGTTCAGGCCGCCAAGGAGGGCATCCATCCCGCTCGGCTCCGGGTGCGTCACGGCCGGATCCATGACCGGGACGAGGTCGTGCCAGGCGGGGATCTGCTCCAGGGGCGCCGGTCGCCGCGGGCGCGTTCGAGCCACGCTCCGGGGTCGGGTCATCCTGGGAGCCTCATTCGGCTTCGGCGTGGGGTCGGCGGCGGGATCTGCGGTGGGGGCCATGGACGGAGCATCGCCGGCCCTCGTGACACCTAGGCTGTCAGGAGGTCGCCTGACGGATCGCCGCGGTCTCCTCGTCGGACAGGTTGGCCTCCGACCGCCCGGCCGTGACAGCCTTGGCATACACCCGCGTGCCGGAGCGAGCATGCAGGCTGGACAGGACCCATCCGTCGCCATCCGCGTCCAGCAGGGCCAGGGCGAAACTCTGGTTGCCGCCCGTCTCCTCGAACGGGTTGTAGCGGACGAGGCCCACCCGACTGAACGCCTTGCGGCCGGCGACCTCCAGGGCTGCCATCCGGGTCGTCAGGTCGTCCACGTCCCGGGCGACCGCGAAGACCTTGTCGAGGTGCGCATCCAGCACGGACTCCAGGCTGCTTCCATCCGCTCCGCGGGTCATCCCATGGAGGCGACGGCTCAGCGCGGACACGCGACGCGCCAGGACGACGACCAGGACGAGCAGGAGCAGGACGACGACGCCCAGCGCGACGACGATGGGCGAGAGGTACGGGCCGATGGCGGCGTCGAGGTCGATGTCGTGGTCCTCCTGCTGGTCGCGGCGAATGCTAGCAGGGGCCGCTCACCCGCCGATCACCGCGGGCCGATCACCGCGGGCCGAGCCGGGTCGGGATGCTATCCTCCAGCCGACCCGGACCCGTGGGTCCGTGAACTCGACTCGGAGGCCTCACCCTCACCCATGGCCAAGCGCGCACGCGGCAGCTCCACCCGTCCCGGTCAGCGCGCGCCCCTGCAGCGCTCGGGGCCTCGGCCGTCCGCGCCGGCGCCGACGACGCCAGAAGCCGCAGCTCCACGCCCGGCGAACCTGACCGTCGAGGAAGAGGCCAGGGCCGCTGAGCTCGAGGCGCAGATCCTGGCCGATGAGCAGGCCGCAGCGGAGGCGGCGTCGGCACGCACCAGGGAACGCTCCCGGCGTGCGAGCGGCGAGCCGCAGTCGCGCGCTGGGTCGCTGGCGATCAGTGCCAGCGAGGAATACGGGTACGTCGTCCGCGACGTGCGCCGGATCGCCATCATCGGCGCCGCCCAGCTCCTGGTCCTGGCCATCCTCTGGGCGGCGATCCAGGCCACGGGGTTCGGTCCCTTCTGACCGACGTGCCCGATGCCGTCCCCCAGACGTCCCACCGGTGCCCGACCTGAGGCCCTGTTCCAGCCCCCGCCCGAGCGCCAGCCGCTGGCCGCCCGGATGCGGCCCCGGTCCCTCGATGAGTTCGTCGGCCAGCAGCACCTGGTCGGCGAACGCGGTCCACTGCGCCGGGGCATCGCCCGCGGCCACCTCGCGTCACTGCTCCTGTGGGGCCCGCCGGGCACCGGCAAGACCAGCCTTGCGCGGCTCCTCGCCGCCGAGATCGGTGCGCACTTCTCGACCCTGTCGGCGGTCATGGCGGGGGTCGCCGACGTCCGCTCCACCATCGCCGAGGCACAGGAGCGGCTGACCCTCCACGGCGCTCGTACCGTCCTGTTCCTCGACGAGATCCACCGGTTCAACAAGGCCCAGCAGGACGCGCTTCTGCCGCAGGTCGAGGACGGGACGATCACGCTGGTCGGCGCGACGACGGAGAATCCGTATTTCGAGGTCAACGCCGCGCTCCTGTCGCGGATGCGCGTCTGGCGGCTCGAGCCGCTCATCGATGAGGACGTCGCCATCGTCGTCCGTCGCGCGCTCCTGGACGAAGGGCGCGGCCTGGCCGGACCGCTCGGTCCGGATGGCGGCGTGGCGCTCGACACCGCGGCCTTCGACCACCTGATCTCACTCGCCGGGGGCGACGCCCGATCCGCGCTGAATGTCCTCGAGGGCGCGACCGCACTGGCCGAGTCCGAGGGCATCCGCGATGCCGAGGGTAGGGTGACG
>Ga0307505_10002377_pt1 | contig 13199 bp, 11 predicted proteins | sample 23_S_MG_FD_202183 | JGI IMG/M metagenome (GOLD analysis project Ga0307505, IMG submission 202183) | Soil microbial communities from Populus trichocarpa stands in riparian zone in the Pacific Northwest, United States - 23_S | ecosystem: Environmental > Terrestrial > Soil > Riparian zone > Trees...
AGGGGGTTGGCGACCAGCCGGTGGCGCCGCGCCGCCGCGAGCATCTCCGCCTGCAGCGAGCCCTTGCGAGCGGGCAGGTAGACCTGCGGCAGGAGGGTTTCCGGCGTTGCATCGCGCCCGGCGTGCACCAGGACGGCGGCGAGCGATGCCGGCCCGCACTGGTAGTCCTCCTGCGCGAAGAACGGCGTCGCGGCGACTTCAGCCGCGCCGGGCAGCCCCGCAGGCGGCTGCTCGAAGAGGCCGGCAACCTGGGGCGCGGCGCAGCCGGCGAGGAGCGCGGCCCCCAGGCTCAGCGAGCGGAGCGCGTGAAGGGAAATACTTTCGTGTATCCCATGATGTCGGTGAACAGCAGCACCAGGAAGATCAGCACCGCGGCGCCGAGCAGGTCGCCGCCGGCGGGCAGTTCATCCAGCTGCGCCGCGAGCTGTGCGGCCTCCGCGTCCGACAGCGCCGCCACGCGCGCCTTCGCATTCACGGGATCCACGCCCAGCGCCTGCAGGCGCGCCCGCACCTCGACACGCTCCAGCAATCCTGCCAGTCGCTCGCGCTCGGCGCCCGCGATCACGCTGTCGGTGCTTACAATCCCGGCCAGCGCCGGCAAGGGCGCCGCCAGCCCTCCCATGCAAACGATCAGCAATCCCGCAGTGATTCGACGCAGTCGGCCTGTCATTGTTGGTAGCTCCTTTGCAGTGTGCAGTTCCGAAAAGACTAGTATGCGCTCACCTGCAGCGTCAACCGCGCTTTGTCGGTCTTTGGCGACAGCGCCCGGCGAAAAATGAGCGATCCCAAGGCGGCTGAAGTGCTGGGCTTCTGGTTTGAGGAGCACGCCAGGGATTGGTTCGTGAAGAACCCCGATTTCGATCGCGCGATCCGCAACCGGTTCCTCGCCCTGCACGAAGCGGCGGCCGCAGGCCACTTGGCGCATTGGGCGGATGACGCGCGCAGCTGCCTCGCGCTGGTCATCGTGCTCGACCAGTTCCCGCGCAACATGTTCCGGGGCGAGGCGCGCGCCTTCGCCGCGGACGCGTCGGCGCGGGCCGCCGCGCGCGTCATCCTGCAGCGCGGCTGGGACCAGGCGATGCAGCAACCGGAGCAGCTGTTCGCTTACCTGCCGTTCGAGCATAGCGAGTCGCTCGCGGACCAGGATCTGTCGGTGGAGCTGATGAAGGATTTCGATGCGGAACAGTTGCGCTACGCGCTCCGGCACCGCGAGATCATCGAGCGCTTCGGCCGGTTTCCTCACCGCAACGGCATTCTCGGCCGCGAAAGTACCGCGGCCGAGATCGAATTTCTGAAACTGCCGGGGTCAGGTTTCTAGGTCGGTCACCGCGCCTTTCGACGCGGTGGAGACCAGCTTCATGTACTTGGCCAGCAGCCCTGTCGTATAGCGCGGCTTGGGCGCCTTCCACTTCTTCCTGCGCGCGGCGATCTCCCTGGCCGGCACGTTGAGCTGGATCAACTGCTTCTTCGCGTCGATGGTGATCGAGTCGCCTTCCTTCACCAGCGCGATCGTGCCGCCGACGTAGGCTTCCGGCGCCACGTGGCCGACCACCATGCCCCAGGTGCCCCCGGAAAAGCGGCCATCGGTCAACAGGCCAACAGATTCCCCAAGTCCTTGACCGATCAAAGCAGAAGTAGGCGCTAACATTTCCTGCATTCCCGGGCCGCCTTTCGGACCTTCGTAGCGGATCACGATCACGTTCCCCGGCTTGATCCGCTTCGCCATGATCGCCTGCATGCAGGCGTGCTCCGAATCGAACACGCGCGCCGGCCCGGTGATCACGGGATTCTTCAGTCCGGTGATCTTCGCCACGCAGCCTTCGGGGGCGAGGTTTCCTTTCAGGATCGCGAGGTGTCCTTGCTTGTAGATCGGTTTGGACCAGGGCCGGATCACGTCCTGGTCTGCGCGCGGCGCGGAGGGGATGTCCTTGAGCATCTCGGCCATGGTCTTGCCGTGGATGGTCATGCAGCCCCCGTGCAGGACGCCATTGGCGAGCAGGATCTTGAGCACCTGCGGCACGCCGCCCGCGCGGTGGAAATCCACCGCCACGTAGCGCCCCGAGGGTTTCAGGTCGCACAGCACCGGCACCCTGCGGCGCACGCGCTCGAAATCGTCGATGGTCCACTTCACGCCCGCCGCGGAGGCGATGGCGAGGAAATGCAGCACGGCGTTGGTCGAGCCGCCGGTGGCCATCACCAGCGCCACCGCGTTCTCGATCGACTTCCGGGTGATGATGTCGCGCGGCCTCAGGTTCTTCTTCACCGCCTCGACCAGCACCTTCGCCGATTCGGCCGCGGAGTCGGCTTTCTCCGCATCGGGTGAGGCCATCTGCGAGGAGCCGAGCAGGCTCATGCCGAGCGCCTCGAACGACGAGCTCATGGTGTTCGCGGTGTACATGCCCCCGCAGGCGCCGACCGAGGGACAGGCGTTCTTCTCGATGCCGGTGAAGTCCTCCTGGCTCATCCTGCCCGCGCTGAACGCGCCCACCGCCTCGAAGGCCGACACGATGGTGAGGTCCTGGCCCTTCCATTTCCCCGGCTTGATGGTGCCGCCGTAGACGTAGATCCCGGGCACATTCATGCGCGCGAGCGCCATCATGCCGCCCGGCATGTTCTTGTCGCAGCCGCCGACCACCAGCGCGCCGTCCATCGCCTGGCCGTTGACCGAGGTCTCGATGGCATCCGCGATCACCTCGCGCGAGACGAGCGAGTACTTCATCGCCTCGGTGCCCATGCCGATGCCGTCGGTGATCGTCGGCACACCGAACACCTGCGGCTTGGCGCCCGCGGCTTCGAGCGCCGACATCGCGCGGTCCACCAGCGGCTGGATGCCGGCGTTGCACGGGTTCATGGTGGAATGGCCGTTGGCCACGCCGATGATCGGCTTGTCGAAGTCGCCGTCCTTGAAGCCGACGGCACGCAGCATCGCGCGGTTGGGCGAGCGCGCCACGCCCTGCGTGATCAGTTTCGAGCGGCGGTTGTCGGCCATGCGGCGATTCCTCCCAGTAGAATCGAAATTCTACCGTGCTCGTTCACCCGAACTTCGATCCGATCGCAATTGCCATCGGCCCGCTCGCCGTGCGCTGGTACGGCCTCATGTACCTCGCCGCCTTCGGCATGCTGTGGTGGCTGGGGCGGCGCCGCATCGCGCAGGGCCCCGCGCCGGTCACGCGGGTGCAGTTCGACGACCTGATCTTCCTCGGCGTGCTCGGCACCATCCTCGGCGGGCGCCTCGGCTACGTACTGTTCTACAAGCCCGCCTACTACTTCTCTCATCCGCTGGAGATCTTCGCGATCTGGCAGGGCGGCATGGCGTTCCACGGCGGCTTCCTCGGCGTGCTCGCCGCCGTGGCGTTCTACGCCTGGCGGCAGCGCCTCGACTGGTGGCGCCTCATGGACTTCATCGCGCCGCTGGTGCCGCCCGGCCTCGCCGCCGGGCGCCTGGGCAATTTCATCAATGGCGAACTGTGGGGCCGGACCGCCGACCTGCCCTGGAGCATGGTGTTCCGCGGCGCCGGCAGCCTGCCGCGCCATCCCTCGCAGCTCTACCAGTTCGCGCTCGAGGGCGTGCTGCTGTTCGTGCTGCTTTGGTGGTATTCGTCGAAACCCCGGGCGCGCGGCGCGGTCTCGGCGATGTTTCTCATCGGCTATGGCGCGTTCCGCTTCATCGCCGAGTTCGCCCGGGAGCCGGACGATTTCCTGGGACTGCTCGCGCTCAATCTGACGATGGGCCAGTGGCTCAGCCTGCCGATGGTTGCGGCCGGTATCGGGCTCTCCCTATGGAGCCGGCGACAGCGATGAAATGGCTCGCCCTGCTGCTGGCGCTGGCCTCGTTCTGCGCTCAAGCGGATGAAGTGCTGTGGAAACTGCTGGCCGGCGGCGGTCAGGTGCTGTTCGTGCGCCATGGCCAGACCACGCCGGGCGTGGGCGACCCGGAAGGGTTCAAGCTGGAGGACTGCGCGACGCAGCGCAACCTTTCCGCCGACGGGCGCGCGCAAGCGCAGCGCCTCGGGGCGGAATTCAAGCGCCGCGGCATCCCGATCGGCGAAGTGCTCGCGAGTCCCTGGTGCCGCTGCCACGACACCGCCAGGCTCGCCTTCGGCCCGGCGAAATCCTGGACCGCCTTGTCGAATCTGTTCGGCCGGCACGGCGCCGCCGAGCAGCAGGTCAGCGCCCTGCGCCCGCGCATCGCGGCCTACAAGGGCAAGGCCAACCTGGTCCTGGTCTCGCACGGCTCCACCGCCGCCGCGCTCACCGGCGAGCACCCGGCGATGGGCGAGGTGCTGGTGCTCACGCCTGCGGGCAAGAACTTTCGCGTGGCCGGCAGGCTGGCAATCCCGTGAGACGGTGGCTATGCCTGCTCCTGCTGGCGACGGCCTTCGGCGCGCGCGCGCAGGCCATCGAGATCCCCTCTTGGTTCACCGAGTCGCTGCTGGAGTTTCCGGAGGAGGTGAAGGAGGCCGCGCGGGACGGCAAGCGCCTGATGCTGTATTTCGGCCAGGACGGCTGCCCCTACTGCAAGGCGTTGATGCAAACCAATTTCACGCAGCGTGAAATCGTGGCGAAGACGCGCAAGCATTTCGTCGCCATCGCCCTCAACATCTGGGGCGACCGGGAAGTGCAATGGACCGACGGCCGCCGCATGAGCGAGAAGGAGCTGACGCGCTCGCTCAAAGTGCAGTACACGCCGACGCTGCTGTTCCTGGACGAGAAGGGCGCGGTCGTCGCGCGGCTGAACGGCTACTACCCGCCGCCGCGCTTTGCAGCCGCGCTCGACTACGCAGCCGGCCGCGCCGGCAAGGGCCGCAGTTTCGAGGACTACATGAAGACGGCGGTCAAGGACGCCGCGAGCCCGAAACTGCACGAGGAAGCGTTCTTCCTCAAATCACCCGCACGCCTGGACGGCAAGAAACCGGTCGCCCTCGTCGTCGAGACGCCGTACTGCGCGGGCTGCGACGAGCTGCACCGGGAAGGCTTCCGGCGGCCGGAGGTGCGCAAGCTCCTCGAGCGCTTCGACGTCTATCGGCTATCGCTGGACGACGCACGGGCGCTTTCCTTGCATGTCGCCTACACGCCGACGATCGTGTTCTTCGACGGCGGGCGGGAAGCTTTCCGCGTCGAGGCCTACCTGCGGCCGTTCCACCTCGCTTCGGCGCTCGACTACGTGGCGAGCCGCGCCTATCGGCGCGAACCGTCGTTCCAGCGTTTCCTGCAGGCGCGCGCCGAGCGCCTGCGCGAAGGCGGCGCGGCAGTGGACCTGTGGAAGTAGCCTAGGGCGCCAGCGCGCGTTCCAGCACGCGCGCCACGTGGATCGCCCGCCGCTCGCTGCCGTCGGCGATCTGGTGGCGGCAGCTGGTGCCGTCCGCGACGATGAGCGTTTCCGCGGACGCCTTGCGCACCGCGGGCAGCAAGTCCAGTTCGCCCATCTTCTTCGATACCTCGTAGTGCTCGGCTTCGTAGCCGAAGCTGCCGGCCATGCCGCAGCAGCCGGATTGCACGGTCGAAACCTCGAGGCCCGGAACCAGCGCCAGCACCCGTTGCACCGCGCCCATCGCGCCGAACGCTTTCTGGTGGCAGTGCCCGTGCAGCAGCGCCTCCTGCGCCAGGGGCCTCAGCTTGAGCTGCAGCCGCCCGGCGTCGGCCTCGCGCGCGAGGAACTCTTCGAGCAGGAGCGCCTTGCCGGCGAGCTCCTTCGCCTCCGGCAGCATCACCGTGTATTCGTCGCGCAGCGTATAGAGGCAGGAGGGTTCCAGCCCGAGGATCGGCACGCCGTGCTCGAGCCAGGGCTTGAGCGCGTCGAGCACGCGCCGCGCCTCGTGCCGGGCCTCCTCGACCAGCCCGACCGAGAGGAAGGTGCGGCCGCAGCACAGGGGCCGCTCGCCGATCTCGGGCTGCGCCACGTGCACGCGATAGCCGGCGGCTTCGAGCACGCGGACCGCGGCGCGCGCGTTCTCGGGCTCGAAATAGCGGTTGAAGGTGTCCACCAGCAGGACCACCTCGCGGCTGCCGCGCTTGGGCCAGACGCGATCGACGAAAAAGCGCGTCGTCCACGCCGGCAGCCGGCGCTGCCGGGCGAAACCGAGGGCCGGGCCGATCCAGCGCGCGGCGAGGTTGGCGATCGGCGCGGCGCGCGCGGCCCACAGCGCGTAGCGCGGCAGCCAGGCAATGGCGCGCTCGCGCAGCGTCAGCGGGTGGTGCTTGCGGTACTGCGCGAGGAATTCGATCTTCATGCGCGCCATGTCCACGCCGGTCGGGCATTCGCGCTTGCAGCCCTTGCAGGACACGCACAAGTCAAGTGCTTCCTTGACCGCCGCATCGGGCCGCGGGCCGAGCTGCCCCGAGAGCGCGAGGCGCAACGTGTTGGCGCGCCCGCGCGTAAGGTGGATCTCATCGCCAGTGACGCGGAACGACGGGCACATGGTGCCGGCGTCGAACTTGCGGCAATGGCCATTGTTGTTGCACATCTCCACGGCCTTGTCGACGCCGCCCCATTCGCTCCAGTCGAGAGCCGCCGCGGGAGTCTGCGTCGCGTAGCCGGGCTTGAAGCGGAACAGCGTCGCGTCGTCCATCTTCGGTGGATCGACGATCTTGCCGGGGTTCATCAGGCCCTGCGGATCGAGCCAGGCCTTGATTTCGCCCAGGCAAGCGGTAAGCCGCGGCCCGAAGAAGGGCGCGATCCACTCGGAGCGCACCAGCCCGTCGCCGTGCTCGCCCGAGTATGCGCCCTTGTATTCCTTCACCAGGGCGCAGGCTTCCTCGGCGATGGCGCGCATCCTGGCGGCGCCGTCGCGCCGCATGTCGAGGATCGGCCGCACGTGCAGCGTGCCCACCGAGGCGTGCGCGTACCAGGTGCCGCGCGTGCCGTGCTTCTCGAACACGCGCGTGAGGCGATCGGTGTACTCGGCGAGGTGCTCGAGCGGCACCGCGCAGTCCTCGATGAAGGACACGGGTTTGCCGTCGCCTTTCATCGACATCATGATGTTGAGTCCCGCCTTGCGCACTTCCCAGATCTCGCGCTGCAACTTCGCCTCGGTCACCTCCACCACGCTGCCGGGCAGGCCGAGGTCGCCCATCAGCTGCACGAGCTGCCGCAGCTTCGCCGCCTGCGCGGACTGGTCCTCGCCGGAGAACTCCACCAGCAGGATGGCGTCGGGCTCGCCGCGGATCACCGCGTCCACCGTGGCGCGGAAGGCGCCGATCTCCCGCGCCAGGCCGATCATGGTGCGGTCCACCAGCTCCACGGCGGAGGGCCCCAGCTTGACGATGTGCTGCGTGCGTTCCATCGCGGTGTGGAACTGGGGAAAATGACATACGCCGAGCACGCGGTGCGCGGGCAGCGGGCTCAGCCGGAGGTGCAGCTTCTCCGACCACGCCAGCGTCCCTTCCGAGCCGACCAGCAGGTGGGCAGCGTTCTCGTGCGGCGGCCCGAGATGATCGAGGTTGTAGCCCGCGACCTTGCGCAGCACTTTCGGGAAGCGCGCCGCGATTTCGTCCTTCTCGCGCGCGTAGAGGGCGCGCAGCTTGCGCGTCAGATCCGACTCGTCGGTCATCGGCCCGAAGCGGCGCACGCGCCCGTCGCTGGTCAGCGCGTCGATGGCGAGCACGTTGTGCACCATGTTGCCGTAGGCGATGGAGCGCGAGCCGCAGGAATTGTTGCCCGCCATGCCGCCGAGCGTGGCCTGCGCGCTGGTGGAGACGTCCACCGGAAACCACAGGCCGTGCGGGCGCAATTGCGCGTTGAGGGCATCGAGCACCAGCCCCGGCTGCACCACCGCGCGCCGGCCCGGCGCGTCGAGCTCGAGCAGGCGGTTCAGGTACTTGGAGCTGTCGAGCACCAGCGCCTCGCCCACCGTCTGGCCGCACTGCGAGGAGCCGGCGCCGCGCGGCAGGAGCGGCACGCCCGCCTCGGCGGCGATGGCGAACGCGGCGCGCACCGCCTCGTCATTGCGCGGCACCACGACGCCCAGGGGTTCGATCTGGTAGATCGAGGCGTCGGTGGCATAGCGGCCGCGCGAGGCGGCGTCGAACAGCACTTCGCCGTCGACCTCGCGGCGCAGGCGCTGCGCGAGCGCGGAGTCTCCCGGCTTCGCCGCCGCCGGACGGATGGGGATCGCGGCGTTCACGCCGCCTGGCGCACGCCGAGCGCCGCCAGCACGCTGGAGAGCTTGTGCGCCAGGTGATCGGAGAGCAGCGCCTTGATGCGCTTCACGTCGCGCGCGCCGAGCGCGGCGAGGATCTCGTCGTGCTCGCGTACCGCCGCGTCCCAGCGCTCCCTGGACAGGTTCGCCAGGTAGCGCGCGCGGCGCACGTTGCCATTGAGCTGCCGGTAGGTGTTGTAGAGCACGGCGTTGCCGGAGTATTTCACGATCTTCAGGTGGATCGCCTGGTTGAACTTGAAGTACCCGGCGAGATCGCCGCGCGCGTGGTAGGCGAGCATCTCGTAGTGCAGCGCGCGGATCTCGTTGATCTGCGCCTCGGTGGCGCTAAGGCAGGCGAGTTCTCCCGCGAGCGCCTCCAGCGCACCCATGACCGCCAGGGTCTCTGCCAGCCGCGTGGCGTCCATGGGGGCGACGATCGCGCCGCGATTCGGCAGCAACTCGACCAGACCCTCGGTCGCGAGTACCTTGATGGCCTCACGCAGGGGCGTGCGCGACAGGCCCAGCTGGGCGGTCAGCAATCGCTCGTTGAGTCGCTCGCCGGCTGCGAGCCGCCCTTGTACGATCATGTCCCGAAGGCGGTCCGTGGCTTCCTCATGGAGGGGTCGGCGGACGATTAAGGTGGGCTCTTGCATGTCGGATATTTTGCATGCAGAATACAAAAAATACAAGAGTGAACCATTATCTCTACCGCTATCCTTGGTTGTTTGCATGTTTTGCATACAAAAGTAGGAGCACCTTATGTCACGCAATGCCGGGCGCCACTTTCTCCAGATCCCTGGGCCCACGAACGTCCCCGACCGGGTCCTGCGGGCCATCGATTTTCCGACCATGGACCATCGCGGGCCGGACTTCGCCACCCTGGGGAAGACCGTCCTCAATGGGATGAAGCGGGTGTTCAAGACCGAGGGGGAAGTGGTGATCTACCCGGCCTCGGGAACCGGGGCCTGGGAGGCCGCCCTGGTGAACACGCTCTCCGCCGGGGATGCCGTGCTGATGTACGAGACCGGCCATTTCGCCGCCCTGTGGCAGAAGATGGCGCTCAAGCTCGGTCTGCAGCCGGAGTTCCTCGCCGGCGACTGGCGCACCGGCGCCGATCCCGCGCGCATCGAGAAGCGTTTGCGCGAGGACCGCGAGCAGCGCATCAAGGCGGTCTGCGTGGTGCACAACGAGACTTCCACCGGCGTCGTTTCGCGGATCCCCGAGGTGCGCAAGGCGATCGACGCCGCGCAACACCCGGCGCTGCTGATGGTGGACACCATCTCCTCGCTCGCTTCGATCGACTACCGCCATGACGAATGGGGGGTGGACGTCACGGTCGGCGGCTCGCAGAAGGGACTGATGCTGCCGCCAGGGCTGTCGTTCAACGCCATCTCCGCCAAGGCGCTCGCCGCCTCGAAGACGGCGAAGCTGCCGCGCGCGTACTGGGCGTGGGACGAGATGATCGCCAACGGCAAGGGCGGCTATTTCCCCTATACCCCTGCCACCAACCTGCTCTACGGCTTGCGCGAGTCGCTCGCCATGCTGCTCGACGAGGAAGGGCTGGAGAACGTCTTCGCCCGCCACCAGCGCCACGCGGAGGCCACGCGACGCGCGGTGCGCGCCTGGGGACTCGAAGTGCTGGCGACCAACCCCGCGGAGTACAGCGCTTCGCTCACCGCGGTGCTGTTGCCCGCCGGCCAGGACGCCGACCGCCTGCGCAAGCTGATCCTGGAGAACTTCGACATGTCGCTGGGGACCGGCCTGGGCAAGCTGGCGGGCAAGGTGTTCCGCATCGGCCACCTCGGCGACTTCAACGACCTCGCGCTGCTCGGGACCGTTGCGGGCATCGAGATGGGCCTCGCGCTCGCCGGCGTGCCGGCGAAGGCCGCCGGCGTGCAGGCGGCGATGGCCTACCTCGCGGAGTGCCGCGTGCAGCCGGCGCGGGCCGCGGCGTGAGCGGCGTTGACTCGATGCGCGATATGGGCGAAGGTGCGCCCCTCGACGCAAAGTAGGGGGTGGGGGTGGCAAAGCTGCTCGAGGTCAGGAAGCTGCAGACCCAGTTTCGAACGTCTGCCGGCATCGTGCGCGCCGTCGACGGCATCTCCTACGATGTCGAGGAAGGCGAGACGGTGGCGCTGGTCGGCGAATCCGGCTGCGGCAAGTCGGTCTCGGCGCTGAGCGTGATGCGGCTCGTGTCCGAGCCCGCCGGCCGTATCGAGGCGGGTGAGATCGTCTTCAAGGGCCGCGACCTCCTCAAGCTGAGCGCGGAGGAGATGCGCCGCGTGCGCGGCCGGGAGATCGCGATGATCTTCCAGGAGCCGATGACCTCGCTCAATCCCGTACTTACCATCGGCCGGCAGATCACCGAGGGCCTGGAGATCCACCTCGGCATGACGCCGGAGCAGGCGCGTGCGCGCGCCCTGGAACTGCTCGGCATGGTCGGCATCTCCGATCCGGGGCGGCGCCTCGACCAGTACCCGCACCATTTCAGCGGCGGCATGCGCCAGCGCATGATGATCGCCACCGCGCTGGCCTGCAATCCTTCGCTGATCCTCGCCGACGAGCCGACCACCGCGCTCGACGTCACCATCCAGGCGCAGATCCTGGAGCTGATGCGCGACCTGTCGCGCCGTCTCGGGGTGGCCATGCTCATCATCACGCACAATCTCGGGGTGGTCGCGCGCTACGCCGACCGCGTCAACGTGATGTACGCGGGACGCATCGTCGAGCGGGCCAGCGCCGCCGAACTGTACGCCAGCCCGCGCCATCCTTACACCCTGGGGCTGCTGCGTTCGGTCCCGCGCCTGGACGAGCCGCGGCGCACGCGCCTGGCGCCGATCGAAGGCCAGCCGCCCGACCTGACGCGCCTGCCCGCGGGCTGCGCCTTCTCGCCCCGCTGCGCCTATCGCGTCGAGCGTTGCGAGCGCGAGGCGCCGGTGCTGGAGCCCGTCGGCGCCGCCGCGCACCTCAGCGCTTGCTGGGAATCGACCCGGCTGGTGAAGGAGCAGGCCGCATGAGCGAAGTGCTCCTCGAAGTCGACAACCTGGTCAAGCATTTCTCCGTCGATGCCGGCATCCTCGGCGGCAGCGGCGGCGCGCGGGTGCGCGCGGTCGACGGCGTGAGCTTCTCCATCCGTCGCGGCGAGACGCTCGGGCTGGTGGGCGAATCGGGCTGCGGCAAGACCACCACCGGGCGCTGCATCCTGCAGCTGGAGCGGCCGACCAGCGGCCGCATCGTCTTCGAGGGGGTCGATCTCACCACGCTGGACCATCAGGCCTTGCGCTCGGTGCGCCGGCGCGTGCAGGTGATCTTTCAGGATCCCTACTCCTCGCTCAACCCGCGCATGACCATCGGCCAGATCCTCGCCGAGCCGCTCGAGGTGCACGGCATCGTGCGGGAAAAGGCGGCGCGCGCCGCGCGCGTGCAGGAGCTGCTGGTGCAGGTCGGGCTGCTGCCGCAGCACGCGCAGCGCTACCCGCACCAGCTCTCGGGCGGGCAGCGCCAGCGCGTCGGCATCGCACGCGCGCTGGCGATGGAGCCGTCGCTCATCGTTTGCGACGAGCCGGTATCCGCGCTCGACGTCTCGATCCAGGCGCAGATCGTCAACCTGCTCGAGGACCTGCAGAGCCGGCTGGGCCTCACCTATCTGTTCATCGCGCACGACCTGTCGGTGGTGCGCCACCTGTCGGACCGCGTGGCGGTGATGTACCTCGGCAAGATCGTCGAGATCACCGACCGCCAACGCCTGTACGAGGAACCGCTGCACCCTTACACGCGCGCCCTGCTTTCCGCGGTACCGATTCCCGACCCCGCTGTCGAGGCGCGCCGGGAGCACACGGTGCTGCGCGGGGAGGTGCCGAGCCTGCTCAACCCGCCCTCGGGCTGCGTATTCCATCCCCGTTGCTCGATCGCGGTGGATCGCTGCAGTGCGGAAGTGCCGCAACTGAGGGAAATCGGGTCCGGGCACAGGGCCGCGTGTCATCTTGCTTGACAGATCGGAATGATCCCCATTAACTAGCGTTAACAACACCATAAACCGCAAGACCCCGGATGCAACGGGGCTCTCGTTACTTCTTGGAGGAGGTGCTGCATGAAACGACTCGCGGGTTGGCTGGGCATCATTGCCGGTGCATTACTCGCTTTTCCCACGCTAGCGCAGTCGCCCCGTAGCGGCGGCGAACTGGTATTCCCGGTTCCTTCCGAGCCGCCCTCGTACGACGGGCATCGCGAGGAGACCTTCGGCCTGATCCATCCGATTGCGCCCTTCTACAATACGCTGCTGCGCGTCGATCCAAACGACCCCGGCGGCACCAAGGCCCATCCCTCGCTCGCCGAGAGCTGGACGGTGTCGAGCGACTCCAAGACCTACACGTTCAAGCTGCGCAAGGGCGTCAAGTTCCACGACGGCAGCGAGATGACCTCGAGGGACGTCAAGGCCTCCTACGACAAGATCATCTTCCCGCCGGCCGGCGTGGGCTCGACGCGCAAGGGGCAGTACGCCGTGGTCGAGGCCGTCGAGGCGCCGGACGCCACCACGGTGCGCTTTCGCCTGAAGTTCGCCTCGGGATCGTTCCTGGCGTCGCTGCTGTCGCCTTACAACTTCATCTACAAGGCCGACATCCTCGCCAAGGACATGAACTGGTACGAGAAGAACATCATGGGAACGGGTCCCTTCACCTTCGTCGAGCACGTCAAGGGTTCGCACGTGGTGGGCAAGAAGAACCCCAGCTACTGGGACAAGGGCATGCCCTACCTCGACAGCTTCCGCGCCATTTTCATGCCCAGCTCCTCGGCGCAGGTGGCGGCGGTCCGCGGCGAGCGCGCCCATATCCAGTTCCGCGGCTTCACCCCGAAGGACCGCGACACCCTGAAGGCCGCGCTGGGCGACAAGATCACGGTGCAGGAGAGCCCGTGGGATTGCATCCTGATGGTCGGCATCAACCACAAGAAAAAGCCGTTCGACGACGCCCGGGTACGGCGCGCGCTGACGCTCGCGCTCGACCGCCACGAGGGCTCCAAGGCCCTGTCGCAGATCGCGATCGTGAAGGCTGTCGCCGGCGT
>Ga0307505_10002378_pt1 | contig 13192 bp, 13 predicted proteins | sample 23_S_MG_FD_202183 | JGI IMG/M metagenome (GOLD analysis project Ga0307505, IMG submission 202183) | Soil microbial communities from Populus trichocarpa stands in riparian zone in the Pacific Northwest, United States - 23_S | ecosystem: Environmental > Terrestrial > Soil > Riparian zone > Trees...
GTTCCGCTGGTGCGCAGGGAAACAGAAGCTTTCATCGCTTTGTGCAAAACCTGGCCAGGCGAGGTGGTTGGCACGCATCTCAAGACGACAGAAGATTTCCGGCGGACCTATAAGCCCCCCACCCTGCTCGTCATGGGCAGCGAGCGCCGCGGGCTTTCAGAAGAGCTTGCGGCGGCATGCCAGAGGCTGGTGCGCATCCCCATGCCGGGTGGTGCGGAATCGCTCAATGTGGCCAGCGCCACGGCGCTGATGCTGTATGAAGCCATTAAGCCCTGAGTAACAGAACGGGCGATAATCTTGGCCGATGACCGGCTTTGCTTACATCTGCTTTGTCTTCGCGCTTTCGGTGATTGGCGCGCTTCTGGGTGGCCTCGGCCATTTCTGGCGGGCTCATGCGACGATGTTTGCTGAGGACCTGGGCCTTGGCGAGCCGCTGGATACGCTGACGCGTGACAACTACCAGTTTGAAAAGCATGTGGTGGGCGCGGAATGGGACGATGCCGGCTTCTGGGCGCCGGACAGCCTGCGCAATTTCATCTATTATGTGGCCAGCGGCTTTGCCGCGCCACTGCTCCTCGGCATTGGCTTCTGGGGCCAGCGGGGCGAAATCGTAGGGGCAATCTGCAGCAGCCTGCCTTCGCTGGTTTGCCCGTGATTACGGGCAGTCGCTGTCCCTGACATAGCGGGCCTTCACCCAGCCTTGGGTTACCACTTCGGCATTGTAATGGCTGACCCGGCACCAGCGCTGGGGCCAGGGGCTGCTGAGCGGCGTGCATGGCGCATCCAGATGGATGATGCCGTGCTGGCCCGGCACCAGTTGATCGACAATGCGCGAGGAGGCCGAGGGCCGGCTGCGCATGTTCAAGGCATCGTCATCGGCCACATTGGTGACGATTAGGCAGCCCGGCCCTGAGGTGGCGTGGGCGGCGGGGGTGAGGGAAACGGCGAAAAACAGAACGGCTAAAAGCTTGCGCATGGCGAATTCTCCTGATTTTTCCACCTTCGCACCGCCCACCTGAACCCTCCATGAACCATCTGGTGGTGAATCCCGCTCACCTCAGGCACAAGAAACTCGCTTGCGTGGCGCTTGAGAACATGAGCACTCACGGTTTACAGTGTTTTGTTTCTCGGAGGAATCGAATGAAGTCCCATGCGCGGGTGGTTGTGGTCGGTGGCGGCGTGATGGGCGTTGGCCTGCTTTATCACCTGGCGCTGGAAGGCTGGACTGATATCGCGCTTATCGAAAAGGGCGAACTGACCTCCGGTTCCACCTGGCATGCGGCGGGCCAATGCCCGCATTTCAACGGTTCCCTCAACATGTCCAAGGTGCATCTCTACGGCACCCAGCTCTACCCGCAACTGGAGAAACTCACCGGGCAAGCGGTGTCCTGGCATGGCTGCGGCGGGCTCAGGCTCGCCACCACGGACGAAGAGGTGAACTGGTTCAAGTATGTCTATGGCGTGTCGCGCCTGGCGGGCTACGAATGCGAGATCATCGGCCCCGGCGAGATCAAGCAGTACCATCCCTTCCTTGAAACCTTTGGGGTGAAGGCGGCCTTCCGCACGGTTACCGACGGCCACGTGGCGCCGGCCGACATCACCAATGCGATGGCGGCGGGGGCGCGCCAGCTTGGGGCGGAAATCTACCGCCGCACGCGGGTGACGGACATCAAGCTGCTGGCCTCGGGCGAATGGAACGTGATCACCGATAAGGGCAATATCACCTGCCAGCATGTGGTGAATTCCGCCGGCTCCTATTGCGATGTGGTGGGTTCGTGGACGGGGCACAACGTGCCCATCGCCAACATGCTGCACCACTACATGATCACCGAGCCGCTGAAAGAACTGATCGATCTGGCGCCGGAACTGCCGGTGGTGCGCGACCCCTATTCCCATGCCTATTTGCGCGAGGAAACCAATGGCGTCCTGGTGGGGCCCTACGAAACCGCAACGGCGCATCTCTGCTGGGACGGAAAGCCGCCCGCCTGGGACTTTGAAAGCGAACTGGTGGCGCCCGAACTTGACCGCCTCACGCCGTGGCTGGAGCGCGCCACGGAGCGGATGCCGATTTTCGGCAATGCGGGGCTCAAGTCAATCATCTCCGGGGCGATCACCCACACGCCGGACGGCACCTATCTTTCCGGCCCTGCCCCCGGCCCCCGGAACTACTGGATGCATTGCGGGGCTTCCATCGGCATCTGCCAGGGCGGCGGGGCGGGCAAATACCTGGCGCAGTGGATGGTGCATGGCCAGGCCGAGATCAACATGCGGGAATTCGATCCGCGGCGCTTCGGCAATTGGGCCAGCAAGGACTACACGGCGGAAGTCTCGGTCACCGATTATCACCACATGTATTACTGCTACAAGCCGGGCGAGCAGCATGAGGTTGGCCGGGGCCTGCGCAAATCATCGCTCTACGACAAGCTGAAAGCGGAAGGGGCGCAATTCGCGCAGATCTTCGGCTGGGAGCGGCCGCGCTGGTATGACACAACAGGCAAGGGCGAGGCCTATTCCTTCAAGCGCTCTAACTGGTTCGAGGCGGTGCGCGAGGAAGCGCTGGCGGTTCGGGAGAAGGTTGGGCTCATGGACCTCTCGACCTTTTCCAAGTTCGAGGTAAAGGGCCGGGACGCCCACGCCTTTCTTGAACGCATTTGCGCCAACAGGATTCCCACGAAGGACGGCGGCATCATCCTTGGCCATCTCCTGAACGAGAACGGTTTCATTGAATCGGAAATCACCGTTACGCGCCTGGGGCCGGAGCATTTCTATGTGCTTTCAGCCGCCGTTGCCCAGTTGCACGACAAGGATCAGTTGGAGTGGCGCAGGCTTGCCACGGAGAAAGTCGCGATCACCGATGTCACTGACGATTTTGGCGTGCTGGTTCTGGCGGGGCCGCTGGCGCGCGAGGTTCTCAGCAAATGCACCGCTACCGATCTTTCCAACGAAAGCTTCCGCTGGCTTACGGGCAAGGAAGCCGAGGTTGCGGGCGTCAAGAATGTCCGGCTGCTGCGGGTCAACTATGTGGGCGAACTGGGCTGGGAACTGCATGTTCCCATGGCCGGGATGCCTAAAATTTTCGATAATCTGATAAAAGCCGGCAAACCCTACGGACTGAAACTTTTCGGCACCTACGCCATGAATTCGCTCCGCATGGAAAAATCCTACCGCGGCTGGGGCTCGGAACTCACCACGGAAATCGACATGTTCGAAGCCTCGATGGAGCGCTTCATCCGCCTGGACAAGCCGGAGTTCATCGGCAAGGCCGCAACCCTTTCCAAGCACCAGCGCGGCCCTCGCATGAAACTGGTGCCCCTGGAGGTTGCCAACACGGACTCCGATTGCGTGGGAAATGAACCGGTGTACAGCGGCGACAGGATCGTGGGCCTCACCACGTCGGGGGGCTATGGCCATGCGGTCAAGAAGTCACTGGCCTTTGCCTATGTGGACCCCAATATGACAGGCATCGGCACGGGCTTTGACGTTCTCATGTTCGGTGAGAAACGAAAGGCAAGCATCGTCGGCGAATCACCCTGGGACCCGGCAAATGCCCGGCTCAAATCCTAGAGTGACGTGAGGTTCTTGCTCGGCGGCAGATCTTCCCAGGAATTGCCCGCGGCGATAATGCAGGTTTTTCCTTCGGGCGTGGTGACCAGAATGGTCCAGGTCCCCGCCTTTGAAGCGAAGACTTCAACCAGATTGACCTGCCCCGCAATGGCGAGCGCCTTGCCCGATTCCTGGTACTTGTCATTCAGCGCCTTGATGAAATCGGCACGTTTGCCGCACATGCCAAGGGCTTGCGCCGGGCTTGTCGCGCCCAGGGCAAGGAATGATACGCATGCACATACAAAACTGAACTTAATCATAGTTCCTCCAGTCTCGCCGTCCGAGGCGCCGCCGGAGGTAACTCAGCCCCCTGAGGTTAGGCGGGTCTCGGAGCGGCTATGCCGATTTGATCGTTCATAAACAGCTCCAACTACACGTACCGAATCATCATGCGCCGAAGTCGTAAACAAATTGCGAATAGCCCGGCAATGGGATAGCTAGCGGCCATGCCTGCCTCCCCTGCCGCCCGCCCCAACACGCTGTTCGGCATTGCCCTGATGATCGCGGCGATGATCGTGCTGCCGTTTCTCGATGTGGCGGCCAAATTCCTCGCCGAGCAGAATGTGCCCATCATCGAAATCGTCTGGGCCAGGCTTTTCTTCGGCATGGTGATGACGGCGCCGCTGGTGTGGAAAATGGACGGGGGGCGCAGCCTTATCCCGCGGCGCCCGGTCATTCATACGATCCGCGCCATATTCCTCGTCGCGGCCACGGGGCTGTTCTTCTGGGCGCTGAAGTTCCAGGGGATCGCCGAAACGCTGGCTATATTCTTTGTCCAGCCGCTGGTCATCACGATGCTGTCGCCGCTGGTGCTGGGCGAAAAAGTTGGTTTGCGCCGCTGGCTGGCGGTCGCCGTCGGGTTCATGGGCACGCTGATCATCATACGCCCGGGCTTTCAGGGCCTGAACCCCGGGGCTTTCATGGCGCTGGGGGCCGGCGCTTCGCTTGCCCTTTACATGCTGCTCACCCGGCGCATTGCGGGAAGCGCCAGCGCCATGACCACGACATTTCTCACCAGCCTTGCGGGCGCCGCGCTCACCTCGATAGCGGTGGTCTTTGTCTGGCAGGCGCCCACGGCGCAACAGTGGTGGCTGTTCATCCTGCTCGCCTTCATCGCCACGGCGGGGCACTACCTTATCGTGCGGGCCTATGACTATGCGGAAGCCTCGCTGCTGGCGCCGCTCGGCTATACGGAAATGATCATGGCGGTGATTGTGGGCTGGTATTTCTTCGGCGACTTTCCCGATGCCTGGACATTCGTGGGCGTTGGCATCCTGATTGCCTGCGCAATCTATATTTCCTACCGGGAACGGAAGCTCAATGTCGCGCCGCTGGAAACGCCGCCCACGATGATCAGCTAGGGTTCATTCTTCCCAAACCCGGAAGCAATGGCGCGGGCCATAGGCAAGCCGCCGTCAGGCAATCAGAATTTCTTTGGAATGCCCGCTTGTTTCAGGACAGCGTTGGCTGTGTGGCGTGACTTGATACCGGTATCGACGACGATGTTCTGTTTTGAAAGCGGGCTCCACCAGATTTCATGATCACCCTTTCCGGGCCGGACGAAGGTACAGCCAGCTTCCAAGTGTCCGCTTCAGGTCTCTTTCCAAATCGCCCATGTTTGCTGTGCCTCAACACCTATTTTGAAAGCATGGCACGAGCAGAGATTTGTTCGAGTAACGCACCCTAGGCTGCTTGAGGATTGGCCATGCGGTCGATGCTGTGGGCTACAATATGGACCGGGATTTCGGCCAGCTTGGAGTCAATGCCATTGAGTTCGATCAAGTCCGAAATCATTGCAAGCAGCTTGGGCCTCAGCTTTTCAAGCGTGGGGGCTTCGGCCACCAAGCCAGCAATATCTTCACTGGTGGCAACCCACACAGACGCCTCAGAATCCCATTCGGCTTTGACAAGGATTGAATTCATTCGCGTAACTTACCATCCCATTCCCAAGAGGTCAAAAGCTCCGCTTATTCGCTCAAAAACCCGACCCTGGCGTGGGAGCCGTCGCAATAGGGCTTGTCGGCGGATTGGCCGCAGCGGCAGAGGGCCGTTTTGCTCACCCGGTTGATGGTCCGGCCGGTGCCGCTCACCACTTCGAGATTGCCGCTGAGCAGAAGCGGGCCATTCGGTTTCGGCGTGATGCGCAGGGGACCATTGCGGGTTTCAAGGGCCTGTGAGTCCTTTTGAGCCGGCTCGCCCGTCGCCGTGAAGCCTGCTGCCGTATGGCTGCCGTCACAATAGGGCTTCTTCCTTGACTGCCCGCAGCGGCACAGGGTTGCCCGCAGGCCCTGATCGATGCCGTCAATGGTCATGGGGGCGTGGATGGCAAGCGGGCCGTTCTCACGCACCCGCACGGTATTCACGAGAGGCGGGGTTTCGCCCGGGCCGCCATCGACCCGTTCATAGCGAATGGCGCCTGACGGGCAATTGTGGGCAAGCATCGCAATAGCTTCGGAACCGGCCCGGTCAGGATAGATCCATTCGCCCTTCACATTGGGAACAAAGACATCGGGCCGGTCAAGCACGCAGTTGCGTGAATGGATGCAGCGGCTGCCGTTGAAGTGGATGATGAATTCCTGGCCGCGAACCGTTTCTATTGCCATGGAGCGAGCCTCCCAAATTCAGTGTACGGCGGCTGGCGTCCTGTCCATCCGGAGCTTCAGGAGATACCAGACGATGGCCACGCCAAGCGCCTTGCTCAACACTTCAGTCGTAAAGGCCGCAGGCGTCAAGTAGCTGGCGAGATACTGGAAGGCGAGCGTATCGAGCGGCACGGCCACCAAACTGGAAATCAGGATGCGCGATTGCAGCGGGCGCCTGGTGAAGGAATAGATGGCCCAGTCGGCCATTTCCGACAACACGAAAGCTGTAACGCTGGCGATGGCAATGGCGGGGTCCACCATGAAATAAGTGGCTATGCCTGCTAACAGCGTCGCCAGCAAAACCTTGTGGCCAATCTCGCGTTGGGCGTAGTCGCGCAGGACAAAGACGAAGCCCACCACGACGTTGGCAAGGTAAAGGTCGCCCAGGACCGTGCCCCAGGGTGCCACGGCGGTGAACAGCCAGTTCACCAGCACTATTGCAACGATATAAAGGGCGACCCACATGGCTTTAGCCGACGATCTCAGCGGCCTTGAAGCAAAGCTTGATTTCCTTCTTGGCGTTTTCGGCGCTGTCGGAGCCATGCACCGAATTGGCTTCGATGGACTCGGCGAAATCCTTGCGGATGGTGCCGGCATCGGCGTTGGCCGGATTGGTGGCGCCCATGATTTCGCGGTAGCGGGCCACCGCATTGTCGCCTTCCAGCACCTGCATGACGATGGGGCCCGAGGTCATGAATTTCACCAGGTCCTTGTAGAACGGGCGCTTGGCGTGAACGGCATAGAATTTCCTGGCATCGGCCTGCTTCCACTTGGTGCGGCGCTGGGCAATGATGCGCAGGCCCGCCGCCTCGATCTTGGCGTTGATGGCGCCCGTCAGATTGCGCCGCGTAGCGTCCGGCTTGATGATCGAGAAGGTACGTTCGATGGCCATGATTTTCCCTGTGTTTAGAAATGAATTGGGCCGCGTTTTAGACGCGGCCCAAGGGACTTGCAAGGGAAAGAGGTTATTCCTCGAGTTCACCCAATACGGAGGTGGCGCGGCTCACGGAAACCCGGCGATTCTCCTGTTCCGCCTCGGCGGTGGGAATCTTCAGGTAGCGCTCGCCATAACCCACGGTTTTCAGGTTCTGGGGCTCAATGACGTAATAGGTCGTGAGCGCCTTCTTGATGGCAGCGGCGCGTTCGCGCGACAGCTTCAAGTTGGCGGCATCGGAGCCCACCGCATCGGTATGGCCTTCAATCAGGAAAACCTCACGCGGGTGCTTGCTGAGGACGCGTTCCATGATTTCGCCAATGCGGTCGAGGTTGCCCACTTCTTCCGGGCGCACGAAGGCCTCGTTGAAGCCGAAGCGCACGGTATCGATCTCGATGCGTGGCAGGGCTTCGCGCAGGGCCGGCGAGGCTTCAACTTCCTCTACCGTGTAGCGGCGGTCGATTTGCCGGCGGGGTGCTGCAACGAGCACGCCTTCCAGTTCCTCATCGTCAACTTCGGCGGCGTAAACGTCGTCGCGCTGATCATCATAGCCTTCGCCCAGTTCGATATCATATTCGTCGTCCTCATAGCGCGAGGCAAGTTCGGCCTGACGCTGGCGGCGCTCGCGCAGCAGGCGCTGCTGGAGGAGCGCTTCGTCACGCTGCCTGACTTCGCGCCAGTAGGCGCGCTGATCGGCGCCGTAACGTTCGTCGCGGTCATACTGACGATAGACTTCCAGGCGGCGGCGGAGTTCGTAATCCTGCAACTCATCGGAAGGCCTGCGGTCGTTCAGCACGATCTCGAGATTGAAGGTGTAATCCTTCCTGTCGAATTTTGACGGCTTGGGAGCCGGCTGATTTCCGGCTTCCGGCTTGGCAGGCTTCGGCGGCTCTGCCATTGCCACGCGGTTACGCAATATTTCGCGCTCAACCCGCAGCTTCTTGCGGAGCGCCTGTTCGGTGTCGCGTGACAGCTCATTGCCGGCCATCAGTTCGCGGATGCCGTCCAGCCGCTTGCGCAGATCCGCATCGGAAAGCTTGTCGGCTGGCGTTGCATCTTCAAGATAGGCCTTGGCCTTGGCTTCCGCTTCGGGAACCGCCGCATTGCCGTCCAACTGCTGGGATTGCTTTGCATCGGCGGGCGCTGCGGCTGGCGGCTGTGCCTCAGCTACGGGCGGCTGCTCGACAGCGGGGGGCTGTTCCACAACAGCGGGCTGCTCGGCTGCTGGCGGCTGTTCGGCGGTTTCCGGCTGCACAAGCGACTCCGGCACCGTCTGGGCCGCCGTCTCGCGGGCCATCAATTCTTCGCGGGCGGCTTTGGCGATGCCGGCCAATTGCGCCTTGGTTTCATCGGGCAGTTTGTTGGCCCGGGAAAACTGGCGGGCTGTCTTGAAACGGTGGTCCAGTTCCTGGGCGCTCAGTTCACTCAACGGCCTTTGATCATTCAGGAGAGTGGCCACATCCGGCGGAAGTTCCACGGCCACGGGGCCTGCGTCCTCGGCCGGCTGCGCTGCCGGGGCTTCCACTGCAGGCTGCTGGGCAACGGCGGGCGCGGCTGGCTGTTCGGCGGCCGGCGCTTCAGGCTGGGCTGCCTGCTGTTCGCGGGCGGCTATTTCACTACGCGCCGCCTGGGCCATGGCCTGCAACTGGTCACGCGTCCCGGCTGGGATACCTTTCATCCTCGAGAAATTGCGGGCCTGCTTGGCGCGCTCGCCGAGTTCATCCACCGAAAGCTCGGAAAGAGGCCTGGCGTCATTGAGGAGAACCAGGACTTCATCCGGAACTTGCGGCGCAGCCTCTTCAACGGCCGGCTGTTCCTGGGCCGGAACTTCCTCCTGGGCAAATGCGGGAGCCGAAAACAGGGCCAAAGCCATAAGGCTGGCGGTCAGGGGTAGGAACTTCATGTATATCCTCCGAGGATGCGACGTGACCAAATGCACGCCAAACTGTTGAATCTGCCCCGCAATTAGGGGACGTATGCGGCAGAACTATGGGATGAATTCGCACTTCTGCCACAAACCTAAACGCCGGATGGCGATGTTTGTTCCACCGGAGACCTGTATCAGAGGCGGCCGGCCTCGATAATGCGTTTCAGAAAAGCCCGGGTGCGCTCTTCCCTGGGTTCGCCAAAAAGCTGGTCCGGCGGACCTTCCTCGTGCACCACGCCTTCATAGAGAAAGCACACCTTGGAGGCCACCTCGCGGGCAAAGCCCATTTCATGGGTCGCAAGCAGCATGGTCATGCCCTGCTGCGCCAGATCGCGCACAATGTTTAAAACTTCCGACACAAGTTCGGGGTCGAGGGCGGAGGTTATTTCATCCAGCAGCATGAGCTTGGGTTCCATGGCCAAGGCCCGGACAATGGCCACGCGCTGTTGCTGGCCGCCGGAAAGCCGGTCAGGGTACTCATTGGCCTTGACCTCCAGGCCGATACGCTTGAGGAGCACCATGGCCCGCTCGTCGGCGGCGGCCTTCTCCATCTTCAGGACCTTGGTGGGCGCCAGCGTCACATTCTCAAGCACGCTCATGTGCGGAAACAGGTTGAAGCTCTGAAACACAATGCCAACCTGCTGGCGCAGCTTGTTGACGTCGACGCCCGGCCCCGAAACCCGGTCGTTCTCCAGGCGTATTTCGCCCCCCTGGATTTTTTCCAGTCCGTTGATGCAGCGCAGGAGGGTGGACTTGCCACAGCCCGAGGGACCGATGAGGCAGACAACCTGATGCTCGTTCACCTCCAGATTGATGCCGCGCAGCACGGGCACCGGGCCAAATTCCTTTTCCACGTTTTTCATTTCGAGAAACGCCATCTCAGCCCCCTGCCCTGGTGCGGGCGTTGTCGCGCTCGATGAGCCTATCGACAAAGCGGGCCTGCGGAATGGTAATCAGCACAAAGAGGATTGCCACGATGGTCACGGCGGAAAGATTGAAGGCGTTGGAGGCAATGATGCGCGACTGGTTGAAGGCGTCGATGACGCCCACCACCTGCACAAGGGCGGTGTCCTTCTGCAGGCCGATGAAATCATTGAGCAGCGGCGCCATGATGCGGCGCACGGCTTGCGGAATGACGACATAGCGCATGGTCTGCATATAGGAGAGGCCAAGGGAGCGCGCGGCGGATACCTGGCTCCAGTGGATGCTTTCAATGCCGGAGCGGTAGACTTCAGCCACATAGGCGCCATAGGTCAGGGTCAAGGCCAGAATGCACCACCAGATTACCGGGATGCGCGTGGCTGTCTTGAGTTCGGCCGGCGACATGGCGGACAGGTCCACGAACAGTCCCATGACCTGCGGCACGATGAGGTCGGGGAGACCGGAAATCGGAATGCCGAAGCCGATGAGATACAGGGTGACGACAGCGGGAAGGCCGCGGAAGACGTCGCAATAGATGATGGCCAGGGCGCGAATGGGCTTGCCCGCCGGCCCCGGCAGCATGCGCGCCAGGGCCACGACCAGCCCCCATACCAGCACCAGAATCTCGGCAACCACAAAGATGAACAGGTTGTTGAGCAGAAATGCCTTGGTGACCAGCCACCATTTCTCGCTCATCAGAGGGAGGAAGAAAAACGTCTTTCCCACCGCGGCATCATTGGTGAGGACGAAACAGATGAAGGCCAGAACCACGAGGCCGAAACTGCCCCAGCCAAAGGTGAGCCAGGCGGAATCGCGGGCCTCCGAGGTTGCAATGCGCATCTCAACGAGATCGCTCCTGGCGTGGGCGGCCGTTGCCACGGTGGATTTTCTGAGCCCCCGGAGGGCCGGGATGAAGGTAAGGCATGACAGCAGCAGTACGGCGCCAAACAGCAACTCCCAGGCAAGTCCATAGGAATCGAGGCTCCGCAAGGCAATCCGCACCAGGGCGGTGGCGCCAAAGGTTGCCACCACGCAAAGCCCGGCAAACCACACGGCAAGCAGACTGATCCGCGTGGCGTCGTTGGGAATTCTGACAGCAGGTTTCGGCGCGTTCAATGTCTGGCCTGGGTGCAAAAAGAACCCCCCGCGATCATTGCGGGGGGTTTTAGCCTGAAGGTCATTCGAAATAGGGAATCGTCGCGGGATCCTTGCCCCAGGCCTCAGCCAGGTATTTTCCCGCAAGCTTGGCGATGGTGCCGTCATCGATCATCGCCTGAATGATCCTGTCGATGGTGCCGGCGTTTGCCGAACCTTTCTCATATATCGCGCCGTAGGACTCCCCGGTCTTGTACTGGCCCACCACGACGGATTTTCCTTCAGTGGTCTTTTGTTCCACAAGGGCTATGGACGAGTCGGTCATGGCCGCGTCAATCTGGCCGGCGCGAAGGGCGGTGAACATGTCACCCTGATCCGGATACATCTGCACATTGGTCAGGCCGAGCTTTTCGGTGGCGAAAGAGGCGCCGGTGGTTGCCTGCTGCAAGCCAACCTTGGCGGACTTGATGCTTGTTGCATCAACCGGCGCATCGGCGCGGGTGAGCACCCCGATATCTGAGCTGAAATAGGGAACGGAGAAATCAACCACCTTCTTGCGGTCGTCGGTAATGGAAACCTGGGCCAATGTCAGGTCATAGCCGGAGGTCTGGCCCGCCACCAACGGGTCCCAGCCGACGTTGACCACTTCCAGTTTGTCATAGCCGGCGCGCCAGGCAATTTCGGCGGCCATGCAATATTCCATGCCATCCTTGATGGCTTCCGGGGTATCGCCATTCCACCAGATGGGGGACGGCAGGGACGTCTGCACCGTGAGTTGGCCCGCCTTGGCGGGGCTGGCAATGGGGATGGAGCCCTTGGCGCCGGACAATTCACAATTGCCGATCATGTCGGCGGCCAGGGCGGAGGTTGAAAAGGCAAGCAAAGCGGCAAGTGCTAGGAAACTGCGTTTGGTCTGGATCATCATGTTCTCCCGGTGTTTTAGTCTTGATACGGAGCATACACCGAAAACGGGGCAAGGCCACAAGGGGTAATTAGCCCGTCCAGCCGAGGCCTCCGGCGACGCAGTTCATGGTCATCAGCAGCGGCATGTTCAGCCGGTCATCGCCCTTTTTTTCGCGCGCCTCGCGGAGCAGTTGCACCTGCCAGAGATTGGCCCGGTCAACGATGGGGCGTACCCTCTCAAACCGCCGCCAGAGGCCCTGGAAGCGCTCGCAAAGGACTTTCTCGCCGGTGAGTTCAAGAATGGCGCGACTGGTGCGGCGGTGCTCATGGCTGATGACGGCGAAGATGCGCTCGGCATCGACGCGGTCGGGCACGAGTTCGGCATATTTCTCGGCGACGCGCATGTCGGCGAGGAACAGGGATTTTTCCACTTCATCGACGGCCAGGCGGAAACCGCGCGACTTTCTGAACATGTCGCGGAGAAGCGCCAGGCCCTGCGGGCCACGGGCCGAGAGGAAGTCGTCAAGCGCATAACCCAGGCCATACCAGCCGGTGAGCAGGTGGCGGTTCTGGCTCCAGGCGAAGACCCAGGGAATGGCGCGGAGATCCTCTATGCCTTTTGCGCCGAAACGGCGCGCCGGGCGCGAGCCGATTTTCAGGAGCGCCAATTCCTCGACCGGGCTTGCGGCGTGAAAATAACCGAGCAAGGCCTTGTCCTCCGCCAGCTTGCGATAGGCCTTGAACGACAGGCTGGCGATTTCCTCCACCGCCTTCTGATGCTCCGGATTGAGACGCAGCTCCGGTTCTTCTCCGGATTTCAGGGTGTGAACGAGAACGCTTGAGGTCAAGACTTCCAGATTGTTCTGCGCGGTGCCGCGGTTGGCGAATTTGGAGGAAACGACCTCGCCCTGCTCGGTGACCCGCATGTGGCCATTGATGGTGCCCGCCGGCTGGGCGGCAATGGCCCTGCCCGTTGGCGCGCCGCCCCGGCTCACGGAACCGCCCCGGCCATGGAAGAAGCTGATGTCGATGCCTGCCTGCTTGCCCACGCGGATGAGCCGCCGCTGGGCCTCGAACAGTTCAAAGCTGGCGCAGAAGAAGCCGCCGTCCTTGTTGCTGTCGGAATAGCCCAGCATGATTTCCTGCCGGCCGCCGTTATCGCTGACG
>Ga0307505_10002379_pt1 | contig 13191 bp, 11 predicted proteins | sample 23_S_MG_FD_202183 | JGI IMG/M metagenome (GOLD analysis project Ga0307505, IMG submission 202183) | Soil microbial communities from Populus trichocarpa stands in riparian zone in the Pacific Northwest, United States - 23_S | ecosystem: Environmental > Terrestrial > Soil > Riparian zone > Trees...
CGCCAAGAAAATGGTCGAGGAGATTGTAAAGGCGTTGGGCTGAGCACTGAGCCCGCGGCCGTTAACCATAAAAGTGACAAAACGGTACGTTAAACCCTTCTGTTAACAGCAAATCCGAGTCAAAATCCGTCCGCAGATGCAAACTGAGCTAAAGCCCCCAGCCGGTCGTCCGGTTGGCCGGCCGGATGAGGGATGGGGCGTTGAAAAAACTCGGAATAATCGGCGGGGCGAGCTGGTCGTCGACCGCGCTCTACTATGAGCATATCAATCGCGCCGTCGCGCAGCGCCAGGGCGGATTGCACAGCGCCCGGTTGCTGATCGAAAGCCTCGATTTCGCCGACTATGCCGCGTTCCACGCCAGTGAGGATTGGGACTCGGCCAATCAGATGATTGTCGAGGCCGCCGAATCATTGAACCGCGCCGGGGTCGACGGGCTGCTCTTGGCGTCCAACACGATGCACAAGGCGGTCGGCGCGGTCTCCGCCGCGACTCGCCTGCCAATCGTCGATATCCGGACCGCAACCGCCGACCGGCTGGCCGAAGACGGGCGGACCCATGTCGCGTTGCTCGGGACACGCTTCACCATGACCGAGCCGTTTGCCCGCGAGCGGCTCGACGACAAAGGGATCGTGGTCCAGCAGATCGCTCCGCAGTGGATCACCGAGATTGACAGGATCATCTACGACGAACTCGCAACCGGCCGCGTGGTCCGGGACAGCCAGCGCAAACTGAAGACGTTGATCACCGAGATGGCCAAGCTCAAGGTCGAGGCGATTGTGCTGGCCTGCACCGAGCTGGTGCTTGCGGTGGATGTGCGCGCCAATGTGCTGCCGGTCTACGACACCACTGCGATCCACGCCCGCGCCGCGGTCGAATGGATGCTGGGCGGCGAACAAGAACAGGCCCGCGCCGCGGCTTAAGGAATACTTGATCGTTACGGCGCTGCATTTTAATTTGTAAGTCCGGCGACTTGGAGTTATTAACAAATAGCGCCGGGCGCCGAACCCAGGAGCGCGGAGGGTCGCGCCATGCGAGTCCTGTGCAACCTGTTCGGTCATCAGCGTAACCCGCGGCGGCTGCGCGCGTCGACGGAGGGCTGGCGGGCACCTTGCCGTTTTTGCGGTGAACGCTTGGTACGGATCGGGCCTAAGCAGTGGTGCTTGTTGTCTGCCGTCGAGTCCCAGCCGAACGGCCTACCCGATGTCAGCCGTCCGTCGGTTCCCTCGGCACCACCCGGGAACAGTAAATCCGCTGGGGTCGACAACGCAGGATCGGAAAACGAGCCTGAAATCCCCCGCCATCAGCCACGCCGACGAGCGGATGCGGCTGGCACGGACTATCGAAATCAGCGGTCGGTGCCCGACCATGATGGTCAAGCGCAGATGGTCTCCATTGTCCTCGCTTGCTGTCGCGAAATTGTTCGGCTGACCGAGCACCGTCCAGACCAACCGACTCTACCGCCGGCAAGCCCGGCCGGCGATCCTTCGCTGCTCCGCGATGACGCCGGGCGGCGGGACGGCAACCCCGATTGACAGGCCGCGTGGCATAATGAGCACCTGCGGTTTGCCAACGCCGCGGTGACTGTGTGGGGCCGCTCGCAATGAGCGCCGAATGCCCCTAAATCCTCCGCCGTGACTGGCCCCACTTCCAACGACCGCTTTAACGAGGACAAGGCAAGCTATACGCTGCGCGGATCGGATGCGCCCGACATCGACGCCGGCGTGGCGGCGATCCGAAACGTGCTGAAGACGCTGCCGGCCCGGCCTGGCGTCTATCGCATGCAGGATGCACGCGGCGACGTGCTCTATGTCGGCAAGGCCAAGACGCTCAAGAACAGGGTCAACAATTACACCCAGGTGACACGGCTGCCCAAAAGACTGCAGCGGATGGTCAGCCAGACGCGGGGCATGACGATCGTCACCACCCGCACCGAGGCCGAGGCGCTGCTGCTCGAAGCCCAGCTGATCAAGCGCTTCCGCCCGCCGTACAATGTGCTGCTGCGCGACGACAAAAGCTTTCCCTTCATCCTGCTGCGCGAAGATCATCCGTTTCCCCAAGTGCGCAAGCATCGCGGCGCGCGGCGGGCGAAGGGGCAATATTTTGGGCCGTTCGCCAGCGCCGGGTCGGTCACGTCGACCCTCAACGCTCTACAAAAATTGTTCCTGCTGAGGAGCTGCTCCGACAGCTTCTTCGCCAACCGCACGCGGCCCTGCCTGCTCTATCAGATCCGCCGTTGTTCGGCTCCGTGCGTGGGGCGGATCGACGAGGGCGATTATGCGGTACTGGTGGAGGACGCCAAGGCGTTCCTCGCAGGCAAGTCGACCGGGGTCCAGGCGCGGCTGGGCACGGCGATGGCCGAGGCGGCGGAGAAGCAGGATTATGAGTTGGCCGCGGTTTATCGCGACCGATTGCGGGCGTTGACCTATGTCCAGGGGTCGCAGACCGTCCATGCCGAGGGATTGGGCGACGGCGACATCTTCGCGCTCGCCTGCAGCGCCGGGCAAATGTGCATCCAGGCCTTCTTCATTCGCGGCGGGCAGAATTGGGGACATCGCAGCTTCTTCCCGGCGCACACCAACAATGTCCCCGAGGACGAGGTGTTGACCGGCTTCCTGATGCAATTTTACGAGGATGTCCCGCCGCCACGCCGGATACTGCTCGACCGCGCGTTGCCCGAAGCCGCGCTGATCGCCGAGGCCTTGTCCGAGCAGGCCGAACGCAAGGTCGAGATCGAGCAGCCGCTGCGGGGCGCGCGCAAGAAACTCATGGACCAGGCGCGGCGCAACGCCGAGGAAGCGCTTGAGCGGCGGCTGGCCGAAAGCACCACCCAGAGCAAATTGCTGCGCGAGCTGGCCGAAGTGTTCGAGCTGCCCGAACCGCCCGCCCGAATCGAAGTCTATGACAACAGCCACATCATGGGGACCAACGCCACCGGCGCGATGATCGTCGCCGGTCCCGAGGGCTTCCGCAAGAATGCTTATCGCAAGTTCAACATCAAGTCGGACATTACCCCGGGGGACGATTTCGGGATGATGCGCGAAGTGCTCGAGCGGCGCTTCGCCCGGCTCGAAAAGGAGGATCCGGACCGCAAGCAGGGGGAATGGCCCGATCTGCTCCTGATCGACGGCGGCAAGGGCCAATTGTCGGCGGTGATGGAGATTTTGGAGGAAGCGGGGGCGAGCGATGTTCCCGTGGTTGGCGTCGCCAAGGGACCCGACCGCAACGCCGGACGCGAGACGTTCCACCTGCCCGGCGGCCGCGAAGTGACCTTTCCTCCGAATGCGCCGTTACTCTTCTTCCTCCAGCGGCTGCGCGATGAGGCGCACCGATTCGCCATCGGCACGCACCGGGCCAAGCGGGCCAAGAGCCTGACCGTGTCGACGCTCGACGACGTCCCGGGCATCGGCCCCAACCGCAAACGCGCGCTGCTCATGCACTTCGGCACGGCGCGAGCGGTCAAAGGAGCCGCGCTCGACGATCTCGAACGGGCCCCGGGAATCAGCAAGGGCATGGCGCGCTTGATCTACGATTATTTCCATCCGAGGGGCTGATGCGCTTCACCACGCCCGCCATCATCCTCTCGCTCCGCCCGCACGGTGAGCATGGCGCGGTGGTGCGGATGATGACTCCTGTGCATGGGTTGCAGGCGGCCTATGTTCGCGGTGCCCGCGGGCGTCGGCTGCGGCCCGTGCTGATGGCCGGCAACCAGGTTGAAGCAGCACTGTCGGCGCGAACCGACAGCCAGTTGCCCCAGGCGACGGTCGAACTGATCCACAGCCGCGGGCCCTTGCTGGCCGAGCCCTTGCCGGCGGCCGCGATCGACTGGGCGGTCGCGTTGACCGCCACCGCGCTTCCCGAAAGCCAGCCTTACCCGCACCTCTACGCGGCGCTGGACGGCTTGTTGGGGGCGATCGAAGCCGCGCCTGCCGCAAGCGAGTGGGGGGCGGCTCTGGTCCGATACGAATTGCTGTTGCTCGCCGAACTCGGCTTCGGGCTGGACCTTGAGCGGTGCGCAGTGACCGGCGACGATGAGGATCTGATCGCGGTCAGCCCGCGTTCGGGGCGGGCGGTCAGCGCCGCGGAGGCCGAGCCCTATCTTGGCAAATTGCTCCCGCTCCCGCCTTTTGTCTCCGAGGGCGGGGCGGCGGGCTGGCCGGACATCATCGACGGGTTGGGGCTCACGGGTCACTTCCTGATGCGCGACCTGATCACCGACCGGTCCACTCCTGTCGCCGAGGCACGGCATCGGCTGGTTGAACGCTTGCGCAGGGCTGCCGGGCTGGCCTAGCCTCGGGCCATGGCCGACCCTGCAAGTTCCGACACGATGGCGAAAATGTTCGCGCATGTCGCGACTACCCGCCGGATTCATGTCCGGGTCGCGGTCTCCTACCTGCCCGAGCAGAGCGCGCCCCAGGCCGGGCGCTGGTTCTGGTCCTATCATGTGCGGATCGAGAATGACGGCGATGGGGCGGTCCAACTGCTCGCGCGTCATTGGTTGATTCGGGACGGGCGAGGGGTCGAGCAGGAAGTCCGGGGAGAGGGCGTGGTCGGCGAAACGCCGCTGATTCCGGCGGGCGGCAGCTTCGATTATGTCTCAGGCTGTCCGCTCGACACGCCCAGCGGGTCCATGCGTGGGACGTATCGGATGATCGCCGACGACGGTTCGATGTTCGATGTCGAAATCCCGCAATTCGCTTTGGTCAGCCCGGTTTGAGTCGCTTATTCGCAATCCTTTTTCTGTCTTCGCAACTTTCCTCGTCAAAATGGGTTATTTTTAAACCGCTTCGGTGATACTCAACCGGGGATCGATCGACGGAGACCCAATATGTCCAAGCGCTTGACTGCCAGTAAAATGATTTGTGCCGCATTCGTCGCCATGCCCGCGGCGGCATTTGCCCAGGAATGGGTGCCAGGCACCGAGATCGTCGGCCAGTCGGTCGTGGTCGAAACCAACGGGATCGCCAACACGGTCCATTTCGATACTGGCGGCGCTGCGCGTATCGTCAGCCCGCAGGGCCGGGTCGTCAATGGCAGCTGGACCGCCGCGAATCGGAACATCTGTCTCTATTCCGGCGGCGCATCGGAATGCTGGCCCTACGCCCAAGCATTCCAGGCCGGCCAGCGCGTGACTCTGACCAGCAATTGCCAGGCGGTGTCCAATTGGCTGCCCAACGGCACCAATGCGCCGCCGGTCAGGGAAGTCATGCAGGAGCGCGGCTAAACCGGTCTGAATTTTTTATAGGAAAGCCGACCAGCTTAGTCGCCCGGGTCAGCCCCACAAATCCGTTGGGGTTTTTTACGCATCTGCCGAATTTGATTTCGTAGTCTGGTTGGCTCGATTCAAGACCGCGATGCCGTACGTAAAGGCGAAGCGTCGTCGGGCCATCATGAGAAGCACACTGTAAGGACGCACTGCCTCTTGCGACAGCCGCCAACGAGTCTTCCATTAGCCTGAATGCCTGAACACCACCAACGGTGTGATCCGCGTCAACGGTACCAAAGTCCAAGATGTCTCCTTCTTCCTGACGGAAATCTGCAATAATATGACCTCTTCCGCTGTCACTTTGCAGCACAAAATGATCCTTACCAGGGCCTCCTACTATTAAATCACCTCCCCATTTATCAAGGATGAAGTAATCGTCCCCGGAGTTTCCCTGTAAATGGTCAATCAGCCCACTTCCGGTGAATTTGTTCGAGAGATTTGAGCCAATATATATCGGTCTGAGATATTCCCGAAGTGCCGGCAAAATCGGCGCGATAAGTGTTGCTACATTAGCTCTCGCTGCGTCGAATTCGTAGTTCTTTTTATCGCGGTATCCTGCAGAGCCGATAGCGATCGCTCGTAGCCTAACTTGCCCGCCTTCGAAGGTTCGCTCAAACAAAGGCCCGCCTGAGTTGCCTGCAAGGAAAGCACAGTCGTGAAGCGCCCCATTTCTTGTAATGTAATGAACGCGGCATGCGGGATCAATTGTGAGTCCCGCATGTCGCGGACGATCTACGGGGAAGCCCGCATTCATTAACGGCGCGCCAACTCGCGCTGGCTCGCCATTCAGCGACACGAAGCCCAGTTCTGCGCCAACACATCTATCTAGCTTGAGTAATAACCAGTCGCCCCGGCGGTCTCGTTGCGGTCCACGTTTCGCATCTGAATTTGGCGCATCACCACTCGCAATTACAGTACCTCCGACCGAGCCAATCGACGTTCTTACCGTCGGAATGAACGTCAATCGGCCACCGAGCACATTCTCGTTCTCGCTCTTTACATGACGTGACGTGAGAACGTGGCAATTATCAACAAGGAATCCCGTGCCTAAACCGAGGCCGCTCCTTATCAGCCCAATCGAACGAAAATGTGCGTCCTCGAAGGAAGCATAAACCCGATCATCATTCTCAAAAATGAGCGCGCTGCAAGGGACAGATATTGAGACGAAGATAGGTAGAAAGCAGCGGATACCGCTGATCACTTATTAAACTCCCATGCCCAAATTAAAAGGGGCTGGGACTCTTGGGAAATAAAACTACAATTGCACGGGGAACCTGAACCGGTATGGACGGTCGATCAAACCATATTGGGTCTACATTTTGGCCATCGTTGAAGCATACGTTAAGCAGGATATCTATTGCTTCTTACCATAAACCAATGCTTGAAATCCCCGCTTCAGTAACGATTAGGTGGTCTAATAGCGGCATATCAAGATACGAAGAGATTTCCTGGATCTTTCTGGTAATGATAATGTCGTCCTTGCTAGGCTGGGTGTTACCGCTCGGATGGTTGTGAATGAGGATTAGCGCGGCAGCCCCGATGGCAACACCATCACGCAACACTTCTGAAAGTCGAAATTCAACACTATCAATTGAGCCGCAGCCTATCGACTTCAATTTGAGCAATTTCAAATCTGTATCAAGATAAATTGCGATTAGGTGTTCGACGGGCTCATTTGCCAATGCCAGTCGAATGTATTCGAATAATGCTTTTCGGCCAGCCAATATCCAGACTTCTGGTTGGCCCCCCAAAGGGAGTGTTAATTGGCACTCAGTCGCGAAAGGAGCGCCGTGTTTTGAAAACAAACTTCCATGCAGTTGAGGGACCCGAGGAAGGTGACTACGATTCAGATAGGAAGGAGCCATCGGACGGACACCGTTCGACCACCTGAGCGTATCAGGCGAGGGCGATCCGGCAACATACGGTAGCAAAGGTTGAAAACTAGAACATTAAACTGCGTTATGGAATCCGCAATCGTTGAGTTACGCGCTCAATTGACGCTGACCGGCGGATTGTCGTCGTCAGTGTTCTGGCCGGCAATTGCTCCGGCAAGACCGCCTATCCCCACAAGACCTGCTAAAAGCGGGAATATACCAAGCGGCGCTATCCCTGGAGGCGGCGCCTCCGCGACCGGAACAACCGGCGGCGCATCAACGACAGGAAGTACGCATCCGCCCGCCGGAGCCTGGGCGGTCGCTGCGGCGCTGGCCGCCGTGGCGGTAGCGGAGGAGCCGCAAAGTGCGGCAGCCGACGCTTGCGAGCCGAAAATGCTGAGCGCGACCATCGGGCTGATCGACTGCACCGGTGGGACGGCCGATGCCGACGCAAGCGCCGGGCTCGCGCAAAGCGCGATCGCCACGCCGAAACTGGTAATTGTCCGAGATACGCCACTAAGCATTGAATAAACTCCTTATCGAGGAGCGGCCTTAGATGAAATGTTTCATCATGTTAAGGGGCGCTTCCGAGATTTCCAACGTTCCTTGGCAGGGATTGTTTCCTGTCCGGTTAAAGCTTTTTGACAAGACCGTGACGAGGGGGTTGCAACCGCGGCCCAAGGTCGGGATGAGGCCTCATGCCGACCCCTTCCAGTCCTTGGCCGCTTTCCCGGTATTCGTCTCTCGAACCTGCCTTAAGTAGCTTTAAACGAAAGAAAATACTCCTTTCGTCGAACAGCGCCTGGAACCTCGCCAATTTTCGTAAGCCGATCATCGAGGCATTGGTCGCGGCCGGCTATGAGGTGATCGCGGTGGCGCCCGCCGACGGCGAGGAGCACCGTTTGACCGCGATGGGCGCCAGGTTTGAGCCGATTCGAATGCGTGGCGCGGGCACGTCGCCGGTCGAAGATTTTCGATTGTTGCTCGATTACATCACATTGCTGCGGGTCGAGCGGCCGACGGTGTTCCTCGGCTTCACCGCCAAGCCCAATATCTATGGCTCGCTGGCGTCGCGGGTGACGGGCGTCCGGGTTGCAGCCACGATCAGCGGTCTGGGTTCGGCGTTCCTCAAAGGCGGCATGCTCGGCGGGGTCTTGCTCCGCCTCTACCGGCTCGCGTTGGGCCGGGCGCGGGTCATCTTTTTCCAGAATCCGGCCGACCGCGATCTGTTCATCGCCCGGTGCATTGCCCGCCCCGAGCAGGTGCGGCTGGTGGCGGGATCAGGGATAGACCTCGTCCGGTTTGCGCCCGCGCCAATCGATCATGGCGGTGGGTTTTGTTTCCTCCTCATCGCCCGGTTACTGCTCGACAAGGGCATCGCCGAATATGTCGAGGCGGCGAGGATTGTCCGCCGCCGCCATCCCAATGCCCGCTTCCAGCTGCTTGGTGGCGCGGCAACCGACAATCCCAGCGCGGTGCCACAAACCGAGCTGGCGCGTTGGGCGGCCGAATTGATCGTGGAGCAGCTTGGCGTGTGTGATGATGTACGGCCTTATATTGCAGCGGCGCACTGTATCGTGCTGCCATCGTACCGCGAGGGGCTGCCGCGCAGCCTGCTTGAAGGCGCGGCGATGGCGCGTCCGTTGATCGCAAGTGATGTTCCGGGCTGTCGCGACGTGATCGAGGACGGGGTGAACGGCCTTCTTTGCGAAGTCCGGTCGGCGGAGTCACTCGCCGCCGCGATGGAGCGGATGCTGACGATGAGTCCGGCCGAGCGGTCGGCGATGGGGGCGGCTGGCCGACGTAAGGTTGAAACCGATTATGACCAGCGCCTCGTCGCCGACGCCTATCTGACGGAAATTGCGCGATGAATTCGATGTTGTCATTCTGGCAGAAAGCGCCCGCGACCTGGCAAGAGCGACCCGCTGTGCCACCCGGTCATCGCATCTATGCGGTCGGCGATGTCCATGGGCAGGACCATCTGCTCGCCGACCTTCTGGTGCAGATCGAGGCCGACAACGCAGCGCGGCCCGGCCGCAAGGTAACCGTCATATTTCTGGGCGACCTGATCGACCGGGGACCCAAGTCCGCCGAAGTGGTCGAGCGGTTGCGCACCTATCGTCCGGTCGGCATCCGCACCGAGTTCCTCGCCGGCAATCATGAGGAAGTGCTGCTCCGGATCCTAGAAGGCGAGAGCGGACTGGTGGCCGACTGGCTCCGCTTTGGCGGTGCCCAATGCGCCCGCAGCTATGGGCTGAGCCCATCGCAGTTGAGCAAAATGTCACCGGCACAGGCGGTCGAAACGCTTCGCTCGACCATTCCGGCCGAGCATCAGTCGTTCCTCGCCAGCTTCGCCGACACGTTCCGAGCCGGCGATTATCTGTTCGTCCATGCAGGGATACGGCCCGGGGTAGCGCTGGCCGAGCAGGCGCAGGTCGATTTGCGCTGGATTCGCGGCCCATTCCTCGACCATCCGACGCTGCACGAGGTGATGGTGGTCCATGGCCACACCATAACCGAGGAAGTCGACGAACGCGCCGGACGGATCGGGATCGATACTGGTGCGTATAAGCATGGCGTGCTGACTGCGCTGGTCCTGGAAAGTGACGAACGCCGCATTCTGCAGGCGCACGATGCATCGGCCGGGCGCCAGCAGAGCGGCCCATAGCCACGATGGCACAGGGTTGCTAAGCGACCGTTTCGGCGGCGTTTATGTCCGAATGTAGGAGCAGTTTCTTGATTGCCATGACCAAGTCGATGATCGGATCGTTCGCCGGATTGTCTCTGCTGCTGGCCGCGGGTTGCGCCGACAAGCGGGGCGGGCCGATCCCCTATGACGTTCAGACGTTCGGCCTTCCCGACGCCCCGACGGTGGTGCCGCTCGAGCAAGGCTACCGGATTGCGCCGCTCGATACGTTGGCGGTCAAGATCTTCAAAATGCCCGACCTTTCGGGCGACTACGAAGTCGATCTAACGGGCCAGATTTCCTTGCCGCTAGTCGGCAGCATCCGTGCGGTAGACCTGACGACCGCCGAGCTCGACCAGCGGCTGACAGCCAAGCTCGGCGAAAAATATCTGCAGAATCCGGACATCAGCGTGGGCGTCAAATCCTCCACCCGGCGCAATGTCACGGTCGATGGAGCAGTGGTCAAGGTCGGGGCCTTCTCGGTCAATGGCCCGATGACTTTGCTTCAGGCCGTCGCCCAGGCCGGCGGCCCGACGCCGGACGCCAATCCGAGACGCGTGGCAATCTTCCGTCAGATCAGCGGTCAGCGCCAGGCAGCCGCGTTCGACCTGACCTCAATCCGCCGTGGCGAGGCCCCCGATCCGGCGGTCTATGCCGGCGACATCGTGATCGTCGACGGCTCCCAGATCAAGGCGCTGCAGAAGCGGATCCTGGATTCAATGTCGATCTTGTCGGTCTTCCGGCCATTCTAATTCCGGGATCGTCCAGCGCGACTTCAATGAAGGCTTTATTACGTGGGAAATGATGTTGCATTACCAGGCGATCGCCAGTCGCTGCCCGAGCCGTTCGGGCCGCTTCGCGGTCACGGCCTGCATCTTGAGGATCGCGCCGGTGGGAGCGACGGGCTCGACCTGCAATCCTTGCTCCGGATCCTCAACGAACATCGAAAGCTGATCTTCGCGGCGATGGTCGTCGGTCTGATTGGCGGACTGATCAGCACCCTGATGACGCCGAAGATGTACCGCGCCGACGTTACGCTTGAGGTCAATGCGCCCAAGGTCGAGATATTGAACGAGGAGAATGGCGGCGAAAGGCCGACCTCGAACAGCTGGGATTTTATCGCGACCCAGGTCGGGCTGCTGAAAAGCCGCACCCTCGCCGAGCGCGTTGCGCAAGATCTCAACCTGGCGTCCGATCCGGCCATCGTCGGGACCGGCGGCAACCCCGCCTCACGGCTCCGCACCGCGACCTCTGTGGTCGCCGGCGGGCTGTCGGCGGAAATGCCCGAGGATGGCCAGTTAATCCGCTACTCCTACGTGTCGACGTCCCCCGATCTGGCCGCGAAGGTCGCCAACGGGGTCGCCGACGGGTTCATCAACAGTAGCCTGCAACGGCGCTTCGATGCCTCCAACTATGCCCGAAATTTCCTGCTCCAGCAGATCAATAAAACCCGCGGCGAACTCGAGAAGTCCGAACGGCAACTGGTCGCTTATGCCCAGGCGCAGGGGATTATCAACACCGGTTCCGGCGAGGCCGGCTCAACCACCACTGACGCCTCGTCGCTGCAGGGCAGTTCGATGGTTGCGCTCAACGGGGCCCTCGCCGAAGCGACCGCCAAGCGGGTGATGGCCGAGGGTGCCTATCGGCAGGCGCGGATTATCGGCGGATCGACCGAGGTCACGCAAAGCACTGCGCCACTGCGCAGCGCCAAGGCTGGGCTGGAGGCGGATTACCAGGACAAGCTCACGCTGCTCAAGCCCGATCATCCGGACATGGTCGCGCTGCGCTCGCGCATCGACGAACTCAACCGCCAGATTTCGGCGGAACAGTCGCGCGTCGTAAGCGGGGCGTCCAATACCCTGCTCGCAGCGTATCGCGCTGCTCTTTCAGCCGAAAATACGCTTCGGGCTCAGGTCAACCAATTGCGCGGCTCGGTGCTCGACCTGCGTGGGCGAAGCATCCAGTATAACATCCTCCAGCGCGACGTGGATACCAACCGCGGTCTCTATGATGCGCTGCTCCAGCGCTACAAGCAGGTCGGAGTGGCGGGCGGCGTCGGGACTTCGCCCGTGTCGATCGTCGATCGGGCAGAAGTGCCGGGCGGGCCGTTCAAGCCCAACATGTCCTTCAATCTCATGGTCGGTCTGGCCCTCGGCTTGCTGGCTGGCATCGCGCTCGCTTTGGCCCTGGAATTTGTGCACGACACCATCAAGACCCGCGAGGATGTCCGTACCAAGCTTCGTTTGGCGTGCCTCGGGGTCATTCCCAAGCGTGCCGGCGGGGGGTCGATCATCGATGAACTCAAGGACGTGTCATCGGCAGCAACCGAAGCCTATTCGGCTGTACTCACGGCCCTTCGCTTCAGCACCGAAAACGGCGCGCCCAAGGCGTTGCTGGTGACCAGCACGATGGCGTCGGAGGGTAAATCCTCGTCAGCGCTGGCCCTCGCCCAGAATTATGCTCGCCGAGGCGAGACCGTATTGCTCATCGATGCCGATCTCAGGCGCCCGGTGTTCAAGGCGGATTCCAAGCGCCAGGGGCTGACCAAATTGCTGACCAACAGCGACTCGATCCGCGCGCATATCCTCGATACCCAATATGACAATCTGTTCCTGCTGCCTTGCGGGCCCACTCCCCCTAACCCCGCCGATTTGCTTGCCACTCCGCGGTTCGAGGCGATTCTGCGCGAGGCAACGCAACAGTTTGACCGGGTCATCATCGATGGGCCGCCCGTGCTCGGGCTGGCCGATGCGACGCTGTTGGCGACGGTTACCGGCAATGTCGCGATGGTGGTGGAATCAGGCCGTGCCCGTACCAAGGCCGCCCGCGATTCGCTCGATCGCCTGCGGCTCGGCGGCGCCAATGTGGTCGGCGCCATCCTCACCAAATCCACCGATGAAGCGAGCGAATATGGCTATCGCCTCTATCAATATGGCGCGGTCGAAAAGTCGCCGAGCGAGCTGATCCTGATCTCGCACCAGCCCGACGATCGATGACAGCGGGCGGCCGGCCAAAATGCTGAAAGCGCGGGCGCTGGTCGTCCTGCCGCTTGCCGCCTTGCTCGCCGTCGGTGCGGTCCGGGCGATGACCTTCGTCGCCCCGTCCACTCATCAATTGCGAACGATCGCGCCGGCCTTCGCCTCACACCCTGACGCGATGGTCGATCGCGCGATGGCAGAGATCGGGACGGCGGCGGCACGCGGCGACACTGTCCCGACATCGGCGCGACAAGCAATCCTTGCAGTCGCCCGCAAGGCCCCGCTCGCCCCCGATCCGTTCTTGGTCGAGGGCGCGATTGCCCAAATGTCGAGCGATCAGCCGCGCGCCGAACGCCTGTTCCTCGCCGCCCGCGCACGCAATCCGCGCTC
>Ga0307505_10002380_pt1 | contig 13190 bp, 10 predicted proteins | sample 23_S_MG_FD_202183 | JGI IMG/M metagenome (GOLD analysis project Ga0307505, IMG submission 202183) | Soil microbial communities from Populus trichocarpa stands in riparian zone in the Pacific Northwest, United States - 23_S | ecosystem: Environmental > Terrestrial > Soil > Riparian zone > Trees...
GACTTCGAGCTCGACGCGGCGGTTCTTGGCGCGGCCGTCCTTGGTCGTGTTGCTCGCCACGGGCTGCTTCTCGCCCTTGCCCTCGGTGTAGATGCGGTTCGGCTCGACGCCCTTGGACACCAGGTAGGCCTTCACCGCTTCCGCGCGGCGCACGGAGAGCTTCTGGTTGTAGGCGTCGCCGCCGGTCGCGTCCGCGTGGCCGATCGCGATCACCACTTCGAGGTTGATGGCGGTGACCTTCTGCGCCAGATCATCCAGCTTGTTCTTGCCGTCGGGGTGCACCGCCGCCTTGTCGAAGTCGAACAGCACGTCGGCCGCCAGGGTGACCTTCTCCGCCATCGGCTTGGGCGCGGGCTTCGGTGCCGCGGGCTTCGGCGCCTCGGGCTTGGCAACCGGGGCGGGGGCCGGAGCCGGCGTTGCCGGTGCCGGTGCCGGTGCCGGGGCGGGCGTGGGCGCCGGCGCCGGTTCCTCGGTCGTGGCGCAACCCACCAATACGGCCATCGCCAGCAGCGCGCCGCCCAGTCCGGCCGGTCGCATCGTGTTCTTGAACATGTTTGTTCTCCCCGTTGTTGGTGGTTTGGCGCTTGGACCCGGGCCGAAACCCCGATCAGACAACAAGACAATGGCCCTTCAATTCAAGATTTTAGTCTGCCACAACACCGCGCGCCCTTGCAAGTCTGCGAGGTCCAGCCGCGTCAGCGCCCGGTCGCGCACGACGCGCTCGCCCGCCACCCATACGTCGCTCACGTGCTCGCGCCCGCAGGCGTAGACCAGATGCGAAACGACGTCGTACATGGGCTGCAGGGCGAGGTCGTCCAGCGCCACGGCGACGAGGTCGGCCGCCTTGCCCGGAACGATCGAACCGATGCGCGCCTCGGCGCCGATCGCGATGGCGCCGCCGAGGGTCGCCGAGCGCAGCGCGGCTTGCGCCGGCATGGCTTCGGCGTCGCCGCTCGCCGCCTTGGCGAGCAGCGCGGCGAGGCGCATCTCCTCGAACAGGTCCAGCCGGTTGTTGCTGGCCGCGCCGTCGGTGCCGAGCGCCACGTTGACCCCGGCCGCGAGGAGCGCCGCCACCGGCGCGAAGCCGCTCGCCAGCTTGAGGTTGGAGGAGGGGCAATGCGCCACCGAGCAGCCGTGGCGCGCGAGCAGCGCGATCTCCTCCGGCGTGAGGTGCACCGAATGCACCGAGATCAGGTTCGGCCCGAGCAGGCCGAGCCCGGCCAGGCGCTCGAGGGGCCGCCGGCCGTGCTCGGCCACCGAACGCGCGACCTCGCCGCTGGTTTCGTGCACGTGCACGTGCACCGGCAGCTCGAGCTCGGCGGCGAGCTGCGCCACTTTGCGGAAGGTCGCGTCCGACACGGTGTAGGGCGCATGGGGCGCCAGGCAGAACGACAGCAGGGGATGCTCGCGCCAGCGGTCGCGCAGCGCGAGGCCCTGCGCCAGGTAGTGGTCCGGATCGGTGGCGTAGGCCGAGGGGAACTCGACGACGATGATGCCGAGCGCGGCGCGCATGCCGGCCTGCAGCGCCGCCTCCAGCGCCGCCTCCGGGAAAAAATACATGTCGTTCATGCACGTGACGCCGCCGCGCAGCATCTCGGCGCAGGCGAGCAGCGTGCCATCTTTCACGAACTGCGCCGAGACATGCCTGGCCTCGGCGGGCCAGACATGGTCCTCCAGCCAGCGCATCAGCGGCAGGTCGTCGGCCAGGCCGCGCATCAGCGTCATGGCGGCGTGCGTGTGGGCGTTGACCAGGCCCGGGATCAGCACGTGCCCGGGCAACTCGACGCGCGCGTAGCCGTCGAAACGCTGCTCGGCCCGGGCCATCGGCAGCACTGCCTCGATGCACCCGTCGCGCAGCGCGACGGCGTGGCGCTCGAGTACCGCGCCGGCGGGCTCCACGGGCACCACCCAGCGCGCGTTGATCAGGACTTTGTCGGTCATGCAAACACAAAGCCCCGCACCGGGCGGGGCTTCGGATTCAGCCGCGCTCCGCGGTCAGCGGCCGGTGCCGAGTACCTCGACTTCGGCGCGACGGTTGGGCGCGAGGCAGGCGATCAGCGCCTTGCGGTCCTTCTGGTCCGGGCAGTTCGCCACCGGCAGCGTGGTGCCCATGTAGGCCTTGCCGAAACCGGTGGTCTCGATCTTCGAGCCGTCGGCCCCCTGCTTGACCAGGTAGGCTTTCACCGCCGCGGCGCGGCGCTCCGAGAGTTTCTGGTTGTACTGCGCGGAACCCAGGCGGTCGGTGTAGCCGGCGATGTTGATGAAGCGGACATCGGCGAATTCCCCGAAGCGCACCACCACCTGGCGGTCGAGCGTGTCCTGCGCCGTCATGTCCAGCGCCGACTTGTCGAACGCGAAGCGCACGTGCGAGAACACGCGCAGGGGCTTGGGCTTGGCCGGCGCGGCGACGGGTGCGGGGGCCGGCGCGGCGACGGGTGCCGGCGTCGCAGGGGCCGGCGTCGCGGGCGCGGGCGCGGGGGCCGGCGCGGGGGCCGGTGCAGGCTCTTCGGTGGTGGCGCAGCCCACCAGCGCGGCGAGCGCGGCGGCGCAGATGAACCGGGCGAACGATGGGGCGTGGCGGCGGATATTCATTGTTTTCCTCCCTGGGGACGCCTGCATTTAATCACAGGGGCGCGTCGAGGTCGAGAGGTCGCCGCGTGATAAAATTCCGCGCTCGAAATCGCCGTTGAAACGGCCCGCTTTCTCCCGCCAGAACAAGAGCCGAAATGGAACCGTTCGCCAAGGAAACCCTCCCCGTCAGCCTCGAGGAGGAGATGCGCCGCTCGTACCTCGATTACGCGATGAGCGTGATCGTGGGGCGGGCGCTGCCCGACGTGCGCGACGGCCTGAAGCCGGTGCACCGGCGCGTGCTGTTCGCGATGCACGAGCTGTCCAACGACTGGAACCGCGCCTACAAGAAATCCGCGCGCATCGTCGGCGACGTGATCGGCAAGTACCACCCGCACGGCGACACCGCGGTGTACGACACCATCGTGCGCATGGCGCAGGATTTCTCTCTGCGCTACATGCTGGTCGACGGCCAGGGCAATTTCGGCTCGGTGGACGGCGACAACGCGGCGGCCATGCGCTACACCGAGATCCGCATGGCGAAGATCGGCCACGAGCTGCTGGCCGACATCGACAAGGAGACGGCGGACTTCGGACCGAACTACGACGGCTCGGAGAGGGAGCCGCTGATCCTGCCGGCGCGCATCCCGAACCTGCTGATCAACGGCTCCTCGGGCATCGCGGTGGGCATGGCCACCAACATCCCGCCGCACAACCTCAACGAGGTGGTGGACGCCTGCCTGCACCTGCTGGAGAACCCGCGCTGCGTCATCGAGGACCTGATGAAGCTGGTGCCGGCGCCCGATTTCCCCACTGCCGGCATCATCTACGGCCTCGCCGGCGTGCACGAGGGCTACCGCACCGGGCGCGGGCGCGTGGTGATGCGCGCGCGCGCGCACTTCGAGGACATGGAGAAGGGCAACCGCCAGGCGATCGTCGTCGACGAGCTGCCCTACCAGGTGAACAAGAAGGTGCTGCTCGAGCGCATCGCCGAACTGGTCACCGAGAAGAGAATCGACGGCATCTCCGACATCCGCGACGAGTCCGACAAGGACGGCATCCGCGTGGTGGTGGAGTTGAAGCGCGGCGAGATTCCCGAAGTGGTGATGAACAACCTGTACAAGCAGACCCAGCTGCAGGACACCTTCGGCATGAACATGGTGGCGCTGGTGGACGGCCAGCCGCGCCTGCTCAACCTGCGCGAGATGATCGACGCCTTCGTCTCGCACCGCCGCGAGGTGGTGACGCGGCGCACGGCGTTCGACCTGAGGAAGGCGCGCGAGCGCGGCCACATCCTCGAGGGCCTGGCGGTGGCCCTGTCCAACGTCGACGAGGTGATCGCCCTGATCAAGCGCGCGCCGGCGCCCGCCGACGCCAAGCGCGAGCTGATGGCGCGCGCCTGGCCCTCGCCCCTGGTGCGCGAGATGCTCGGCCGCGCCGCCGCCGGGCAGTACCGCCCGGAGGGCCTGGCGCCCGAGTTCGGGCTGAAGGAGGACGGCTACCGCCTGTCGGACGAGCAGGCGCAGGCGATCCTCGAGCTGCGCCTGCAGCGCCTCACCGGCCTCGAACAGGACAAGATCCGCGGCGAGTACAAGGACGTGGTGGCGCTGATCGCCGACCTGCTGGACATCCTCGACAAGCCCGCGCGCATCACCGCCCTCATCGCCGCCGAGTTGCGCGAGGTGAAGGCGGAATTCGGCGACGCGCGCCGCACCGAGCTGGTGACGGTGGGCGAGGACATCTCGATCGAGGACCTGATCGCGCCGCAGGACATGGTGGTCACCTTCTCGCACGGCGGCTACGTCAAGTCGCAGCCGCTCGCTGACTACCGCGCGCAGCGCCGCGGCGGGCGCGGCCGGCAGGCGGCGGCCACCAAGGAGGACGATTTCATCGAGCGGCTGTTCGTGGCGCATTCGCACGACCACCTGCTGTGCTTCTCCAACCGCGGGCGCCTGTACTGGCTCAAGGTGTTCGAGGTGCCGCAGGGCAGCAGCGCCAGCAAGGGCAAGCCGGTGGTCAACATGTTCCCGCTCGAGGAGGGCGAGAAGATCACCGCGGTGGTGCCGGTGAAGGAGTTCGACGAGCAGCATTTCGTGTTCATGGCCACCGCGCAGGGCACGGTGAAGAAGACGCCGCTGGCGGATTTCTCGCGCCCGCGCCCGAGCGGCATCATCGCCGTGAACCTGGACCCGGGCGACTACCTGGTGGGCGTGGCGCTCACCGACGGCAGCTACGACGTGATGCTGTTCTCCTCGGAGGGCAAGGCGGTGCGCTTCGCCGAGGAGGAGGTGCGTCCGATGGGCCGCCAGGCCACGGGCGTGCGCGGCATGCGCCTGCCCGAGGGCGGCGCGCACCGCGTGGTGTGCATGCTGGCGGCGCGCGACGAGAGCCGCACCGTGCTCACCGCCACCGAGAACGGCTACGGCAAGCGCACGCCGATCGCCGAGTACACCAAGCACGGGCGCGGCGGCCAGGGGCTGATCGCGATCCAGGCGAGCGAGCGCAACGGCGCCCTGGTCGGCGCGGTGCTGGTGGAGGACAGCGACGAGGTGATGCTGATTTCCACCGGCGGCGTGCTGATCCGCACCGCCGTCGCGCAGATCCGCGAGCAGGGCCGCTCGACCCAGGGCGTGACGCTGATCGCGCTGGGCGAAGGCGAGAAGCTGGCCGGCGTGGAGCGCATCGAGGAGCACGAGGTGGAGGAGGGCAACGGCGGCAACGGGAACGGCGGCGACGGCGAGCCGGTGCCGCCGGCGGCGGGGGAACCGCCGCCCACCGTCCACTGATGCCGCGCCCGTACAATTTCGGCGCCGGCCCGGCCACGCTGCCGGCCGAAGTGCTGGCGCGCGCCGGCGACGAGATGCTCGACTGGCACGGCAGCGGCATGGGCGTGATGGAAATGAGCCATCGCGGCAAGGAGTTCACCGGCATCGCCGCCGAGGCCGAGCAGGACCTGCGCGCGCTACTGGCCATCCCCGCGCACTACAAGGTGCTGTTGCTGCAGGGCGGCGCCACGCTGCAGTTCGCGCAGGTGCCGATGAACCTGCTGCGCGGCAAGGCGCGCGCGGACTACGTGCTGACCGGGGAATGGTCGAACAAGGCGGCCAGGGAAGCCGGGGCCTACTGCGACGTGCACGTCGCCGCCAGCGCCGAGGACCGCGGCTTCACCTACGCGCCGCGCGACTGGCGGCTGCGTGGCGACGCGGCCTACGTGCACTACTGTTCCAACGAGACCATCGGCGGCGTGGAATTCCACTGGGTGCCCGACACCGGCGCGGTGCCTCTGGTGGCGGACGCTTCCTCGCACATCCTGTCGCGCCCGCTCGAGGTGTCGAAGTTCGGGCTGATCTACGCCGGCGCGCAGAAGAACCTCGGGCCGGCCGGCCTCACCATCGTCATCGTGCGCGAGGACCTGCTCGGCGCCGTCGCCAAGGGCACGCCGAGCGTGATGGACTATCGGCTGCAGGCCGATGCCGACTCGATGCTCAACACGCCGGCCACCTACCCGATCTACGTCGCCGGGCTGGTGCTGAAGTGGCTCAAGGCATTGGGCGGCGTCGCCGAGATGGAGCGGCGCAACGCGCACAAGGCGCAGCTGCTCTACGCGGCCATCGACGCGGGCTTCTACCGCAACCCGGTGGCGCGGGAGGACCGCTCGCGCATGAACGTGCCGTTCCACTTGCCCGATGCGCGCCTGGACGCCGATTTCCTCGAGGGGGCGGAGGCGCGCGGCCTGCTGCAGCTGAAGGGCCATCGCTCGGTCGGCGGCATGCGGGCCTCCATTTACAACGCCATGCCGCTCGAGGGCGTGCAGCAGCTGGTCGCCTACCTGAAGGAATTCGCGGCGCGGCATGGCTAAGGCCGGCAGCAGGTTCGAGGTCCTGGTGCTCAACCAGATCGCGGCGGCGGGCCTCAAGCGCTTCGCGGCCGGGCGCTATGCCATAGTGAAGGAGGCCAGGGCGCCCGACGTGGTGCTGGTGCGCTCGCAGGACCTGCACCGCATGGATTTCGGGCCGAACCTCAAGGCGGTGGCGCGCGCCGGCGCCGGCACCAACAACATCCCGGTGGCCGAGCTGTCCAGGCGCGGCGTGCCGGTGTTCAATGCGCCGGGCGCCAACGCCAACGCGGTGAAGGAACTGGTGCTTGCCGGGCTGCTGATCGCGGCGCGCAACCTGGCGCCGGCGCTGGACTTCGTGCAGGGGCTCGGCGGGGCGGCCGGCGACCTGGACCGGCGCGTGGAGGACGGCAAGAAGTCCTTCGCCGGGATCGAGCTGCCGGGCCACACCCTGGGCGTCATCGGCCTCGGGAAGATCGGCAGCCTGGTGGCCGATGCGGCGATCCATCTCGGCATGCACGTCACGGGCTACGACCCGGAGATCACGGTGGACGCCGCCTGGAGCCTGCCTTCGCAGGTGAAGCGCGCCAATTCGATCGACGAGCTTCTGAAGGCGAGCCACTTCGTGACGCTGCACGTGCCGCTGGCGGAGAAGACGCGGCATCTGGTGAACGCGAAGAACATCGAGCTGCTGCGCGCCGGCGCGATCCTGCTGAATTTCTCGCGCGACGGGGTGGTGGAGGACGCCGCGGTGCTCAGGAGCCTGCGCGCCCACCGCCTGCGCGGCTACGTCACCGATTTCCCCTCGGCGGCGCTGCTCGGCCAGGCCGGCGTGGTGGCGCTGCCGCACCTGGGCGCCTCGACGCGCGAGGCCGAGGAGAACTCGGCGGTGATGGCGGCCGACCAGCTGTGCGACTACCTGGAGCACGGCAACATCCGCAACGCGGTCAATTTCCCCGAGGCGGTGATGGCGCGAGAGTCGCCCTACCGCCTGGCGATCGCCAACGCCAACGTGCCCAACATGCTGGCGCGCATCTCGCACGCCATGGGCGGCCGGGGCATCAACATCCACAACATGCTGAACAAGTCCCGGGGCGAGATGGCCTACACCCTGGCCGACGTGGACAGCCCGGTGCCGGCCGCGGCGCTGGCCGAGCTGCGCGGCATCGACGGCGTGCTCGCGGTCAGATATCTTCCGGTGGACTGATGGCCGACGACATCGACAAGCTGAGGACCGGGATCGACGCGCTCGACGCCGAGCTGCTCGCGCTGCTGCAGCGCCGCGCGCGCCTGGCGCAGCGCATCGGCGCCCTGAAAGGCGGCGCGCCGGCTTACCGGCCGGAGCGCGAGGCCCAGATCCTGCGCCGCGTCGCGGAGCAGCCGGGCGAACCCCTGCCGGCCGGGGCGGCGCTGCGCGTGTTCCGCGAGATCATCTCGGCCTGCCGCGGGCTCGAACAGGGCCTGCGCGTCGCCTACCTGGGGCCCGAGGGCACCTTCAGCGAGCAGGCTGTGAGGAAGCACTTCGGCGGTGCGGTCGAGGCCGGAGCGGCGGCCAGCATCGACGAGGTGTTCCGCCGCTGCGAGTCGGGCGCGGCCGAGTTCGCCGTGGTGCCGGCGGAGAACTCCACCGAAGGCGCCATCGGCCGCACGCTCGACCTGCTGCTCCTGACATCGCTCAGGATCTGCGGCGAAGTGGAGCTGCGCATCCAGCAGAACCTGATGGCGCGCGGCGAGCTGCGCGCGCTGAAGCGCGTGTACTCGCACGCCCAGTCGCTGGCGCAGTGCCACGGCTGGCTCAACCAGAACCTGCCCGGCGCCGAGCGCATCCCGGTCGCCTCCAACGCCGAGGCCGCACGGCGCGCGAGCGAGGAGGCGGGGGCCGGCGCGATCGCCGGCGAGGCCGCCGCGGCGCGCTACCAGCTCGAGCTGCTGGCGCGCTCCATCGAGGACGACCCGAACAACACCACCCGCTTTCTCGTGCTCGGCGATCTCGACGCCGCGCCCAGCGGGCACGACCGCACCTCGCTGGTGATGTCCGCGGAGAACAAGCCCGGCGCGGTGCACGCGCTGCTCGGCCCGCTGGCGCAGAACGGCGTGAGCATGACGCGCATCGAGTCGCGGCCCTCGCGCGCCCTGCGCAGCGTCCCCTGGGAGTACGTGTTCTTCATCGACATCGACGGGCACCAGCACGACGCGCGCGTCGCCGCCGCGCTCGAGGAATTGCGCCGCCGCGCGCCGTTCCTCAAGGTGCTCGGCTCCTATCCTGCCGCGGTAGCGTGAGGCACTGAAGGAATCGACCCCATGAACATGGACCCCTGCGAGATCTCGCCGTCCTACGTGCGCTCGATCGCGCCCTACCAGCCGGGCAAGCCGATCGCCGAGCTGGCGCGCGAACTGGGTTTGGAAGCGGGGACGATCGTCAAGCTGGCCTCCAACGAGAACCCGCGCGGCATCGGGCCGCGCACGCGCGCGGCGATCGAGCGCGCGCTGGGCGAGCTGTCGCGCTACCCGGACGGCAACGGCTTCGAGCTGAAGGACGCGCTGTCGCGCCGCTACGGCGTGGACGCGGCGCAGATCGTCCTCGGCAACGGTTCCAACGACGTGCTCGAGCTGGTGGCGCTCGCCTTCCTCGGGCCGGGGCGCGCCGCGGTGTTCTCGCAGCATGCCTTCGCCGTGTACCCGCTGGCGACGCAGGCGCGCGGCGCGCGCGCCATCGCGGTGCCGGCGAAGGACTACGGCCACGACCTGGAGAAGATGGCGCGCGCGGTGGACGAGGAGACCTGCGTGGTGTGGGTCGCCAACCCCAACAACCCGACCGGCACGCTCGCCGCGCCGGAGGCGCTGGAAGCCTTCGTGCGGCGCATCCCCGAGCGCGTCATCGTCGTCATCGACGAGGCCTACAACGAGTACCTGCCCGCCGAGCTGCGCGCCGACACCGTGAAATGGCTCAAGCGCCATCCCAACCTGATCCTCACGCGCACCTTCTCCAAGGCCTACGGCCTGGCCGGCCTGCGCGTCGGCTATGCCCTGGCGCATCCGTCGGTGGCCGACGTGATGAACCGCGTACGCCAGCCGTTCAACGTCAACAGCGTGGCGCTCGCCGCGGCGAGCGCGGCGCTGGAGGACATGGAGTTCGTGGCGAAGAGCTTCGCCGGGAACCTGCAGGGCCTGCGCCAGTTGCGCGAGGGCGCGCAGGGCCTGGGCCTCGCGTTCATTCCGTCCTACGGCAACTTCCTCACCATCCGCGTGGGCAAGGCGCAGGAAGTCTACAAACGCCTGCTCAAGCGCGGCGTCATCGTGCGCCCGGTCGGCGGCTACCAGCTGCCCGAGCACCTGCGCGTCACCGTGGGCACCGCGGAGGAAAACGACAAGTTCCTGTCCGCGCTCGCGGCCAGCCTGAAAGAATGATCCGCTTCGAAAGGGTCGCCGTGATCGGCGTCGGGCTGATCGGCGGCTCGTTCGCGCTCGCGCTGAAGGCGGCGAAGCGCTGCGGGCACGTGGCGGGCATCGGGCGCGGCGCCGCCAACCTGCAGGTGGCGAAGGACCGGGGCATCATCGATTCCATCGCCGCGGACGTCTCAGGGGCCGACCTGGTCCTGGTGGCGACGCCGGTGGCGCAGTATCCGCAGGTGCTGGCCGCGGTCGCCGCGAAGCTCAAGTCTTCGGCGATCGTCACCGACGCCGGCAGCACCAAGCGCGACGTGGTGGCTGCGGCGCGCGCGGCGCTGGGCGGGAAGATTTCCCAGTTCGTCCCGGCGCACCCGATCGCGGGCGCGGAAAAGAGCGGTGCCGCGGCGGCGACGGGCGACCTGTTCAAGGGGCGGCGCGTCGTGCTCGCGCCCCTGCCGGAGAATCCCGCGCACAGCGTGCAGGCGGTGGAGGAGGCCTGGCTCGCCTGCGGCGCCCGCGTCAGCCGCATGAGCGCCGAGGAGCACGACGCGGTGTTCGCGGCGGTGAGCCACCTGCCGCACCTGCTCGCCTACGCGCTGGTGCACGAGTTCGCCGGGCGCGGCAATTCCGCGCAGCTGTTCGGCTACGCCGCGGGCGGATTCCGCGACTTCACGCGCATCGCCTCCAGCCACCCGGAGATGTGGCGCGACATCTGCGTCGCCAACCGCGGCCCGCTGCTCGCGGAGCTCGACCGCTATGCGGAGAAGCTGCGCATGCTCCGCCCGCTGCTCGAGCGCGGCGACGGCGCGGCGCTGGAGGCGCTGTTCGCCGAGGCGCGCGCCGCGCGCGAGCGCTGGCTGAACGGCGAGGTCGAATGACATCGCTCGAGCTCGGGCCGCTCACCCGCGCCGCGGGCACGGTGCGGCTGCCGGGCTCCAAGAGCATTTCCAACCGCGTATTGCTGCTCGCGGCGCTGGCGCAAGGCGCGACCGAGGTGCGCGGCCTGCTCGACGCCGACGATACGCGCGTGATGCGCGAGGCGCTGGGCAAGCTGGGCGCGGGGCTCGGCGTCAAGCAGGCGGACTTGTTCCTCGGCAACGCCGGCACCGCGTTCCGCCCGCTCACCGCGGTGCTGGCCTTCTCCGGCGGCGAATACCGCCTGTCGGGCGTTCCGCGCATGCACGAGCGCCCGATCCGCGACCTGGTCGAGGCGCTGCGCTCGCTGGGCGCGCGCATCGACTACCTCGGGGAGGCGGGCTTTCCGCCGATCGCGATCCATCCCGGCAAGGTCGCCGCCGGGCAGATGGTCAAGGTGCGCGGCGACGTGTCCTCGCAGTACCTGAGCGCGCTGCTGATGGCGCTGCCCATCGCCGGCGGCGGCACGATCGAGGTCGAAGGCGAGCTGATCTCCAGGCCCTATGTCGAAATCACGCTCAACTTGATGCGCCGTTTTGGTCTCGAGGCGCAACGCAACGGCTGGCGCCGCTTCGCGGTTCCGGCGGGGCCCTATGTTTCGCCGGGCACGGTGTCAGTCGAGGGCGACGCCTCGAACGCCTCCTATTTCCTCGCCGCCGGCGCGATCGGCGGCGGCCCGGTGCGGGTCGAGGGCGTCGGGCGCGACAGCATCCAGGGCGACGTGCGCTTCGTGGAGGTGCTGGAGAAGATGGGCGCCAGGGTGGCGATGGGCGCGGACTGGATCGAAGCCAGCGGCCGCGCGCCGCTGCGCGCGTTCGACCTCGACCTGAACCATATCCCCGATGCGGCGATGACCTCGGCCGCGATGGCGCTGTTCGCCGACGGGCCCTGCACGGTGCGCAACATCGCCAGCTGGCGGGTGAAGGAGACCGATCGCATCGCGGCGATGGCGAAGGAACTGGGCAAGCTTGGCGCCGAGGTCGAGGCCGGCCCGGACTACCTCAAGGTGATGCCGCGCCGGCTCAATGCCGGCGTCGCCGTGGACACTTACGACGACCACCGCATGGCGATGAGCCTGTCGCTCGCCGCGCTGGGCGGGGTGGCGGTGCGCATCAACGATCCGGACTGCGTCGCGAAGACCTTCCCGGACTACTTCCAGGCGTTCGCGACAATCGCGCGATGAGCGTCCCGGTGATCGCCATCGACGGGCCTTCGGCCTCCGGCAAGGGCGCGGTGGCGCTGCGCCTGGCGCAAGCCCTGGGGTTCCACGTGCTCGAAAGCGGCGCCTTGTACCGGCTGGTGGCGCTCGCCGGGCCGCAGGAACCGGAAAAGACCGCCGGGACGATGTCGGTGGAGTTCCGGGAAGGAAGGATTTACCTTTCAGGACAAGATGTTACGGAGAAATTGCGCGACGAGGCCATCGGCGTGCGCGCCTCCGACATCGCCCAGCGCCCAGGGGTGCGCAAGGCGCTCCTTGCCCGGCAGCAGGCCTTCCGCCGCCCGCCCGGCCTGGTGGCCGAAGGCCGGGACATGGGCAGCGTGGTGTTTCCCGACGCGGGCCTCAAAGTGTTCCTCACCGCCACCCCGGCGGTGCGGGCCCAACGCAGATATAAGCAGTTGATAGACAAAGGAATGGATGCTAATCTGCACGCCCTTTCCCGCGACCTGGAGCAGCGCGACGCGCGCGATGCGGCCCGGGCAGTGGCGCCACTGGCGCCGGCCCCTGACGCGCTGCAACTGGACACCTCGGAACGGTCCCTCGACGAAGTCGCCGAGGTGATCCTCGGCTGGTGCCGGGAGAGGAAACTGGGTGGGCGGCCCGCTTGAAGCGGGCGCCCTTTGTGCAACGTGACCCGCAGCAGCCCGCAAGGGCGCGCGGCTGAAAGAGGTTTTTTCCCTTACATGGCAAGCCTTTCCCCCGCAGTCAGCAAGCCTCATCCCGCTCCCTCCGCCGAGTCCTTCGCCGCGCTGTTCGAGGAAAGCCTCACGCGCAAGGAGATGCGCATCGGCGAAGTGATCACCGCCGAGGTGGTCAGCGTCGACCCGAACTACGTGGTGGTCAATGCCGGGCTGAAGTCCGAATCGATCATCCCCGCCGAGGAATTCAAGAACGACGCCGGCGAAGTCGAGGTCAAGCCCGGCGATTTCGTTTCCGTGTCCATCGAGGCGCTGGAGGACGGCTACGGCGCCACGCGCCTGTCGCGCGACAAGGCCAAGCGCATGGCGGCCTGGATCGAGCTGGAGCAGTCCCTGGAGAAGGGCGAGAAGATCGAGGGCGTCATCACCGGCAAGGTGAAGGGCGGCCTGACCGTGATGACCAAGGGCATCCGCGCCTTCCTCCCCGGGTCGCTGGTCGACCTGCGGCCGGTGAAGGACACCACGCCGTACGAAGGCAAGACCATGGAGTTCAAGGTCATCAAGCTCGACCGCAAGCGCAACAACGTGGTGGTGTCGCGCCGCGCGGTGCTGGAAGCCAGCGCCG
>Ga0307505_10002381_pt1 | contig 13189 bp, 14 predicted proteins | sample 23_S_MG_FD_202183 | JGI IMG/M metagenome (GOLD analysis project Ga0307505, IMG submission 202183) | Soil microbial communities from Populus trichocarpa stands in riparian zone in the Pacific Northwest, United States - 23_S | ecosystem: Environmental > Terrestrial > Soil > Riparian zone > Trees...
AATACTTCCAACAAACGGGCTACACGGGTCTCATCATCCCATTTCAGTTTGGCTCGCACCAGACTACGTGAACCATCCGCTCCCACCAGCACTTTGGCCTGAAAAATCGCCTGATCCGTCGTCACTTCCACATAATCATCATGCACAACGACATCTTTAACGGCTTCACCCTGCCGCACCGTTACACCCGACTTCTCAGCCGTTTTGACCAACCAATGATCAAACTCATCCCGGCGCACGATGCGAAAAACGGGGTTGCCATGAAAGGAATAACTTTTGTCTTCATAAACCAGCCGCACCTCCCGTACCTCAAAATTGGGTACATCAATGGGCAATCCGAGGCGGGCCAGGATGTTTTGCCCCAGGTGGGTGATGCCACCCCCACACAACTTTTCGCGGGGATGAATGGCTTTATCTACTACGGTGATGCGTTTGGCCCAGGTTTTATCTTGTTGTACGAGATGCAGGGCCGTGGATATGCCGGATGGCCCGGAGCCAACGATAAGCACATCAACAGGGATGACGGATAGCATGAAACCTCCTACGGTGAGCGCGAACCGTGAAACGCAACAAACTTTATTACATTTCACGGTTCATGTTTTTACCGTTGAATTATAGGAAGCATCATGCGATTGTCTAGTAGGATGGCCTGAGTCGTGTTGATATCGCCATCGGGGTGGGTGATTTCATTGTTACCAGCCATATCGGTCGCCTGCACCCTGAACCAGTAAACGGTTCCCGGTTCGGGTGGGGCAAAATTGTTGGCGGTGCTAGGGGTGTTGGTTAACCAACGTGTCCAGGTGGCGGATCCATCCGAGCGATAATCTACGGTGTAACTGGCAATTCCAGAGGTAGCGTCATGGCCCAGCCAGTGAATGAGGTAGTTCGTTACGGTGACGGGCTGGGTAGGGGCGAGGATATAGACAGCGTTGACGCTTGACGTGGGCGCGGCCGCGTCCAGGCCAAAGTGCCCCGTCGTTGAGGTAACAACCTCACCCGTAAACGGATAAACAATAATACGCCAATACAGGTCACGGTAATCTTGGGTAAAAGTGTAAGTGGCCGATGTGGCTTGGGCACTCAGGGTTCGGGTCATCACCAGATTGGTAAAGGTGGCATCGGTAGCAACTTCCAGGGATGTACTCTGGACATTGGCTGAGTTGGTCACCTGCCAACTGAAATTAACCGACCGGTTGGTCAACCAGGCGTGGGCCAGGGGCTGTTGGATGGTGACGGTAGGGGGTAGGATGGTTCGCGGCCGCAAGCGAATCGCATCATACCACAACCCCAAGTCACTGTCCGTCGTCGTCTTGTTGGTCAGATAAACGTAATGATTGCCACCCGGCTGTAGATAAAACTCTCCCAGAGAAACCCATAAACCCAGGTTATTGCCCTGATCCACCACCACGTTGGTCACGCCGCCGTTATGATGGACTTCGTACTTGGCCCCGTGGGTATCAGCAAAGCCGGTGTTACAGTAAGGGGCGTATACTTCAACCTCATACCAACCCGGTTGGGCAACATTCATTTGCCAGCGACCCCAATGGGTAGCCGTACCGTTGGTCGAGCGCACATACCAGGCATGAACATTGTAACCACAACTGTTTGGCCCTTCGAGGAAGGTGCTGTTGCTCTTGGTAAAAGCGCCACTAAGTTCATCAATGTAGGTGTGCGACGACGTAAAGCCAATCCGATTGGCAACCATGTCTCGAATCCAGGGAACCAGATCGTGGGCTTGTTCGCCAGGGCAGGCAGTTGCGCCGTAAGCATCCCGGTGCCCCATTAAATGAGGCACCCCCCAACCCATGTTAGGCAATTGACTAGAATCGTAAACATCAATCTCTTTTTGGTCGGCTTTCCAGGAGAAAAGGGCTACTGCTGCATCCAACATGGCGGGCGGTGGGGTAATGCCGGGCGGAGTTTGATCGGGCAGGGTGAACGTGCCGATGAAAGAGAGGCCCATCGAACCAGCATTGGCACCGCCAGCATGGATGCCGATGACATCATCACCCCCATTATGGCCTTCGTACAACACCCCGTTCATATCTACCAGGTAGTTGTAACCAATATCGCCCCACCCCAGTGTGAAGGTATGGTAATACCAGATGGCTCGTAGCTGGTCTGCCCAATTGGTGTTTGTGTTGGCCGAGACGGTGTGGTGGACAATGAGATGCGTAACTGGTTCATATTCCAATCCGTTAGTGTAATTACAGGCAGGATCGGTACACCAGTTGGCCCGGCTAACCACTGGGGGTTTGGGATAACCGTCTTCGGGGTTCTGGGGGTTGGCCTGAGCTTCAGCACGGGCAATGGCCGCCAGTTCTTCTGAGGTTGGTCCAGCGGTTGAGTCAATAAAGGTAAAGCGTAATTGGCTCAATAAGGGCACAACTTCAATCGTGAGTCGGCTGAAGCCTACAGTATATTGGAAAAAGTGATGGGTTCTATCGGTATCGGGAGCCACAACCATGTTGCCCACGGTGTTGGTATCTTCGGGACGCATCCAATCTTCGTTAGGTACGATGTCGTACCAGTCGTTCCAGAGGCCATCAGCATTAGCAGTCCTCAAGCGCATGGTCATTTGGGTGTGGGTAGGCAGATCGGTCCGCCATTGGGGCACGATGGCGTTGAAGGGTAGGGGAGCGGTGAGGATGGGAGAGGTGTAGGAACCGTATGCGGCCGCGCTTCCTAACCTTAACCCCTCGTCCGTTATCTCTACTTGCCAGGCCTCACCCCCGGCAAAATCCTGTCCGGTCAAAATGACATCTTGAGCGTAAATCCCATCCGCTTGGGCTGGGGCTGGGCCATAACCAATTGTCATTAATACAAAAACAAACAGCAAAAAGAATCGTAACTTCATCATGATCCACCTCATAAAGTATCGTCGGGGTGCGCAGTGGTTCTGTAACAAGGGAATCAGGCAAAAACAAAACCACCTACGCTCCATTAAACGCAGGTGATCCCATTCTAATAAGCCACGGCTAACAGGCAGTAAAGGGAACGAAAAATTCAGGTGAGGGAGTTGTGAAGGGGATAGTACTGTGGGTCAGTCGCGAGGGTAAAAGCTCATCGCTGGCGAAACTTTGTTATTTAGCCAATCAATCGCAGCCTCTTCGGTCATCATAATTTGAAAATTGCCGCCCGGCTGAATGGATAAAACGGTTTGCACAAGGGATGCGGTGCGGGTATTGCGGGTTAAAACTGCGGCGTAAACAAAACGGGCGTTAGGATGAGCTTTAAGGCGAATGGCCGTCCGTAAAGCCATGATGGAGAGACTGCTGAGTTCACGCAGATCGTAAAGGCGTTTGCTGTATTTATCTGTTTTGCCCAGTAGAGCCAGGGATTCTTGTTGCCACTGCTCTACCGTGGCAGGCGAAGTGTCTTGGGCTCTGTAGACCAGAATACCATCTTTACGCCAGTAGCTTTCCAGGGTACTTTCGCTCATTCGTGCGTCGGTTAGGTGAGAACAAAGGGGAGGGGAATATAGGTGAGAAAATATTCTTCGCCTTCAGATTCTTCTAGCGCTTCGTGATAAGCTTCAAGCCCTCTGGGCAAAGGGATCGGCTCACCATCTTCTAGTAGGTTGTCAATGTGACGGTACAACGTGTCTTGCATGAGTTGGGCAGTTTCTTCAATGGTGTCTCCAGTAGCCACACAACCCCAAACATCTGGGGAGTAAGCAGAGAATCCAACGTCACCTTTTTCAATCACTATCAAATATTTGTCCATTTGATTCATTGTGCCCTTTACTTGAGACCAGCTTGCTTCAAGATGCTGTTCAATGTGCCTTTACGTAACTCGTCGCCTGGCTTTCCGGCGATTGTCACTCTGCCTGGTTTTTGGGGATGTTTGAACTGCCGATGGCTTCCTTCCATATTGACCTGATACCAACCATCTTTCTCCAGTAATTTAATGGCATCACGAACGGTCATGGGGGGATTGTAAGAGTTTGTTTTCTCGAAGTCAATCAGGTTCAGTTACCGTAAACGCGGAGTAAAATCTGGGGGGTCAGGTAAGCTTCCAGGTAGGCGGCGATGAAAAGCAAGGGGATAACCAGACCGATGAAGATGCGGAAGTAGTCCGCGGCCGCCATCACCCAACTTTCACTCAAAGACCGTTCTGGCGGTGGGGCAATGACGACGGTATGCCAACGGAGCGCGGCCGCGCCCGCCAGCAACAGGGCCGGTATCTCTATCACGCCATGAGGGATCACAGCGGCCAATAAGAAGATAATCGGGTTTTCGCCTGCGGCCGCGATGGGCAGAGTCACATAACTCAGCACCACCCAGGGCAGGGCAAAAAAACCCACATCAGCCATACCCACAGTGAAAACACCTATCAAAGCTATTAACAAAAGGGCACGCGTATTGTGCCAAAAAATTATCGTGGGCAGACGTGAGGCCAGTACCTGCAAATCACCCAGGTATTGACCACGTCCTTCTCCAGTCAAGGAGGAAGCCATATCTGGTGGTGCGGGATATTGTTGGGCCAGATAATTGCCCAGCATACCGGCCAACAACATGGCCAAAAGCAGGATGAGTAAGGGCTGGCGTAGGGGGCGCAGAAGAGCAAAGGTGTTTCGGTACCAGGACAGAAGGTTAAAGCGATGGTTGTCGCGGCCGCTGAACCGCACCCAAAACCGTTGCCACATATTGCCTAACTGGAGTTGATCTAATTCCCGCCCCAACAACTCTTCCCGATTAAACATCTTGATGCCCATCCGAACTAGCACCATTAGAACCAACAACAAAGCCAGCACGATCCACCACAACCCTTCCCGGTTGCCAATAAACATCATTACCGCTTCAAATTGGAGCAAAAGGGCCATCGGGATAATGATAAAACTGGCTAACAGATTGGCCGCCCGCACACTGGTTGTTTGAGTTGAGGCCACCACCGCTCCCGCTACCATCACTGCCGCCTGGGTTGTCGTCAGGAAAACCAACAAGCTAAACAAGCTAAAGGGAACCATGACACCTTCACGCAACCAGAGACCTAACAAGTACACGGTAATACCCAAATAACTGGCGAGCAGAGGGGGGCAAAGGGCGGCCAACATTTTACCTAGATACAGTTGTCCATTGGTTAGGGGCGCGGCCAAGAGGGGTTCCAGGCTTTTGCGCTCTTTTTCACCGACAAAGGTCTCCAGGGCAATCACCAGGGAAAAAGAGGCCGGGAAAAAACCCACTATCATGAGTAGGAAGGGGTAAAGGCGATCCGCAATCATTTCCGGGTTGTATTGGGCGGCCAGCGCCAGAATGCGATCAGCCGTGAAATTCAGCAGGCCAGGAAACATCAAGGTGAGAAAGACGGTTGGTACCAGGATACGCCAATCACGAAAAGAGTCCCGAATTTCACGACGGGCAATGATCAAGGCCATGTTTAGATCATGACGAGTCAAAGGAAAGGCCGATGCGTGTAAAGTCATGGGGAACTCCTACGAAAATAGTGCTGAGTGCTGAGTGCTGAGTGAACGCCCACGCGCAAACTCGCTACTCGCCCACTCGCTGTTTTCATTCATCATGATACGTGCCCGCTTATGGGGAACTCTTACGTCTCGGCGTTGACTACGCTTAGATAGACTTCTTCCAGACTTTGACTGATTTCGTAGAGGGCAACGACGCCGAGGCCCAGTTCATGCAGGCGGCGAACGAGAAGGGGGTTGGTGATCTGCGGCCGCGAAGCCCGAAAACGAATCGTATCCCCCTCAACGCTCTCAATTGTCACCAGATCCGCCAGTTCCTTCAGTTGACCATTCAGGGGGCGATCCACCTTCACAGCCATTTGCGGCAGGCCCAGAAGCTCCTGCTTCAACTGCATCGGCGTCCCCTGTGTAATGATGCGCCCCTGCCGGATAATGGCAATCCGGTCGGCCAGGGTTTCGGCTTCATACAAGTTGTGGGTACAAAGGATAACGGTGCGATGGTCATGGCGGAGTTCGTAGATGGCATCCCGCACCAGACGGGCGCTATGGGGGTCCATAGCCGAGGTTGGTTCGTCAAGTAACAACACAGGCGGATCATGCAAAAGGGCACGAATGAGGCCCACTTTTTGGCGCATCCCTTTGGAATATTCACCCAGCCGCCGGTTCTCAGCTCCGGGCATGGCAAACCGCTCAAACATGGCCAGGCTCCGTTGGCGACTCACGGCATCGGGCAACCCATATAGACGGCCGTAAAAGATCAAATATTCCACACCCGTCATCCGGTTGTAGAGGCCAGGTTGTTCGGTGAGTAACCCCACAGACCGGCGTACCTGATCGGCCTGTTGTACGGTGTCATAACCGGCGATGGTAGCGCGGCCGCGGGTCGGGTTCAAAATTGCACTAAGCATCCGCACTGTCGTGGTTTTGCCCGCTCCATTTGGCCCCAGCAACGCCAACAACTCCCCTTGCGGCACCCGCAACGATACATCATGCACCGCCATGAAATCATCAAATTGCTTGGCTAAATTTTCGGCCACAATCATGGGAAACTCCTAGGAAGATAGGACACAGAGAAGGCACAGAGAACACAGAGGAAATCTGCGTTAAAAAAATCTGTGTTAATCTGTGACTCTACTGAAAAAACTCACGCAGAGGCGCAAAGCCATCAGAGAAAAATTCGTGCTAATTCGTGGCTTCTTTCAGTAGACTCATCTGTGCTTACTTTATCTTTACGTCCTTTGCTCCTTAAACACCTTACACCCCCCTCCCCTTGACAACTATCCCCCAATTATCCTACTCCTAGTATCAACTGTTTGTCTTAAAACGCGCCTGGCGACGCCGTAACCCCACCCATATCGCCATCAAGATGGCAATTACCAGAGAAACCAGGGTAGCAATGGGCAAATTGAGATCAACGCCCCCTATAGAAACAGTCCGACTATCCAGCCGCACCAATTCCAACAAAGTACGCCCAATCCCATAAAAAATGAGGTAAAGCGCGGTTAACTCGCCCGGTTGTACTCTGTCCTGATACCGTTTAGCCAGGGTGTGCAAAACAACGAAGGTCAGCAAACTCCAGAGTGATTCGTATAAAAAGGCGGGGTGGAAGCGCTCCACATCGGCATAAGCGGCTAAACGATTGGTCGGATCAATGCGGACAGCCCAGGGCAGGGTTGTGGGGCGACCATATAACTCCTGGTTGAAGAAGTTGCCCCACCGGCCCATCATCTGGCCCAAAGCAAGGCCAATAGCGGCCAAATCGGCCCAGGCCAGTGTAGAAAGGCGATGCCGCCGGGTGTACCAGAGTAACCCTAACACCCCCCCCAAGATGCCGCCATAAATGCCCAGACCGCCGTTACGCAGGTTGATGAGTTGCCAGGGGTTGCGAAAATAGTCCAGGGGTGAATTGATGCCCACGGCGGCCATACTAGGCGAGGGTGTCAGCACATGGTAAAGCCGGGCGCCGATGACACCCAAAACCAGACAAACACCAATGCCACCCCACACATAATCAGGGTTCCATTGTCGCCAGGGGGGATCATCGCTTATCCAAAGGGGATCAAGGTCCGCGGCCGTGGCCAACTTCTCTCGCACCGCCCGTACCCCTATCCGGTTCAACCCTATTGCTTCAGGATTAAATCCCCACACCAGGAGCAATTGCCCCAGCGTAGTAATCCGGTTTTTCGTTAAAATCGCCCTAATTTCAGCAGGTAATCCCAACTCATCCACACTGCGCCGACGAATTTTGGCGGGAACGGTTTGCTCAAGGATGGCCACGGCCCGCTCATGGGCCAGCTTAGAAGCCACATAAGACCCCAACGTGACCCCGGCCATGATGACGACCCCATACCAGTAAACAGCAAAATCGCCCAGGAAGGCCAGATTCAACGCTTCCCGGTTGGGAGTCCAGCCCGTTATTAAATGGTTGAGATAAATCCCCCCCATGATGAGCCAAAACAGCCCAATGACCACCCAATAAGGCTCAGAACGAAGAATTGAACGAAGTTTCATGGGTTATCTATTCCGCCGGGCGCGTTTGTTTCCAGACATGCCAGATGCGTTGCGCCAGGGTGATGTAGGTAGAAACTGCCAGGATGAGCAAACCCACCTCTGGCAGATTGAGGAGCAAGGTAACGATAATAATGATGTAACGCTCGACGCGGCTGGCAATACCGATCTTGCACTCCAACCCCAGGGCTTCAGCACGGGAACGGGCATAACTGACCATAAGCGAACCGGTTATAGCCAGGTATGCGGCCGCTTGCCATAACCCCGCGCCTTCCCGGTTAAAGTAAAGCAAATAACCAGCAAACAAAATAATCTCCGCCAGCCGGTCTAACGTCGAATCCAGAAAGGCCCCAAACCCGCCCTGCTTGCGCCCCAGGCGGCGAGCCAATGAACCATCAAGAGCATCCAACGGGGCAATAAACATGATGGCGATCCCGGCCCAGCGAATATGTCCGGCGGCAATGAGCCAGGCAAACAGGAAGTGAAACAACATACCCGTAATCGTCAGGCTATCAGGAGAAAAACGCCAACGCGCCAGGAATTCCACGGTTGGGTTAATGATAATCGCGCCCCACACACGCAAACGATCTGTAAGGGTAATTTTGGGCACAGTCGTGATGGTATGAGGGTGCGTTTTTGCAGGTTCCATAACGATTCACCTTCCTCTGTCAAACAGGGGCTTGATGCTATCGAAACAACAAGTAACTGTCAACTTAAATCATCCAGTCGAAAGGCCAGGAACGGGGCTTCCATCTCTGCCGGAGTGAGTCCGCCATGGCGACCGATCATCTTGGTCGCCTTTTTTTTCTCATCGGCCGGGAAAAGGGTATAACCCTCTCGTGTCATGGCAATGACATCTCCCAAACGGTGTGCGGCCTCAGGAGCATAAGGGCGTGGGCCATATAGCCCCATCTCAAGAGCTTCCTCGGCCCGTACAGCCCAGACCGCCTGATTCAGATTGGTATTCAGATAAGCCAGGAGATCATCCACACAGCCATGCCGGGCATAAAAGTTGGTCACTCGTGGTTCACCCGCCGGACGCATGAAGAGCATTTTTTGTAGCTCCGGGTGATCCCCCAGGTGAATGAACTGGCTAGGGGGAGTAATGACCTGCCCATGATCAGCAATGATAAAGACAGCCGTGTGTGCTCGCGCGGCCGCGTTCGTTTTCCCCAACAACTCTTCTTCTATCAGCCGCAAGATAGACCGTACTTCGGTGGCCGTGGTTTCGTGATGCGGGCCTCGGTAATGGCTCAGGTTGTCCACTTCATGCCAATAAGCCGAGATAAACATCCGTTCTTGGGGTTTAGCCTCAAGCAACTGGCGCACTTGCACCACCATATCTGTCATCGTGTGGATGCCGTACCGTTGTTTGGCTCCTCGGCCGTGCATCTTGCTGAGCGAGGAATCCACAAAGGCTAAGTATTTGAAATCATAGGTAGGAATGTCCGCGGCCGCGAACTGTTCCGCTACCCCCGGCACAGCCAGGAATTTCTACGGCTCTATCCCCGCCTGTACCAGTGTATCTATAGCCGAAGTGAAATTGGCCCCCCAACTGAGCATGTTGCCGAGTACAGCCTGGTCCGGCATAAGCATCCGTAAAGCCACCAACCCATGTTGGGCTGGCCCCGCCCCTGTCCAAATACTGGATAACGCATTGACCGTAGTTGAAGGGAAAACCGAGGTGATTTTGGCCGCTGTTCTGGCCTGTTGCAGTAAACTTTGCAGAGCCGATTGCTCTTGTTGGATCAGGTTCCAGCCCAGAGCATCAAGGGTAAACAGAACCACCCGGCGCACATCCTTCCCCAGTGGGTTCCAGTAAGATTCCCGCAGGGGTGGCAACCCGAGAAAGGGAATGTTTAGGAGCGCGGCCGCGGTGGGGGCTACGTTGGCAATCGAACCACCGGCATAATCCGGCCAGACAAATTCATCAGGAAAAGATACAGGTTTCATCATACTCCTCTAGCGATTACTCTTGCCTCTTGCAGTTTTATCGCCAAATCGTACACTTAATGTTGTTCCCTTATTTACGATAACTACCAAACCTGCCAAAGATTTACGCCACTAGTCGGAGTTTGGGCGAAACTTTCGCCAGGCTCTCGCCCCAGCAAGGTTGGGTAGTTACCATTTACGCATCCAATAAAGGAGGCCCAATTATGCGTTACGAGATCAAAGGTTCAAACCTACAAACCCTGGATATTTATTTAAACCAGGGCGAAAAAATATTCACCGAATCCGGGGGCATGGCCTGGATGATTGGTAATGTCAAAATGGAAACCAATACCCGTGGGGGCTTACTAAAAGGGTTAGCCCGTTCTCTCTCAGGCGAATCCCTTTTTCTCACCAATTATATCTGTGAAGGCAACCAGGCGATGATCACCTTCACCCCAGAGGCCCCCGGTTCCATCATACCGGTTGAACTCAAAGCCAACGAAAGTCGCATCTGCCAAAAAGATGCTTTTATGGTTGCCGAAGATTCCGTGCAACTGGAAATCCATTTCCGCAAAAAGCTCGGCGCTGGCTTGTTTGGTGGCGAAGGGTTTGTTCTGCAAAAAATAACCGGCCCCGGCACCGCTTTCGTCGAAATTTCTGGCGAAGTCCGTTCTTACACCTTGCAAGCGGGTCAAACCATGAAAGTTGATCCGGGTCATATCGCCATGTATGAACCTTCCGTCAACTATGATATTACCACGGTCAAAGGAGTAAAGAACATTTTCTTTGGTGGCGAAGGATTATTTCTAGCCACCCTGACCGGGCCTGGTACAGTCTGGTTACAAAGCCTGCCTCTGTCTAACCTGGCCTCGAAACTGGCACAATATATGCCAATTAAGAGCGGCTAAATTCCTGCACAGGTATACCAATGAAAAAAGGCCAGGGAAGTTCTCCACTGGCCTTTTTTCTTCTTCTTGTTCTTGCCTTTAGACGAGAGCTTAGCTTAAAGCGCTCTTCATCGCACTCATCTGTGAAGCCACGCTGTTGTCTACAATTTGATCACCCACACGGATAATAACCCCACCCAAAATGGTAGGATCTACTTTGTAGGTAATATTTTCGGCGCGAACGGTTTGGCCCACACTGGCTTTTTCCGCCTCAGTGAGGGGCAGGGCGCTGGTGACTTCGGCATGGGCACCGGACAAACTACTGACGTTGGCGGGCACTTTGGCGAAAAAGTCGCTGATGAGGGCGTGTTGCCGTTTTTCATCCAACGCTTCACCAATGAGCCGGTTCGCGGCCGCGATAGCAATACTCGCTACCTGTCCCCGCAGTTCCGACAAAATCTGGTTCCGTTCGGCTTCCGCATCCACTGTAGCCTGAGACACAACCGCTTTCGCGTCATCGTTCGCTTTGGCGACGATCCCATCAGCCGTGTCTTGGGCTTGCGCGGCCGCGTCCTGTCGCATTTTAGCCGCCTCTAAACGGGCCGCATCCAGAACCTTCTTGGCTTCGGCATCCGCATTTTCACGGGCCACCGACGATTGCCGGGAATCTTCCAACCCTTTAGCAATGCGGGCCTTTCGCTCTTCCAACGTCCGCAGAATCGGGTCATATAAATAACCACGTAACACCAGAAATAAGATGATGAAGAGCAAAATCTGCATCACTATATAACCGAGGTTAATACCTAATGCTTCCATTCATGTACCTCCTGGTCAGACTGACCACCTCAAAGATTAGCCAACCTGGGCCACGAAGATAAGGATCAGAGCCACAACCAGCGCGTAAATAGCGACGGCTTCGGCCAGAGCCACACCGAGAATCATGTTCGCTTGAATGTTACCGGAAGCATCAGGGTTACGGGCAATACCTTGTACGGCTCCACCCACAACGATACCCACACCAGCACCGGCACCGATAGCCCCGGTCATAGCCAGACCAGCGCCGAGAAATTTTAAGCCATTGGCAATCAACAAAGCAGCTTCAGCATCCATTATGTATTTCCTCCAAATTCCTTTTCGAGTTTCGATTACTTGATAACTTACCACCGACTATTGACGACTGATTAGTGATGATCATCCCCATGATGGGACTCAGTCGCGCCCTTCATGAAGGTCAGGGTCAAAAGGGCAAACACGACACCCTGCAACGCACCTACACCAAACTCTAAATGCCAGAAGAGCAGGTTGCCGATAGGAAGCAAGGAACCGATAACGAACAACAAGATTTGTCCTGCAAAGATATTACCCAACAACCGGAAGGCAAAGGAGACGATTTTGAACACTTCACTAACGAACTCCAATAAACCTACCCCGGTATCCATAATTGCCAAAGGATTCTTGGCAATTTCGTCTGACTTCCAGACGAAAAATTTATTCCAGTAGCGTAGCCCCTGGGCTTTCATGCCGTAATATTGGGTCATCACGACCGAGATAATAGCCAGGGCTAAGGTGAAGTTAAGATCAGTCGCGGCCGCGCGTACATAGGGCACAATCGTCCAATCCTTATCTTCTTCCGCACAGCCTTCACGAACCAGAAGAATGCCGCTCTGGCGGCAAGAACCGATATTGGCGGCCATCGCTTCGTCATAGATGTGATGAAGTTCCTCTTCATCATGGATTCCCGCCGCCTCGGCTCGGTGCTCGGCCAACTCCCCCATCGTTTCCCATTTACCAACGGCATCCACACCCGGAACCAATTCCAACCAGTTGGCAATGACAATCCACAGAATAAAGGTCATAAAGAAGGGGAAGAAAGTTCTGGCCCATTTACCAGTCATATTGGCGACATAGCCATACGCCCCTTCAATAAGCATTTCCATGAAATTGTAGAAACCAGTCGGAACCTCATCCGCCTTGCGGGAGGGGGCGCGGGTGGCTAAGGCCAGCAGGATAACCAAGAGAGCGGCCAAAATAGCCCCAACCGCCGTATTCGTAAACCCTAAATGTTTACCAAATATAGAGGTAAAAATTGGGCTACGGGAAATTGCTTCACCCGGTAGCTGGATAACCGGCAAGACGGGTGGCAGGAATAGCTGTAGGAGTACCAGCCCGAGCAAACAAAGGTAAATGATGTACCTTTTCTTCATGTGTTGATTTCTTCCTCCCTTTTTTGGTTGTCTTCTTGTTTTTGCATTTGTTCAATGGCCCGCAACCAAATTTTGAATATCAGATAAAGAGACAACGGCACACTTCCCACCATCAAAATGACCGTTATGATTCGTCCTGTATTTAACAGGTTGTCCAGCAAAATGCCGCCACCCAAGGCTGCACCAATCAACAACACTGTGCCACAACCAACTTGAGTGACAACACTCATCATCAT
>Ga0307505_10002382_pt1 | contig 13179 bp, 10 predicted proteins | sample 23_S_MG_FD_202183 | JGI IMG/M metagenome (GOLD analysis project Ga0307505, IMG submission 202183) | Soil microbial communities from Populus trichocarpa stands in riparian zone in the Pacific Northwest, United States - 23_S | ecosystem: Environmental > Terrestrial > Soil > Riparian zone > Trees...
GCCCGGATAGAGGATGTAGCCGCGTGCCTTCACCTTCTCGTAGAAGGGCTTGAAGGAATACGCCGGATCGCCCGGCGCGTGGAACGTGACGATCACCGGGGCCTGCACCTGGCGCGGCAGGAAGGTGCGCAAACCGAGCGCCCCCATGCCCTCGATCAGCGTGTCGCAGTTCTTGCGGTAGCGCGCGCCGCGGGCCGCCACGCCGCCCTCGGCCTTGAACTGGTCGAGCGCGCAGCGCAGCGCGGCGACCACGTGCGTGGGCGGCGTGAAGCGCCACTGCGTGGTCTTCTGCATGTAGGTCCACTGGTCGTAGAGGTCCATCGCGAGCGAGTGCGAGTTGCCCTGGGATGTCTCCAGCACGGCCTTGCGCGCGATCACCCAGCCCATGCCGGGCGGGCCCTCGATGCACTTGCCCGAGGCGGCGACCACAGCGTCGATGGAGTACTTCGCCACGTCGATGTCGATCGCGCCGAACGAGCTCATCGCGTCGACGATGAGCCCCTTGCCGTGGCGCGCGCACGCGCCCGCGATCTCCGCGAGCGGATTCAGGATCCCCGTCCCCGTCTCGCAGTGCACCTGGGCCACGTGGGTGATCGCCGGATCCCGCGCGATCGCCTCTTCCACCATCGCGCCCGTCGGATGCTTGTCCTCGGCGATGTCGATCGCCAAGTGCGCGCGGCCGAGCACCTTGAGGATCTTCACGATGCGCTGGCAATAGGCGCCGTTCTGCGGCACCAGCACCTTGCCATCGCGCGGCACGAGGTTGGAGAGCGCCGCCTCCACGGAGAAGGTGCCGCTGCCCTGCAGCGGCACGCACACGTGCGTCTCGGCGCCGTTCACCACGTCCACCAGGTCCTTGCACAGCGACGCGGTGATGGCGTTGAACGAGGCGTCCCACGAGCCCCAGTCGCGCAGCATCGCCTGCTTGGTCTCGAGCGAGGTGGTGAGGGGGCCGGGGGTGAGGAGGATGGGGTCGTTGCCTCTGATCATGATTTCTCCTGATGCATTGGGCCCCGGGCCCCCGGCCAACTGCCGAGCCGGGGCAGGCTATCCGGGGTGACGCTATGTTCTCCAGGCCTGGGTACGTCGATCGAGCCAGACTTGAAGGAAATAGTAGAGCAAACAGACTCCGGCCGACGTCGCGACCACCAGCGTCGCCATGGCCGCGGCCGCGCCGATGTCGCCCGCCTCGTCGAGGTTCACGATCGCCACCGACGCGAGCGTGGTGCTGGGCGAGTACAGGAACACCACCGCGGAGACGGTCGTCATGGCGTTCACGAACATGTAGCGGCTGATGTCGAGCATCGCCGGCAGGCACACCGGCACGGTCACCCTGAAGAGCGTGCGCCAGAAAGGCACGCGCAGCGACGCCGACACCGCCTCGAACTCGTTGTCGATCTGCTTCAACGCCGTGAGCGCGGTCAGGTGCGAGGACGTGTAGTAGTGCACCGTCGTGCAGACCACCAGGATCGCCATGCTGCCGTAGAGGAAATGCAGCGGGTTGCCCGCGTGCACGAAGAAGAAGATGTAACCAAGGCCCAGCACCATGCCCGGCACGCCCATCGGCAGCACCGCCATCAGGCGCACGAAGGGCCGGAAGGGATCGATCCCGCGCGTCTTCTCCAGCAGGTAGGCCACGAAAAAGATGAACGCGGCGCCGAGCGTCGCGCACCAGAACGCCATCTTCACGCTGTTGTACCAGGACACGATCACGCCCGCGTCCACCAGGCCCACGCGGTAGTGGTCGAGCACCATGTCGAAGTTGTAGGGCCAGAGCTTCACGAACGAGCCATAGATCGCCATGCCGAGCACCGCGAGCAGCAGGACCGCGATCGTCCAGCAGAAGGCGGTCATCGCCCAGTCGAATGCCGGCGAGGCCCTGGGCACGTAGGGCACCGAGCGCGCCGTGAGCAGGGCCGACTGGCGCTTCTGCACGTAGCTGTCGACGACATAGGTCACGGCCACCGGCACCAGCAGGATGATCGCGACCACCGCGCCCTTGGGGAAGTCCTGCTGGCCGATCACGAGCTTGAAGATGTCGGTGGCGAGCATGTTGAAGTTGCCGCCGATCACCTTGGGAATGCCGAAATCCGAGAGCGCGTAGGTGAACACCACCATCCAGGCGCTGATGAGGCCGTACTTCGCGCCCGGCAGCGTGATGGTCCAGAACTTGCGCGCCGCGCTGGTGCCGAGCGCGTCCGCCGCCTCGTAGAGGCGCGCGTCGGTGAGCGAGAGCGCGGTCACGAGGATCATGAGCGCGTGGGGAAAAGTCGCGAACACCATCGAGATCACGATTCCCGGCGCGCCGTAGATCTGCCCGCCCATCAGCAGGTCCTTGAGCAGCCCCTGGTTGCCGAACCAGAAGATGAAGGAGATGGCCGCGAGCAGCGACGGCGCGAGGATCGGCACCAGCGCGAGGTTGCGCAGCAGCGCCTTGAAGCGCATGCGGCTTCGCGTGAGCGCATAGGCGAACGTGAATGCCAGCGGGATGGTGATCGCGGTGACCAGCGTCGATACCCAGATGCTGTTCCAGATCGACTTCGCCAGCGCCGGGGTGCGGAAGTAGTCGACGAAGTTGGCGAGGCCCACGAACACGCCCGCCTTGTCCTCGATGCTCTTGGCGAGGATCGCGACCATCGGGGCGAGCAGGAAGATCGCGAGCACGATCCCGGCCGCTACCAGCAGCACGTTGCCGATGCGGTCGGTCCAGTGGACCTTCAGCCTCGTCACCGCGTGCGCTGCAATCGCGGCCGTCACCCCGGGCGCTGCAATCGCAGCGCTGGCCCGGGGCCCAATCTCCCCCGCGCTCACCCGAACACCCGCAGCCGCTCCGCCGGCACCGCCACCCGCAGCCGGTCGCCCACCGCGGGGCGAAGCTCGGCCATGTCGTTCACCGACAGGTCCGCTGTCAGGGACTGGTCGATGCCGTCGATGCGGAAGATCACGCGCGAGTAGGCGCCGAGGAACTCGATGCGCTCGACCACCGCGCCCGCAGAGTTCGGCGTGTCTTCGCGCACGCCGCGTACCACCACGTCCTCGGGCCGGAAGAAGACCCTCAGCCCGCCCCCGGCAGGGGCCGCCCCGTCGATGAAGCACGCGAACCGCTGCGCGCCCACCTGCACCTCACGCTCGCCGACGGGCATCGCCGGCAGCAGATTGGTCTTGCCCACGAAATCGGCGACGAAGGGCGTTGCCGGCTGGCCGTAGATCTCGGCCGCCGTCCCCAGCTGCTCGATCGCGCCGTCCTTCATCACCACGATGCGGTCGGCCATGGAGAGCGCCTCCTCCTGGTCGTGGGTGACGAGGATGGTGGTGATGCCCAGGCGCTGCTGCAGGCTGCGGATCTCGCCGCGCAGGCGCACGCGCACGCGCGCGTCGAGCGCCGAGAGCGGCTCGTCGAGCAGCAGCAGGCCCGGCGAGGTTGCGATGGCGCGCGCGACGGCGATCCTCTGCTGCTGCCCCCCGGAGAGCTGGGCGGGGTACTTGTCGCCGCTGTCGGGAAGGCCCACCAGCGCGAGGAGCTCCTTCACCCGCGCCTCGCGCTCGCCACGCGGCACGCGCCGGTTCACCAGCCCGTAGGCGACGTTCTCGGCGATCGAGAGGTTGGGAAACAGCGCGTACGACTGGAACACGATGCCGTAGTCGCGCTCCATGGGCGGCAGCCGCGTGATGTCGCGGCCCGCCTGCATGATCGTGCCGGCGGTCTGCACCTCGAGGCCGGCGACGATCCGCAAGAGCGTGGTCTTGCCGCAGCCCGAGGGCCCCAGGAAGCAGATCAGCTCCCCCTGGCGCACCCCCAGGCTCACGTCGTGCAGTGCGACGAAGCTCCCGAACTCCTTCCTGATGTGGGAGAGCTCGAGAAAGCCCGTCACCCCGGGCGCCGCGCGCGCAACGTCCGTCACCCCGGGCGCCGCGCGCGCAACGTCCGTCACCCCGGGCGCCGCTCCTGCGGCGTCCGCCCGGGGCCCAATTTGCATTTACTTGGGTTCCGACTTGGCCGCGTAGCGCTTGTTCCACTCCGCCAGGATCTTGTCGCGGTTCTTCGCGGCGAACGCGAAGTCGTTCTTGATCAGGCGCTTCTCGAGGTCCGCCGGGATGTGCGGCAGCTTCGACTTGACCGCAGGATGGGAGACGATCACGAAGTTCTTCGCGTAGGCCTCGTTCGCCTCCTTCGTCGCCGTCCAGTCCATGAGCTTCTTCGCGGCGTCCATCTTCTTCGAGGTCTTCACGATGCCCGAGGCCTCGATGTCCCAGCCCAGGCCTTCCGTGGGGAAGATCAACTCGACCGGCGCGCCCTTGGCCTTCACGTCGTTGCCGCGGAAGTCGAACGAGATGCCGACCACGAACTCGCCCGCGCCCGACTGGCGGCAGGGCTTCGAGCCCGAGTGCGTGTACTGCGCGATGTTCTCGTGCAGCTTGTCCATGTAGGCCCAACCGCCCTTCTCGCCCATGGTCTGCAGCCACGCGCTCACGTCGAAGAATCCCGTGCCCGAGGAGGCCGGGTTGGGCATCGTGATCTGGCCCTTGTAGACGGGCTTGGTGAGGTCGGCCCAGGTCTTCGGCGCCGGGATGTTCTTCTTCTTGCCCTCGACGGTGTTGTAGCAGACCACTGCGGCATACACGTCCATGCCGACCCAGCTCGGCGGCCGCGACGGGTCGCTGTAGCGCTTGTTGAGCGCGCCGAACCCCTTCGGCTCGTAGGGCACGAGCAGGCCCTCCTGCTTGAAGATCTCGACCGAGGATGCGGACACCCCCAGGATCACGTCGGCCTGCGGATTCGCCTTCTCCGCCAGCACCTTGGCTGTGATCACCCCGGTCGAATCGCGCACGAACTTGAGGTCGATGTTCGGGTTGGTCTTCTGGAACGATTCGGTGTACGCCTTGAGCTGGTCGGTTTCCAGCGCGGTGTAGACGAGCAGCTCGGTCTTCTGGGCATAGGCGGTGGTCGAGGCGAGCGCGACGGCGATCGCGGCCCCCAGCAGCCGGCGGGACGGACGGTTCATGGATCCTCTCCTGGTCTTTAGGTTGTTCGGGCGAAGGGACTTGGCGAGCAGGACCATTATCGCGGCATTGCCGCCTTCTTGCGAGCGCGGACCGGGCGGCGCTCGCCCAGCAGGCCGGTGACGATCAGCAGGAAAGCCCGCACCAGCCGCGCCTCGCGCCGCTCCTTCAGGCACACGACGTGGGCGTGGGTGTACATCTCGGCGTCGCTCACGCGCACGAGGCGGATGTCCGGATCGGGGATGTACTCCTTCTCGGAGACGGCGCCCACGCCCACGCCCATGATGACGGCCTCGCGGATCGCCTCGCGGCTGCCGATCTGCATGAGCACGCGCGGCGTGACGCCGGCCCGGGCGAGCGCGTCCTCGAGCGCCTTCCTCGTGGTGGAGCCCTCCTCGCGCACGATCATCGGCTCGCCCTCGAGCTCGGCGATGCGGATCGAGCGCCGGGTGGCGAAGCGGTGCCGGCGGTTCACGAACACCACGATCGGATGGCGGCTGTAGGGGACGGCATGGAAGCGCGGGTCGTGGGCGAACTGCGCGAGCACCGCCACGTCCGTCCGGTAGTCGAGCAGCGCCGCGAGCGCCGTCTCCGAGTTGCCCACGCGCACCGACACCTGGATGCCGGGAAAGCGCTGGTTGAACCGCGCCAGCATCTCGGTCACGTGAAAGGGCCCGACGGCGCCAACGCGCAGGTGTCCGGACCGCAGCTCGCCCGAGTCCTCGAGCAGGTGCACCGTCTCGCTCTCGAGCGCGAAGATCTTCTGCGCGAGCGCGTAGAGCTGCTCGCCCAGGGGGGTGAGGGTCACCTTGTGCCCGCGGCGATGGAAAAGCTCGGTGCCGTAGGTCTCCTCGAGGAAGCGCACCTGGGTCGTGACGGTGGGCTGGCTGATGTGCAGCAGCCGGGCGCCGCCGGTAAAGCCGCCGGCGCGGGCGACGGCATGGAACGAGCGCAGTTGGGTCAGCCGCATGGGTGGACCTCCTCGCCCACCATAGCTTTTCTGAATGGATGTGTGCAAATAAAACTATTTGATGAATGATCGACCCCGGCGCAACCTTGCCCGGTCCGGCCGCCAAGAGCCGCGGCGCCACAAGGCAGGAGGAGCGTTGTCGCTGCGTTACCACAACCCGGTCGCCATCCGGTTCGGCGCGGGCTCGGCTGCGGAATTGCCCGAGGTGCTCGCGGGACGCCGCGCCGTCGTCGTGATCTTTCCCGAAGCCGAGGCCCTGGGCCTGGTTGAACGCCTGCGCGCCTCCCTCGGCAGCGCCCTCGCCGCGGTCGAGGATCGGATCGAGCCCAATCCCGACGTCGCCAACCTCGCCGCGATGTACGAGCGCTTCTGGCGCGACCACGCCGATGTCGAAGCGGTAGTCGCCGTGGGCGGAGGCAGCGCGATCGATACCGCCAAGGCGTTGATGGTCGGCACCGCGAGCGGCCGCTTCGACGAGCTGATCGCCCTTCTCTCGCGCGGCGGCACGTTCGCGCCGCACCGCGTGAAGGCGCTGATCGCCGTGCCTACCACCGCCGGAACCGGCAGCGAGGTCACGCCGTGGGCGACTATCTGGGATCGCGCCGCAGGCAGGAAGCATTCGCTGCACCTGCCGCAGACATGGCCCGAGGCGGCGATCGTCGATCCCGACCTCATGCTGACCCTGCCCGACTCGGTCACCGTGCAAAGCGCTCTCGACGCGCTCTCCCATTCGCTCGAGTCGATCTGGAACGTGAATGCGAACCCCATCTCCGACACCTATGCGGTCGCGGCCGCGCGCGAGGTGATGGCCACGCTGCCCGACCTCCTCGCGCGTCCCGGGGACCGGGCCTTGCGCGCGCGCATGGCGCTCGCGGCACTCAAGGCCGGCATGGCGTTCTCGAACACCAAGACCGCGCTCGCGCACTCGATCTCGTATGAGATGACGCTGCGTTTCGGCCTCCCGCACGGCATCGCCTGCTCGTTCACGCTGCCGATGGTGCTCGAGCGCGCCGCCGGTGCCGACCCCGCGCGCGACGCGATCCTCGCCCAAGTGTTCGACGGCGACCTCGCCGGCGCGCCGCGGCGCCTGCGCGAGTTCCTGCGCCGCGTGGGCGTGAAGACCGAGTTCGCCGACTACGGTGTGGATGAGGCGGAATCGCGCCGCATGGTGGCCAGCGCGCTCGACGGCGTGCGCGGGAAGAACTTCGTCGGGGCGCGCGCATGAGCAAGCAGACCTGGGACCGCGTCGTCGCCTGGATCGATCGCGTAACTCCGGTCGTCGATGCGATCTCGACCTGGTCCGGCAAGGCGATCGCCTGGCTCATCGTGCCCATGTTCGCGGTCCTCTTCTTCGAGGTCATGGTGCGCAAGTTCTGGCAGCCCACGATCTGGGCCAACGACGTGGCCACGCTCTGCTACGGCGCGCACTTCTTCATCGCGGGTGCCTACGCGCTCAGGCTGCAAAAGCACATCCGCACCGACTTCCTGTCGCGCGGCTGGTCGCTGAAGACCCAGGTGCGCATGGACCTCGTCCAGTACCTGCTGATCTTCCTGCCCGGGATGGTGATGCTCACCTGGATCGGCATGGAGTACGCCTGGGAATCGTGGGAGCTCAGGGAGCAGCTCATGACCACCTGGCGCCCGCCCGCCTACTGGTACAAGGCCGTCATCCCGCTCAGCTCCGCGCTCATCCTGTTGCAGGGAATCGCCGAGGTGCTCAAGTGCGTGAAGACGCTCCACAGCGGCGTCGACTACCGCGACCACCAGGCGGCGAGCGAGATCACATGAGCCACGAGATCCTCGGCCTCGTGCTCCTCGGATGCATGTTCGTCGTCATCCTCGGCGGCTTCCCGATCTCGTTCACGCTCATCCTGCTGGGCATCGTCTTCGGCTACTTCGCGCTCGAAGGCCGCGTGTTCTATTTGATGACGTACACGATCTTCGACGTGATGAACGACACGGTCCTCGCCGCCGTGGCGCTCTTCACCTTCATGGGCTACGTGCTCGAGAGCGCGGGACTCATGAACCGCCTCTTCCACGCGGTGCAGCTGGCCTTCGGGCGCACCCACGGATCGCTCTACCTGGCGACCATCTTCACGGCAACGCTCTTCGCCGCCGCGACCGGCATCGTGGGCGCCTCGGTCACGATCATCGCCCTCATGGCGGCGCCGGTGATGATGCGCTCGGGCTACGACCAGCGCCTGTCGGCGGGCACGATCTGCGCCGGAGGAACGCTCGGCATCCTCATCCCTCCCAGCGTGATGCTGGTGGTGATGGGGCCCACGCTCCAGGTCTCGGTGGCTCGCCTCTATGCCGGCGCGCTCCTGCCCGGCGTCCTGCTCGCCACGCTTTATCTCGGCTATACCTTCGTCCGCGTCTGGCGCAATCCGGCCGTGGGCCCGCCGCTTTCGGCCAAGGAGCTCGACGTCTCCGCCTGGCACATCGTCCGGGAGCTCGCGCTCGGGCTGGTGCCGCCGGCGACGCTCATCCTGGCCACGCTCGGCGCCATCATCACGGGCTGGGCCACGCCGACGGAGGGCGCCGCCCTGGGTTGCGTGGGGGCGCTCGCCGTCACGGCGGCGCACGGCAAGCTCACCTGGGCGGTGTTCAAGGATTCGGTCTTCCGCACCGCGCAGACCGCGAGCATGGTGATGATCCTGCTCGTCGCGTCGAATTTCCTCGGCTCGGTCTTCTCGGCGCTGGGCACGCCCGCCTTCATCGCCAACTCGCTCGTCGCCTGGGGCGTCCCGGGCGACGTGCTGATCCTCTCGATCCTGGCGCTGTGCTTCGTCCTCGGCTGGCCGCTCGAATGGGTGCCGATCGTGGTCATCATCGTGCCGATCTTCATGCCGATCCTCGAGGTGCTCAAGGTGGACATGGTCTGGTTCTGCATCATGCTCGCCGTCGTGCTGCAGACCTGCTGGCTCTCCCCGCCCGTCGCGCTGTCGGCGTACTACCTGAAGGCCGTGGTGCCCAAATGGGAGCTCAAGGAAATCTACCTGGGCATGCTGCCCTTCATGTTGCTGCAGTGGGCCGCCGTCATCATCCTGTACTTTTTCCCGCAGATCGTGCTGGTTCTTCCGAACCTGTTCTTCGGCACGAGGTAGTCACACCCACCACCCAAGGAGGAAAGCCATGCAACGCAGGAAATTCCTGGCCGGCGCGGGTCTCGCGGCCGGCGCCGCCCTCGCCCCGGTCGCCGTGCAGGCGCAGGGCCAGACCTTCCGCTGGAAGCTGCAGAGCGCGAACCCCGCAGGCACGCCCCACATGCACCTGCTCGGCAAGCTCTCGGCGAACATCGACAAGATGTCGAACGGGCGCCTCAAGATCGAGGTGCTGCCGAGCGGGGCGATCGTGAAGCCCAACGAGATCCTCGATGCCGTCAACAAGGGCGTGCTCGACGCCGGGCAATGGTGGACCCACTACGCCACCGGCAAGCACCCCGCGGGCGGCCTCTTCAGCTCGCCGCTCGGCGGCTCGGGCACCGGCCTCGACCAGGCCAACCACCTCGCCTGGTACATGGTGGGCGGCGGGCGCCAGCTCTACGTCGAGTACTACCAGCAGATCCTCAAGACCGACGTGATGCCGTTCATCTACGCGCCCGACGGGCCGGAGGCGTTCGGCTGGTTCAAGACGCCGATCAAGAGCGTGAACGAGCTCACCAAGCTGCGCTTCCGCATCTCCTCGGGGCTGCCGAGCGATGTCCTGAAGGAGATGGGCGGCACCCCGATGAACTTCGCCGCCGCGGAGCTGATTCCCGCGGCCGAGCGCGGCGTGCTGGACGGCGTGGAGTGGATCAACCCTGCGAACGACATCAAGGTGGGCCTCCAGGACGTCTTCAAGTTCTACTCGATCCAGGGCCTGCACCAGGCGGTGGACTTCGCCGACGTGATCATCAACGGGGCGAAGTGGAAGGCCCTGCCGCCCGACCTGCAGGCGATCGTCGAGGTCGCGATGACCGCCAACATGGTCGACGCGATGGTGTACTTCCCGCAGGAGAACGCCAAGGCGCTGGCCGAGATCAAGGCGAAGGGCGTCACCATCTTCGACGCCCCGGCGGACTATGCGCCGGCGTGGATCGCGGCCTCGAAGAAGGTGCTGGCGAGGCTCGAGGAGAAGGACCCCTTCTTCAAGAAGGTCCTGGCATCCCAGCGGGCGTTCGCCAAGGTGGTGGTGCCGTACGGCCGCGAGACCGGCAAGCTCTCGCAGCTGATCGGCGCGGCGGCGGAGTGATGCACGGCTTACCCGCGCGGCGGCGCCGGATCGATCGGCAGCCGCCGCGCGATGCCGAAGACTTCCTCCATGAGGTGCGCGGCGGCCAGCAGCCGCGCCTCGCCGCGCGGCGGGCCCACGAGCTGCAGCGCGACCGGAAGGCCGCTCGCGGTGAAGCCGCAGGGCAATGCGATCGCCGGAAGCGACGTGAGCGTGATCGCGTAGGAGATCGCATACCACTCGTAGTAGTTGTCGAGCTTGACCCCGTCCACCTCGTCGAGCGCGCGGATGCGCACGTCGAAGGGCGCCACGATCGCGGCGGGCGTGACGAGCAGGTCGAACTCATCGAAGAACGCGGCGGCGCGCGCATGGAGCAGGCCGCGGCGGCGCTCGGCCTCGCCGATCGAATCGGCGGTCGCCTTCTTGCCGAGCTCCATGTTCCAGACCACTTCCTTGCGCACCCGCTCGCGGTTGGCGTCGATGATCGGCGCCAGGTCGCCGACGACCTGGTTCGCGCGCAGCACGCGGAAGATGTCGCGCGCCTCGCGCAGGTCGGGCGAACGCTCCTCGACCACGGCGCCGATCTCGGCGAAGCGGGCAACCGCGCGATCGCACACCTCGGCAACCTCGCGGGCCACGGGCGTGAGGCCCATGAGGTCGCGGCTGTAGCCCACGCGCCGCGGAGCCATCGGGCGATCCAGCGCCGCGAGGAAGGGGGTGCACGGCGCCGGAACCGAGATCGGGTCCGCCGGATGCGCGCCCGACATGGCGTCGAGCATCAGTGCCACGTCGCCCACGTTGCGCGCCAGCGGGCCCTGCACCCACAGGTTGTCGAAGGGAAGCCGCGTGCGGCTGCGCGCCACGCGCCCGGGCGAGGGCCGCAACCCCACCACCGAGCAGAACGCGGCGGGCGTGCGCAGGCTGCAACCCAGGTCGGAACCTGTCGCGAGCCATGCCTGGCCGGTGGCGACCGCGACGGCGGAGCCCCCGGAAGAGCCGCCGCACGTCATCGCGGTGTTCCACGGGTTTCGCGTCTCGCCGAAAACCTCGTTGTAGGTGTTCGCACCGTGGCCGAACTCCGGGGTATTCGCCTTGCCGATCACGATCGCGCCGTTGGCCTCGAGCGTTTCCACCATCGCGTCGCTGCCGTCGGGCACGTGCGAGGAGAAGAGGGGCGAGCCGTACGTGGTGCGCACGCCCTCCACGTCGTTCAGGTCCTTCACCGCGATCGGCAGTCCGCCGAGCCATCCCGCGCCCCGGTCCCCGGGCGCAGCCGATTCGAGGCGGCGCGCGTGGGCGAGCGCCCGTTCAGCGCAGACGGTAGGCACGGCATTGACCGCGGCGTCGGTCGCCTCGATGCGTGCGAGCGACGCGCGCACCAGCTCCGTGGGCGAGACATCCCCGGCGGCGAGCAGGCGCACCGCCTCGCGCGCAGTCAATCGGTAAAGCTCGGTCATCGAACGGCTCCGGTCGTGGGCCTCAATTTCAGCACGAAAGACAACGAGGGAAGGGAGCAACCATGACGTTTACCTATTCGCGGCGCTATCGCGGCAAGATCAAGGCCGTCATTCTCGACTGGGCCGGCACCACCATGGACTTCGGCTGCATGGCGCCGGCCGTGGTCTTCATCAAGGTGTACGAGAAGGCGGGCGTGCCGATCTCCATGGCCGAGGCGCGGCTGCCCATGGGCGCCCACAAGAAGGTGCACATCCAGAGGATCTCCGAGATCCCCACCGTTCGCGAGCGGTGGATCAAGACCCACGGCAAGCCCCCGGCCTCGGCCGACGTGGACAAGATGTTCGCCGACTTCGTGCCGATGCAGGAGGCGTGCCTCTCGGAATACTCGACGTTGATTCCCGGGACACTCGATGCGATCGCCGCATGCCGCAAGCGGGGCTACAAGATCGGCTCCACCTCCGGCTACCTTCCGGGAATGCTGGCGATCAACCAGGCCGACGCGAAGAAGCAGGGCTACGTGCCGGACTACACCTGCGGCGCCGGAGATGTCCCGGCGGGACGTCCCTATCCTTACATGGTGCTCAAGAACATGATCGAGCTCCAGGTCTCGCCGGTGGAGTCCGTCGTGAAAGTCGACGACACGTTGACCGGCATCGAGGAAGGCGTCAACGCAGGCTCGTGGGCGATCGGCCTCGCGATCTCCGGCAACGAGGTGGGCGTGCCGCTGCCGGAGTGGACTGCCATGCCGGAGAGCGTCAAGCAGGCGCACCGGGATCGTATCTACCCGACCATGTACCAGCGCGGCGCGCATTACGTGGTCGACAGCGTCGCCGACATGATGCCGTGCATGGACGACATCGAGGCGCGGCTGGCGCGGGGCGAGAAACCCTAGTTCTCTCCCCGCACCGGGTCGCGTCGCGCCCCCGACGGGTTGCGGCATGGTTGCAGATTGTTTACAATCTACGCCTCCCCCGCCAAGCCTCTTCCACCCCGATGCCCGATCCCGCGCACGCCACCATCGAGCTATTGCAGAGCAACTCGCTCGCCACGCTCGTGCGCCGCGAGCTCGAGCGGCGCATCCTCGCGGGCGACATCGCGCCCGGGGCGAAGCTGAACGAGGCCGACGTCGCCACCGAGCTCAGGGTCTCGCGCGGGCCGGTGCGCGAGGCCTTCCGGGCGCTGGAGCAGGCGGGGCTGCTGCGCACCGAGAAGAACCGCGGGGTCTTCGTGCGCAACCTCACCCACTTCGAGGCCGACGAGCTCTACGAGGTGCGCGCGGGACTGGACGCATTGATCGGACGCCTGGCCGCCGAGCGCTGCACGCCTGCGCAGGTGGACTTGCTGCGGCGCCTGCTCAAGGACATGGAGAAGGCCGCGCGCCGGCGCAGCGTGGACGACTACTACCCGCTCAACCTGCGCTTCCACGACCTGCTGGCGCAATTCACCGGCAACGCCACGCTGCTTGCGACCTACCGGCGCCTGGTGAACGAGCTGCACCTGTACCGGCGCGAGACCCTCGAGCACGGCCCCGACAGCTA
>Ga0307505_10002383_pt1 | contig 13175 bp, 10 predicted proteins | sample 23_S_MG_FD_202183 | JGI IMG/M metagenome (GOLD analysis project Ga0307505, IMG submission 202183) | Soil microbial communities from Populus trichocarpa stands in riparian zone in the Pacific Northwest, United States - 23_S | ecosystem: Environmental > Terrestrial > Soil > Riparian zone > Trees...
GCAAGAGCTGGCTGGGGCAATTTTGGTGGAGTCTTCATACTGATCATCCTTTGCTGGCTGATGAGTTTTGGTGGTGCGTTGCTCTGTTGCGTCGGGCTCTTCTTCGTACTGCCGATCGTGAATGTGGCTTGGGCGTTCGCCTATCGACAGGTGTTCCCCGATCTCGGCCCGAATCCGAATGTCAGGTACGAACCGCCGTCACCCGATGCCTATCAAGGCAGTTTCGGGCAGGGTATGTGATACAGCGCAACTGGTGAATCCATGAATAGAGTATTGAAGGGAATAGCGTTTCTACTGCTTGGGCTGCTGATGCTCGCGTGGTTCGCCTATTCCATAATGAATCCGCCGACAAGGCCTAGCGAAACTTACGCGTTGGACTGGGTGATGGTCTTTGTCCGCCTCATCGGCGCGATCGCCTTTTTCATCGGCGGCATTATGGCCTTCTTCGCCCGCAAATGACGGACGTCACAGCACCTTCTCCATAAACAGCGTGTCCCCGTGGGGATTTTCGTAGTAAGATTCGATCGTATAAAAGCCGTGAGACTCATATAGACTCACGGCTTTTCCCATTTTTGGCGGGTAAGTGTCGAGCCGCAGCTTAACGTAGCCGATCTCGCGAGCGTCTGCGATGACCTTTTCGATCAAGGTCAATCCAACACCTTTACCGCGAGCCGATTCGCGCAGATACAGCCGCTTCATCTCGCAGATGCCATCCTCGAGCTTTCGCAGGCCGATGCAGCCTACGGTTTCGCCATCGATCCGCGCAAGATACAATCGGCCCTCGGGCGGCGCATACATTCCGGGCAGATCTGCTAACTCGTCTTCAAAACTTTGGAAGCACAAACTCAAGCCGAGCCACTGCTCGTACTCGCGGAAAATGGCACGGGCATCCGCAATTTCAATATCCGATGTGGCTTGAACGATCTCGATCATTGCAGTTATTGAAAATTTAACACGGCGGGGCTATCGTAAAAGAATACTCAAATGGATAGACGTTCTTTCCTCAACAATCTCACGACGTTCTCCGGTTCGCTGGCGATCGCATGCAGCAGTCTCGGAAACCGGGCAAGCGCCTTCGAGCAAACCGGCGAGATCTCGCACCTCAAGGCGGAAGGCTTCGGAGATCTGTTCCCGACCGCGACGAAAAACACCGGCGAGACATTTCTTTCGCTGCCTCGCGGTTTTGGGTACAACGTCATCGGCAAGGTCAGATCGACCATGTCCGACGGCCGCCCGACGCCGGCGGCTCATGACGGGATGTGGACGTTCAAGGTCGGCAATGAACTTCGGATCGTCCGCAATCATGAAGTAACCGGCGGGCGAGTACCCAAGCCGGGCACAGGCATCGGTTCCGCTAACCATTACGATGAAACAGTTGCCGGCGGAACCACAACGCTCGTGATTGATCCAAAAACGCGCGAAGTAAAACGCGATTTCGTCAGCCTCTCCGGAACAATGATCAACTGCGCCGGCGGCCCGACTCCTTGGGGTTCGTGGGTCTCGTGCGAAGAAACCACGCTCGGCCAAGCGGTAAGGACAAACGCGCGGACTGGGGCAAAGACCGGCGGATTCCCCAAACCTCACGGCTACTGTTTTGAGGTGCCCGCGTCTGCCAATAACGCTCTGCCTCCAGTTCCGCTCAAGGCTATGGGCCGATTCGTTCACGAAGCCGTTGCGGTCGATAAGAACGGCATCGTTTATCTCACTGAAGATTACAACCCTTCGGGCTTCTATCGCTTTCTTCCAAAACGAAACAAGCGACTCGCCGAAGGCGGCACACTTCAGATACTCGCGATCAAGGACAAAGATCGCTACGACACCCGCACCGGGCAAAAGCAAGGCTCGCGCCTTACTGTCCGATGGGTGACGATACCGAACCCCGACCCTGCAGAAGCCGACATTGATGATTCCGCGGTATTCAAACAGGGCATGGCTCTCGGTGCAGCGTCGTTCAACCGCCTCGAAGGCTGCTGCATCGACAAGAAGGGACGCCCGTATTTCACCTCGACCAGCGGCGGCGACGTAAAGGCCGGACAGATCTGGATGTACGAACCACGCGGCCGAGATGAAGGGTATCTCAATTTACTTTTCGAATCCCCTTCAAAAGAACTTCTCTATATGCCTGACAACATCTGCCACCGGCCAAAGACCGATCTGCTGTTCGTCTGTGAAGACGGGGATTATCCGGGCGAGGAGTCAAAGAACCATCTCCGCATCCTTGCTCCTAACGGCCGAATGGCGGATTTCGCCCGGAACATTTCAAAAGATTTTCCCCGAACTGAGTTCGCGGGCTCTGTATTCTCGCCCGACGGCAAGACGCTTTTCGTCAACCTCCAATCCGCCGGCTGCACCTTCGCCATATGGGGCGACTGGTCCAAGTTCCGCGCCTGATCACTATCCACTTGTCACTATCCACTATCCACTGAAGCAAATATCTTTTCTCCAGTGGATAGTGACAAGTGGTTAGTGGATAGTTGCGACTCCGCGTCCAATCGACAAATAATAGAAGCAATGGAATTAGCGGTCGAGAAATACAAGGTCGCGGATGAGCCGTTCTATCTGCCGGTTCGTCAGGAAGTGGAGTTGTTCGAAGCGGCGTACGCGGCGAAGCTGCCGGTGATGTTAAAGGGACCGACGGGCTGTGGCAAGACGCGCTTCGTCGAGCACATGGCGTGGAAGCTCGGGCGGCCGCTGATCACCGTTGCGTGTCATGAGGACCTTTCATCGACCGATCTAGTAGGCCGGTTCCTGCTCGAGGGTGAAGAGACCGTCTGGCACGATGGCCCGCTGACAGCCGCAGTGCGTAACGGTGCGATCTGTTATCTCGATGAGGTGGTCGAGGCTCGCAAGGACACCGTCGTTATCATCCACCCGCTCACCGACGACCGCCGCCGCCTTCCTATCGAAAAACGCGGCACGGTGATCGAGGCTCCGCCGGAATTTATGCTCGTCGTCTCCTACAACCCCGGCTATCAATCGATCCTGAAAGATCTCAAACAATCGACCCGCCAGCGATTCGTCGCGATGGAGTTCGATTACCCTGACGCAGAGGCCGAAGCCGAGATCGTCGCAAAGGAAGGCGGCATTGATCTCGAAATGGCTGCCGACCTCGTCAAGATCGGCCACAAGGTCCGCAACCTCCGCGGTCACGGGCTCGAAGAAGGCGTCTCGACACGCCTGCTTATCTACGCCGCGCAGATGATCGCGAAAGGCATCGCACCCGTCGACGCCGCCGAGGTCGCAATGTGTTCCCCCATCACCGACGACCGCGAACTGCAGCGAAGTATTAAGGAGATCATTACGACGATAATCTAGAATGTCGGAGGAGCCGTACCAGATCGATTTTCAGAATGTAACGGACGTGTGCCGTCATTGCGAGAATTCGTACGATGTAACACGGGGAAGTGTATTTAGGGGCGGACAAGGCGTAAGTATATACCTCGCAGCCCTTCACCAATGTAATGCTGGAAAAGCTGTTCACCTGGCAATTGCCGTTCAAGCCGGCCGCGAAGAGTTCGATGAGACGTGTGCAGTTGCACTGCAGGCTAGAGCTAACGATGATCAAATAACATTCTCGATCGTCGATTGGGAGCTATCTCCGTGGAGCGAAGAAGGTTACTTAGGTCGGCTATTGTCACGAGAGGAAGCGTTAGAATCGGATAAGAAATCGACATTCTTCCACATTGCCGATCACGTGGTACTTAAGAACCCAACAATACAAGACTATCTTTCAGAATAATTAGGACCATCATGTTACGTGTCGTTGCCCATCTCACTTCCAAGCCCGAAACGATCGACGAAACGCGCGCTGCGCTCGAAGCATTCGTCGAACCGACCCGAGCCGAGGCGGGCTGCATCTTCTACGAACTGATGCAGAATAACGACGATCCGGCTGATTTCACGTTCGTTGAAGAATGGGAGAGCGACGAAACGCTCGACGCTCATCTCGAATCGCCGCACATCTCGGCGTTCAAGGAGCGAGCTGGCGACCTGCTTGCGGCCGAGCCGGATGTTCGGCGATACACTCTGATCAAATAATGCAGAACAGACGCTCGTTCCTGAAAGGACTTGGCGGCGCGGCGACGGTCGCGGCCCTCGCTCCTAATGTTCTGTCGCAACGCCGTCCGAAACGATGCGTCGTTATCGGCGCGGGTCTTGCTGGGCTTGCCGCGGCTTACAAACTCAAGACCGCGGGCTGGCAGGTCACGGTTCTCGAGGCACGTGACCGAATCGGCGGCCGGGTGTTCTCGCATAAGGACCAGCAGACTGGCCTGATCTGCGAACTCGGGGCCGAGTGGGTTGGCGAGAGTCACGAGCGGATCAAGGCTCTGTGCAAAGATTTCAACATCCCGCTTCAGAAGCATCAGTTCGAAGATTTCCTGCTCCGCGACGGACGTGTTTATCGTCCGGGCGAATGGAGCTTCTCGCCGCAAGCTAAAACCGCGTTCGACAAGATGATCGCGGGTTACGAGAAGCTGACGGTCGCTCAGAAAACCCGTCTTGATCGCACCGACTGGTGGAATCACCTCGAAAAGATCGGCTTCTCGCCGGACGACCTTCGCCTTCGCGACCTGATGGACTCCACCGACTTCGGCGAATCAATCCGCCACGTGTCCGCCTTCGCCGCCCTCGCTGAATACGCCGAGTCCAGCCCGAAGAACGAGATGGACTACAAGATGACCGGCGGCAATGCGCGGCTGGTTGAAGAGTTTGTTAAGCGGATCGGCTGGGGAAACATCACCTTCCTGAGACGCGTCGATTCGATCAAGCAACGACGAGGTTCGGTTATCGTCGAATGTTCAAAAGATGGGTTTACGCTTGACGAGATCGAAGTGTCTCCTAGGGAGGTGTTTCGACTAACTGCAGACGCCGTTATCTGCACGGCCCCTATCCAAAGCCTGCTAAAGATCAAGTTCGATCCGCCGCTGCCTGCCGTTCAACGAAACGCCGCCGAGCAGCTCGTCTATTCACGCATTAGTAAGAACAGCGTCGTTTACAGCGACCGCTTTTGGAAGGACGAGAACTTCTCGATGGTTTCGGACACCTCATCGCATTTCTATTTTCACTCCACGCAATCACAGCAGGGCAAAGAAGGGATTCTCACCGCATACGCTGTCGGCGAAAAGGCGGACGTACTCTCATCGCAATCCGACGAACGCCGGATGCGAAAGATCGCCACTGACATAACCGCCCTCGACGACGACGCGCCGAAGAAGGCTCGTCGCATCATCTCCTACGCCTGGCAGCGCGATCCGTTTACCGACGGCGCCTACGCGCTCTACAAACCCGGCCAATGGTTCGGCATCCGCCCGATACTCCAACGCCCGCACGGCAAGGTCCTCTTCGCCGGTGAGCACATCGCCGACTGGCAAGGCTTTATGGAAGGCGCCATCGAAACCGGCGAAGCCGCCGCCGAAGCCCTCATCAAGTAAGAGTGACGCCTTTAGGCGTTTCTGTCCGAACGGCTGAAGCCGCCACTCTTACCCCTCACAGTTAACACTTAATTAACCTCAAGTTCACACCCACGCAACGCCGGGTGCATATCCTCACGTTTGCAATCCTGATTTACAAGAAGGTTTTCAAAAAGATCGCGGGGGCGTTCAGCAGCTTAAGTTGTACCCCGCATTACAAAATTTTTCCGATAGATGTTTTATCGAGGAGACCCTATGAGATCGAAATTTACGGCATTGCTTTTCGCATTGCTTATCAGTTTGGCCGCAAGCTCGGCCGTTTTTGCTCAGACGACCGGAACGCTCAGCGGCTCGATCGCGGATGCGAACGGCGCTCTAGTGCCCGGCGTCAACGTGACCGTGAAGAACACGGCGACGAACCTGACGCGAAACACCACGACCAACGACGAAGGCCGCTGGACGGCCACACTCCTTCCGGTCGGCACATATACCGTGTTGTTCGAAAAGGACGGCTTCAAGAAATCGCAGACGCAGAATGTCGCGGTCGAAGCCTCGGTAGGCCGCGTGGTCGACATCGTTCTTGAAGTTGGTACGACCGACGTGTTTGTCGATGTTACCAGCGACCAGCCGCTTGTTCAGGCCGAGTCTGCTGCCGTTTCTCGCCAGATCACCGGCGAAGAGGTTACGAAGATCCCGACCTCGACGCGAAGCTTCACTGGCCTGCTGTCGAGCGAAGCCGGCGTCTCGTCAGAGCTCTCACCCGTTGGCGTGAACGGAAACGGAAACGTCTCGCCGAGCGTGAACGGAACTCGCACCACGTCAACCAGCCTCTTCTTCAACGGCGTCGACGCGACCAACATCACCAGCAACGAAGGCGCTCTCAGCGATAACATAGCTCCCGCTCCCGAAACGCTGCAGGAAGTAAAACTACAGACTTCGCTTTACGATGCGTCGACGGGACGCAGCGGCGGCGGCAACTTCCAACTAGTCACCAAGTCCGGCGGCAACAATTTCAACGGCTCGGCCTATTACTACCTGCAAAACAAGGCGTACAACTCGAACGAGTTCTTCCTCGAAGAAAGTGGGAACGAGAAACCCCGCGCCGACCGTACCGAGTTCGGCTTCACGCTCGGCGGCCCGATCATCAAAGATAAGCTCTTCTTTTTCGGCGGTTATCAGTTCACCGACGCGAACACCGGTCTGGTTCCGACGGCTCGCACACGAACCATTCTTCCCGCAGCATTGACCGTCCTCGGTACCGATCGTTCAAAAGCTGCGATCGCAGCGGCATTCAATCAATTCAACGGCTGCTCCGGCGGAAACTGCCTGACCGCGGCCGATATCAGCGATGTTGCCTTCAACATCTTCAACCTTCAGAACCCGGTAACCGGCGGGTTCTATCTGCCGACGCCGACATTGTTCCGCAACCTCGGGATCGTCGATCAGACCGGAACCGGTTCGTATCAGTTCGGCAACTTTGCAAACGGCATTACGTCGCGAACTCTTCAACGCAACAACGCCTTGATCGAGGTCATCAGCGTCCAACCGTCAACCTTCCGTCAGAACCAGTTCACCACGCGGCTCGACGGCCAGCTTTCGGCAACAAACACACTGAGCGGAACGTTGTTCTTCGCAGATTTTCCGGCTGAGGATTCCTTCCCCGACCCGAACTCGCTTGCGTCACCGACCACCCTTCAGCGTGACGACCGCAACCGAACGCTCTCGATCGGCGATACGCACATCTTTACGCCGAACTGGATCAACGAGGTCCGTTTTGGCTACTTCTATCTCAACAACACGCGTAACCTGACCGAAGATTTCTCGACCGGCGCCTTCACAAACGATGCGATCGGCGTCAGCAACCCGGCATCACTGTTCGACTCCAGCGTGGCGACGACCCGCCTCGGCCATTACATCGGCCGCAACAATATCGCAAACTTTTCCTTCGGTGGCCCGAACGATTCGTTCAACCGCCGCAAGCAGATCACTTACAGCATCAGCGACAACATCAACTGGACTTTCCGCGACCACAGCTTTAAGTTCGGCGGCGAGTACAAGCGCCATCAGTTCGACACGAACCTGCCCGAAGAGCAGGCGACCGAATTCGAAAAGTTCGACTCGTTCACACAGCTTCTTACCGGCAACGCGACTGAGGCCGATACGCAATACGGCGTAACTGACAAGAGCTTCCGGTTTCAGGACTACGGTTTCTACGTGACCGATAACTGGAAAGTGAACCGCAAACTCACGCTAAATGTCGGCCTGCGCTACGAACTCTTTATGTGGCCGACCGAAAGAGAGGGCCGCATCGGGAACTTCGACCTCGAGCCATGGCTGCCCTGTTTCACCAACAACGGAGCGACGAACGAACTGTGCGACAATCCGTCGCCCGGATTCCTCGTTCCCAACAACGTCGCCCAGACCGGTGTAGCAGGTGTCGACAGCGCCATCGCGGACACGCAGGTTGCCAACAACGGCCACACGTTGAAAGGACAGGACTATAACAACTTCGCTCCCCGGATCGGTGCGGCGTACGCGATCAACGACAAGTTCGTCATCCGCGGCGGCTACGGACTCTTCTACGATCGTCCGTCGGCCTCGTTCATCAATACCGTGTTCTCCAACTATCCGTTCCTGCGTGAGGTCGAGATAACCGTCCCGAGCGGCAACATCCCGATCCCAACGGCATGGTCAGCGGTTCCCACGACACTCGGCCTGGAACAGTGGCTGCCGTTCCGCATCGTTCGTGCGACCGGCGCGAACGGAGCCTATCAGATCCGTGACAACACGCCCGTCTACACCGATTCGCGAGGTGTACCGGTGAACGCTCCCGGCCAAACGTGCGTGGTCGCAACGGGCGTAGGCTGCATCCGCGGCAACATCGCCGAAACCTTTGAGTTTCGTGCGATCGACCGCAACCTCAAGACGCCTTTTGTTCACCAGTGGAATGTCGGTGCTCAGTATGAACTTGCCAAGAACCTTGTCTTCGAGGCTCGTTACATTGGTACGATGGGCAAGAACCTGCTCGTCGCTCAGGCTCTCAATCAAGGCTTCGACCTGAACGACCCGAATACGCCGGATCACATCTTCGAGCGGTTCAATCAGGCTTATGTCGCTGCGGGTTCGCCGAATGGTGCGTTGAACGCTGGTTCGACCGCACGTGCTCGCGGCACCGGCCGTGCTTTCGGCTTTCTCAACACGGTTACCGGCAACCCGACCGACCTCAACCTGTCGAGTGCGAACGGAACCTACATCAACTTCGAGGCACGCGTGCCTATCCTCGGCTTCAACGTCCCCGAAGCACTCCTGTTGAAGTCGCAGGGATACTCAAACTACCACGGAGCGCAGTTCAGCCTGAACAAGCGGTTCTCTAGCGGTGTCCAGTTCAACGTTGCATACACCTTCTCGAAATCGCTCGACGTGATGTCGTCCGACCCCGGCAGTACGGCGGGCGGCGGCAAGCCTGACGTGCCGAACACCGGCTTCATCGCACAGGGCAGTGCGACCGACCTGGACAACAACTATGGCCTGTCCGATTTCGACCGCACGCACAGGTTTTCGACCAACTTCGTTTGGGAGATCCCGACCGGCGGTTCGAACAGCCGCTGGGTGAAGGGCTTTAGTCTTTCGGGCTTCTTCCAGGCTCAATCCGGGACGCCGTTCACGGTGTTCGCTTCGGAACCGGAGGTCTCGAGCGTGTCCCATTTGAACGATGTTACCCGCGGTGCGGGTGGTATCTTCCGTGCCGGTTTCGGCCGCCCGAACATCGCGTGTGATGCAAGTGACGTAGTTGCCGATATCAATACGAACAACGTCGTAGCATTCGATCGGTCGTGCTTCACGTCGGCTCGCGGCGGATTCGGCAGCCTCGGACGAAACACATTCCGCGGGACGATGCAGCAGCGGCTCGACTTGAGCTTTGCTAAATCAACCCAGATCAACGAACGAATGAGCTTCGAACTTGGGTTCGATCTCTTCAACGTGTTCGATACCGTGAACTTCGCAAATCCGAACAGCGACCTGCAGGATTCGGTCGATTTCGGCGTCGTCACCAACACCATCGGCGGCCCACGCGTCGGTCAATTCCGCGCTCGGTTCCGCTTTTAGGTCAGCAACGAACGATCATGGGTAGTACCAGGGCAGGTCCTCATCGGGCCTGCCTTCTTCGTGAACTCAAACTCCGGGTCAATGTTTTCAGTTGACGCTTTCCACCAGGGCGTTTATATTATTTTCACTATTTCCTCGAAAGCTTGACGACCTGACGCGGATATACCGTGTCTATGGCTGATGTTTCTCGTAGCCATTGAAAGGAGACCTTTATGCCCCATCCTTGTACCCTTGAAGCCACGTATCATTGCGGAAAGATCTTTCCTGTGCCCGGGCAAACGTGCATGCCTTGTAAAGACAGGGCTCGGCTCAAAAGCATGAATGAGAGAAGGGTGGGCACGGCGGTTCAAATGGTTGGCCCAGGGGCCGTGGGGGCGGCAGCGGTTGGGCCAGCACCGCCGTTACCTGCTTCCGTCACCGGGATAGTCGGCCGGGCGGAGCCGACGACGAATCTGGTGGGTCGCGGGGTAACCGGAACTACGGTTCATATCGGGGTTGGCGAGAAGGTTGACCTGTCCTATATGCCGGGCCCGCCGCCCGGGTATAAGGTCAAGTGGGAGGTCAGGGTTGGTGACGCAGAAATACTTATGCCGAATGCTAACCCCACGACGGCAACAGCTCTGCCGACCCCGGGAAATTTCACGGTTTGCCTCGTCGTCGAAGGTGGGCCCCACAATGGGCACAAGCTGTTCGAGAAGGAATTCAAGGTAGTTGCTCCCAGCGGAACGCAAACCCGTCAGAAACCTGGCTCTAACGTTCGCCATACCACCGATTACGCTGGAGTCGGTTTTATGATGTGGATCAACATCCTGCCAGCCAATGTTGTGTTCGATGCGCTTCAGTGGCGCGAACATATCGGCCTTGGCCTCGCGACAGGACATTTCGAGAATGAGAACGGTCGAGTTCATGCTCCGACGGGCGTTCCTTACAATGCACAGAATCAGCCCACATCCTTTTTATCGGATGCTTGGATGCAGGTTTACGGAGTCTTTCCCGCGCCCCACGGAGTTAACTGGATAGGTACCGAAGATAAGGTCGATACCGGAGACCGCGCACCCGCGGTTCCCGCAACTGCCGGTGCTCCTGCACAATGGAAGGCGAGTTCCCACAAGTGGGATATTGAGTGGCGTTATCGTGTCAAGCGAGCGAACGGTTCCTTTAGCGGCGAGTACGTTCTCGAAAGGTCCATGCATCAGGCTACGATCGCGCCGGACGGAACCGCAACAATTCAGAAAGGGACCGCAGGACCGTTCAGTCGTGCTGCCGGAGCGGGAACTACTTCATTCTGAGAGTCTCCTGATCCAAGGCAGGTCTACATCGGGCCTGCCTTTCTTTAACTAACAACTGCCAACTAACCGCTGCTAACTGTTAGAAAGAACGGAATCGGCGCTTCACAATGCGAAGTAAACCGCCGACAGAAGCACGACGTGGGCAAAGATGTGCGCGATTATTGCGGATTCCAATCCACGCCGCCAGTAGAGGAAACCAGCGACGATGCCGAAGATCGAGTTGGCTGTGATGACGAACAGCGTGAGTGGAACCGTCAATCCGCCTGAAAGCATCGACGCGATCGGTAAGTGTCCCGCACCGAAAAGCAGTGCCGAGACCATGATAGCCCCTACGAACGCCCCTCCCGCCGGACGCTCGGAACCGCGGCCGAATAGTTGCCAGAACAGCCAGACGAGGAACGTCATCATCCCCCATCGCAGCAGCACTTCCTCCGTCAACCCGCCGTAAAGGAAACGAACCGCCGCCGGTATTAGCTTGTTGAAGGCTTCGGACCGAACGACAAACTCCGCGTCGAGAAATGGCCGGAACAAAAGCCAGCACGCGACGATCGCGATTCCCGACAGAATGCCCGCAACCATCCCGGGAAGTATCAGCGGCCGAAGCTCCGGCAATATCGTCCGACGTTCCGCGAATGCCTCCGTTGCGGGTGCTCGCAACCCCACCTTCGGCGCGAGCCACACCCCGATCACAACCGCCAGCGTTACCAGTATCGCCGGCTGCGCAACGCTCGCAAGCTTTATCACATACCACGGCGGCATCTCGGCCTTCTGATCCTCCGGCAACGGCATCATCCCGATCAACGCCTCAAGATCCACCATCAGAAACGACAACACCCCCGCGATGCCCAGCACCCACAGCACCAGAAAAAGCCGTTTTGTCCGATCAGCCATCAGCAATTTGAAAGTGGTTTATCGCAAAGGAGGTCGAAAGGCAGTCTATTTTAGTTCGCCCAGCTCTTTGATCTTGGCCCGGTCGGCTTCCGCTGCCTGCTTGTTGCTCAACCGGTCGTAAAGTTTAGCGCGGAAATTGTAGGATTCAACACGGAACGGGTTTAGCTCGATCGATCGATTTATATCCGTCAGCGAGTGGTCGAGCGCACTTATAGCGTTATATAGCCACGCACGAAAATAAAAAGCTTCGTAAGACCGAGGGTCTTGACTGACCGTTTCATTCAGATCGCGAAACGCATCATTGAGTCGGTAAGCAGTCAGTGCAGCATGTCCGCGAGCCTTGTAAAGATAGGAATTGCATTTTCCGGGGGCGGCTTCCGAAATCTTCCGATCAAGGATCTCGATTGCACGGTTGATCCACAAAGCGCCGATGTCTTTCTCGCGTTCCCTTACGTAGACGTTTCCGACTCCAACGAACGCTAGGTAGTTCTCCTCAAGAAGTTCGCAGCTAGTCCGAAAGTCGGTCAAGGCAAGTCTAGGTCTGTCCGTCAATTGATATGCTCGTCCACGGTCGTAGTATGCTCCATCCGCTGCCGGGTCGAACTGGATCGCTTTACTAAGGTCCGCTACACCTTGTTCATAGCGGCCGAGCGTCACTTCAAGGTTGCCTCGAGCGCGATGGGCTTTTGCAGAGGTCGGCTCGAGTCCGATCGCCGTCTCAAAGTCTTTTCGAGCGAGAACCGGCTTCTGAGCATTTTGATAGGCGATTCCATGGCAGACGAGTGCTGTAACATTGGTCGGATCTTTCTCAAGAACCTTTGTCCATCGGTCGATGTCAGCCTGAAAATCGTAGGCCTTTTCACACGGATTCGTCTGACCGAAGGCGAGTGAACTGACGAGGGTAAGCGTCAGGATCCAGGACACTTGTGAAGTCGAGAGAATACGGCCTTTGGGGAACACGCAACCATAGTACGCGCATTTGAGCAGATCAGACAATAATTTTGTGGTCCGGGGTTTACAAATTACGGGTAGAATCATGGCATGCGATCCAAGTTAAGGAATATCGTCTTCGCCGTACTCATCTCAATAATACTGGGATCGGCAACCGAGGTACTTGCTTGCATGTGCGGTAAGGCGTCGACCTGTGAGCTTTTCAACTTTGCGTCCGTGAGCTTCGTCGGAAAGGCGATCAGAATCGAAAAAGAAGAAGCTGATCCTTACCTCAAGAAAGAATTCACGATCTTTGAAGTAAAAGAGACGTTCTCGGGCAAGGCAGGCCAAACCATCCGAATTCAGAACCGTAGCGGCTTCAGTTGCGATGTTTCCTTCGAGTTGGGGGAAACGTATCTTGTTTTTGCGGGCGGCGTTGAAACGGAGGGTTTCGGGACGGGCTTCTGTAGCGGAAATCGTCGCGTCGAGCACGCCGCGGATCAGATCGCCGAACTCCGAAAACTAGGGGGGGCTAAGGGTGACGGAC
>Ga0307505_10002384_pt1 | contig 13172 bp, 10 predicted proteins | sample 23_S_MG_FD_202183 | JGI IMG/M metagenome (GOLD analysis project Ga0307505, IMG submission 202183) | Soil microbial communities from Populus trichocarpa stands in riparian zone in the Pacific Northwest, United States - 23_S | ecosystem: Environmental > Terrestrial > Soil > Riparian zone > Trees...
CGCCAACGTAGTCGATCGACCATGTCCGTGGTTTGATGAACGCCGGCTCGGACGTCAAGCTCACTGTCAGGTCGACCAGAGGACTCGGCGTCTCATTGACGACTGCAAGCTCCCGCAGCGCGGGCACCGCGTTCTGGAAATCCGCCAGGTTGAGCTTGTCGCTGGTTGTGGCGCTCAGGATCACCCTTGGTGCGGGTTCCTTCTTGAGGCTCGTTTCATCGATTCCTTCCGGACTGCCCACTGAGGGCATGCTGGCGTCTTCTGTCATTTGTGCTTTCCCAACGGCTCGAACGGGCAAGACCTCTTTCTACCAGACACGGGATAGAGTTCGAAGCATCAACTGCAGTGGCGACGCGACAGCCCCAGTGTCGACAGACGTTGCTGCACGCGGCTTGCGCTAAGTCGCCTCTGCACCCCTTGGCCGCACCTAGAATGCCGCGGCGCGGCGTGCCCCATGTCTGGACGCCCCACCGACCACCTTCCGGAGTACCTCCATGTCTCGCATGCATCACCTCGTCGCCGCCCTGTGCCTGGCCCCCACGCTTGCCCTGGCCCAGATGGCCACCGCGCCCTTCGAAGGGCGGCTGAAGAAGATCCACGAGACCAAGACCATCTCGGTGGCCTACCGCACCGACGCGGTGCCCTTCTCCTTCGAGGACAACGACAAGAAGCCCACCGGCTACATGGTGGAGCTGTGCCGCAGCGTCATCGGCGTCATCGAACGCCAGATCGGCGTCACGCCGCTGCAGGTGAACTGGGTGCCGGTGACGCTGCAGAACCGCTTCAGCGCGGTGGCCAGCGGCCAGGCCGACATGGAATGCGGCGCCACCACGGTGACGCTGGGCCGCATGAAGGAGGTGGGCTTCTCGAGCCTGACCTTCGTCGACGGCACCGGGCTGCTGGTGCGCGCGTCCACGCCCGGCAATTCGCTGATGGACCTGGCCAACAAGAAGATCGGCGTCATCCCCGGCACCAGCAACGAACGTGCGCTGAACGAGGCGCTGAAGGCCAAGGTGGTGAATGCCGTGGTGGTGCCGGTGCCCAGCCGCGAGGAAGGCCTGGCGCAGCTGGAAGGCGGCAGCATCGACGCGCTGGCCAGCGACCGCGTGCTGCTGGTCGGCCTGGTCGCCAAGTCCAAGGACGCCAAGGCGCTGGCGCTGCTGGGCGATCCACTGTCCTTCGAGCCCTATGCGATCGTGCTGCCGCGCGGCGACTGGGCGATGCGCCAGGCGGTGGATGCGGCGCTGTCGCAGATCTACCGCAGCCCGGCGCTGCCCGAGCTCTACAACCGCTGGTTCGCGGCGCTGGGCCGGCCGGCGCCGGTGCTCGAGGTCATGTTCGGCCTCGGCCGTCTGCCCGAGTAACCCAGCGGCGCGCCATCATCTCGCCCAGACGGATGGTGCCGCCGGGCATCCAGCCCGGGTTGAACTGCAGCCCGCCGGTCTGGAACAGCAGCACCACGGTCGAGCCGAGCAGGAAGCGCCCCATCTCGGCGCCCTGCGCCAGCTCGATCGATGGGTCGTCGTAGCGCCACTCGCGCAGCTGGCCGGGCCGCGGCGGGTTGACCACGCCGTGCCACACGGTGGCCATGCTGCCGACGATGGTGGCGCCCACCAGCACCACGACGAAGGGGCCGGCGCTGCCTTCGAATACGCAGACCACGCGCTCGTTGCGCGCAAACAGCCCCGGCACGCCGCGCGCGGTGACCGGGTTCACCGAGAACAGTTCGCCGGGCACGTGCAGCATGCGCGTCAGCCGCCCGGCGCAGGGCATGTGGATGCGGTGGTAGTCCTTGGGCGCCAGATACAGCGTGGCGAAGTGGCCGTCGTCGAAGCGTGACGCCAGTTCGGCATCGCCGCCCACCAGCGCGCGCGTGCTGTAGTCGTGGCCCTTGGCCTGGTAGATCTGCGAGCCACGGATGCGGCCGTACTGGCTGATCGCGCCGTCCACCGGGCACACCAGGTCGGCCGGGGCCAGCGGCCGCGCACCGGGCTTCAGTGCGCGCGTGAAGAAGTCGTTGAAGCTCTTGTACGCGGCGATGTCGGGCTCGGCCGCCTCCGACATGTCCACGCCATAGCGGCCGACGAACCAGCGGATCAGCCGCGTCGTCGCCGCGCCGCGCTCGTCGCCCGCCACCCGGCCGGCCAGGCGTGTGAGCGCGCCCTTGGGCAGCAGGTACTGGGGCAACACGGCCAGGCGGTCATGGGACATGAGGTCGAGTGTGTCCTTGCAAAGGCGCGGAATTGTATAGAGCGGCCTGCGTGCAAGGCCTTAGCATGGGCGCCCGTTCCCCAGCAGCACAGACCATGAGCGACACCCCGACCTCCCCCCGCCGTCCGCTGTCGCATCTGCGCGTGCTCGACCTGTCGCGCGTGCTTGCCGGCCCGTGGGCGACACAGAACCTGGCCGACATGGGCGCCGAGGTCATCAAGGTGGAAAAGCCTGGCGAAGGCGACGACACGCGCGGCTGGGGGCCGCCTTTCTTCGGTGCCGACAAGGACAGCGGCGTGCGCGGCGATTCGGCCTACTTCCTGTCGGCCAACCGCGGCAAGAAGTCCATCACCTGCGACCTGTCCACCGCCGAGGGCCAGGCGCTAATCCGCGCGCTGGCCGAAAAGAGCGACATCGTGGTCGAGAACTACAAGGTCGGCACGCTGGCCAAGTACGGGCTCGACTACGCCAGCCTGCGCGCCGTCAACCCGCGCCTGATCTACTGCTCGGTCACCGGCTTCGGCCAGAGCGGGCCCTATGCGCCGCGACCGGGCTACGACTTCGTGTTTCAGGGCATGGGCGGGCTGATGAGCATCACCGGCGTGCCCGACGGCCAGCCCGGCGCCGGGCCGATGAAGGTGGGTGTGGCGGTGGCCGACCTGATGACCGGCATGTACGCCACCACCGCCATCCTGGGCGCGCTGGAACACCGCCACGTCAGCGGCCAGGGCCAGTACGTGGACATCGCGCTGCTCGACTGCCTGATCGCGCTGACCTCGTTCCAGACGCTGAACTACTTCGTCTCCGGCGAGGTGCCGCAGCGCCTGGGCAACGGCCACCCGAACATCGTGCCCTACCAGGTGTTCGCCTGCAAAGGCGGCTACATCATCCTGGCGGTGGCCAACGACGGCCAGTTCAGGAGCTTCTGCAAGGCGGTGGGCCAGCCCGAATGGGCCGAGGACGAGCGCTTCAAGGTCGGTGCCTCGCGCGGCGCGAATCGTGACCTGATCTGCGGCATGGTCGCCGAGCTGATGCTGCAGCGCACGATGCACGAGTGGATCGAACTGCTCGAAGCCAACAACGTGCCCTGCGGCCCGATCAACAACATCGACCAGGTGTTCGAGGACCCGCAGGTGCAGCACCGCGGCATGCGCGTGGCGGTGCAGCACCCGCGCGGCGAAGTCGCGCTGCTGGCCAGCCCGCTGCGCTTTGCCGACACGCCCGTCACCTACGAGGTGCCGCCGCCGCTGCTGGGCCAGCACACGCGCGAGGTGCTGCAGCAAGTGCTGGGCTACGACGAGGCGCGCATCGACGCGCTGCAGGCGCGGCGGGTGGTCTGATCAGGCGTTGTAGTTCAAGCGCAGCCCGGCCGTCGGCCAGTTGTCGATGGCGATCAGCCGGCCGCTGCCGGACAAGGTGACATAGACGGTGCGCAGGTCGCGTCCGCCGAAGCACAGGTTGGTGACGTAGCGGTCGGGCAAGGGCAGGTGGTGATACTTCTGCCCGTCGGGCGAGATCACGCTGATGCCGCCGTGCAGCAGCGTCGCCACGTGCAGGTTGCCGAAGGCGTCGACGGCCATCGAATCGAAGCGCTGGAAAAACCCGCCCGGCGACGCCGCCAGCATGCGTCCGCCATGCGGCGAGGGCCACGGTTGCTTGCGCGCCTGGCCCGGCGATTCGATGTCGAAGGCCCACAGCCGCGCGCCGGCGGTCTCGGCGTAGTACAGCGTCTTGCCATCGGGCGACAGCGCCACGCCGTTGGGCGTGAGCGCCGGGCGTGCCACCGTGCGCGGGGCGGCGCCGTCGGCCGGTGCGTAGAACACGCCGCCATGGTCCATGTCGTGCGCACGCGCCTTGCCCAGGTCGGTGAAGTAGAAGCCGCCGGCCGTGTCGAAGACGATGTCGTTGGGCCCGCGCAGGCCGATGCCGTCGACCGTGTCGAACAGGCGCTCGAACTTGCCGGTCGCCAGATCGACGCGCTCCAGGCGCCCGCCGCCATAGTCGTGTGCCTGCGCCACGGGCCGGAAGCAGCCATCGGCTTCGGTGGCCCATTCGAAGCCGCCGTTGTTGCACACGTAGACCGCGCCGTCCGGGCCGATGGCCGCGCCGTTGGGCCCGCCGCCCAGTTGCGCCACCACGTGGATGCGGCCGTCGGGGGTGACGCGGCTGAGCGTGCCGCGCGCGATCTCGACGAGCAGCACCGAGCCGTCGTCCATGGCGATCGGGCCTTCGGGGAACTGCAAGCCGCTGGTGATGTGGCGGATCTTCATCGTCGGTCTCCTTCGTCTTGGGTGCCGCATTCTGGCCTGCCGCGCGGCATGGCCACGCCGCGCTGGAGCAGTTGCCCGCGCCCCGGCTGCCATGGCCTAACATGCGGCTGCGAAGAAGCGGGCGGCGGCGCGGGCCGGCACGCCGGAACGAGACAATCACCATGAACGACCTGCAGGGAGTGCTGCTGGCCATCGTCATCTGCGCCTACTGGAGCTATGTGGGCGCACTGGCCGTACGCGTGCGCCGGCGCACGCGCAAGCTGGCCGGCATCGTGCCGAGCCAGCCGCTGGAGCAGGCGATGTGGCTGCTGTGGGTGCCGCTGGTACTGGCCTGGATGCTGCTGCCCTGGCTGGCCACACAGCGCAGCGAAGGCCCGTGGGCCCTGCCTGCCTTTGCCCGCGAGAACCCCTATGCGGCGCTGCGCTGGGCCGGCGCCGCGGTCGGGCTGCTGTGCCTGGCGCTCAGCGTGACCTGCTGGCGGCGCATGGGCAAGAGCTGGCGCATGTCGGTCACGCCCGGCGACGAGACCGAGCTGATCACCACCGGCCCCTATGCCCATGTGCGCCATCCGATCTATGCACTCAGCATTCTGCTGATGCTGTGCACGCTGCTGGTCGTGCCGACTTGGCCGGTGCTGCTGATGGCGGCGGTGCACGTCACGCTGATGCTGCTCAAGGCGCGCAACGAAGAGCGCTTTCTGGTCGGCGTGCATGGCGCAGCCTACGAACGCTATTGCCGGCAGACCGGGCGCTTCCTGCCGCGGCTGGGTGGCCCTGCGGCCGGCGGGAACCCTCGATGACGCAATGACATCGGTTCCCGATGCGCCAGCCACACCCGTGCGCGACGAAGGACGCCTGAACCTGTTCCAGCGCATGATGCTGCGCTGGCGCAGCCTGCATCCGTACAACCCGGTGCATGTCGTGCGCGTGCCGGCGGCGCTGGACGCGCAGCGGCTGCGCGAGGTCGTCGCTTCCCGGCTCGAAGCGCTGGGCTTGACCGGCCTCGAGGTCGACGCAGCGCGGGGCCGCTTCCGCTACGCCGGCGGGCGCGCCGAGGTGGACTTGTCGGTGCAACCGGCCACCGAGGGCGCGGCGCAGGCGCTGCAGCGCCTGATCGAACGCGAATTCAACCGCCCCTTCGAGGGCGGTGCCCACGAGCGGCCCTGGCGCTTCGTCGCCGTCGACGCGTCGGACAGCTTCCACCTGGCGCTGACCTACGACCACTTCGTGGCCGGCGGGGACGCGATCGCCCGCCTGCTGACCGACATCGCGCTGGTCTACCTGGATGCCCATGCGCCGCCGCCCGCCTGGACGCTGCAGCGCTACCCGGTGCGCTATCGCAACGTCTTTGCCAGGCACCCCGGCTGGGCGATGCGCGCGCTGCTCGCCTTGCCAGGGCTGACGGCGAGCAACCGCCGCGCGTACCGGCTGCGCCTGTCCAAGGCGGACGACGCAACCAATGGCTTCGTCCGGCTGCGCCTGGAGCCGCCCCAGCTGCGCATGCTGCTGGCCGTCGGCAAGGCCTGGGGCGTGACGCTCAACGACCTGCTGCTGGCCAGCCTGCTGCTGGCGCTGTCGCCGCTGGCCGAGGCACGCCGGCGCGAGGCGCGCCGCAGGCAGATTGCGGTGGCTTCGATCATGAACATCAACCGCGACGTCAGCCCAGGCGCCGAGGCCGTGCTGAGCCCCTGCCTGGCTGCGCTGCGCATCGCGCACGACGTGCCCCAGGGCCTGGAGCTGCGCGATCTGGCACAGCAGGTGCATGCGGCCAGCAGCGCGCTGAAGTCGCGCCATCGCTACCTGAGCAGCCTGTTCGGGCTGGGGTTGTCGGCGCTGATCTGGCCTTTCCTGGACACGGCGCAGCGCCAAGGCTTCTATGTCAAGCACTACCCGCTGTGGGCTGGCATCACCACGCTGAACCTGAACCCGATCTGGTCGGGCAGCGGGGACGCACGCAGCGAGGGCCTGGACTACCTGCGCGCGGTGCCCACCGGCCCGATGACACCGCTGGTGCTGGCGGCCACCACGGCGCACGAGGTGCTGCACCTGGGCATCGCCTATCGCCGCGCGGCCTACTCGCCGGCGGTGGCCGAAGGCATCGCCGCGTCGCTGCGGCGATGCCTGGCCGATCTGCAACCCTGAACATGCTGCGCCAGGCCCTTGCCACCGCCCTGCTGGTCGCGCTGCTGGGCTGCGCCAGCACACCACCACCCGAGCGCGCGCCGAGCGTCGCAGCCGCCACGCTGGACTGGCGCAGCCAGGCCATCGATGCGCACATCGAGGAGCGCATCCTCGCCCTCGATCCGAAAAATGTCTCCGACAGCGACGTGCGCCAGCTGCTCGCCCTGGGGCCCACGCCGCGCATCGTCAACCTGCACGGCGGCATCTACCCGGTGCACCTGGTCATGGACTCCTTTGCGCGTTTCCTGGTCGGCATGGGCTATCCGCAGGCCAAGCTGCGCCACCCCGGCGACGGCCGCCGTTCGCACAGCCCCTACGAAGACAGCCGGCAGATCGCCGGCCTGCTGGCCTGGTACTACGAAAGCGAGGGCCTGATGCCGATGCTCGTCGGCCACAGCCAGGGCGGCATACAGCTGGTCAAGGTGCTCTATGTGCTGGCCGGCAGCTCGGGCGAGCCGGTACGGGTGTGGGACCCGATGCGCGACCAGGCCCTGCCGCGCACGACGATCGTCGACCCGACCTCGGGGCTGGAGCGGCCGGTGGTCGGGCTGAAGGTCGGCTACGCGGCGGTGGTCGGCTCCGGCGGCGCGGCACTGCTGCTGCCCAACCAGTGGGAGATGGTCGGCCGGCTGCAGCACATTCCGGACAGCGTCGACGACTTCACCGGCTACGCGCTCGAGCTCGACCTGATCGCCTGGGACCTGCCCGGCGCGACCGCCAGCTACCGGCCGCTGGGCACGGCCCGCGTGCGCAACGTGGCGCTGCCGGCCGGCTATTCACACGTGTTCGTGGCGGCGACCTCGCACCTGGCGCGCGACCCGGCGCTGCGCGAGTGGATCAACGCCTACGTGCCCGGCACGCAGGCTGCGCCACCGGCCGACGATGCCTCGGCCACCAACCTGCTGTTTGCCGCCGACATCTGGTACAGCATCAAGCAGCATTGGGTGCTGCAGGCACAGCAGGCCATCCGCGCGCGCCGCGCCGGCATCGACGAGGCCGGGCCTACGCGGCTTCCGGCACCAGAAAGTCCCGGCTGATGCCGCCGCCGAGGTCGCCGACACGCGCCAGGAACTGCGTCAGGTAGGCGTGCAGCCCGGTGGCCAGGATCTCGTCGATGCGGCCGTACTGCAGGTCGGCCTGCAGCCGGCCGGCGCGGCGCAGCGTCTCGCTGCTTTGCTGGTTGGCCACCAGCCGCAGGTTGGCCACCAGCTCGTTGACGCAGGCCGCCAGCGAACGCGGCATGTCCGGACGCAGGATCAGCAACTCGGCCACCAGTTCGGGCTGGATGACGTTGCGATAGACCTTGCGGTAGATCTCGAAGCCGGAGACCGAGCGCAGGATCGCGCTCCAGTGATAGAAGTCGACCTCCGGGCTTTCCTTCTCGGTGCCGGTGCCGAAGTACTCGCCGGCCAGCGCGTGGAACTTCACGTCGAGCAGCCGCGCGGTGTTGTCGCCGCGCTCCAGGAAGGTGCCGATGCGCAGGAAGTGCAGCGAATCGTCCTGCAGCATCGTGCCCACGGTGACGCCGCGCGACAGGTGCGAGCGGAACTTGACCCACTCGAAGAAGGCGCCCGGGTCGCGCGTGAACGCGCCTTCGCGCAGCAGGCGGTTGAATTCCAGCCAGGTCTGGTTCTGCGTTTCCCAGACCTCGGTGGTCAAGGTGCCGCGCACCGCGCGCGCGTTCTCGCGCGCCGCGCGCAGGCAGGCCAGGATGCTCGACGGGTTGTTCTCGTCGCGCACCATGAAGTCCATGACGTCGCGGCCGTTGAAGTCCTGGTAGCGCTTCAGGTAGGCCGGCGTCAGCTCGCTGATGCTGAGCAGCCCGCGCCAGCCCTGCTCGGTGGCCTCGGCCGACTGCGGCAGCAGCGAGGTCTCGTAGTTGACGTTGAGCATGCGGGCTGTGTTCTCGGCCCGCTCCATGTAGCGCGACATCCAAAAAAGATGGTCGGCAGTCCTGGATAGCATCTTCGATCTCCTTCAGGCCGAGAACACCGCAGCGCGCTGACGCGCGCGCTGTGTTTTGCCTTCCGCGCAACGCGGCTGCGCCGCGTTGTCGGCCCGCTCCATGGTGCGTGACATCCAAAAAAGATGGTCGGCAGTTCGCGAAAGCATGTTCTTGTCCTCCCTCAATCTTCGAGGACCCAGGTGTCCTTGGTGCCGCCGCCCTGCGACGAATTCACCACCAGCGAGCCTTCCTTCAGCGCCACGCGCGTCAGCCCGCCCGGCACCATCTGCACCTCGGTGCCCGACAGCACGAAAGGCCGCAGGTCGATGTGCCGCGGCGCGATGCCGGCTTCGACGAAGGTCGGGCAGGTGGACAGGCTCAGTGTCGGCTGGGCGATGTAGTTGCTGGGGTTGGCCAGCAGGTGGGTGCGGAATTCCTCGACCTCGGCCTTGCTCGCCGCCGGGCCGACCAGCATGCCGTAGCCGCCGGCGCCGTGCACTTCCTTGACCACCAGCTCGCCCAGGTGGGCGAGCACGTATTTCAGGTCCTCGGCCTCGCGGCACAGGTAGGTGGGCACGTTGTTCAGGATCGGCTTTTCGTCGAGGTAGAACTCGATCATCTTCGGCACGTAGGGGTAGATCGACTTGTCGTCGGCCACGCCGGTGCCGATGGCGTTGGCCAGCGTGATGTTGCCGCTGCGGTACACGCCCAGCATGCCGGCGCAGCCCAAGGTGCTGTCCTTGCGGAAGGCTTGCGGGTCGAGGAAGTCATCGTCGACGCGGCGGTAGATCACGTCGACGCGCTTCGGTCCCTGCGTGGTGCGCTGGTACACATGCTCGTCGCGCACGAACAGGTCCTGGCCCTCGACCAGCTCCACGCCCATCTGCTGCGCCAGGAAGGCGTGCTCGAAGTAGGCGCTGTTGTACATGCCCGGCGTCAGCACCACCACCGTGGGGTCGACCACGCCGGCCGGCGCCACCGCGCGCAGCGTCTCCAGCAGCAGGTCCGGGTAATGGGCCAGCGGCGCGACGCGGTGCATGCTGAACAGCTCGGGGAACAGCCGCATCATCATCTTGCGGTCCTCGAGCATGTAGCTCACGCCGCTGGGCACGCGCAGGTTGTCCTCGAGCACGTAGTAGCTGCCGCTGCCGTCGGGGTTGGCGGCGCGCACGATGTCGACGCCGGAGATGTGCGAGTACACGCCGCCGGGTACGTTGACGCCGCGCATCTCGGGCCGGTACTGCGCGTTGTTGATCACCTGCTCGGCCGGCACCAGCCCGGCCTTGAGGATCTCCTGGTCGTGGTAGACGTCGTGCAGGAAGCGATTGAGTGCGGTCACGCGCTGGCGCAGGCCCTTTTCCATGTCCTCCCACTCGTGGCTGGGAATGACGCGCGGAATCAGGTCGAAGGGGATCAGCCGCTCGGTGCCGGAGCCGTCCTCGTCCTTGGCGCCGTACACCGCGAAGGTGATGCCGACGCGGCGGAAGATCATCTCCGCCTCGTCGCGCCGGTCGCGCATCAACTCCTGCGCCTGCGCCTGCAGCCAGCGCTCGTAGGTGCGGTAATGGTCGCGCACCTCGCTGCCGCTGATACGCATTTCATCGAAGCTGGGTGGCATGCAGAGAGCTCCTCGGATGGGGGTCAAGATAGCAACATTCGGGCCCGCGACTCCTGCACGCGCCGCGTGTTCACCGCCACGTCCAGTGTGTGCCGGCCGCCGCCGCGGATGACGCCGCGCAACGGCGTCACGTCGCCGTAGTCGCGGCCCAGCGCCAGGCGCACATGGCGGGTGTCCGGCACCAGGTCGTTGGTCGGGTCCAGCTCCAGCCAGGCGCCGGGCAGCCCCGGCGTGTCGGGGCAGTACACCTGCACCCAGGCATGCGAGGCATCGGCGCCGAGCAGCTTGTCCTGGCCCGGCGGCGGCTGGGTCAGCAGGTAGCCGCTGACATAGCGCGCCGCCAGCCCCAGCATGCGCAGCGCGGCGATCATCAGGTGCGCGAAGTCCTGGCACACGCCGCTGCGCTGTTCGAAGGCCTCGAGCAGCGGCGTGTCGACGTCGGTGGCGGCGGCCTGGAATTCGAAGTCGGCATGGATGCGGTGCATCAGCTCCAGCGCCCCCGCCGCCACCGGCACGCCGGCGCCGAAGCTGGCCTGCCCGTAGTCGCGCAGCGCATGCAGGCGCGGCACGTAGGGCGACGGCTGGGCGAATTCCACCGCCGCATCGTAGCGGGCGCCGGCCTCGTAGCGCAGCCGCTGGCGCACGTCCTCCCAGCGCGGCGACGCCGATGCTTCCACCGCCCTGTCGGCCGGGTTCAGCACGACGCGGCTGCGCGCGCACACGCGCAGCTCGCGGTGCGGCTGGTCCAGGCTGAAGAGCACACGGGCGTTGCCGTAGGCGTCGCTGTCGTGCAGCAGTTCGCGCGGCGCCGGCTCGATCAGCAGCTCATGCTGCTGCAACTGCTGGCCCGCGTCGTGCAGCGGCTTCAGGTAGGCCAGGTGCCGGGCCTGCGTCACCGCTGCGGCATAGCCGTAGCGCGTCTCGTGCTCGACCTCGAGTTCAATGGGCGCAGCCATCTCAGTTTTCCATGGCGCCGAGGCCACCAGCGATGCATGAACCCAGCCGTCCGAGCGAACGCCGCGGAACCGGCTTTGCCGGGCCGCTGGCGTTGCCCCCTGGGGGGAGCGCCGAAGGCGCTTCGGGGGGGGCCATTTCACACATGCTGCAGCTCATCGCCGGTGCTCGCATGCGCAAAGAAGCGGTGCCCCAGTGCGTCGGCCAGTTCGGCGCCGCTGGCGCGCAGCTGCGCGCAGACCTCGCCCAGCGCATGCTGCACCTGCAGCTCGTCGGCGCCGCGCAGCTCGTCCAGGCTCAACCCGGCGCCTTCGGCCGGCAGGCGCTGCAGCAGCGAGGCGATGAAGTCGTCGCCGCCGGGCAGCTTGCGCAGCTCGGTGCGCAGCCGACGCAGCACGCCGGCCAGTGCGCGCGGGTTGTTGCTGTCCAGCACCAGCAGGTCGGTCAGCGCCAGCAGGTCCTCGTGGCGCTGGTAGCGGGCGCGGAAAGTGATGGCGCTGTCGAACAGCTCCAGCGCCAGTTCCATGCCGGCGGCCTGCTCCAGCGCGCCGCTCTCGACGAAGCTGCCCAGCTGATTCGCCAAGCCGATCAGCCGCTCGACAAGACGGCCCACGGTCATGAAGCGCCAGCCGTGGTCGCGCGTCATGCGGTCGGTCTGCGCGCCGGTGACGGCCGCCAGCTGCACGCCCAGCAGGTCCAGCGCCGCCAGCACGCGCGACAGCGGCGGCACCTGGCCCGGCGCGTCGTCGCGCAAGGCCAGCACATGCGCGAGCATGGAGCGCACCACGCTCCACTGTTCGGTGGACAGGCGCTCGCGCAGCGCCTGCGCGGCACGTTCCAGCGCACCCAGGTTGAAGGCGATGCTGGTGGCGGCCGGGTCGGCCAGCGCGCCGAGCAGCGCACGCTCGAACAGGTGCGGCGCCTGGTTCAGCGTCGGCGCACCCCAGGGCGCCAGGCCGCTGTGCAGCGCCAGCTCGGACAGGGTCTCGCGCAGCGTCTCCGGCGCGTCCTCGTCGGTGTCGATCAGCAGCAGCACCGCGCGCGCCAGCCGCACCATCTGCTCGGTGCGCTCGGTGTAGCGGCCCAGCCAGAACAGGTTCTCGGCAGTGCGGCTGGACACCGGCGGGCGCCGCGCCGCGATGTCGTCCACGCTCAAGCGCGAGGGCAGCATCGAGAAGCTGTCCACCGGGCCGTCGGTGCGCACCCAGGTGTCCAGGCTGGAGCCGCCGCGCTGCATCGATACGCTCAGCTCATCGGCCTTGGCCACGCGCGTCATGCCGCCGGGCAGCACGTGCCAGCTTCCGTCTTCTTCGGCGATGGCATACACGCGCACCATCGCGGGGCGCGCCATCGTGGTGCCTGCCTGCCACACCGGTGCCCGCGAGAAGCGCACCCTTTCGGTCACGGTCCAGGCGTCGGGGTCGTCGTCGATCTGCGCGTCGCTGGGGCGCACGATGGCCGAGGCGCGGCCGCCGCGCGGATAGGTGCTGCGCACGATCTTGCCGGGCAGCGTCGGCTGGACATCGTGCCAGGCCGCCGCCTCGCCGCACCACCAGGTGGGCAGCGCCGGCAGCAGCAGCTCCTGGTCCAGCAGGCGGCGTGCGATGCCGGGCAGGAAACCCTGGATCGCCGGCGATTCGAGGAAGCCGTTGCCCAGCGCATTGGCCATCACCACGTTGCCGGCGCGCACCGCCTGCAGCAGCCCGGGCACGCCCAGTGCCGAATCGGCACGCAGCTCCAGCGGGTCGCACCAGTCGTCGTCGAGGCGGCGCAGCATGCCGTGCACCGGCTCCAGGCCTTCCACGGTCTTGAGGTACAGGCGCATCTCGCGCACCACCAGGTCGCCGCCCTCGACCAGCGGCAGGCCCAGGTAGCGCGCCAGGTAGGCGTGCTCGAAGTAGGTCTCGGCATAGGGCCCCGGCGTCAGCAGCACCACCCGCGGCGCGGCGCGGCGCGCCACCTGGCGCGCCGCGCTTTCGATCGAATCGAGCAG
>Ga0307505_10002385_pt1 | contig 13169 bp, 11 predicted proteins | sample 23_S_MG_FD_202183 | JGI IMG/M metagenome (GOLD analysis project Ga0307505, IMG submission 202183) | Soil microbial communities from Populus trichocarpa stands in riparian zone in the Pacific Northwest, United States - 23_S | ecosystem: Environmental > Terrestrial > Soil > Riparian zone > Trees...
CGCTTGTCGAACGCGTGCTCGGCGCCGAGGTCGCGGCCGGGCGGGCGCGCTACGGCGGTCCGGAACTGTTGCTCCAGGCGGGCCAGGTGATGGGCCTGTCAATGATCCTCCACGAACTTTTCACCAATGCCATCAAATATGGCGCCTTATGCACTCGAGAGGGGCAGATCGCGCTCAACTGGGACAGCGATGGGACGAGGATCAAGCTGGTCTGGCGCGAGACGGGGACGCCCTGCGAGGTGCCCGACGGGCAGAGCAGCGGGTTCGGCGAGCGGATGATCGCGATGAGCGTCAAGTCCGACCTTGGGGGGACAATCGAGCGCGACTGGCGTCCCGACGGGCTCACAGCCACGCTGGAGTTTCCAGCCGAGGCCTAGAAGTCGGGCAGCGCCTGCTTGGCCACGCCCCAGCCGGCGAGCAGGTCGGATCCTGCACGTTCGAGCAGAAGGTCGGCATCGCGGATGGTGAAGGCATTCGCTCCGGAAATCTGGTCCAGCTCCGACCAGTTCACCGGGGCGGCGACCGGCGCTCCTTCGCGGGCACGGGCGGAATAGGGCATCACCGCGGTTGCGCCGCGCTGGTTGCGCAGCCAATCGAGAAAGATCCGCCCCTTGCGCTGGACCTTGCGGATGTTGGCGGTGAACAGCTCTGGCTCGGCCTCGGCGATGGCCCGGCTGAACCGATCGGCGAAACTCTTGACCTTGGGCCAGTCCGCCGTCGCATCCAACGGCGCGACCACGTGGATGCCCTTGCCGCCCGACAGCAATGGGAAGGTCTCCAGCCCAAGGTCGGCGAGCAGGTCGCGCAGCCGGATCGCCGCCGCTTTGACCTTGGCGAAATCGAGCCCGACGTCGGGGTCGAGGTCGAACACCAGCCGGTCCGGCTTTTCGAGTGGCTTGATCTTGCTGCCCCAGCCGTGGAATTCGATCACGCCCATCTGGACGCATTGCAGCACGCCCTTGGCGTCGTCGACATAGAGATAGTCGGCGACCTCGCCGTCATTCTCCTTGACCGGGACATGCTTCACCTTGTCGCCCATCGACCCGGTGTCATGCTTCTGGAAGAAGCAATGCTTGGCCCGTCCCTGGGGGCAGCGGATCAGCGTCATCGGCCGGTCGCCCAGCGTCACCAGCATCAGTGAGGAGATAGCGGCATAATAATCGGCGAGAGCGCCCTTGGTCAGCTCGTCGCCGGGAAAAATCACCCGATCGGGATTGGAGATTTTTACTCCGAAACTCTCGGCCGTCGCCTGCTCTCCCTTCTTCTCGGTCTTGGCCAGCTTCTCGGGCACTTCGCGCACCACCTGGTCGGCGCTCTTGTCCTCCCGCAGCGCAATGAAGCTCGGGTGGCGCAGCGTGCCGGCGCTGGTGAATTCGGTGAACGCGACTTCGGCGACCAGCTTTGGCTCGATCCAGTGCGATCCGCGCAGCACATTGCGAGGGACGTCGAGCGGCGGCTTGTCGAGGGCGAGCGGACGCATCGTCTCGCTCAGGCTCTCGATCATCGCGGTGTCGAAGCCAGTGCCGACCTTGCCGGCGTAGCTCAGCTTCTTGCCCCCCTTTTTAGATTTGGCGCGAACCGCCAGATGGAGCGAGCGGAAGCCGCGCCTCTTGTCGCTCGCCTGCCAGCCGACGATGACGAATTCCTGCCTCGCGATGCACTTGATCTTGAGCCAGTTCTTGGCGCGCGCACCGCGATAGGCGGCGCCCGCCTTCTTGGCGATGACCCCCTCCCCGCCTTCCTTGCAGATCGCGTCGAACAGCGCCTCGCCCTTGGCCATGATATGGTCGCCGTAAAGGATGCGGGACGGCGCGGCCTTGAGCAAGGCGGCGAGCCGTTCCTTGCGTTCCAGATTGGGTAGCGAGGTGATGTCCTCGCCCTGGTCGACGAGCAGGTCGAACGCGTAGAAGGCGAGATCGGCATCGCCGCCCTTGAGCGTCGCCTGGAGCAGTCCGAAATCGGGCTTGCCATTGTCGCCCAAAGCCACCGCCTCGCCGTCGATCAGGCAGCCCGCGGGAAGGTCGGATGCGGCCTTGACCAGACCGCGGAATTTGTCGCTCCAATCGTTGCCGTTGCGGGTCCAGGCGGTCGCCGCCTCGCCGGCGGTGGCAATCAGCAGCCGGTAGCCGTCATATTTATATTCGAACAGCCAGTCCGGCCCGCTGGGCACGGCATCGACCAGGGTCGCCAGCTGCGGCGGCTGGAAGGATGGCGGTTTGAGCCCCGCTTTTTTCTTCGTGCGGCCGCCCTTGCTTGACCGCCATTCGTCGCTTCCCGCAGCGATCTCGGCCATCGTCCGGTCGGTGGTGACGCTGGTCAGCCCCTCCTCCACCAGCGCCTCGCCGGCCTCGCCCGAATGCTCGTCGGTGACCTTCTTGAGCATCCAATTCTCTTGCCTCTCGCCAGCGCGACCCTTGAGGCGGAACATTACCCACTCGCCCTTCATCCGCTCGCCTTCGAGCGTGAAATGGAGATGCCCTTCCTCGATCGTCTTGCGCGGGTCCTTGTCGGGATGCGGGATCCACCGCCCGCGGTCCCACAGCATCACCGTCCCGCCGCCATATTCGCCCTTGGGGATGGTCCCCTCAAACGTGCCATAATCGAGCGGATGATCTTCGGTGCGCACGGCGAGGCGCTTGTCGTTGGGGTCGATCGACGGGCCCTTGGGCACCGCCCAGCTTTTCAGCACCCCGTCCATCTCGAGCCGGAAATCCCAGTGCAACCGCGACGCGTCATGCTTCTGGACGACAAAGCTGTCGCCTTTGGAACGGCCCTTCTTGCCCTTGGGCTCGGCGGTCCGGGTGAAGTCGCGTTTCTTGTTATAGGTGCCGATGTCGAGCCCGCGCGCCATCGCCTATGCCCGCTTCCTCGCCGGCGCCTTCTTGGCTGGGGCCTTTTTGACGGGCGCTTTCTTCCTGGCCGGGGCGCGTTCGCCCGACTCGATGCTCTTCTTGAGCGCCGCCATCAGGTCGATCACGTTGGATCCCTTGGGCGTCGTGTCGAGGCTGTCATCCTGGATGACCCTCTTGCCCTTCTTCTTGATCTTCTCGGCGATCAAATTCTTCAGCGCGTCGATGTAGCGGTTTTCGAATTCACTCGCATCGAACCCGCTCGCTTTCTTCTCGATCAATGCGCTCGCCAGATCGAGCAGATCCGGGTCGGGCTTGGCGTCGCCGATGTCGCGGAAATAGGAGGATGCCTTGTTGACCTCATCGGCATAACGCAGCGTCTCGAGTACCATCCCGCGGCCGCACGCCTTCAAGCTGACGACATATTCCTGGCCGCGCATCGCCAGTTGGCCGATGCCGACCTTCCTGGCTTTCCGGAGCGCCTCGCGCACCACCACGAACGCTTCCTCGGCGAGGTCGTCGGACGGCACGACATAATAAGGCTTGTCGTAATAGATCGGGTCGATGTCGGCATAGTCGACGAACTGGGTCAGCTCCAATGTCTTGCGGCTCTCCAGCTTGACCTTCTCGATCTCCTCGGGATCGAGCAGGACATATTCGCCCTTCTCGACCTCATAGCCTTTCAGGATTTCGTCACGGTCGACCGGGCCGATGCCGGGCACGACCTTTTCATATTTTACCCGCTGCCCCGACGGTTCGTGGACCTGGTGAAAGGCGATCGACTTGCCGGCCTTGGTCGCCGGAAAAATCTCGACCGGGATCGACACCAAAGCCAACCGTATCTGTCCCCGCCAACTCGGCCGCGCCGCCATTGCTTGTTCTCCGTCATCGTTCGGCCGATTCAATCGCTGGCGCGGGGAGTCGTTCCGGACGGCTCTTGGGGTCAAGAATATTTTCGCGCCGGAGTTATCCAGGCGACGGCCCGCTCCAGGCTCGGCCGACACGGTCCGCGGCACCTTCGGCATCGCCTTATTCCCCTTGTTCGTCGGAATCGCCTTGCTGTTGCGATTGAAGCTTGCCGCTCGCTCCCAGGGTGACGCCTGAACCGGAGTGATATGCTTAATCCTCGTTCTTGACACTTGAACGCATGTCGCCCGCTTGATGAGGGTGGCGGATGGGCGCTAGTCGCAGGATGGCGTAGCCGATGACAGCCGAGAGAAGTGAGCCCATCAACACCCCGATTTTGGCTTCCTCGATAAGCTCAGGTCTGTCCGGAAATGCCAGCGCGCCGATGAACAGGCTCATCGTAAAGCCAATTCCACAAAGCATCGCGACCGCATAGATTTGCAGCCAGGTCGCGCCTGGCAATTTTGTCGCAAGGCCGAACTTCACTGCCAACCAGACCGAGCCGAAAATGCCGATCTGTTTACCGATGAACAGGCCGGCCGCGATTCCCAACGGTAGTGGCGCTACAAATTCGGCCAGCCCGATCCCCGCGAGGGGCACGCCCGCGTTAGCGAAACCGAACAGGGGAACGATCAGGTAAGCGACCCACGACGTGATCGCATGCTCGAGTTTGTGGAGTGGCGAGATGGGCGAGTCCGGCGTGCCAGGCGTCCTGACCACTGGAATCATAAGCGCAACCAAGACCCCCGCGATGGTCGCGTGCACCCCTGACAGCAATACAAAATACCACAGAAAGGCGCCCAAAATCAGATAGGGCCAAAGCCGCATTACTCCACTCTTGTTGAGCGCATAGAGTCCCGCGAGGATCGCCGCCGACGCGCCCAAGGCGAGCGTGTTGATCTCCGCGGTGTAGGCCAATGCGATGATGGCGACGGCTCCCATGTCGTCGACGATGGCGACCGTGGTGAGAAATAACTTGAGGGAGGTTGGCGCGCGCTTGCCAAGCAGCGCCAGGACCCCGATCGCAAATGCGATGTCAGTTGCAGCGGGGATGGCCCATCCATTCACCAGATCCGGTTCGCCAGCGATGATGAAAAGGTAAACGCCGGCAGGCACGATCATTCCCGCGGCAGCGGCCAGAAATGGAAGGCGGCGGTCGGCCCATATTGCCAATTCCCCATCGACGAACTCGCGCTTTATCTCCAGCCCGACAAGCAGGAAAAACACTGCCATCAGTGCATCGTTGATCCACAAATGCGCATTCATCGGCCCAAGCTTGTTCGTCAGGACTGGTCCGATCGGGGCGTGCAGAGCGTCATAATAGATCGAGTAAAGCGGGCTGTTCGCCACGATCATCGCGAGCGCCGCCGCAGCCATGAGCAAGATTCCGCCGGCTGCCTCGGTGGCAAGAAAGCTACGCAGCGCCGAGGGCGGGACGGGACGAACTACTTTCGGCATGGACACCCCTCCTCCCGGACGCCCTAACTACAAAGCAGTCCTGTGTAACTCCTGAACAGACGCGGCGAGATTCCGATGCACTCTTGGAGCGAATTATCTCCCTGGGACCGACAAGCCGATCCACCAGTGACTTCCTTGGTTCAGCTGAGTTCGCCGCTATAGTGCCCAATATGACAGCACCGAAAACCATATTGTTTCCAACAGACTTTAGCGGTCGTTGTGATCGACCGCGTGACCGTGCAATCCAGTTAGCGCGCGAATGGCAGGCGCAATTAGTGATTCTTCATGTGCTACCTGAGCTCAATGATGCCGGTGGTAGCGTGGGAGAGCAGGAAAACGCTTCACGGGCCGAAGAAAGGCTTCGGGATGAGATAAAGGCCGAGGATATCCAAGTTCCGACACGCCTAGCTTTTGGCGACGTTGTGCAGGAGATACTCAAAGCGTCGGCCGAGATCTCAGCTGACCTTGTCGTGATGGGTATCTCACGGCACGACGAGATTGGCGATTTTGTCGTCGGAACCACGGTTGAACGCGTTGTCCGTCGCGGCTCCGCTCCCCTTCTGGTTGTGAAGGAGCAGGCAGGACCGCACTATAGCAATCTGCTGGTCGGCACTGATTTTTCCGACAACTCCGTCATCGCGCTTCGCACGGCATTAACCTTTTTCCCGAAGGCAGCCATGACGGTACTGCACGCTTACCAAGTGAGACTTGAAACCTTGCGTGGGCGAGATGGACCAGCGGGCAATCGGCAAGCCGAGATCGCTTTTGAACTGGAGGCATTTCTGAACAACATCGATTTACCTGTCGAAGCGCGCAATCGGATCGATGTTAACGTGGACTATGGCGACGTCTGCAGTGTCGCTGGGGAACACGTGCGGACGAGCCACACGGATCTGACCGTCATTGGAACCCACGGCCGATCCGGAATTGTCGCGGAAGTTTTAGGGAGCACAGCGCGGGAACTGATGGCGTGTCTTGACTGTGACCTTTTGCTGGTTCGGCGAGTTTCGTAGCTGGTAACTGCCATTAATGACTCATCGAGAGGAAGCGAAACTGACCGAAGAGGCTCCGGACGCTGCGTCGGCGAGGCGCTCTCGGATAATTCATTTCACGATCCTGGCGGCCCTTCACCTAGTGATGGCAGCAGAACTGACGCTCCTGATATTAGAGCGGCAGTGGATGCATGTTTTCCTCGTGGTGGGCATCAGGGCTGTCATGTTGACACCGATTCTCCTGAAGACTCACTTGCCAATACATATCCCGCATGAAGTTCAGATCATTCTAATAGGATTCATGTTTGTTACACTTTTTCTTGGAGAAGTACGAGATTATTACACCAGATTTTGGTGGTGGGACTTATTGCTACACGGAACAGCTGGACTTCTGCTTGGCCTTCTCGGGTTCGTAATAGTTTACATTCTGAACGAAAACAAAAATGTTGATATGACTATGAAGCCGTCCTTCCTGGCGTTGTTTGCATTTTGCTTCGCCCAGGCCATAGGCGCGCTGTGGGAAATGTTTGAGTTTGCCATGGACTACTTCTTCGGCTTGAACATGCAGAAACCTATGCTCGGGGATGACTCGGGTCTGACGGATACCATGTGGGACCTCACTGTGAACGCGATTGGCGCAGCTATTATGAGTCTTGTTGGTAGGCGTTACCTAATAGGGTCTCGCATGTCCGTGCTGGACAGCTGGTCGAAGCGTTTTCTCGAGCGGAATTCTAAGCTCTTTGGTGGCTGATGGCAGTCGAGGAAATTTGGTCCCGATGCGATTCTTTGTGCGTTTGAATCGCTCGGAAGGAACCGTCCATTGGCACATAAGACTCCGTGGGAGCCGTGGGTCCGGGAATTTGCCCTGTTGGCAGTATAGCGACGGGGTCATCGCGAAGGCACCAAGTCGTGATGTTTCGAATTTTCGGAAAGGGATTTTAGAGTGCAGTTCCAGTTCAACAGCGACAATCAGATCGATGGCGATACCACTATGTCTGCGCGAATTGAGGAGGTTGTTCGAGCCCGGCTTGGCCGGGTTGAAGATCGTCTGACTCGCGTTGAAGTGCATGTCGCTGATGTCAGTGGCCCGCGCGATGGAGGTGACGACAAACGATGTGTGATTGAGGCACGCCCCGCTGGCATGTCACCCATATCAGCCACTGACCACGCCGCCAGTGTTGAGGCTGCAGCAGCGGCCGCCGCTGATAAAGTGCTTGCAGCATTCGAACGACAAGTGGGTAAACGGACGGATCGGAAAGGCCATTAGGAGCGCTGATCATATGCGATTTGGGTACGGCGCACGTCGCTGATCAGCGCCGCGCAATCGCATCGGCGAGAAGCGCCACGGACATCGCGTAATAGTTCGAGCAGTTGTATGCCAGAATTGCCCGGTAATTCGCGGTCAAAAGATAAGCCGTTCCCTCGCTGGACTCCATGAGGGCCGCGAGCTCGTTGGCCGGCAATGCCTGTTTCAAGGGAACGACCCCGAGCTTAGTCCATTCCGAAACCGGGAGCCATCGGCTGTGCCGTCTATATACGGCGGGACAACGAGGAGATTCCTCCGTGGCCCGGACTGCTGCTCGGTTGAAATTAGCGGGGAGGCGGACTGATGATCCCCACGGCACACCGCGCTTCCATCCCGCGTCGCGAAGATAATTGCCAATGGACGCCATCGCATCTACTTCGTTGCCCCAGATATCTGCAATGCCGTCGCCGTCTCCATCAGCCCGGAGACGGAGCGCAACCGTTGGCATGAATTGAGGGTAGCCCATCGCGCCGGCATAGCTCCCTTTGAGGCGTTCGCGGGGAGTGCCGGCCTCGATCAATTTCAGGGTCGCCAAGAATTCGGCTTCGAACATCTCACGGCGGCGCCCTTCAAAGGCAAGTGACGCCAATGCCTCAAGCAGGTCGAAGTTTCCGGTGACAGATCCGTAGCTCGTCTCCTTGCCGTAGATCGCCATGATGACGGCCGGATCCACGCCATAAATCGTGTAGATACGCATAAGGCTGGGCCAATGGTTGTAATAGCGGGATTGACCTCTGGCGATGAGCGAAGGGGTCACATGCGCTCGGAGGTAAGGCGAAAGTGACTGAGGCGAATTGCTGGTCGATGAGACGGGCCGCTGAGCCTGATCAAGCTGGATCGCTCGTGCGTTGAGACGGAGCGGAGGAATGAATGCCCTGATGTTGGCTTCGGAAATGCCGGCTGCACGAGCGCGCGTTGCGAGGAAGGACTTGTAAACCTCGAACTGGGCCGGCGTAGCCACACCCTGCTGTGGGCTTATGGTCGTTTCGGCGGATGCTTGTAGTTGTGCCGTCCGTATAGCTGAATTTTGAGCAGCAGTAGTCGTGATGCCGTTGAGGGGCTCTGTTTTCTGCACCTCAAGTTGTGCAGGTGCGCCGCCAAAGCTTACCCAGACGAGGCTCGATGCAAGCCAGGAAGTCAATGTTTGCAATTCCAATTCCTTCGGGAGCGGTATCGCCACGGGATGGTGAATAAAGGCTGGCGCAAGACAACTTTTTGGAGGCTATCGTGGCCAGAGTGGATTTTAGAAGATCAGTGCGACGAGGTAAGCGATGCTTCCAACCAAGGTTGTCAGCAAAGTCCAAGTCGCAAAAGAGTCGGCGCCGATCCAACGGCGATCTCCCTCGACTCCTTTGATATCGAGCAAGGTTCCACACGCCAAAACCATTCCAGCTGCCATTGGATAGAACTGAATTGATCGTACCGGCGCGTGAATGAGGCCAAGATAAAAGGGGCCAGCGATCAGCGCAGCGGGCGCTACAAAGGCCGGAGCAAATCGTAGCATCCTGAAAGAAGCGTCAATCACGATCCGTGCCCATCAGCCCACAATGACAGTAAGCGCGCGGCCGGCGCTCTCATTATTTGACGCATGCTGCGGCAGTGAGTCGACGCCCACAATCGACAGCTGGCTTTCCGATACCTCATTCAACAGGAGGTAGTCCCGGACGACCTGAGCTCGCCGAGCCGCTAAGGCGGCGTCTTTGCCCGTGCTTTTGCCTCGGTCTGCAAATCCAATGATCTGCGCTCGGACCTCTGGGTGATCGTTCAACCAGAGTGCTTGTCGCTCCAGCGTAAGCTTGGCAGCACTCGACAGGGCCACCGATCCCGCTGCGAAGGTAACAAAATCACGTCCGGAAACGACACGAAACGACTCATCCAGTTCATAGTGACCTTCGGTATTTGAAATATCGATTTGGAAATTGTGCACGAAGTTTGACATGTCTGGCGAGGCCGGTGTTGAAAGATTCTGTGAGCAAGCAAAGATCAGTTGGCAAAGGATTGCCAGTCTCAGTATCCGGCCCGTCTTTCGTGAATGCCCAATTTGATATTCCACAGCCAAACTTCTTTCCATTCAACCGCTCAGCGAACAGTATTCTGATCGCTCGTCTCGTCGGCGGAAAGTGCCGGATCAGCACTCTCTAATTCGCGGATTGGTCCAACCTCTCGCACAGCTGAACTTGTCTCGAGAGCATTCGACAAAGGTTTTTCAACCTTTGCGCAGCCTACGAGCACCGCGCAAAGCAGACCGAAAACGAGAACCGGTTTCGTCATTAAATCTTCCTGCTGCTTGCGGTTTGCAATTGGCGTTTCGCAAGGTCTTCAACGGGATAGCTCAGAATAATGGCCCTAGAGGTAGCAGAGAAAGGGGGATGGAATTACTATGAGATCTATATTTGCAAGGGCAGCGTTGATGTCCCAAAGCCCCTTGGCGAATTGATACGACTGGCGCCGCTCCAATTGGAGTGCTCCGTGCCAGCGCAAGTTTGACGAAAGGGCCATCATAACGCGCCTGCACCTGACAATGCGTGAAGCCGCGGTTGCAGTGCTCACGATTTGCGCTGCCGCGGCCATCGCAATTTATTCCCAGCCGCTGATTGGCCTGGCCGCGGCAACTCTTCTTTTCGTCCTGGGTGTAATATTGATTGGAGCAACCCAAGGTCTGGCGGCTGCCCTGCTGTCTTCCCTTTTGGCATTCCTGATTTTTAATTTTTTCCTGGCCGAGCCGTTTATGACGCTCAGCCTCGCCAGCGAAGAAGATATCGCGCCCCTCATCGCGTTCAACGCTGCCGCGGTGATTGCAGGCGCTCTTGCCGGGCAATTGCGAGATCGCGCAGCCGCCGCCGAACGCGCACAGCGTCAGCTTCAGCTCCTGCTGGACAGCAGCAACAGGGTTCAATCGGCCATCACTCGCGATGATGTCGTGACGCGCCTTCTGACCGAGGCGGAGACGCACATCGGATTACGGCTCGAAGCATTCGAGCGTTTGGCCGACGGCAGCCTGCCCGAGCATACTCACCCGGCCGCGCTCGCCGCACATCGCTCGGGAGCGATTGTGCATGAAGGAGACTGGACAGGTGTGCCGCTGATCGGAAGTCACGGATCCGCCGGTGCGCTTTTGGCGGAAAGGAGTCTCAAGATTGCCGACGATGGTTTCCTCGATGCCTACAGTAACTTGGTCGCCCTCGCTTTGGAGCGCGCTGACCTGTCTCAAATGATCAGCGAGGCGACTGCTGCGGCACGTTCGGAGGAGCTGAAGAGCGCCCTGTTGTCCTCGGTGAGCCACGATTTTCGCACTCCGCTTGCGACAATCAGCGCTTCTGCCAGCAGCCTCCTGACCTACGGCGAACAGCTTGCCGATTCACAGCGGACGGCGATGTTGGCTACGATCGTTGACGAATGCGATCGACTCGATCGATATACGGCCAACCTCCTTGAACTCAGCAAATTGCAGGCCGGCGAGAAGATTGAGGGGCAGACCATTGATGTCGTTGACTCGGTCGGCGTTGCGGTCAGCCGAGTTAGGAGTCTGGCAAAGGACCACTCTATCCTTGTGGCCGCGGGTGACTCTCCGTTTTTTGTGCGGTGTAATGCCGCGATGTTCGATCTCGTTCTGCTCAATGTCCTGACCAACTCAATTATTTATAGCGAAGCCGGTACTGCGATTGAGGTGCACGTATATGCTGATGAAACGGAGATCGCGATTGACGTGCGTGACGAAGGTCTCGGAATTCCAGCTGGAGAACTTGAGAAAGCCTTTCACCGATTCCGGCGGGTAGAGCGACTCGAATCAGCGCCAAAGGGAAGCGGTCTCGGCCTCGCCATCGCTAAGGGATTTGTGGAGGCGTTTGAGGGCCGCATCTGGGCGGCAACGCCGGGCATAGGAACGCGCGGGTCGCTAATCGCTATTCGATTGCCAAGGGCGCAGGTCGACCAAGTGGATGAAAATTGACCTCTATCGCTCGCCTCCTGCTGGTTGACGACGAGCCCGCTCTCGTCGGCGTCCTCCAGCCCGCTCTGGAGGCTACCGGCCATCGTGTCAGCGTGGCTATCGATGGCGCGTCCGCACTGAAGGCCGTGGGCGATATCGATCCCCATATTATTCTGCTCGATCTTGGCTTGCCCGATATCGATGGAAAGAAAGTCATCCGCCTAATCCGGCAGCGCTCGGACGCTCCTATCATCGTCATTTCTGCTCGACACCAGGAGCTGGAGAAAATCGCGGCACTCGACGAAGGAGCGGATGATTACGTAAACAAGCCGTTCAAGATCGGTGAACTCATGGCCCGTGTGCGAGCGGCAATGCGACGTGTGGAATCTTTAATGGATCCGCCGCGCTATGTTCAAACGGGCATTCTGACGATTGACCTACTGGGCCGAAGAGTGACAATCGGTGGCGATCCCGTCAGGCTCTCGCCCAAGGAATGGTCACTCCTGAGCGAGCTCGCGGTTTCGGCAGGGCAGGTCGTCACTCATAAGCGACTACTAGCGGCGGGCTGGGGCAACGAACTTCAAGACGCTCAATATCTGCGGGTTTATATCGGACTATTGAGAGAGAAACTTGAAGCCGAACCGTCACAGCCCTCGTTGATCCTCACCGAACCCGGGATCGGTTATCGGCTCGCACAGCCCGAGGAGGGCGAGCGACCGCTATAAACTCCTCATAGTAACTCCTCACCACGGCTAAGCTTAGAGCGGGAGCCGTGGTGACGAACTTTTCAACTTCCTTCCGGTGTTTGAACCTACCGCCTGCGCCGCCTTTGCAGGCACGGCTGTGCGTAGCTCTCTCCAGGGGAGTCCGTGCGGCAACTCTGGAAGGTAAATTACCTTCAGAGGATTATGAAAAATGAGTGAGAGCAGTAAGCGTTCAGTGCCAGTGGATCCTGGACGACTGGCCCACATGGAAGCACTACTCAAACGGTATCCCGACCTGGTCCAGATTGAGAGACAGGAAATAATTCAATTTCTTCGCAAAGGTCGGCTCCGCGATCGCGGCTTGTTGACTTGCAACCAGTCGATTTCCGATGAGCTAGAGGCCTTCAGAAATGACCATGACAGAGAATTGTCGCTCAGCTGGGGCGAAATTTCTGTGATTGCATTGATGATCATGCTGTCCGTAGCTGCGGCAGCTTCCCTCTGGCGCATTTGAGCACGTCAACATTTCGGGCTTTACTGTTCATTTAGCACGCATAGCGGCGGGATAACGCCGGGCTCCTGGGAGAAGACAAATGCGTAAATCCCTCACCCTCGGCATCGCGGCGCTCGCGTTGACCATTACCGCCTGCGGCCGCAAGGAGCCTCCGGCGATCGACGTTCCGCCAACCGAGCAGCCGGGCGGGGACACCAGCGGCGTCGCACCGGGCGATGTGGAATTGACCGAGCTTCCGGCGATGCAGGCCGATCTGGTGGCCAGGGCGGGTTCGGACACGGTCTATTTCGGGACCGACGAATATGCCCTCGACGACCAGTCGAAGGCGACGCTGGCCGCCCAAGCCGCGTGGATGCTGGCCAACCCCAACGTCCGCGCCTCGATCGAGGGTCATGCCGATGAGCGCGGCACCCGCGAGTATAATATGGCGCTGGGCGAGCGGCGGGCCAATGCGGCGCGCGATTATCTGCTCTCGCAAGGGGTGCCGATGGCCCGGCTGCTGGTCACCAGCT
>Ga0307505_10002386_pt1 | contig 13169 bp, 9 predicted proteins | sample 23_S_MG_FD_202183 | JGI IMG/M metagenome (GOLD analysis project Ga0307505, IMG submission 202183) | Soil microbial communities from Populus trichocarpa stands in riparian zone in the Pacific Northwest, United States - 23_S | ecosystem: Environmental > Terrestrial > Soil > Riparian zone > Trees...
CAGTTGCACTGCGAGTCCGGCTTGTGCGCCAAGCTCGACGACGACAGGCGCCATCAGCGTGGCGACAAGGATGTAGTTTGCCGTCGTCGGAATACCCATGCCGAGCACCAGCGAAACCACCGCGATGAGGAGTAACATCACGATCACATTGCCTGCAGACACGAACTCGACGAACTCGGTCATCATCAGGCCGAGTCCGGTCAGCGTCACGGTGCCGACCACGATGCCCGCGGTCGCCGTCGCGACCGCAATGCCGATCATGTTGCGGGCGCCGGTGGCCAACCCGTCGATCAGGTCCGTCACAGCCGCATTGACCGCGCCGTTGATGTCGTGGCCGCGGAATAGAGCAAGCAACGGCTTGCGCGTGGCAACGATACCGAGCACCGCGACCGTCGCCCAGAAAGCCGAAAGCCCCGGCGACAGCTGCTCGACCATCAGGCACCAGAGCAGGACGACGAGCGGGATCAGAAAATCGAGGCCGGTGCGGGTCACATCCCAGGCGCGCGGCAGATGAATGATTGGCGCATCGGGATCGTCGATCTTCAGATCCTCATGCTGCGCCGCGTACCAGACGCTCGAGATATAGATCGCGAGTCCGGCCGCGCCGAGAACCCACGGCGCTGCGTCTCCGAACAGGAGTCGGCTTCCTTCAATTCCGTAGTAGAGCGCACACAGGACTAGAATGAAGCCGGAAATCCCGATGCCGTTGCGGATCAGACGCGTTTTGATCGGCGAATAGCTACGCTCGATCGGTGCTGCGCCGATTTTTACCGCTTCAAGGTGCACGATGTAGAACAGCGAGATGTAGGAAAGGATCGCCGGCAGCGCCGCGTGCTTGACGATCTCGGAATAGGGAATGCCCACGTACTCGACCATGAGAAACGCGGCCGCGCCCATAACCGGCGGCATGATCTGACCGTTGATCGAGGACGACGCCTCGATGGCGCCAGCCTTTACACCGGAGAGGCCGGACCGCTTCATCAGCGGAATGGTGAAGATGCCGCCTGACACGACGTTCGATACCGACGATCCGGATACGACGCCGTTGAGCGCCGAGGAAACGACCGCCACCTTTGCGGCGCCGCCACGCAGATGCCCGAGCAACGCGATCGAGATGTTCATCATCCAGTTGCCGCCGCCTGCCTTGTCGAGCAGCGTGCCAAACAACACGAACAGAAACACGAAGCTTGTCGATACGCCGAGCGCGACGCCGAACACGCCTTCGGTGACGAGCCACTGGTGCGTGAGGAAGCGCGACAGCGACGTGCCCTTGTGTTGCAGCGTCTCGGGCATATACGGCCCGGCGAACGTGAAGAGAATGAAGAAGCCGGCGACAAGAACCATCGGCATGCCGAGTGATCGGCGCGTCGCTTCGAGAAGGAGGAGGACGCCCGCTCCGGCGGTGACAAGATCGAGGGTCGTCGGCTGACCCGGCCGCATCGCGATCTCGTTGTAAAACAGGAACAGGTAGGAGCCCGCAAAGGCGCCTGCGAGCGCAAGCAGCCAATCTACAGCGGGAATGTATCGGCGGGGCGACGAGGTGAATGCCGGGTACGCCGTGTAGGCAAGAAACAGCGCAAGGCCGAGATGGATAGCGCGCGCCTCGGTGTCGTTGAAAATGCCGATGCCGAAGACGAAGGGAAGAGGCGAGGCGTACCAGAGCTGAAACAGGGACCAGAAAATCGCCACCCAGAGAACGATCTGCGCGGCGAGACCGGTTGGCTTGCGCCCGCCGGTATCGGCTTCAGCGACGAGTTGTTCGAGGTCGAGTTCGGATGATTTCTGCTTCGTTTCCACGCCGCCCCTCCCGCGCTGATACCAAAGCCGAAACGGGGCGCCGCAGGCGCCCCCTCTTGTTTTCTCGGGCTGTTACTTCAACCAGCCCTTCTCCTTGTAGTATTTCGCCGCGCCCGGATGCAGCGGCGCCGAGAGGCCGTCCTTGATCATCTTCGCCGGGTCGAGATTGGCGAACGCGGGATGCAGCTTCTTGAACTCGTCGAAGTTTTCGAACGTCGCCTTGACGAGTTCATAAACAGAAGCGTCCGGCACCTTCGCCGAAGTGACGAGGGTCGCGAGCACGCCGTAGGTTTCGGTTGGCTTCGAATTGTTGGCGTACATGCCGCCGGGGATCGTCGCCTTGGCGAAATAGGGGTTCTCCGCGACGAGTTTGTCGACAGCGGCTCCCGTCAGCGGCACGAGCTGTGCGCCGCAGGTCGTCGTCGGATCCTGGATGTTCGCCGAAGGATGGCCGACTGCGTAGAAGAAGCCATCGATCTTGTTGTCGCACAGTGCCGGGCCGTGCTCGTCGGCGCGAAGCTCTGAAGCGAGCGAGAAATCCCCAAGCTTCCAGCCAATCGCCGCGAGATACTGCTCCATGGAAGCGCGCGTACCCGAGCCGGGATTGCCGACATTGAAGCGCTTGCCCTTCAGATCTTCGAACTTTGCGATGTTCGCTTCCTTGCGTGCGAGAACCGTGAACGGTTCAGGATGTACGGAATACACGGAGCGGAGATCGCCGAACGCCTTGCCCTTGTACTGGCCTTCGCCCTTCGTGGCATTGAACGCGACGTCTGACTGCGACATGCCGAAATCGAGTTCGCCGCCCTGGATCGTGTTGATGTTGAACGCCGACCCGCCGGTGGATTCCACCGAACAGCGGATGCCATGCTTGGCGCGGTCCTTGTTCAGGAGACGGCAGATCGCGCCGCCGACCGCGTAATAGACGCCGGTGACACCGCCGGTGCCGATGGTGACGAATTTCTGCTGTGCCACACCGGGTGTGGACGATACGGCCAGTGCGGCGGCGAGGGCCGCACCAAACAGGCCGAACCGGCCGAAACTGAACTGCGACATTGCTCTCTCCCTTGAAGGTTGGGCGGGCACAGCCCGCCGTCCTGCCGGCTAGGCTAGCCTAAGCTTTGCCGACCGTCACAGGGAATTGGCGGTCGCTGCGTCGACCGCATCACCCAACCGCTCGACGATAGCCTCGATGTTTTGTGCGGTCACGATGAAGGGCGGTGCGATTAATACGTGGTCACCGGCAATGCCGTCGGCCGTGCCGCCAGCCGGATAGACCATGAGGCCGCGCGACATAGCCTCTTTTTTAACCCGGGTGTTCAGTTTCAGGCCCGGGTCGAACGGGGTCTTGCTGCCGCGATCCGCGACAAGCTCGATCGCCTGGAACAGGCCGCGACCCCGGATATCGCCAACGAAAGGATGGTTGCCGAAGCGCTCGGACAGGCGCCGCGTCAGCTGCGCGCCCATGTCCTTGACGTTATCGAGAAGCTTTCGGCGCGCGATGACCTGCTGAACGGCAAGCGCCGCAGCGCACGCCACCGGATGCCCCATATAAGTATGGCCGTGGTGGAAAAATCCCGAGCCTTGGGAAAAGGCATCGAAGATTCTCTGGCTTAGCAGGGTCGCGCCGATCGGCTGATAGCCGCCGCCCAAGCCCTTCGCGATCGTCATCAGGTCCGGCGCAATACCCTCCTGCTCGCAGGCGTGCAGCGTACCGGTGCGGCCCATGCCGCACATCACCTCGTCGAGGATCAGCAGGATGCCGTGGTGGTCGCAAATCTCCCGAATGCGTTTGAAATAGCCCGGCGCGGGCGGCACCGCACCCGCCGTCGCGCCGGCGACGGTCTCTGCGACGAACGCGATCACGTTTTCAGCACCCACTTCATTGATTGCGGTCTCGAGTGCTTCTGCCGCGCGCAATCCGTAAGCTTCTTCGGATTCGTCCGCCCTTTTGCGTCGATACGAAAAGCACGGCTCGATGTGCTTCACGTCGAGGAGAATCGGCGCGAACATCCTGCGGCGCCCGAGATTCCCGCCCGTCGAGAGTGCGCCAATCGTATTGCCGTGAAAGCTCTGGTCACGCGCGATGAAATATCGGCGCTGCGGCTCGCCGCGCTCGACGAAATATTGTCGCGCCATTTTGAGCGCGGTCTCGACGGCTTCCGAACCGCCGCTCACGAAATAGACGTGCGAAAGGCCCTTCGGTGCGCCCGTGATCAGGTTGTCCGCGAGCGCTTCCGCGATCTCGGTCGTGAAGAAGCTCGTGTGCGCGTAGGCGATCCGGTCTACCTGCTCGTGGATCGCGCGTCTGACGTCCGGATCGTTGTGGCCGAGACATGAAACCGCCGCCCCACCCGAAGCGTCGATATATTCTTTGCCCGCCCCGTCACGGAGATAGATCCCTTCGCCGCCGACGGCGACCGGCAAGTCGCCATGAATTTGCCGGTGAAGGATATGAGTCATTCGGGAGGGCTCCAAGCGGATGTGCAGCAATTAAAGCACAGTGCCGCCATTCGTCGAGAGCACTCAGAAGAGCTTGAGTTGCTGGTCTACTCGGCTCGCCGCCTGCGGCAGGGGATGCTGATGCTTCAACAACTCCCTCTCGATGTCTTCCAGAAAGGGTGATGGCGAAAGCTCTTGATCTCCGCGGTGCTGCCGACGCAATGCGCGGCTCAAATAAAGGCGATCGCGCGCACAAGCCACGCCGCGATCGAACAACTTCCGCTCCTCATCGAGTGAAGTTCCGTCGAGAGGAATATTTCCGTGTTCAAGACCGACGATGAATACCGTCCGGAATTCAAGGCCCTTCACCGCCTCCAGGGAAACGAGCGTGACAAGTTCAGCCCGCGCGTCGATAAATTGGACGTCGGACGCCAAGGCAAACGCGTCGGCGAAACGCAGGCCATTGCGGCTGCTCCAATCGGCAACAATCCTGAGCCGCTGCAACGCTCGTTCGATCGACTCGCTGCCGTACTCGGGGTGATCGCGATGCAGTCGTTGCGCGGCAGCTTGCAGCCGGTCCGCAAGCGGCTCATCTCCGGGAACGTCATGGAGCTCGAGAAAAAGGGCATGAACGGTCGGATCGTCGGCGATCGGTGCATCCGAATGCCGCCGGAAGGGAATCCCCGCCTGCTCAAGGCGAGTTGCCAGGGCGCTGGAATGGGCGTCGCAGCGATAAAGGACGGCGAAATCTGCGGGCGAATGGCCCTCGTGCAGCAAGCCTTTGATCGTTTCTGCGACCTGCGCAGCTTCCGCGAACTCCGTCAGCTCGGCATGAACGGTGACACATCCGCGCTCTGGCTGTAGGCGCCGGCGATCATTACCCGGGAGAGACGCGCTCGCCGCGATCGTCCGGACAAAGCTGGCTTGCTGTTCGTCCATGTCCTGCGGTTCGACGAAGATCGACGTGAAATGTCGGGTCAGAAGCGCCGCGATCGCGGGGTGGGCTTTGAGCAGTTGCGCCGACAAGCGCACGGCGTCGTCGCGGTCCACCAGATTGCGCAGCATGAGGCCCTGCTGATAGGCGGCGAAGGTGTCGGCCACATCCTCGTCGCATGGGCTTACGCCGCGCTTTACGTACGAAATCGCGTGAAGGGCCGTCTCCATCTTGCTTGCGGGAAACCCGCGCATCTCGGCAAAGATCGCCGTCTGATCCGCCTTGCGGGCAACGCGAAAGCCTCTGTTGAGTCCCACGAGTGCGCCGTGCTCGCGAAGGATCGAGAGCCCCAATGAATGAAGTGTATGAATCGCAATTTGTTCGGTATCGCCCGGCATAAGAAGATCAAGCTGCGTGCGCAGCACGTCTGCCGTCCGCAATGTTCCGGCGATGACGAGGCAGTTATTGCGCGCGGTGCCCCGCCTGCGCAGGGCGCGGACGATCCGGCGGGCGAATGGAGTTACTCCGGCGGATCCTGGCCCGCGAACGACAAACGGAACATCGGCGCGTGCCGCGTTCGTTTCAGCCGCGTCGAGTGAACGCGTTTCCGGTCGAACATGCAGGTCGGCGTGTGAACGCATCGGCCCGAACCCCGCATCCGCACGCGGCCTCAACGCGGCAGACAGTCCGACTATAGGCCTCTCTGCGCCTCGCGCGAAAACGTCCTGTGGATTGCCGCAATTGAGCGGCAATCGCATTGCCGCTCGTTCCCGCTTAAGGGGAAGTCCAGCAAGTTGACGTCGCGCTACGCGACTTCCGCTGTCCGCACCACAAACGCCTCGCCGCGCTCCAGGAAGGCGCCGACAAGTCGCGCAACGCGTTCCGGCTGATCGAATTCGATCGCATGCGCCGCACCGTAGATGTAGCTGAGGTGCGAGTGCGCGATGCCGGTCTTGAGGCGCCGGCCGACATCTTCCACCGGGGTCACTTCTTCCTTGGTGCCGAACAGCAGCAGTGTGCGCGCCTTGATTTGCGGCAGCGCTTTGAGAAGTTCCGCGTCCAGCGTCTCGCCCTTGTTGTACCCCGCGGCAGCCTTGCCGTTACCCGGCATCACTTCTTCAAAGCGCGGATCTTGCGGCGCCCGTTCGGGGACCGCGTAGAGCTTGCGATTCCGTTCCGCGGGATCGGTGGGAAGGCCGCCGATGCCCTTGGTACGCATGCCGGCCGGCGCTTCCAGCACGAGTTGCTCCACAAGATCGGGCTGCTTCACAGCGAGCCAGAGCGCGATCCAGCCGCCGAACGATTCCGCGATCACGTCGCAACCTTTGCCGATCGTCGCGCGGACGAAATCCGCGGTGAGGTCGGCGAGCGCGTCCATTGTCGCGACGCCCGCATGTGCCGGTGTTCCATTGAAGCCCGGCATCGTCGGCATGTAGATCGTGTGCTTGAGCGCGAGCCGCTCCAGTGCCGGCGAAACGCGCGGACCCGCCGCGCTGTGCAGATGCAGGATCGCGGGCCCCGATCCACCCTTGAGGTAGCGGACAGGCCCGGTTGCGAGATCGATCTTTTCTTCGCTGAATTTCATCACAAGCTCGCCGCCTCCGGCAGCACTTCATCCCGGAACAGCTCCATGCTGGTACGCACGACCTTGTCCGGGATGTTGCCGATTTTCATATTGAGATTGAAGCGACCGTTGCCGAGTTCGCCCTGGATCCGCTTCATCTGCTTGATCACGGTCTTCGGGCTGCCGCACAGGACCGAGCCCGCTTCGATCATCTCGTCGATCGAACGCGAATTGAGAGTCGCAAGGCGGTTCACGAAGCGCTCGCCATATTGTTCCTGCGCGAAGAAACGGGACTTCTGCACCACGAGCCTCATGGCGTCGCGAATCGAGTGCATCAGCACCTTGTGGAAGTAGTTCAGTCCGGCGGCGAGATGTTCTTTCGCTTCTTCGTCGCTTCGCGCGATCAGCGTGTTCTGGCCGATCAGGATGTCGGCCGGCGTCGGCTCCTTGCCATGCGCGCGTGCGGCGTCGCGATAAACGTTGATGCAGCGCTGCGCGATCTTGAGGTCCGCAATCAGCGTCATGCCCATCATGGCCCTGTGCTGCCCAGCGAATTCGGCGGACTCCTCGTTGCTGGCCGACATCAGGATCTGCGGATGCGGCTTCTGCATCGGCTTCGGCCAGATCGAAACTGACGGATACTGATAGAATTCGCCTTCCCAGCCGAAGGGTTCGGGTTCGGTCCACGCCTTGATGATCAGCGCGGTCGCCTCGCGCAGCCGCTCGCGCGATTCACCGGGCACGACGTTGTAGGCGATGTATTCGTGCGGCACACCGCGGATGAGCCCGGCAACGAGCCGGCCGCCGCTCATCACGTCGATCATCGCGTACTCTTCTGCGACGCGGATCGGATTGAGCAGAGGGATCAGGTTGCCGAGCATGGCAAGCTTGATGGTCTTCGTGCGCTGCGTGAGTACTGACCCGATCAGGTTGCAATTCGCCATCAGTCCGTAGGGGCTGAAATGATGCTCATTGCAGCCGACCCAGTCGAAGCCGCAGTCCTCGGCAAATGCCATCGTGTCGATGTAGGAGTCGTAGAGTTCCTTGCCGCGCGCCGGATCGAACGATTGGTTGCTTGCGGGCCACTGCTGCGGCGCCTCGTCGAGTTCGGTCCAGGGCATCAGGTGGAAATAGGAAAATTTCATCTTCGCTCCGACTTAACCGACCTTCTGCGCCGTCCGTTCATCCGGATCCTCGGCGATCCATTGCTCGCAGGCATCGAACGCATCGATAATCCGCTGGTGCCGCGCGAGCAGCCATTCCTTGGTTTGCATGTGCGTGAAAATATAGAGATCGCGGTTCTTGATCGCGCGCACGACCCGGTCGCCGACGACGTCGGGATCAAGACCGCTTTCCAGCTCTTTTTGCAGGGGATTGAGCGAAGCCGTCTTGTACGGGCCGCCAAACTGGTCGGTACGCATCTCGTTCGACATATAGATGCGCGTGCGCACCGCAGCCGGGGCCAGCACCGAAATGCCGATCGGTGTTTCTTGCAGGTCGTTCCATAGCGATTCGGTGAGCGCGACGACGGCAAATTTCGTCGCCGCATACGCCCCGCTTCGCCGCTTGGCGCCAACATGGAAGCCCGCAATCGACGCGGTGTTGACGATGTGTCCTTCCTCGCCATGCGCCTGGATGATGGGCAGGAAGGTTTCGATCCCGTACATCACGCCATGAAGATTGACGCTTGTGATCCACGCCCATTCCTGCGGCGTTACTTCCCAGATCGACTTGCCGTGAATAGTGATGCCCGCGTTGTTGCAGACCACGTGGATCGCGCCGAACTCCCTAAGCGCCGCCGCAGCGAGATTCTTCACCGCCGTTCGGTCCGAGACATCGGCGGGGGCGGCGATTGCCCGGCCGCCAAGCTTTCGCACGTTGGCGAGCGCATCTTCGAGGCGATCGCCCGGCAAGTCCGAGAGCACCACGTGCATGCCGTGCTTGGCAAAATTCCGTGCCAAGCCGAGACCGATGCCTGATGCGGCCCCGGTTACGACCGCGGTTTTACCTTCCAAATTTCGCATGAACGCCGATCCCGCAATTTTGAGGGTTCACTATAGCATTCGGATCGTGCTCGTCAGGCTGCGCGGCTCGTGCGCGATCCGAACGGTTGTGCCTTAGCGGGAACTGGCCGCGAGCGCCCGGTCGAGTTTCGCGAGCAGACGTAGCAACGTCCGGCGTTCGGTCGTGCTGAGCGACGAAGTCGCGGACATGTCGTGAGCAAGTCCTGCCCTGATCAGGGCCTCCGCTTTGGTCAGTCCGGCCTGCGTGAGAAAATGCCCGGTGGTACGGCGATCCGATGGCAGGCTGCGGCGCTCGACCCAACCGTCGCGCACGAGCTTGTCGACAAGCTTGGTGATGTTGGGACCGCGGGCCGCAAGTGCTTCCGTGAGTGCGCCGTGAGGAATGCCGGGATTGGAATGAATGGCCGTCACGGCCGCGAATACACCAGGGCTCACGCCGAGATCGCCAAGCTGCTTGTAGTAGAGCTGAAAAAGCCGGACCTGGACGACGCGCGTCAGATGACCCGCGAAGCGGTCCGTCAACGCGTAATCCACCTTCGCCGCTCTGTTCCGGGCAGGGGGAGAGGGGCGCCGCCTCATGCGTATTCGTCGTTTCATGTTCATTGAAGTCGAGTTAGTTATATTTTATAAGTATAACCGCCGGCGCTGGCAAAGGCCAGCATGGCCCATGAGAATACAGCGCGCGAACAGCGCGATCGGGGAGAGCGCACGATGACGGACCGCATTCTCACGACGCATGTCGGCAGTCTCGTTCGGCCGACGCAGCTCGTCGAATACATCGAAGCGATCGACAAGGGCCTGAAGGTCGATATGCAGGCCTTCGACGCCCTCCTGCAGCAATCGGTCGACGATGTCGTCAAGCGGCAGCAGCAGGCCGGCATCGATATCGTCAGCGACGGTGAATTCGGAAAATTCCGATCCTGGAATTTTTATGTGCTCGATCGGCTGGCGGGCATCGAGGAGCGCGACATCGTCGAGTCTCGTGGGGGGAGCCGCGACCGCACGCTGTTTCCGGAATTTTACGCCGAGTATTTCCCGACCCAGCGGTTGCCGAAACGCGGCACGGTGTTCACGGTTGCACCGGTGAAATACAAGGGGCACGCGGCACTGAAGAAGGACATCGAGATCTTCAAGCAGGCCCTGAAGGGCGCCGACGTTCAGGGCTTCTTGCCCGTCGTCGCACCTGCGAGCGCCGTACCGATGTTCCGGAACGAATATTACAAGAACGAAGAAGAGGCGATCTTCGGCATCGCGGAAGCGTTGCGCGAGGAATACAAGACGATCGTCGACGCCGGCCTATACGTGCAGATCGACGACGCCTTCCTCCCATACATGTACGACCTTGCCTTCGCCGGCTCCGACATGGAGAACTTCCGCAAGTGGGCCAGGGTGCGCGTCGATGCGCTCAACCATGCGCTCGAGGGGATCCCGGAAGATAAGGTCCGCTATCACATCTGTTGGGGCAGCTTTAATACGCCGCATCTCAGCGATGTACCGCTCAAGGACATCGTCGATCTGGTCATGAGCGTGAAAGCTGGCGCCTATTGCATTGAGATGGGCAACCCGCGCCACGAGCACGAATGGCGTGTGTGGGAGACGGCCAAGCTGCCCACCGGCCGAAAGCTTATTCCCGGCGTCATCAGCCACTCGACGAATGTCGTCGAGCATCCCGAGTTGGTCGCAGAGCGGTTGGTTCGTGTGGCCAAGCTGGTGGGCCGTGATAATATCCTGGCCGGAACCGATTGCGGTTTTGCGCAATCGCCGCACGTCAGGCGCGTGCACCCATCGATCATGTGGGCGAAACTGGAGGCCCTGAGCGAAGGCGCTCGTATCGCCTCGCGTGAACTTTGGGGACGCAAGGCCGCCTGAGAGATTCAACCGGTGCTGGGTCCGACCGACTCGCCCGATATAGAGGAAGAGAGAAGTCACATGTCAGGTAGTCTGGAAGACATCCTTCGCGGTTCGAAGAGCGTCACGAAGATTTTGTACAACCAGCCGGCAGGCCCGAATGTGTATCCGGGTGTTCCTCCCGAATACACCAACTGGCGCGACGAACAGATTGCCTGGCAGAAAACCTGCGTACTGTTCAATCAGTCGTATCACATGGTCGAGCTGGTCGTCGAAGGACGCGACGCCGCCAAACTTCTCTCTCATCTCGCCTACAACAGTTTTAAGGGATTTGCCGTCGGCAAGGCGAAGCAGTTCGCCCCGTGCAGCTATGACGGCTACATCATTGGCGATGTGATCATGTTCTACACGGCCGAAAACCAGTTCGTGCTGGTCGGCCGCGCGCCGGCGATCAACTGGGTCGAGTTTCACGCGGCGACCGGCGGCTATGACGTTCGCCTGGAGCGTGACGAACGCACCGCGATGCGCAAGGATCCGAGCCGGCGCAGGTCGTATCGCTTCCAGATTCAGGGGCCGAACGCGATGAAGGTCATCGCCAAGGCGATCGGCAAGCCCGTTCCCGACGTGAAGTTCTTTACGATGGATAGACTCACGATCGCGGGCAGGACGATGTGGGCGCTTCGTCACGGCATGGCCGGACAGCCGGGCTTAGAACTGTTCGGACCGTGGGATGAAGGCGAAGAAGTGCGACAGGCGTTGATCGAGGCCGGGAAGGACTACGGCATGCATCTGGTCGGCGGTCGCGCGTACTCGTCGAACACCGTGGAATCCGGCTGGATCCCGTCGCCGTTGCCGGCCGTCTACACCGGCGAGTCGATGAAGAAGTATCGTGAGTGGCTGCCGGCGGAAGGATACGAAGCCAAGGCGTCGATCGGCGGCAGCTTCTATTCCGATCGCATCGAGGACTACTACCTTACGCCGTGGGACATCGGCTACGGCAACTTCGTTAAGTTCGATCATGATTTCATCGGCCGCGAAGCGCTCGAGAAGATCGCCGGCAAGGATCACCGCAAGAAGGTGACGCTCGCGCTCGACAGCGATGATGTCCTGCGCGTGATCGGCTCGATGTACACGAAGGGCGACCGCTTCAAGTACATGGACCTTCCGAGCGCCGTGTACGCGATGCACCCGTACGACCAGGTGCTCGTGAAAGGAGAGCCGGCCGGCCTCTCGACCTGGATCAGCTACAGCGCAAACGAAGGCAAGTGGTTGACCCTCGCCATCGTGGATCCCCAGCACAGCACGCCCGGCACATCCGCGAGCCTCGTATGGGGCGAGCCCGGTGGCGGCTCGGCGAAACCCGCTGTCGAGCGTCATGTGCAGACGGAAATTCAGGCTGTCGTCAGCCCGGTTCCGTACGCCGAGGTGGCCAGGACGGCCTACGCGGAAAGCTGGCGGACCAAGGCGGCATCGTAACGATGCCGCTCCTCCGCCGCGGCAGGAGCAGTCAGTGAAGCGAAGCGAAGACCGAATCCTGACGACGCATGTCGGCAGTCTCATCCGCCCGCCTGAATTGCTTCAGGCAGCGGCTGCGGCGAAGGAACAGCCTCAGGCAGAACTGAAGTTTCTCGACGCAATGCGTCGTGCAACCCTTGATGCCGTCAAACGCCAGGTGAAAGCCGGAATCGACGTCGTCAATGACGGTGAGTACGGCAAGTCGAGCTGGGCAAACTACGTCCTGGAGCGCATGACGGGCTTCGAACATCGTCCCAAGGAGTTGCATGACGCCGTATGGCTCGGCAGAGATCGCTTTCGCTTTCGCGAGTTCATGGCGAAGGAGTTTCCGCGCGGCATCACGGGGTCGCCCGGCGACGCCTGCATCGGCCCGATCAAATACAAGGGTCAGGACGCGATCCGCCGCAACGTTGACGATCTGAAAGCGGCGCTCGCCGCATCGAATGCGGCGGAAGGGTTTCTGACCGCGGTCGCACCCGCCAGCACCGGTTACGACGCCGTCAACGAATACTACAAGGACGACCGTGACTACGCGTTTGCGATCGCCGAGGCGCTGCGCGAGGAATATCTCGCGATTCATAACGCCGGCCTCGTGCTGCAGGTCGATGACGCCGTCCTCGCCAACATGTACGACCACCTCACGCAGGAGAGCCCGACGCGCTATCGCGAATGGGCCGAAGTGCGCGTTGAAGCCCTCAACCATGCGCTGCGCGGCATTCCCGAGGATCGGATCCGCTATCACATTTGTTTCGGCAGCTGGCACGTACCGCACGTATCGGACGCTCCGCTGGAAGCGATCGTCGATCTGATGCTGAGGGTGAACGCTGGCGCCTATTCGATCGAAGCCGCCAACGTACGGCACGAGCACGAGTGGCGCGTTTGGGAGAAGGTGAAATTTCCTGCGGACAAGATTCTGATCCCCGGCGTCGTCACGCATCACACGACGACCGTCGAGCATCCGCAGCTCGTCGCCGATCGCATCATCCGTTTCGCCAACATTCTCGGCCGCGAAAACGTGATTGCCGGTACCGATTGCGGCTTCGCG
>Ga0307505_10002387_pt1 | contig 13157 bp, 10 predicted proteins | sample 23_S_MG_FD_202183 | JGI IMG/M metagenome (GOLD analysis project Ga0307505, IMG submission 202183) | Soil microbial communities from Populus trichocarpa stands in riparian zone in the Pacific Northwest, United States - 23_S | ecosystem: Environmental > Terrestrial > Soil > Riparian zone > Trees...
CGTGCATCACCCGCCTGAAGCAAGGCACGCCCGTACTCGAAATGGAAATACCACGGCAGGTTGTCGCGCGACCCGTCCAGCCCGCACTGCACGAGCACCTTGCGGCGCAGGGCGTCGGCGACATCGGTCTGCAACGTCGTGACCGCGCTCATGGACATCGGCAGCGCCGTCCCGCCTGCGAAAACCGGACCGGAATCGGCGGCGATCGCAGTCGATGCGCCGAGCACCAAGGCACCGGCGAGAAGCAAGCGTTTTGAGCTACCCATGATCATCGCTCCCGACGCGGTCCGGATCCGAAACGACCGCAACCGGGGAATCATACTCCTGCTGCGGCCACCTGGCGGAATGCGACAACGTGGCGCCGACTTGCGCCATTCAGGTCAGGGGCTCCTGGCGCAGCGCCACGTTCTCGCCAACTTTGCCACCCGGGATCGTCGTCGATGCCGCGGGCAAGGGCCGTCCAGCGCCGCGCCGGCGGCACCCGGACGGGCCCTCAAAGCACCTGATCATCAACGAGGACGGGATATGCGCAGGCCCGCGAATCGGCGGTATGATGCGCCCCACCACGAAGTTTTAACATGTTGGCGAGGCACTCGCGCAGGCCAGCCGTGGAGCGGCGGACATTCCGGCATCCGCTGAGCGCGACCCGTTTCTCGTGTTTTCAAAGGACTATCACCCGGGGAGTAGGCATCAATGTCAACGTTCAAGCATGTCGGTTTTCTCTGCGTCGCTTTCGGCGGCGCGCTCGCGGCTCCACACGCGCTTGCACAGGTACCCGACCGGGTAACCTGCGCGGATTTCTTCCTTGCGATCGACAATCCGGCGACCTTGCCGTGCCGCGGCAATCTTGCCGCGATCCCGTTCGATCTGCTCGCCCCCGGCGCCCGTTCGCTCGGACTCGGTGGCGCGTTCGCAGCGGTGGCCGACGACGCGACCGCGGCGGAAGCCAATCCCGCCGGGCAGACCATTCTCACGCGGCCGGAAGTCTCCGTGCATGTACGCCATGCCGACTACAACGTGCGGTTCTTCGATCCGAATGCGCTCGATGCCAATCTCTACAACGCGGTGGGGCCCGGCCCGATCGGCCGCTACCGCGACAGCAACACCAAGATCTCGTTCCTGAGCTTCGTCTACCCGATGGAGCGTTTCGTGTTCTCGCTGTACTACCAGAACTCCGGGCAGCTGCAATCGCGCTCGAACATCGTTTCGTTCGACCCGGTGTTCAGCGACACCTACATCGCGAGCACGAGCATCGACGTCGAGCAGGAAGCGTTCGGCATATCCGGCGCATTCCGCATCAACAACATGTTCTCGATTGGCGCGTCGATCAAGGAATCACGCCTCAACCTCTTTTCGAGAACGTCATCGTCGGTGTTCGGTTTCCGTGATCTCGATATCGAGTTTCCGGGCGCCGGCCCCTACCAGGACGAGATCACGCTGGGCAGCGCGACCTTCGGCGATGACCATGACCTGACCTGGAATGCCGGACTGCTGATCAACCCGAACGGCACGTTCTCGGCCGGACTCGTCTACAAGAACGGCGGCACCTACAAGGTCACGAACCGCCTGAGCGCGTTCAGCGTATCCAATTGCGCGAACGCCGAATGTTCGTTCAACCTTGATGGCAGTGTCGATCGCAGACAGTCGATCAGCCTGCCCGACGTGCTCTCCGCGGGCGTCGCCTGGCGACCGTCGGATACCTGGCTGCTTGCGCTGCAGGTGGACCAGATCGACTATGGCAACCTCCCGGACGGCACCGCGACAGGCTTCCTGTTCGGCGAGTTCCAGGGCGAAGTCGCCGACGTCGAGAAACTCGGCAAGGAAATCGTCGTGCATGTCGGTGTCGAAAAGACCTTCCTGTTCGACTCGCCCGTGCTCGGCCTCAAGCTGCTGTCGCTGCGCGCCGGCGCGTTCACCGATCCGGACCACGACGGTTATCGCGCGCTGCGGACCCGGGACCGCCACTACACGTTCGGCCTCGGTACGGTATTCGGCGAGCGCATGCAGATCGATCTCGGCACCGAATGGTCCGATCGCGTCGACGCGGTCGTGATGTCGGGCGTGTATCACTTCTGAGCCAAGCGCCAAGCAGCACCCCGCGATGCCCGGAGCGATCCGGGCATCGTTGTTTCTACCCCCCCCCCCCGATTACGCCACGCGATCGAGATCCGCTGCCGCGCGTGCCGCGAGTGCGCGCTCGATCACGCGCCAGTCCGCATCGGCGCGGTGCGCCTGCTCGCTCAGCGTGCGCCGCCACGCACGCGCGCCCGGCAGGCCCTGGAACAGTCCGAGCAGATGCCGGCTGATGTGCTGCAGGCGTCCGCCGGCGGCAAGATGCGCTTCGACATAGCCGCGCATGCGCCCGATCACGTCTTCGCGCCGCGGCAGCGCGATGCCATGCAATGCATGCTCCAGTTCGGCCAGGCGATACGGCTCGTGATATGCGGTGCGCCCGAGCATCACGCCATCGACATGCTGCAGATGGGCGAGCACGTCCTCGACGCGATCGATGCCGCCATTGATCACGATCGTCAGCCCGGGCATCTCGCGCTTGAGCGCGTACACGCGCGCGTAGTTGAGCGGCGGCACATCGCGGTTTTCCTTTGGCGACAGGCCGGCCAGCCAGGCCTTGCGCGCGTGGACGACGAACACCGCGCAGCCGGCCGCGTGGACGACCTCGACGAACTCCCGCAACGCAGCGGTTTCGCATTGGTCGTCGACCCCGAGCCGGCACTTGATCGTGACCGGAATCGACACCGCATCGCGCATGGCCGCAAAGCACTCGGCGACGAGCGCCGGCTCGCGCATGAGACAGGCGCCGAATCGCCCGGACTGCACGCGATCCGACGGACAGCCGACATTGAGATTGATCTCGTCGTAACCGAACTGCTCGCCGATGCGCGCCGCCTGCGCGAGTTCGCCCGGCTCCGAACCGCCAAGCTGCAATACCACCGGATGCTCGCTCGGATCGAACCCGAGCAGGCGCTCGCGATCACCATGGATCACCGCCGGCGCCGTGACCATCTCGGTATACAGCCGCGCCTGCGGCGCCAGCAGCCGGTGGAAATGCCGGCAATGACGATCGGTCCAGTCCATCATCGGGGCGACCGACAGGCGAACAGAGGCTTCGTAGCGCGATTTCTCGCGCAGTCCCCAAGGCTCGCCAGTGGTCTTGTGTTGCTCAGCTACATTCATCAAGGGTCAATTTCAGCGGTTGGCGCACTTTCGTTGCGACACGGTTGCTGCGCCGAAGCCCATGCAGGGTCACTGCCATGGATACCACCGACACCACCTGCCGCAAAGTCAGATCCTTAGGTTACACCGCCCCATTCACAATCCATCGGAAAGCAAGCGCTTCAGTTCCGGCAATGGACCATCTGCGGCATCAAGGGTGGTCTGGGCTGTCCGTCGCGCTCAGCTCACCGGAATCGCTCTGCGCCTTGCACGCGCACCGCCATCTGCTTTGATACGGCGCGAACCGCGCGCGCTCCATTCCTGCACGGCGAGCGCGGTGAGGGCGATCGTCAGCGGCACGAGGTAGTGGATGCAACGGAACGCGATCAGCGCCGCGAGAACGCGGGCGTGGCCGAGTTCCGGGCCGAATGATGCAACGAAGACCGCTTCGACGACGCCAATCCCCGCCGGAACGCGGATCACGAGGCCGATGAACGCGGAAGCAAGCAGGGCGATCGCGACCTGATCGAATGCAACGTCGGCCAGCAGGAATGCGAGGCTGCCCGCCGTCGCGAGCCAGCCCGGTATCGACAGCGCGAACTGTGTTGCAGCGGTACGAAGCCCCGGCAGCTCGAACGTGTGTCCACGCACCGACCACTCGCGACGACGCGCACGTGCACACGCATACGGGTAGGCCAGGGCTGCGGCGAGGATGACTGCGCCGGCGGCGCGGGCGGGGCCACCATTGACAGGCCATGCCGCGGGCAGCTCGCCCGTGTGGAAGACAAGCAGTGCGCCCAGAACGAGCAGGTAGCCCGACCAGTTGGTCAAGAGATTGAGGGCGACGACGGCAAGACTGTCGGCCGCGGCGATGCCCTGGCGCGCGTAGAGCCGCATGCGCACGCCGAGCGCGCCGAAAATCGCGCCGAGGCTCAGGTTGCAGGCGTAGCTCGTGAAACCGATAAGCGCGACGCGGCGCGTGGGCAGCGGCAAGGCACGCACGGTAGCCGCAAGAATCTCGTAGCCGACATAGGCTGCGTAGCACAGGATCGAACACGCGCCGGCGAGCAGCAGCGACCGCATCGGCAGCGATTGCAGGGATTGGACGATTTCTGCGAGATCGAGATTGCGCGCGACCGAAACGAGCACCGCGCCAAGCGCGACATAGAAGGCAAGCACGAGGCCACGCAGCGCCCAGCGGCGCCGCGATGAAGTGCGTGGCGAATCCGATTTATCCACTTCGTGGATCCGCGGGACTCGGCGCGTCGTGCCGATCCATCGCTTCGTCCGGCTCGGTTGGAGCCACCTTTTTCAGCCGCGGGGCGTGCGCAGGCAGCCATCGGGCAATGCGCGGGGCGTGGCGCATCACATGGAACACCAGCACGCCCAGCAGCGGACTCCAGAAACCACCGGCGTCGGTGCCGTCCCTGCTCACCGGTTGGCAGTGCTCGCGCGCGAGCGTCGTGAGCCTGTCGCGCAGGCACGTCGCGAAGTGCTCGTCCTCGACCAGCACGTTGGCCTCGAGATTGAGCCACAGGCTCAGCGGATCGAGATTGCTCGAACCGACCGTGCTCCAACGGCCGTCGACCACGGCCACCTTGCCATGCAGCGGGCGACGGCAGTATTCGAGGATGCGCACGCCTGCCGGAAGCAGGTAGCGATAAAGCGAGCGGGTCGCGGCCGTCACCCACGGCATGTCGGGATGACCCTGGAGAATCAGGCACACATCCACACCGCGCCTGGCCGCATCGCGCAGCGCCCGCAGCAGGCGGTAGCCGGGAAGGAAATACGCGTTGGCGATGAGCACGCGCTTGCGCGCGGCACGGATCGCGACCCGGTAGTGCCATTCGATATCGCCCGTGTGCCGCCCGTTGTCGCGCTGAACGAACGCAACGCGGGCACTTCCTGCCTCGTCGCAATCGCCGCGCCCGGGCGCTTCCATCGATTTCGCGGAGCGCATGCGACGACCCGGTGCCACGCCGATGAGTTTGCGCGCGGCGGCGTGGATCCGGGCGACCGCGGGACCCTCCACTTCCACGGCATAGTCCTGCTTTGCTTCCGCACCGTGCTCATCAAGCTGGTCGACGGAGAAGTTGATCCCGCCCACGAAAGCGATGCAGGCGTCGATCACGACGATCTTGCGGTGCAGGCGGCGAAACAGGTTGGTACGCAGTCCGAGGAACCGCCGTCGCGGATCGAATACACGAAAGCGCACGCCGGCCTCGCGCAGCTTGTCGAGATACGCCCCGGAGAATTCAGGGGAGCCGTATCCATCCACCGTCATGTCGACCGACACTCCGCGCCGCGACGCCTCCACGAGAACCTCCAGCAACGCATTGCCGACCTTGTCCTCGAACAGGATGAACGTCTCGATGATGACTTCGCTGCGCGCGGCGCGGATCGCCTCGAAGACGCGCGGGAAGTAGGTATCGCCGTTTTCGAGCAGGTCCACGCGATTGCCGTCATGCCATGTGGCTTTCACAACGTGACCTCGGAGAACAGCGGCAGGTGATCGGACAGATGAGGCCAGGGCTGGCCACTCAGGATGAGCGCGCGGCAGATCCCGGCGTTGCGCACGTAGATGCGGTCCAGTCGCAGCAGCGGCCATCTTCCCGGGAACGTGCGCGCACATCCGTTGCCGTTGCCGGCGAATGCCTCGACCAGGCCCACACTGCGCAGTGCTGGCGTCGCCCGGTTGCGCCAGTCGTTGAAGTCGCCCGCCACGATCAGCGGTGCATGCGCTGGCACGACGTCGGCCACGTACTGCTTCAACTTGTCCACTTGCTGCCGCCGCTGCCATTCGCGCAGACCCAGGTGTACGCAGAGCGCATGGACGTTAGTCTCGCGACCCGGCACCGCGATCTCGCAGTGAAGGAGCCCGCGCTTTTCCAGGCGACCGGCGGAAATCTCGACATTGGAGTAGCGCACGATCGGAAACTTCGAGAGCACCGCATTGCCATGGTCGCCCTCCTGGTACACCGCATTGCGGCCGTATGCGTACTGCGGCCACATGCTGTCGGCGAGGAATTCGTACTGCGGTTGCGTGGGCCAGCGCGCGTACCGGCGCGCGTGTCGCGCATGCGTGCCGATGACTTCCTGCAGGAACACGATGTCCGCACCGGTCGTTCGCACCGCATCGCGCAGCTCGTGCAGGACGAGACCGCGGTTCAGGAAGCCGAAGCCCTTGTGCACGTTGAGCGTGAGCACGTGCAGAGAGATCGCATCTGGATCAGGCTGCGGAGCGGCTTGCGGATGTGAGGCGGTTTTCGACATGCGGCACCGACACGATGGGGTCACAAGGCGCCAGGCTGCTGCGCCGTGCAGGGAGTCGATCATCGGGGGCCATGCCTGAACATCCGGGGAGGGGCCACGCGAGATCGGGTGCTCATTCAGCAGACTTTCCGAAATACCGGCGTCAATTGGGCCGCCATCATCAGTAGAACGGTTCGCGCGATTGTCGATCGCACACCGGATGTCGCTGACAGCGAGCGCCATGGAGCCACGACACGGGATCACCATTCCGAAGGCAATCCGCAATCGCGTAGCCGACCGCACGCTGAATGGGCGATCCGCACGTATCGCACGCGTTCATTCCCGTGCGCCTAGGGTGCGGGATGTGTCGTGATCAGGCGGAAGCGACGATGGTTCGGGAACAGGCTGGAAAGGCGGGTTCGATCGGTGTGGCACTCGTGGTTTGCATCGCGATGAGTGCGGTCGCCACGCCCGTCGCGGCCGGAAAAAAGCCGCCACTGGACGAGTCGGATCAAGCGTTCATCCACGTGGCTACCCGTTCCGCGCAAACGCTGCATGCCATCGCACGGCTCGCGATGCAGGAAGGGGATACCGATCCGGTGCGCAACTGGGGCTCGGCCCTTGCGGCAGAGCAGGGATGGTTCCTTGCGCAATTGTCCAATGCCATCGGCAGCGATGGGCCGCCGCCTGACGCGATGTCTGCGCCTCAGCGGCAGACGCTGATCGAACTGGCTCAATGGCGAAGCCACTGGTTCGACCGCCGCGCCACGGCCGCCGCGCTCGCCGAGCAGATCGAGATGCTGGATCAGGTCAAAGCCTATCTGGACATGCACGCCGACAGAGAGCCGTCGGTGCTCGGCGACCTCGCGGTCGCTTACCTGGAGCGCATGCATGGGCACTTCAGGACCACCGGTCTCCTGCGCGAGGCCGCTGGCGACGATCCGCGAGGCGTCATGGCAACGCCGAACGTCGTCGATGCAGCGGCGCCAGGTCCAGCGATCCATTGGGCTTACGGAGAGCCGTCACCCATGCGTAGCCGTTCGCCGCCTCGCGCCGAAGTGCCTACGGCTGGCGATCCCTGATCTTCAGTGCCGCCGCCGCTCGTCAAGGCGACGGCGCGGAGGACCGGCATTTCACCGCGACCCTCGCGAATGCGCCGTCACGGAAGCACCTCGAATCCGTCGCGGAACAGCAGGTCCAGGTCGGCGTTGACGCGGAACGCGCGCGCGACCCGGGTGATGTTGCCTTGCATGTCACGCACCTGGACGTGCACGACAGCGTCAGCGACCTGCGTCAGTGCCGGCGCGAGCGTGATCCGGTACACGCCGTCGGCGATCTCCTGGGCGAGGTCCGCAAGTTCGGCATTGGCCGGGCGGCCGGCCAGCGCGATGTCGGCCTTGACCGAAAGCGTGGCCAGATTCACGCCGGAGTTCGCGTCGGCGAGACCGAAGCGCAATTCATGCACCGGCATCGGGTTCATGCCGGGACGCGGCAGCGACACGCTGACCGTCGGCTTTAGGTCGTCGAGCATCCAGCCGAACGCGGGATTGCCATGATCGATCGGTGCGCCCAGATCGATCCAGCGCACGAATTTCAGGCGTTCGTCCGCACTCAACGCGATCGCGGGCGGCGGCGGCATGATGCTGCCGGTGAAGTCCAGATCGGCCTCGTTGCGGTTGGCGCCAGCCGGCAGCGTGGCGGCGTTGCCCGGCACGCTTTCGGTCGGGTGATCGGCGTTGCTCCAGCCATCCGTGCGTTCGCCGAACAGTTTCCAGATCAGCAGACTGCGCCGGCTCTGGAACATGCGCACATAGCGGCTGGCATTGGTCTGGCGCCAGGTGCCATTGCTGATCACGGGCTTGTGGCCGAACAGCGCAGCCGAATCGGCAGCCAGCCGATAGTAGTCGCCGGGCAGGCCGGCGATCGGCGCGAGGTTGCCGAGATCGAGATTGCCAGCCGGTGTGGCGCCCTGGTGACAGGACACGCAATGCGATTGCAGCAGCGGGCGGATGTCGCGCAGGAACTCCACGTCCACGCGTGAAACCGCCTCGATGCGCAAGGCGGGCCCGGCTGCGTCGCGCGTGAGCAGGGGCGTCTGCCGTGACAGGTCGAAAACGTCGTAGCCGGGTTGTGCGGCAGCGGTGCCTTCGAACGCGAGCGGCTGCTGGCTGTGCGCATGGCAACCACCACAGTCCACGCGCATCTCGCCCGGGCGCACCTGATGCCAGGTCTGGGCCATGTTGAGGACCATGCCGTTGCGATCCAGGGTCTGGAACGTGAACGGTGTGTCGGCCGGAAGCTTCACGAGAAAACTCGTATCGGGATTGCCTTCGGCATCGAGGATCGGAGCGCCACCGGCGGCAAACTTGCGCAGGGGAATCTCGCCGAGCACGCGCAGGCGTTCGTTGGCATGGCTGTCGAACTGCCGTCCCTCGTTCGGGCCGTAGCTGCGATGCGTGTTCGGCTCCATCGCGACGACGCGCACGGCCCAGATGTCGGCGCTGCTGTACTTGCCCGCCTCGGCACCCTGGGTAAACCAGTTGCTCGATTGACCGTTCTCGCCGGTATTGAAGGCATCCAGACCATCGAACGTATCCGACCAGCTGGTCACATGGCCCGGGAATGACTCGCGCTTGTAGAAACTCGACGAACCCACGAGTCCGAACGGCGTACCGGCAGGCAGCAGCGCATGCACACTGCCGTCGTTCGGCAGCCAGGGCAGGTTGTCCGGTTCGGCCACGCCGTGGATCGCCGAGTACGGCACCACCGCGCGCGGCCAGGCTTCGTTGTAGGCCGGGCTGTTCTTCACGAGAACCAGATCCTGCGGCCCGTTGATGATGTCGCCGCGCGGCGCGATGTAGATGCCGGCATCGTAGTAGGGGCGCGTGGTCGGCCGGTCGAGGTCGTTGGCCGGTCCCGGCGTCCATACCACGAGCAGGTCGTTGCGCGGCGCCGCGGAGGGATGGGTGAACTTGCCGACGCGCACGCCGCCGGCGCCCACCGGTGCAGCCTCATCGTCGCCGTGCGTGAACGGCGAGATCGAGATCAGGCCGCGCGGCTGGAACGGCATCGTGAAGTCGTAGCGGAACCCGCCCTCGACGGTGCGTGCGATCGGCGGCGCCCCGGTCGCGAATGCATCGTGAAACATCGGCACGCCCGGCGGCTGGCCCGGCGGCAGCCGGTAAAGCGCACCGAATCCGTTGTTGTTGAGGTTGTAGTAGTCGACGATGACGAGGTTGCCATCGCCGAGCTGGGTCATGAAGTGGAACGCCTGCGGATCGTGGAACGCGCTCACGACCGGGTTCCAATTGCGTCCGTCGGGCCAGATGCTCCAGATGCCCCACAGACGCTCGTCGCGGAAACCCTGGCTCTCGTGGGTGCTGAAGATCAATCGTCCGTCGCGCAGGATGGTCGGGTGCAGTGCGCTGGATATCGACATCGGTCCGATCGGCGTGACGTTGCGTCCGTCCTCGTCCATGACGTAAAGCTGCAGGGTCGGGTTGGTGAAATTCTTCGGCGGGATGAATCCATTGCGATTGCTCGTGAATGCAATCCTTCCGCCCGGCAGCGGGCACGGACCGAGGTTGAGGATGCCGTAGCCGAGACGGTTGAACGACGCCGGCGGGTTCAGTGGATTGGATTCGTCCCAGTTGCCGGCGCCGGTGTTCGGCGTGAACTCGCCGAAGGTCAGGCGCTGGATCTGGCGTGACGCCAGATGGATGCGATAGATGTCGGCACCGGCATACGGCAGCCCGCGCTGCTGGTTGATCTGTGCGGGGCGCAGGTCGGGAAAATAGCTGTAGTAGACCCATTGCGCATCGAAGGACACGAACGGATCGGTGACGCCGCCGTTGCCTCCCGCCACGAGCACCTCCTCGCTGCCATCCGGACGCAGCAGCATGAGGTCCGCACCGGGATCGAGCGCGGCCGGATGGAACACCTCCGGCCAGGTCGTGTTGACGTTGTCGCCGAAGCGCGCCTGGCGCACATAGACGATGTCGTAGTCGCGAATCGTCTGCGCGAGGGCCGGCGTTCCCGCGCACAGGATCGCCACGAGCAGGAAACCATGGATCGCGAACCTCATAGAACCCCTCCCGTTCCATTCGCATCACGCGCGGGCGTCGCGGAACTCCGTTCCCGACGCCGCTAATGGCGTGGCCGGCACGGACCCTCGCACAAGCGCAAAGGCCCGACTGAGACGCCGCGCACAGCGGCGATTGGCGGGCTCCCGGTCGTGTGAAGTCCGCCACATCCCGGGTCAATGCCCTCGCCCAAAGCCGACAGGTCGCACGACGGGCATCGCTGCGGTCCACCTGCATGCCGTGCATACGGCATGCGACGTGCCGGTTCCCGCCCCGCGTGATCGCATTTGCCTGGCTGCGCGTATGCTGTCGGCCCTGCGCTGTTGCGCCTGCGTCCGATCAACAGGATCCACCCTCCGATGTCCGAGCCGATCACCCTGACCCAGCGCGTCGCCCACTTGTGTGCATGCGCCTACAGCGACGCCGAGCGCGTGATCCGGGACGGTGGCGCACGCGTGGACGGCATGATCGTCCGCGAGCCGACTCAGCTGATCACGGGTGAAGTGGTCGAGGTCGATCCCGCCGCGCATCCGGATGCGATCGAGCCGGCAACCGTGCTCCATCACAAGCCAGCCGGCGTGAACTTCGCCGCGGACGCGCGCATCGAGCCGGCCACGCGCTGGAGCGAGGATCCCTCCGGCGTGACCATGCTGCCGCGCCACTTCAAGGGGCTGACGGCGCTGATGCCGCTGGACACCGACGCCAGCGGCCTGGTCGTGCTGAGCCAGGATGGTCGTGTCTGGCGGCGCCTGACCGAGGATTCCAACGAGATCGAGCAGGAATTCATCGTCGAGGTGCGCGGCGAGGCCGGGCCTTATGCGCTCGGCATGCTTGCGCGCGGACTGAGCTTCAACGGTCGTGCGCTGCCGCCCTGCAAGGTGAGCTGGCAGAACGAAGTGCGCCTGCGCTTTGCGATCCACGATGTGCAACCCGGACAATTGCAGCACATGTGCGCGGCGGTCGGATTCGAGATCGTCGCGATGCGGCGCATCCGCATCGGCCGCATCCCGTTGAGCAAGCTTCCGCCCGGGCAATGGCGGGCGCTGCCTGTGGGTGAGCGGTTCTGACCCGGAAAGCCCGTCGTCCACGAGGAGCTTACGCCCACAGCATCATGCCATGGTTGAGCACCTGCGTTGCGGTTGACCTGCATCAACCGGAAGCGGGCGGCGTGCGCGCAACCTGTGCACAGGCGGCAGCGGCCGTCGTGGCGGAGCAACGTCGATGTTCAAGCACATCCTGATTCCCACCGACGGATCGGAGCTGTCGCTGCTGGCCGTGGAACGCGGCGTGCAGGTCGCGCTGGCGTTCGGCGCGAAAGTCACCGGCTTCCACGCAATCCCCGCATTCCATACGTTCACCTACCATGCCGACATGCTCGAAGCCACGCGCGCGGAATACGTTGCCTCGGCAAAGCAGAGTGCGCTGAAGATCCTCCAGGCATTGCGCGACATCGCCGAACGGGCCGGCGTCGAGTGCGATACGCAAGCGGCGACGAGCGATCATCCGCACGAGGCGATCGTCCACGCGGCGCAGGCCTGCGGTTGCGACCTGATCGTGATGGCCTCGCACGGCCGCCGTGGTCTGCAAGGGTTTCTGCTCGGCAGCGAAACGCAGAAGGTGCTGACCCACAGCAAACTGCCGGTGCTGGTCCTGCGCTGATCGCGACTGCCGGGATGCGCCTGGGCGCGGATCCACGCCCTGCCGATCACTTGGCCGGGACGTCGTCCATCGCGGGAAACTCGTCGCGCCGCGGTACGTGCGCTGCGGCAATGCGGTTCGGCTGCTTGGGCGTGCTCGGATCGCGCGCGGCCTCGGCGGCTCGCTGCACGGCCTTGTGCGACGCGCGCCAGAGCTGACCGGGATGGTAGTGCACGGGCGATCCGGTCCAGCGCGGATTGCCCGATTTCGCCGCATGCGGGATCTCGCGGGTTCCCTGCGCGGTGCCCGTGAACAACGGCGCCCAGAACCCTTGTTTCGCATCAGACTCGATGCAGACGAAGAAATGCTGGGCCCGCACGGCCAGATCCTCGTCGCAACTGCATTGCGCGCCGTGATTGAGCAGTTCGTCCGGATCCATGCGCAAAACGAGTCCGGGAGCGTGAACGTGAGCCATGGAAGGTCTCCGGCAATGAAGTCGCCCACGATGACCTATCGCGGTCGTGGCGGCAATGGCGGCCAGCAGACGCCCCGGAACCCGCTCCCGGCGGGGCCGGCTACGCTGCGGCGACCCGGGGTGTCCAGCCCCCGCGACGGATTCGCTTTGTGCGGGGATTCCGGGTAGGATGCGCGCACTGTGTTTGCCAGGGTCACTGTGAATCGTGGCCCGATGTGGTCGATCTCACGATTCGCTTCATCGCTCACCTCGCGTTCTCTAGCAACCTCAGTCTCGGCACAGGGTGTTCCTGCGGCCGCGATTTCATTTGAGTTGATGGAGTAGCAAGTCATGGCAAATCGTCAGAACGGTACGGTCAAGTGGTTCAATGATGCGAAGGGTTTCGGGTTCATCACGCCGGAAAGCGGCGCCGACCTGTTCGTGCATTTCCGCTCGATCCAGGGCAGCGGTTTCAAGTCGCTGCAGGAAGGACAGAAGGTGACTTTCATCGCCGTGCAGGGCCAGAAAGGCATGCAGGCCGACGAAGTCCAGATGGC
>Ga0307505_10002388_pt1 | contig 13156 bp, 14 predicted proteins | sample 23_S_MG_FD_202183 | JGI IMG/M metagenome (GOLD analysis project Ga0307505, IMG submission 202183) | Soil microbial communities from Populus trichocarpa stands in riparian zone in the Pacific Northwest, United States - 23_S | ecosystem: Environmental > Terrestrial > Soil > Riparian zone > Trees...
CAGTAGACGGCGGGTGGGGATAACAAGGCGCTTGCCGGCGTATGCGGTTAGATGAAGTGATACCCCGACACGCCGACGTCCCGACGTCGCGATTGCCTCCAATCGCCTAGTCGCTGAATCGCTGAATCGCTGAATCGCTCAATTCCACGCCCGCCCCAATGGCCGCCCGACCTCTCGGCTCCGTTATCGAAGAGCTAATCGACCGCCTGGGCTTCCGCGCCGGCGTCGACGAGGCGCGCGCCGTGGAGGCCTGGCCGGCGGTCGCCGGCGCTACCATCGCCAGCGTGACGGAGCGCGCGTGGATGCGCGGCGGCAAGCTCTTCGTGAAGGTCGACAGCGCCCCCTGGCGGCATACCCTGCATCTGCAGCGCGAGGCCTGGCGCGACCGTGTCAACCACCAGCTCGGCCGCGCCGTCGTCAGCGAGATCGTGTTCTGTTAGCTGCCGGCTATCAGCAATCAGGCCGATCCCGGCTCAAGACAGAAACCGCCCCGAGGAGCTGATAGCTGAGGCCTGACAGGCGAGAGCTGACAGCTAGTCCATCATCTTGCGGAAAATCAGCGTCGTGTTGTGGCCCCCGAAGCCGAAGGCGTTCGAGACGGCGACGTCCACCGGCCTTTCCTTCGGCACGTTGAACGTGTAGTCGAGGTCGCACTCGGGGTCCGGCGTCTCGAAGTTGATCGTCGGCGGGATGACGCTGTGCGCCACGGCCAGTATCGACGCTACCGCTTCGATGGCGCCGGCCGCGCCGAGCAGGTGGCCGGTCATGCTCTTGGTTGACGACAGGCTCATGCGATAGGCGTGGTCGCCAAACACCGCCTTGATGGCCTTGGTCTCGGCGATATCGCCAAGGGGCGTGCTGGTGCCGTGCATGTTGAGGTAGTCCACCTCCTGCGGATCGAGCCGCGCGGTCTTCAGGGCCATGTTCATGGCCAGTATCGCGCCGGCGCCCTCCGGGTGCGGCGCCGAGATGTGGTACGCGTCGGCGCTCATGCCGAGGCCGACGACCTCCGCGTAGATCCTCGCCCCGCGCGCCAGGGCGTGCTCGAGCGACTCGAGGATCAGCGCGCCGGCGCCCTCACCCATCACGAAGCCGTCGCGGTTTGCGTCGAAGGGGCGCGAGGCGCTGCGCGGATCGTCGTTGCGCGTGGAAAGGGCGCGCATTGAGGCGAACCCGCCGAGGCCGACCTCGGTGATCGACGCATCGGTCCCTCCGCAGACCATCATGTCGGCCAGCCCGCTGCGGATGACCATGAAGGCGTCACCGATGGCGTTGTTCGACGTCGCGCAGGCTGACACTGTCGCGTAGTTCGGCCCCCGGAGGTTGTGCCTCATCGAAATCTGGCCAGGGGCCATGTCGATGATCATCATCGGCACGAAGAAGGGCGACAGCCGGCGCGGCCCCTCCTTGGCGTAGAGCACGACCTGGTCCTGGAACAGCTTCATCCCGCCGATGCCGCTCCCGAAGACCACGCCGGAGCGATCGCGCTCGTCCTCGCTCAGGGTCGCGGTGTCGATCCCGGCGTCCTGTAGCGCCTCGTCGGCGGCGACGAGGGCGAATTCGCAGAAGGGGTCCAGCCGCCGCGCCTCCTTCTTGTCCAGATAGGCCTCCGGGTCGAAGTCCTTCAGCTCACACGCGAAGGTGGTCGAGAACGCCGCCGGGTCGAAGTTGCCGATGGGCGCGGCGCCGCTGTCGCCGCGCATCATGGCCTCCCAGAACTCCGGCACGGAGAGACCGATGGGCGTGACAGCACCCAGCCCGGTGACGACCACCCGGGCCGGATCGCCATCAGTCCAGCGTCGATCGGATTCGGCCATGCAGCGCGCGGGCCGGCGTATTACCGGCCCACGTATCTAGGCGGCGTCAGCCGTCGCCCTTCTTGCCGGATACGTAGTCGACGGCATCGCCGACGGTGCCGATCCGCTCCGCGTCCTCGTCGGGGATGGTGAGGTCAAACTCCTTCTCGAACTCCATGATCAGCTCGACGGTGTCGAGGGAGTCTGCTCCGAGGTCGTTCGTGAAGGATGCTTCCCGCGTGATGTCGTTCTCGTCGACGCCGAGCTTTTCGACGATGATCGCCTTGACGCGCTGTTCGATGTCGTTCGCCATGTCGTCGTCCGCTCGTCGCGGGGCAGGGTAGAGAGGTGCGGCGCTGGCCGTCCGGCGCAAGCGCGCAAGCTACGGAGCGGCCGGGGGGCGTGCAATCTCGCGGAAGGCCGCTCCGTGCTCCCGGATACGGTGCAGCCGCCCCCTATCTTCTCCGTCCTGCCGCGTCCGCGCTTGTAACGAGACATTGACTGCCGCAGACGCTGGGCCCGGCAGCGCCGACGGTGGCCGATATCCCGACACCCCCGATACTCCGCTAGCCCAACGATGGCCTACCTCTTCACCTCCGAGTCCGTTTCCGAGGGGCACCCGGACAAGGTCGCCGACCAGATTTCGGACGCTATCCTCGACGCGCTGCTAGCCCAGGACTCGCGCAGCCGCGTCGCCGTCGAGACGCTCGTAACGACCGGGCTCGTCGTGTTATCCGGAGAAGTGACCACGGAGGCCTACGTCGACGTGCAGGAGGTGGCCCGACGGGTGATCCGCGAGATCGGCTACACGGACCCCGCGCTGCGCTTCGACGCCGACTCCTGCGGCGTCGTTACGAGCATCCACTCGCAGAGCCCCGACATCTCGCAAGGCGTCACCGCCGGCGCGGGCCTCCACGCAGAGCAGGGGGCCGGCGACCAGGGGATGATGTTCGGCTACGCCGTCCGCGAGACCGACGAGCTCATGCCGATCTCGCTCTCCCTGGCGCACCGCCTGGTGGAGGAGCTGGCGCGCATCCGCAAGGAAACCGACCTGATGCCGTATCTGCGGCCCGACGCGAAGAGCCAGGTGACGGTGGAGTACGAGGACGACCGCCGCACCGTCCGGCGCGTTCACACCGTTGTTATCTCGACGCAGCACGACGACGGCGTCGACCGCGCCCGTATCGAGCGCGACGTTCGCGAGCACCTCCTGCCGGCGGTCCTGCCGGCGGCGCTGTTCGACGCCGAGCGCCTGACGCTGCACGTCAACCCGACCGGCAACTTCGTGATCGGAGGCCCGCACGGCGACACCGGCCTCACCGGGCGCAAGATCATCGTCGATACCTACGGTGGCCGCGGTGCGCACGGAGGAGGCGCGTTCTCCGGCAAGGACCCTTCGAAAGTCGACCGGAGCGCGGCGTACGCGGCGCGCTGGGTGGCCAAGAACCTCGTTGCCGCCGGCTTCGCCGATGAGGTCCTGGTACAGCTGGCGTACGCCATCGGCGTCGCCCAGCCCGTCTCGGTGAACGTGAACACGTTCGGAACGTCGACCACCTTGTCCGATGACGACCTCGCGCTGATCGTCCGCGACGTGTTCGACCTCACGCCCCGCGCGATCATCAGCAAGCTCGACCTCCTGCGCCCGCGCTACCAGCAGACGGCCGCCTACGGGCATTTCGGCCGCGCCGGCGATGCTTTCACCTGGGAACGCCTCGACCAGGTGGACGCGCTACGCGAGGCGGCCGAGAGCCGCCGCGCCGTCGCCGCCTGACACCACACGTCCGGGGCCCGGCCCCGATCCCCACAACCCGTCATCCGACATCCCGATGGACCACAAGGAAGGGCAGTACAAGGTGCGCGACCTGAGCCTGGCCGACGCAGGCCGCCTCAAGATCGAGTGGGCCGAGAGCCGCATGCCGGTGCTCATGAGCCTCCGCGAGAAGTACGCCGCCACCCAGCCCTTCAAGGGCTACAAGATCACGGGATGCCTGCACGTCACCAAGGAGACGGCGGTGCTCATCGAGACGCTCGCCGCGTGCGGCGCTGAGGTAGCGTGGAGCGGCTGCAACCCGCTCTCCACCAACGACGAGGTGGCCGCCGCGCTGGCGCAGCACGGCATCAACATCTACGCCTGGTACGGCCAGGACGTCGACGGCTTCTACTGGTGTATCGACCGCACCATCGACACGCCGCCTCACACGACGCTGGACGATGGGGCGGATCTCATCTTCCGCGTGCACTCGCAGTACCCGCACCTGGCCGACCACATCATCGGAGGTTCGGAGGAGACCACTACCGGCGTGCACCGCCTGCGCGCGATGGCGGAGGACGGGAAGCTCCTGTACCCTGTCTTCGCCGTGAACGACGCCGAGACCAAGTGGGACTTCGACAACGTCTACGGCACCGGCCAGTCGACCCTCGACGGCATCCTGCGGGCGTCGTCCGTACTGCTCGCCGGCAAGAACTTCGTAGTCGCGGGCTACGGCCACTGCGGTCGCGGCGTGGCGATGCGGGCCAAGGGCATGGGCGCCAACGTGATCGTTACCGAAGTGAAGGCCACGGCCGCGCTGAAGGCGACCCTCGAGGGCTGCCGAGTTATGCCCATGGAGGAGGCCGCCGCCGAAGGCGACATCTTCGTGACCGCCACCGGCATGAAGGACGTAGTCCGCGGGGAGCACTTCGTCTCCATGAAGGAGGGCGCCATTGTCTGCAACACCGGGCACTACGATGTCGAGATCGACCTGGTCGCGCTCGACGAGATCGCTGTGGCGAAGCGGACGGTCAGGCAGGACAACGTCGAGTACACGCTCGACAACGGTCGCAAGATCTACGTGCTGGCCGACGGCCGCCTGGTCAACCTCGCGGCGGCCGAGGGTCACCCTTCGGAGGTGATGGACATGAGCTTCGCCAACCAGTTCATGGCGCACCTCACGCTCATCGAGCGCCACGAGGCCGGCGAGACGCTCCCGAACTCGGTCATCGACCTGCCGGTGGAGCTCGACCAGCACATCGCTGGCATCAAGCTCGAGACGATGGGCCTGGCGATCGACGCGCTCTCCGACGAGCAGGTCGCCTACGCGACGGACTACTCGGCCGGCACCTGACGCCGGTCGGCGGATCACGGGGGGCGGCGCCGGCACTGGCGCCGCCCCCCGTCTCGCTCGGGCCGCCCGTCGCGTTCCGCCGCCTCACGTCAGGAAACTGACGCCCAGCAGCACTATCAGCACGAGGGCCAGCACTGGCGCCACGGAGCGGGCCATCGCGCGCGATCCCAGCGCGACAACCATGGCTCCTTTGACGACGGTGTTCGACGCCACAGCGAGCACGACGGCGCGGCTCGCAGTGTCGACGTCCAGCCCGCCGCGTGCGCTGAGCTCGGCCATAGAGAGGGTCAACGCGTCCACGTCGGCCAGGCCCGAAGCCATGGCCGACGCATAGACGCCGGCGGTACCCAGGTACATCTGAGCCGCCCGCGAGAGGACGAGCACGCCGGCGTAGACCGCGCCGAACGCGAGGGCGGTGCGCAACGCGAACGGGTTGGCGAGCCGGCGCTCGTCCGGCTCGTCGGAACGGTGCGCACTGCGCCAGTAGAGCGCGCCGGCGCAGGCCGCGCCGGCCGCGCCGGCCGCGGCGATGGCCGGCCACGCGGCGGCCAGCAGGCGGGGGTTCACTACGCCCATCTCGACGAGGACGCGGCCGAACATCACTGTCCACGCCGCGACGACACCGGCGGCGAACGCCGCCGACAGGGCCTCCTCCTTCTTGCTGCGGTCCGCGAACGAAAGCGTGAGCGCCGTCGACGACGCAAGTCCTCCAAGTACGCCGACGAGGCCTATACCGCGCCTGGCCCCCGCAAACTGCACGAGGACGTAGCCGAGAAACGACAGGGCCGAGATGAACACGACCATGAGCCACACCTTGAACGGCGTCAGCACGTCGAACGGCGGCGGCCCTACCGGCGTGTTCGGAAGCACGGGCAGGATGAGCACACTTATCGCGGCAAACTTGAGCGTCGCCTCGATGTCGTCGTGGTCGATCGCGCCGACCAGCCGGCGCGTCGCCGGCTTCAGCGCGAGCAGGATGGCCAGCGCGACGCCGACAGCGGCCGCGAGTGCGAGCGGTCCGGTGACGCACAGCGCACCCACTAGAGCGGTGGCGACGAGCGCCACCTCTGTCGTTAGTCCCACGTCGCCGCGCTCGGTGGCTGCGCGGTAGGCGCCCAGCGCGAGCAGCGCGACGGCCCCAAGCGCCACCGCGAGGACGATCGCCGACTCGAACTGCGCTGACAGAGTTGCCCCCAGCGCGCCGGCCATCGCGACTAGCGAAAAGGTGCGCACGCCGGCATAGATCGACTTATCGCCACCCTCGGAGCGGTGCTGGAACTCGCGCTGCGTTCCGACGAGCAACCCCACCGCGAGCGCCGCCGCGAACCGTCCGAAGAGCGAGAGCAGGTCCGTGGGCATGGTGTAGAGCCTGCAGCTTGCAGCGGTGCCCCATCAGGTGTCAGGGGGCAGGCCCTCAAGACCGGGCCCTCAGTCTTCTGTCCTCCGTTTCCGTCCTCTGTCTTCCGTCCTCTGTCTTCCGTCCTCTGTCTTCCGTCATCGGCCCTCCATCCTCAGTCCTCTGCCCGCAGCTCTGTGCCCCCGGCCCTCTGTCATCTGCCCTGTGCCCTCCGCAAGCGGCCAACTGCCTACTCCGCCCCCTCCCACGTCAAGATGTCCTCCTCGCTCTTCGGTATGTCCTTGCAGTCCTCGCTCGTCGCGAGCGCCGGCTTCTTCTCGGTGATGTTGTAGCCCATCGCGCGCCACTGCTCCGAGAGGTAAGCGTTCCACTCGGTGTAGTGGCTCCACTCGGCCGGCAGTTCGTCGTCTGCGTAGATAGCTTCCACCGGACACGTGGGAACGCACGCGTTGCAATCGATGCACTCGTCGGGGTGGATGGCGAGGAAATTGGGCCCCTCGTAGAAGCAGTCCACGGGACATACCTCCACGCAGTCTGTGTACTTGCAGTGGATGCAGGGCTGGGCGACGACGTAGGGCATGGCGCGGGAAGGGCGAGGGCCAGCGAGGGGGCGCGTTACCGCGCGCGGGGCCGCAACGGCGAATATACCGGGTGCCCCTACAATCCCTCATGCGACGTCCCCCCTCCCCCCTCGTCCTGGTCCTGCTGGCGTGTACCACCGCCGGCGCAACCGGATGCTCGTCGTCCAACCGCCTGCGCGAGGTCGACCTCACTCGTCGGAGCGTGGCCGTTCTCGCAGCGATCCCCGCGATGCCGCGCGTGCAGTCCGGCGACGCCGGCGAGGCGGCCATCAACCCCTACGACCCCATCGGTACGGCCGCGCGAGTCGCGAGCGCGGCGGCCAAGTACCGTGAGGCCCGCGAGGCACAGGCCCGCCTCGACAGCGCAGCCGCGCACGTGGATGTCGCCGACCGCATCGCCCGCCAGGTCCTCGCGCGGAGCGCCGACATGATGCAGTTCCGGCCCGTGGCGCGGCCGGCCGAGGCGGAGTTCCACCTGGACCTCCAGATCGTTGACTACGCACTCGTCGCCGACTCACGTGAGGGCGCGACGTACTTCGCCATTGACGGCCGGGTCCGGCTGGTCGACGCCCAGTCCGGTCGTGTCCTCTGGAACACCCGTTTGCGAGAGAGGGAGGTGCTCGACGCGTCCATCTTCGGGCTACCCGCTGCCGTTGGGAATGTGGTGACGGCACGCGCCCTGTCGCGTCTCAGCGAACAGGAAATGGCAGCCGGGCTGGCGCGGCTCGCCGACCTCACCGCGGACCGCATCGTGCGCCGGCTCCGCGAGGACTACCTCGCCACGCGCGACGATTACCGCCGCCGCATGCGCTGAGGCGCGTTAGGGGCGGGCCTGAGTCTCCATCCCGCAGGATCCCCGCCCCCTGCCGGCCGGTTGACCGCAGTGAACCAGCCGCCATTTGAGATGCACGACGACAAGCACAAGGAGAAGGCCGACGCTTCGCGCCAGCAGGCCGAAGGCGTTGCTCAGAATATCGGCGGCCGCGCCAAGGAGGCATGGGGTGCGGTCACCAACGATACCTCCGACCGCGTGGAGGGCCAGGCGGATCAGCTGATCGGCAAGGCGAAGGAGAAGATCGGCCAGGTCCGTAGGGACGTCGCGGAGGACTAGGTCCGCCGGGCGCCACGGGGCGCGCTAGCTTCGCGGCATGGACGGCCTCAGCGCGAAGCAGCGCGCCCACCTCCGCGGACTCGGACACGCGCTCAAGCCCCTGCTCCATGTCGGCAAGGAGGGAGTGACGCCCGAGGCAACCGCTGCGCTGGCCGAGGCGCTCTCAACGCGCGAGCTGCTGAAAGTGCGTGTGCTCGAGTCCGCGCCGGAGGCGGCGCGTGAAAGTGCCCACAGCCTCGCCGACCACGTGGCCGGTGTCCACGTGATTCACGTGGTAGGTCGAAACGCACTCCTCTACCGCGCACACCCGGAACGACCCGCGATTCGGCTGCCGCAACCTCGCAAGCGTGCCTAGCGGCGCACGACCGTGCGTGTGGAGGACCCTTCCGGACCGACGAGCCGAACGAGGTAGGTGCCCGCTGTGAGTGCGCCGGCGCGCGTCGTGAACGAGTGTCGTCCTACCGCGAGGACCCCGTCGTGTAGCAATGCCACGCGACGGCCCAGCACATCCGTCATCTCGAGCCTGTAGGCGGCCGTCCGGGCGACATCCACCGTTATTCTGATCCGTTCGTCGAACGGGTTCGGAGCCGCCTCGAGTCGAGCGGTACTCGATGGATCCGGCTCGTTGGGGATACCGCCGGTGAAGTGGAGCTCCCAAAGTCCACGCGTGCCGCCCAGCTCGATCACGTACATCCTGTCATCAACGATATCCATCGGGCTGGAGAAGCCCCACACGATGCGACGGGCCTCGATGGTATCCGGCGCTATGAACCTCAACTCGAGCAGATCCTCACCGGGATCGGAGAAGGGGGTTAACAGGTCGTCGGAAGCGACGGTGCCGGCGGTCCAGCTGAGCATGAACGCCTGGCCGTATTGGCCGGGAATGGAGTCGGTAGCGAACGTGAGGCCAAGGGGCGACCGATGCGGCGTGAGCGAGTAAGCGGCAAGCCCGGCGTTGCTTGCGTCCATAAGCTCGCCGGTCGCTTCCACACGGAATCGATCCGCGTCGGGCCCGAGGTTGGCGACGGGATCCGTGAACGTGACGCCCGCCGGAGGTGCGGGATAGGTGGGATCGTCGTGGAAGTACCCCTCCATGTACGCAACGGACTCCGGGTTCACCAGCGGATCGTCGTCGGGGTTATAGCCTGGGAACTGTTGCGGCGTCGCGTGGGGCCCGATTCGCCACGGGAAGCCGTAGTGGAGCCCCTCTCTGATCCAGTTCAACTCATCGCCGTCGTCCCGGTCGCCCGCGTTCTCCGTTCCGTACAGGCGGCCCTCGGCGTCAAAGGCCAGGTCGAACGTGTTCCGCAGGCCATCCGCGAAGTAGTAACCGCCGGCGCGGAGGGCCGCCACGTCGTTAGGAAGCAGAAGGTTGGTCGCGGAGGCTGGGATGCGCAGGAGAAGAGACGTGAGCGCGGTCTCCCTGAGCCCCGGCGCAGTCCCGCCCACGCTCTGGACTTCGCCGTGATCGGTCCGAGCGCCGCGATTCACGTAGAGGTAGTTGCCGTCGGGGCTCACCACGATGGCGTTCAGATCGTGCTCGAAGTTGATGGGCCGCGGAATGCCGGCGAGCTCGGCCACGGTGCTCCACGTGAAGCCGCCGGCGCCATCAGGATCTCCGCGGCGGATGCGGCTCGTCGTCACCTGCGACGCAATGTCGTTGCCCACCAGGAACACCCTTCCCGTCGGGTCGAAGGCCAGGCCGAGCACGTTCAGGCCGAGCCCGTGTTGAGCTGCCGTCGCCACCGTGACGCCGGCCGAGTACGGCGCCGCGAAGCGGACCAGGTCGCCGTAGATGGCCAGCGTGTACAGGTCGTTGGACAGCGGATGCACCGCGATCCGCACCATGCCGTCGGCGAGGGTGGCCGCCCGGCGAATATCGATGTTCGGATCCGAAGTCTGCGGCGCCTGCGCGCCGGCTGCGCCGGCGTACAGAGCGGCTACCAGTAGAAATGAACGATGCATGCCGGGTCTGAAGGTTCGTGGAAGGTAGGGCGGTGGGCGTCGGAGCCCGACGGCTGGACGAACTTGAGGGGCTCCACTAAGCGCTCGGCCGTGCTCCGCTTCTTCTGCCAGCCGTACCCCGACGGCGCCGGCGCGAGGGTCTCCGATGGTTCGCTGCACGCAACCCTCGACGAGGCGATCGCGGCCTGCGAAAGCGTGGGAGGCCCCGGACGTATGTTCGTCTTCGAGGTCAACCCCGACATGTGCAACGACCCCTCCTCGGACGTGCCCACCACAGACGCGGCACTCAACCAGGGAGACGCCGGCTACCTGACTCCCGAGTCGATAGTGGCCTCCGGTGGGTACGTCGTCCGGCGCGCCGGCGACGGCGTCGAGCTGCTGCTCATCTACCGGCGCGGCGAGTGGGACCTGCCGAAGGGCAAGCTCGAGCGCGACGAGGAGCCCGGGGCCGGCGCCGAGCGCGAGGTCGCAGAGGAGGTAGGCGTTCCGCACGACATGCTGCGGCGCGGCCGCTACCTGGGGCGGACGCAGCACGGCTACCCGCACCCGCGCCGGCCGACGTACGCTGTCAAGACCACCCACTGGTACAGCTTCACCACCAGCGCCGAGTCGTTCACGCCGCAGGCGGAGGAGGACATCGAGGAGGTGCGCTGGGTGCCCTGGGCGGATGCCGGCGCGATGCTTGGCTTCGAGACCCTGCGAATGCATCACGCGGGACTGGATCCAAATGACCTGGGCGTGTGACCACACCGCGGATCCGGCCGGTTCAACGGCCCGTTAACTTGGCGGGCTACCGAACGCCGTACATGCGCCACCCCCGAGCCTCCGCCTTCATACTCCTGGGGGCACTAGCTCTCGCCTGTGTCTCCGCGGCGGGATGTGACAGCTCCCCCGCGACCTGTTCGGACGGCCAGATACAGATCGTGAACCTCGCCGCGGGAGCCGGCACGGTCGCGAACGACTCCAGCCGTGTTCGGCTCACCTACACGGCAACCCTCGACGACGGCCGCCAGGTAGCGAGCGAGGCCAACGTTACCGTGAGCCTCGACGAAACGGAGCCCATTGGCTTTCGCCAGGGAGTTGCCGGGATGCGAGAGAATGGGCGTCGGCGATTCATCCTCCCGCCGAGCCTCGGCTTCGGCCCCGACGGGGGGCCCGTCGGCATTCCGTCGTGCGCACGGCTGACGTTCAACGTCGAGCTTCACGAGGTTCTGCCGGCCGGGTGTTCCAACACTGCACCGACGGTCACCATCGAGGATTCGGAGATCGGTACCGGCGCCGAGGCGCAGTCCACCAGCCGCGTGGTCGTCAACTCGACGCTCAGCCTTTTCAACGGGACTATCGTCGAGGAGCGCTCCAACGCGCAGCTGAACCTGGGCGATGGCTCACACATCCTCGGCATCCCTCGAGGCATCGCCGGAATGCTTGAAGGTGGGCGTCGGCGCGTCTTCATCCCGCCGAACCTCGGCTACGGACTCGCCGGAATCCCCGGTACCGTACCGAGCTGTTCGAGCCTCATCTACGACGTCGAGCTGGTCACCGTGCTCCCCTAGGGAAACCGGCGGGCCAGCTCATCGATCACCGCCTGTCGCACGTCGCCGTGCGTGGCCAACAGGCGCACGTTGGGATTGGTCTCGGCGTTGAGGTAGGCGAGGCCAGCCTCGCGGCCGCTCACGAGGAAGTCGCTCGTCGTGACGCGGTAGGTGCGGCCTCGGTCGAGCGGAGCGCCGGCCACTAGCCAGCCTCCGGCCGGCGCTTCTGCCACGCCGTGGTGCTGGAGGAATCCGCCTGAGCCATGATTTGCCAGGCCCTGCGTCAGCACGCTGTCGAGGGTCGCGCCGGCGATGTCAAGCGTGAGCACGCTCCCGCCAAAGGGCAGAAGGCGGATCACGTCGTACTCGGTGACAGCGCCGGCCGGCAGCACGTCGTCGATCCGGATGGAGCCGCCGTTGAAGAAGGCCAGCTCCGGCGCCGCGCCGGCGCCCGCGGCCATCCGCAGATAGGCCTCCGCTATGAGGCTGCCCAGGGGCGCCGGTCGCGCGCGCACAGTCGCTTCGCGGCCATCCAGCGCCTCCGTCGTTGTCGCCACGACGCGGTCCGGGTCGAAGCCGGCGTCGCGGAAGCCGGCGTAGCCTGCCTCCACCCACCGGGATACCTCGGCTGCCACGCGAGGCTCCTCGTTGAGTGCGTCGGTGATGGGCACCAGCTCTGAATCGATCTCGACGCGATCGGCCGCGGGCCAGATTCGCAGCCTGTGAACCCACGCCGTGCGCGCGTTCGCGTCGGCCTTACGGATCGGCGTAAGCCCCGGGCCGCGTCGCACGTCGACGTTCTCATGCTCGTGCCCTCCCATGATCAGGTCGAGCGCCGGCAGCCGCTCGGCCGCGGCGATGTCGTCTGCGAGCGCCAGGTGCGTTAACGCAAGCAACGCGTCGGTTCGGGGTCCGAGCGCGGCCACCCGCTCGGCGAGCGCGGCGAGCGGGTCGGTGTACGAGACGTAGGGTTTCGGCGTGGAGCCGAGCACCACTCCCGTGAACCCTATCCGCGCCGTGCCGCCGGCGTCCGTTACGACGAGCACGGTGTCCCGAGGCACACCTGGGAACGGCCGGCCGTCTGCTTCGAAGGCGTTGGCCGAGAGGAAGCGGAATCCCGCCTCCTGTAGCCGCGCCCGGAACGATGCCTCGTCGAGGTCGAACTCATGGTTGCCGAACGCCGCGAGGTCGAGCCCTAGCACGTTCAGCACTGCGACCATCTGGCGCCCGTTGAGCCGCTCGCCGTCCACCCGCGCGGTGCCGATCGCCGACGGGCTGAAGAAGTCGCCGGCGATCACCGTGACCACGTCCGGGTCCTCGTTCAGCAGCTGTTCGCGCAGGGTCGCGACCCGGGCGAGGCCCCCCCAGCGCCCGTTCTCTACCGGGGTGATCTCGTAAACGTCGTTGATCTGCAGGATGGTGAGCGTCACCGGCGCGGGCCCGGCGGGCGGGCGGGGTGCGGTGGCCGCGCAACCGGCGAGCGCCGCCGTGGCGGCGGCGATTACGAGGATCGATCGCATGCGGGGCGAGGGCGGCGACCGGCGGTGCGTCCGCCGGTGCCGCGATGATACCCCGCCGGATTCAGCGAGGCTCTAGGGAAGCTGAGCCATCAGAGAGGGTAGCGACGCAAGAGGCCCAGAAGGCTCCGATACAAGTCGCCACCGCGATGATTGAAGCGCCACTCACACTCCTTCAGGTGGAGCAGGAAGT
>Ga0307505_10002389_pt1 | contig 13154 bp, 8 predicted proteins | sample 23_S_MG_FD_202183 | JGI IMG/M metagenome (GOLD analysis project Ga0307505, IMG submission 202183) | Soil microbial communities from Populus trichocarpa stands in riparian zone in the Pacific Northwest, United States - 23_S | ecosystem: Environmental > Terrestrial > Soil > Riparian zone > Trees...
GGAACAGGGTTAAAAGGGCGTGTTGGTCTCATCACGCCCCATTTTATCCTATTTAGGACGTTCGGGTTATGATTCAGGCGATAATATGGGAATTTTCCGACTGGGTGTTGCTGTGGCCATTGAGGGGTACGGAGAGATAAAACGTGGAGCCTTCACCGAGTTTACTCTGACACCAGACGCGGCCGCCATGCCGTCTGGCAATAGACCTAACGAGCGAAAGCCCTAAGCCAGCCCCTTTGATATGTTCGGAGCCGCGCTGTTGTACCCGGTAAAATTCATCAAACAGGTGGGGAAGACTATCCGCAGGGATGCCCGGTCCCCGGTCTTGCACACTAAAAATGAGTTCGTCCGGGTTCGCGGCCGCGCTCAAAATCAACGGTCCGCTCTCTTTGGCATATTTAATGGCGTTTAATACCAGATTAGACAGGGCTTGTTGCATCAGCGAGCGATCCAGTGGCACTTTAGGCAAATCGTCGGGCACATCCGTCATCAGGTGCAAGCCCGCCTGCTCCGCTTCTGTTTCATGGAGTGAGGCCACGTTTTCCAGCAATTGCTCTGGCCGCACATTTTCCAGCATCACCTCAATACCTGATTCCAACCGGCGCAGGTTCAAAATCCCTTCTACCAGACTGGTCATCTGATCAACCCCGATGATGATTTTGCTTAGATAATATTGCTGTTTGTCGTTGATCTCTCCGACCGAGGGTAACATGGTGGCGTAACCGCGCATGTAAGCCAGTGGCCCGCGCAAATCATGGGAAACGGTGCGAACCAGTTCTGTTTTCATCTCGCTGATCTCTTTCATGGCCGTGATGTCACGCAAAACAGCCACCCGCCCCAGTAGCTCATTGTGCTCACCCCGGATAGCTGAGACATTGGCTAGATAGACACGATCATCGGTGGCGGTGAGTTCAAAACTTTGCGGCCGCGCCGTTTTTTTCAATAACGCCTCCAACAACAACGGGGCATTCAACACATCCCGCACCAACCGCCGATAAACCACACTCCCTTTCAGACCAAACGCCTTTTCCATGGCCGGGTTGACCAAAATCACCCGATCCGTTTGATCGGTGACAAGGACAGCGTCGGCGGTGCTGGAAAGAACCGCCAACAGGCGGCGACGGCCCCCTTCGGCGTTAGCAAAGAGCAAGGTGTTCTCCGCCACAACGGAAGCCTGACCAGCCAGGGTGGTCAGGAAATTGATCTCTGACTGGCTGAATTCGTGGGGTTCTGCGTAACCCAACCAGAATACCCCCCGGTAACGGTCACGTGAGTGCATGGGAATGGCAATGAGCGAAGCCAGGGAAAGTTCCCCAGTTACCGGTTTTTCGGCGGAGAGGGTGGCCCGAATTTGTTGGCGCGAACGCAAAATTAACACGCCACTCTGTTGTTGATTTGCCAGACGCATCATGGTGCGATCATACGGCTCCATTTGCGCGGCTAACGGCCCTTCCCCAAATTGAAGCGGCTGTCGCCCCCCAGGGTTTGACATAATGATGCGTGCGCCCTGGGCACGGTACGATTGCACCGCACTGGCAATAATCGTCTGCAAGCTCTGGCTGATGTCCACACTGGTAGACACATTTTGGCTAACGCTCAGTAACAAAGATAGCTCATCAAGTCGCTTTTTGAGGGAATAACGCATCTGCTCAAACGACTGAGCCAAATGACCGACCTCATCATCTTGATTCACCGGAATGCTCGTATCCAGACTGCCTTGAGAAATTTGTCGGGCGACCTGGGAAAGATTGGTGATGGGCTGGGCGATGCGTCGGCCCTGACGTACCAGATGGTAGCCATAGGCCATAAGGGGAATGGGCAAGATGAAGGCCAGAGCCAGGCCAATGGGCAAGGCTTGTTGCAAAACACGATCATACGGGGTGATGATGACGACGCGCCAATCCTGACCGGCGGCTCCGGCATCCCGATAATAGACAAGTTGTCTGGCTTTAGTGACGGTATCCCACTGTTCGTAGGTCGTTCCGCCCGCGGCCGCGTCCTGGGGTTGGTCCACATCACCACGTGGCGCGGGTCGCCATTGTTGCGTGTGCCGCCCGCCATCCGGGTCGGCAATGATGACCTGGGCTTCATCGGTAATAAACGTCTGGCCGATGGTGTCGGATGCGGCCGCGAGTTCATCCACCTCAGTTTGATTAATGCGCGCCACCAGAACAGTGTTATTAGCAACGATGGGTACGACAAAACTGATGATATAGGGCACGTCAGCCTTGCCAGTGGCCTGAGCTGGGCTAATCAGCACCTGGCCCTGCCCCACTACCCCCTGTTCCCAAACAGTGAGGGCTAATCCGGTCGGCTCACTGCTGTGAATTGTGCCATCAGCCCCGGCCAACAAGGTCGCCGCAAAAAGATCACCACTATCAAACAATTGGCGCAAAACAGCATGATCATCAGTGGTATCTTGATTAACCAGCCGCTCATTCTGACTGTAGGCTACCAACATATCCTGACGTAACTGGATGAACTGGTTGACCTGATCCGTTACTTGTTCGGCCGATTGGGCCATCTGGCTGATAACCAGTTCACGAGCTACCGTCACGGAGCGTAAAGTCCCAATAAGGGCGGCGATGAAGGTCAGAACGATGCTGAACAAAATGAAATGGCGCACCAGGGTATAGCTGATTTGTTGCCGCCAGGGCAGAAGAATGGGAGCGGACATAGCTGGCCGCCAGGTAGGCATCGTGTGCAAAGCAATGGCAACCGTACATCCCGCTATCACACCTTCCAACAACAGGGGTAGAAAGGTGGCCCCGGCCGTGGTGAAAGCAATGTCCAGAGCGGAGAGCAGGGTCACTTGGGTAGAGGCGTAGGCCAGCGTTGCCAGGGCCAGAAGCGGGATATAACCCAGGGTAAAGGTAATCCCGTTGACCAGAGGTTGGCGCAGGGCGGCGTACACCCGGCCTACGTAGTTCCGCTGTAGGAGAATTTGGCCGGTGACAGCTAGAAGAGCAAAGCTAATAGGGGTGAAGAGGCTCTGGGTTTGGCTAAGGGCACGGATGAGACCGGCGACAAAACCCACAATGAGCGCGGCCGCGGGGTTGAGGGTTGCGGCCGCGAATAACCAGGCGATAGAACCAAACGGGGTAATGAAGGTACGAATGGGGCGAACCAGGGGGGTGGGGTCAACCGGTTCAAATAGAGGTAAGGACCTGGTAATCAGAGTGGTGAGTGTGGCCGCGACACACAGGCCAAAAATAACTAGCCATTGCCGCCTTTTCAACCGGCCAAACTCCCCCCGGAAGATGTAGACAACATAGCCTAGCAGAAAAAAGAGGGCGAGGAGTAATAAATACCCGGCTGGGTGTTCGGGAAGCGTCAAGCCCACCGCAACCTGTTCCCCCTGGAGATCATTTGGCATACCATCTCATTCCCGTGCGTTGCCCTGCAACCTACCGACAAAACAGCACGATCCAATGTTATGTAAGTATGATTTTGTTATCTGTTGTGTATTTTGTGCCTCATAAGTTAATTTTCAGCACGCACGACAATACATCAAGCATAACATAACATAACGCCGAGCATTATAACATGCCAATGATCCTGTCGCAATGCACTGGGGTACGTCTGAAAGCTAGAGCGAGAGGAGAGAGCTAGAGGAAGAAGGGGGTTCTGCCTCTGGCTCTAGCTCTGAACTCTGGCTCCGTTACATGCTGTACAGCAAGCGCTCCCGGTTAAAGAGGCGTAGGGAGATAATAATGCCAATGGCCGCGGCCGCGAGGCTACCTACCACACTCAGCACCACCCCCATCATAGGCACGGCCCCGCCCACGGCCAGTTTGCCTACAATCGCAGATGTGCCATAAATAGGAATCAGGTAAAGCAGGTTGTTCACCGGAGGTACAAACGCGGCCGCCATCGCTGCCATCGTCACGCCAAAAATGAGCGGCCCCGCCGATGATTGAGCATCCTTAAACGCCTTGGTACGGATACTGACCGCCATGAGCACCACATTCAAGAAGAAAGAGAGAGGCAACGCCAGCAAAATCGTTTGTGCGATTAAACTCAAAGGCAACACCGCCCCATCCGTCCAATCCTTGGGCAGAAAATTACTGCCAACCCAGTAACCCATCAGGGTTAACACCACTGGCAACAGAGTCATCGTAAATACAGCCGATAATTTACCGACAAAGATTTCCGTATCGCTGGTAGGCGTCACCAGCAAAGCCTCTAAGGTGCCACGCTCTTTTTCGCCCGCCGTGACATCAATGGCAATAAACATCCCCCCCTGCGCCGCAATAATGCCGACCAACAGGGGTAGCATGAGAGAAGCAAATGCCCCGGCCCGCTGGGCGGGCGTAGACAAATCCTGCATATCCATCGTCACGGGTGTCAACAAAGCGGGATCAACATTACGAATCTGCAAACGGCCTGCGCTTACCTGTTGGTTATAAGTTGTGACGGCAAATTCCACTCGCTGAAGTTCAATGCCACCGCCAAAAACGCCCCCGGAGTAAGGGTTCACCAGGAGTGTTACCGTGGCAGGCGTCTCCCCGGCCACTTGCTCACCGAAATCAGGGGGCACAATCAGGCCAGCGGCCTCTTCCCCAGCTACAATGACCGCATCAAGATCGCCCTCAAACGGTTCCAGGGTAATCTGAAACTCATCTAATAAAGCGACAAAATCATCGGTAACATATTCCAACCCCTGGGTAGGGATGGTGATAGGATCATCGGCTCGTGATTGCATGAGCCGACCCAGTGCCGGGTTCAAAACGGCATAAAACAGACCAATGATCAGCGGAACCAACAAGGTCTGGCTAAGCGCCTTACGATCCCGTAATGTGTCGGTTAATTCTTTGCGCCAGATGTTGATAAGGTTTGTAATTAACATAAGGTTTGTCCTTGTGATAGAGTGCGAGTGGATAATACGTATCAGTAACTATTCACCCTCATCCCTGCTATCCTCTCTTGTAAGCAGAAGGGTTCTGGTTCCCTCGCCCCGGTGGGGAGAGGGTTAGGGTGAGGGGATCATCAAGTTCACTGCTTGTGGCGACCATATTCGCTGACTTCTAGCCCTTCATGGCCCGCGATGGCCACGAACGCTTCTTCCAAGGTTTGTTTGCCTGCCCGGCTAATAAGATCGGCGGGGGTGCCAAAGGCCACAATTTTGCCCTGGACGATAATGGCGATGTTGTCACACAATCGCTCGGCTTCATCCATGTAATGGGTACTAAAAAGAACACAGCGTCCCTGTGCCCGCATGTCCCGAATGGTTTCGCGGGTATCACGCACAGCGATCACGTCCAGGCCATTGGTAGGTTCGTCCATGAGGATGTTACGGGGATCATGGACCAAGGCTCGGCCAATAACGATTTTTTGCCGTTGTCCCCGGCTAAACCCTTCAGCCCGACGGTCGGCAATTTCACCCATTTTGAGTTCGTCAATCAGGGTTTGAATGCGGGTTTCCAAGGGTTTGCCTTTGAGACCATAGAAACCGGCATAATAACGAAATTGCTCTCGTGGGGTGAGGCGAGGGTAAACGCCGTTCATATCAGATTGCACGCCTAAAACGCGGCGCACGGCCTTGGCATCGTGACTCACGTCGTGCCCATCTACGATGACGGTTCCGGAGCGGGGTTTGATCAGCCCGGCGATCATACGTAGGGTGGTGGTTTTGCCCGCGCCATTGGGGCCGAGCAAACCGGTGATTTGCCCATCGGGGCAGGTGAAGCTTACGCCGTCTACAGCTTTAATAGCTTCGTCGGGGCCATAATATTTGGTGAGATTTTTGATTTCAATCATGAGAAACTCCTAGAGAATAGCATTTCAGCTTTTTAGCTGACTGGCTGACTGGCTGACTGGCTTTCTTACGTGATGAGGCGTTGCGGCCGCGTTCTGACCAACCATCCGACGACCAACCAGGCACACAAGGTCGTGACCAGCCAGATAAATAGGTGAGGTAACACATCCACCCAACCGATTCTGGCTTCCAGTGAATCAGTCAGAGCCGTGACCAGATAATGGGTTGGAATCAGGCGAAACAAGGTGTGCCAGGGTTCGCTGACATCGGCAAAGCTGCCAAACCAACTGGGCATCAGGATGACAAACATGAGTAGACTGCTCCAGGTATTACATTGTTTGGTACTTTCGCTCAAAATGCCGGTAAGAACACCCAGACCAGTAAAGGCTAACAAAGCCAGGAAAACAAAGGGCAGGCTAATCAACCAGTTTCCGGTTAAGCCACCATTGAATAACACGAGTAAGGCAAACATGGAACTACCAAGCAAAAGCCCCAGAATGGTTTTGCTCAGGATATAAGCCCAGGCCGAAGCGGGAGCGGCAAGTAGGGAAGCGACTGTCTTCTTTTCCTTTTCGTCGGCCATGAAATGGGAAACGATGCTAACCCCAGCCATGTACAGGGCGAAGGTAACTACGATGGTAAAGAGGTAGCTGTTCAGAGCGACCTCGCGGGAAAACGGATCACGACCGGTGATCGCGGCCGCGTCCTCCCACATCATCTCAGCGGGTAACGCTTGTCCAGCCAAAACCAACGTCTGCTCCTGCAAGATGCGCTGGAACCGTTCTACTTCCATTTGTCGGCCCGCCTGGTTATTCAGGTACACCAGCAGTTCCGGCCTTGCTCCTTGAGCCAGTGCGGCATCAAACTCTGCCGGAATAATCAACCCTTGCATATCGTCGTCTGTCGCCAGGGCGGACATCTCCGCCAGATCAGCTACCAGATGGATTTCCAGTTCGGGCTGGGCTTCAAGCTGGCTGATCAATTGCGATTGCCCTTGGTCCCATATGGCTACGGGAAGAACGGCCTCATTATCCACGCCTATGGTTAGCAGGCGATAAAGAGCAAATACAAGAAAGGGCACGGCCAAAATAGATAGGAGTTGCGTGTTGTAGCGCAACTCGGTCAAATCTTTGCGGACAATAGCCTGGGTAACACGCCAATGGCGCCGCCACGGTGCTTCGGCGGGGATAAGGGGGATAGGTTGATCAAGTTCCATCGTCATCTTTTATGCCTCATCGCCATTATCCAATTTCCCCTCGCGTTGGCTAAGGGCAATCCCCATAACCAGGCCAATCGCCACACCCAGACTCACACCCAAGGCGATATTGTTAAACGCAACCCCCAGAGCCGTACCGATGCCCATGCCCAAGGCGAGACCCGCACCCATTTTTCCCGATTTCGGTTTCATTGAGCATCCCCTTCGCGGCCGCGTCCCTTCTCATGGTGTAGAAAAATCTGGCTAAAAGCAAAGGCCATACCCACACCAAGTCCTAACATCCAGGCCCAATGTTGAAAAGCGGCTCCCATAGACAGACCCACGACAAGGCCCAATCCCATGCCAGCCAGTAAACGTTGTTGCTTGTTTTTCATCACGCCTCCTTGTTGGTTGTCGCCAGGGAATGTCCCAGCGGCAGTTCATGGCCAAAGGATAGGGGATAAGGAGCGCGGCCGCATTATATTTCCGCCCAATCACCCCAAATGAAGCCCGAACGGGGCTAAATCAGGGCCGAATGGCCTCAATAATCCAATAAATCACGCAAGTCACGGGCGGCGGTTTTGCTGAGAGGCAGTTCCGTTGCGGCCGCATCATCTAACACAATGGTGAAACTGTTGCGCGTGTAGGCCACAACTTCTTTGATATGTTGTAAATTAACCAGGTGGGTACGGTGGGCACGGAAAAACCCCTGCCGGGCCAATCGCCCTTCCACCTCACTCATGGTCAAATGGGTGGGCACAGGGCCATTTTTTGTATACAGCACCGTTTTGCTCTCATCGGTGGCGGCATAAAGGATGTCGCTCGCATTGATCAAGGCCACCTTGCCTTCCAGCCGAGCCGGAATTTTGAACGGTACATGACTGTCCTGGTTGGGGCTTTGGGGTGAAATTTCGTTTACCAGGCGGCCCTGCTCCAGCACGTAAAATGTCTGGCAGAGGGAACGCAAGCCGGTACTTTCCGCGGTGATGATAAGGATAGCCGCGGCCGCAAGCTCACCGATGAGTCGGCTCAATACCTCAATCGAAGAGACATCACATTCGGCAAATGGCTCTACCAGAATGAGGATGGATGGCTGATGCAAAATCATGCGGCCAAAAGCCAGCCTCCGGGCCAATCCGGGTGAAAGGCTCTCTGTCCGTTCATTGGCCTGGTCGGTGAGACCCACTTGATGCAGTACCTGATCCACGCGGCCGCGATTCAGCCCATACATATCGGCAAAAAAGATGAGATTTTGCCGGGCCGTTAGCCGGGGATAGAGACTGTTTTCCAGGGGTAACAAACCCACCTGGCGGGTTAATTGATCCCAATGATGTACCGGGTCTAAACCAGCCAGACGAATCGTTCCGGCGGTTGGGGGTACGCGGCCGCAGAGCAACTGCCATAACAAGGTTTTAGCTTGACCAGTGACACCGAGGATACCCACTGTCTGCCCTGGCTCTACTTTCAGCGACTCAATGGACAGAACAGTGGCTTGAGCCACGACTTTTTGTATGTGAGTTAGTTCGATCATTCTTTCAGCTTAACTGTACAGGCGTCGCCTGAGCTTGTCGAAGGCGACAACAGGCTTCGACAAGCTCAGCCATCGAGAGCGTGTATAGTCCCCTCTCAGCTATCCAACACTGTCCGCACCTTACGCACCAGGGCGTCTGGCGTAAATGGCTTTTGCAGAAAGGCAATGCCCGGCTTTAATACCCCATGATGCACAATGACATTATCCGTATAACCAGACATATAGAGGACTTTCATCTGCGGCCGCAAGGGAGCCAATTTTTCGGCCAGTTCGCGGCCGCTGATAACCGGCATCACCACATCCGTCAACAATAACTCAATCACCCCTTCATAAGTCCGGCACATCTGCTCTGCCTTCTCACTATCTGCTTCCAACACCTGGTACCCATACAGCGTCAAGACGTCACGAGCCAACGTTCGTACCATTGGTTCATCTTCTACCAGCAAAATCGTCTCCTGGCCTTGGGCCGCAAATTGTGGCAAGTGCGCGATTGATACTGGATCAGCTACCAGACCTATGCGGGGCAAATAAACCTTGAAAACCGTTCCTTTCCCTGGCTCTGTATACACCCAGATATGCCCACCACTCTGTTTCACAATGCCGTGGACTGTCGCCAACCCTAGTCCTGTGCCCTTCCCCTTTTCTTTGGTGGTGAAAAATGGTTCAAAAATGCGGGGCAGGGTGCGTTCATGAATACCAATACCTGTATCACTAACCGCCAAAAGGACATAATCGCCTGGTGTCACATCCACATGTTGACGGCTATAGGCATCGTCCAGATAGACATTCGTCGTTTCTATGGTTAAAACACCCCCCTGCGGCATGGCATCACGAGCATTCACGACCAGATTGAGCAAGACTTGTTCCATCTGGTTAGGATCAGCCTGTACCTGGCCCAATTCAGCGGCGAGGAAGGTTTGTAACTGCACATCTTCGCCGATGACGCGGCGCAACATATCCACCATCTGCTCAACGATTTGGTTCAGATTAATAATCTTGGGTTCCATGACCTGCTGACGACTAAAGGCCAGAAGTTGTTGTGTCAACGCGGCCGCGCGTTCAGCCGCCTGCTTAATCTGTTCCCCCCAACGCCCCACCAACCGCCAATCTACGGCATCCTGACTACTCCGGCGCACCAACAAATCCCCATAACTCAAAATCACCGTCAACAAATTATTAAAGTCATGGGCTACCCCACCTGCCAGACGACCAATCGCTTCCATTTTTTGGGCCTGGAGCAACTGCTCTTCCAACAATTTCACCTGGGTAATATCCTGCGCCGCGCCATAAATACGGCTTACGCGCCCTAATTGCTCATCCCACACCGGGCGACCATAAAAACGAAACCATAATATACGCCCATCTTTGGCTATAACCCGCAACTCCCACACGCCATCTTGCCCACGGGCCAGAGCCGCCTGCCCACGCACAGTTGCCTCATAATCATCCGGGTGAATAATTCGCCGCCAATCATTTGACGTCCTTATATCTTCTGGCTGATAACCGGTCACTCGGGTGAAAACATCAGTGATCCATTCCTGCACCCCCATCCCAGAAGGCTCCAGGCGATAGGAATAGGCGAAATCAGAAACCAGTTCTGAGATGGCCCGGTAACGTTCTTCGCTTTCGCGCAGGGCTTTCTTAGCTAAGTAACGCTGAGTTACATCTACCCCAACCCCCCAAGAAGCATATCCCGGAATAGGTAAATATTTGGAAATGTTAGACCAGGCAATAGTTTTATGCGTCCCATCTTTACAGGTAACTTCCCATTCCCAATCGCGAAAATCATTGCCAATAGCCTGCCAACGAGCCATCATGGCTTCCCGGTGTGTTTCATCAGGATAAAGCAGGTGCATGGCCTGGGGGTTACCAACCATTTCTTCCTGACTATAGCCGGTAACCCGTTCACATTCTTTATTCCATAAAACAACTTGCCACTGATCATCAAAAGCATCTACCAAAATAGGCATGTTTTCTACCAGGGCGCGTAGACGTTCTTCACTCTGGCGCAGGGCAGTTTCAGCTTGTTTACGGCGGGTAATATCAGTAAACGAGGCGACAACGGCATACGGTTTCTCTTCACCAGGACGAATGAGGGGTTGGGTGTTGATAGAAAGCCAGGTCAGTTGGCCATCAGGCTTATACAAGCCCATGCTCACACCGGTAGCGGGTTTGCCAGTGTGCAGGGTCATGTTAATGGGGTAATCCTCATCAGGGAAGGGTGAACCATCTTCATGGATCGTCTGTAACCCGACGTTCGGTATGGTGTGACCATCAATCTGATCGTGGGTAAGCCCCAAAATACGCTCGGCACTGGCATTACTGGTCATGATGACGCCGTGGGCATCTTGCAAAACGACGCCTTCGGTCATGGCGGCAATGACAGAGCGGTAACGTTCTTCACTTTCTTGTAGGGCTAATTCAGCCTTTTTGCGGCCGCTAACATCCGTCACTGTACCCGTCATACGAACAGGTTGCCCTTGCTCATCCTGGTAAACACTGCCTTTGGCTTCAATCCAAAGCGTGTTTCCACCAGGCAGGAGAACTCGATGAAGGACTTCGTAATGGGGGGTTTCGCCCGCTACCGCGGCCGCGATCCGGGTCTCTACCATCACTAAATCATCAGGGTAAATGAGTGACCGGTAGGCATCATACGTTCGACCAAACAAGCCGGTTCCTAAACCCATAATCCCTTCTACCTGCTCTGACCAGCGAACTTCATTGGTCGGAATATGCCACTCCCAGGTTCCCATATTGGCCGCCCGCAAAGCCAGGCGTAACCGCTCTTCACTTTCTTGCCAAGCCTTCTGAGCTAATATCTGTTCCGTGTTCTCCACATTCACCCCTACTGTGCCAATCACCTGTTCCCCCATACGCACCGGGGCAATAATCTTCTGGTAATAATGGGGCTGCCCTTCCTGCATATAGATCACTTCAGCACGAACGACCTCTCCGGCTAAGGCCCTTTGATCTTCTTCCTGCCAAACCGCCAATATCGTGGGATCAATCTGGCTATCCTGAGCCAGTTGCCCCACCAAATTACCCCAGCGTTGCATTGATGGTTTGTTCTGTAACAAATAACGGTGGTCCCTATCCTTAACCCATAAGTCAAAAGGCAGGTTTTCTACTACGGCTTGCAGTCGGGCCTCACTGGTGTGGAGCGCTTCAATCGCCCGCTCACGATCCGTCAGATCACGAATAAATAGGCAACAATACTCCTGTTCCGCAAAAGTGAAAAAGTTAAGAGAAACCTCGACAGGAAAAAGTTCATCCCTTTTCGTACGATTAACCGTTTTAATGGCTGTTCGCTTCTGGTGACGAATCTCATCCCATTGTCTGGCCCAGGTTTCCGCTGTATGTTCTGGAAACAGGTCGTAAATGTGCGTGGATAGAAGCTCTTCACGGGTATACCCCAACCGCTCACAAGCTACCTGGTTAACCCGGATCATATGGGACTGTCTATCTACGACAAAAATGATTTCCGCGGCATTTTCCACAGAGAGTTCGGCAAAAAGCAGGTCTTGGCGAGCCAATACCCTTTCTGTAACATCATTTTGAATCCCCACATAATGGGTGATAGCTCCCGCTTCATGGCGAATCGGAGAGAGAAAAAGTTCATTCCAAAATAGCGAGCCATCCTTGCGATAACTCCGCAAGGTGGCTCGGATTTCTCTTCCCTGGCGAAGGGCTTCTCGGATTTCCACTAGCGTTGACTCTTCGGTCTCTCCCTGGAGCATACGCACATCACGCCCCACCAGTTCTTCAGCCCCATAACCCGACATACGCTCAAAGGCTTTGTTGACATAAACAATTTTGTAATCAGGGTGACTGGTCACAAGGATAACGCCACTCATAAGCGCATCAAGAATTTGGGGAATTAAGGGAGGTTCCATAACTGTTTATCCTGAAAGGCAGACCCGATAAAAAAACAGACCGCAGAAGCACCCGTCAATTTGATGTGCTTTGCGGCCTGCAATCAATAGTAGCCTGAACAGGTCAAATAATACGACAATGACCACAAATCTAAAGGTCAACGATTTCGGTAACGGGTTGATGCAAATAACAGGTGGTTTGTCCAGCTAAGGGTTTATTACGGCAAGGTTTACCGCTTTTGGTGACACCTTGACAGGTCAATTGAGGGGTTTCGGCAACGGTGGGGCCTGCCGCGGCCCCATTCTCCTGTACTTGCCGCACCAACTGCATAAGCGCGTCAAATTCCCGATGAAAGCCCTTAATAATTTGGTCCGGGTCAGGCACTAAACCGGCATCAGTGGCGATACCCACCATAACCTGCCCGGCGTAGCTGATAATGCTGACCCCCAGTCCTAAATGGCCGCTCTGAGGGACCCAGAACATAAGCTGTTTGAGCGGCGCACCGGCCAGGTAGATCGTCTGCCGAGGGCCGGGCACGTTGGTCATCACTGCCGTAGCTTTGGCCCCAAAAAGAGAGAGCGCCAGGTTTTCGATCTCGGCGGGAACCATGCCAATAGCATTTAGAAGACCGAAAGCCACAACGGGTTCAGCGGATTCTTTCAGATCATCCATGCGCCGTTTGAGTTCACGCAAACGATCCAGCGGATCAGCGATACCAACAGGCAGGGAAAGAAATACCAGGCCAAATTTATTACCAAATTCGATAGGGCCATCCAGCGGCCGCAGATTAACCGGTA
>Ga0307505_10002390_pt1 | contig 13153 bp, 11 predicted proteins | sample 23_S_MG_FD_202183 | JGI IMG/M metagenome (GOLD analysis project Ga0307505, IMG submission 202183) | Soil microbial communities from Populus trichocarpa stands in riparian zone in the Pacific Northwest, United States - 23_S | ecosystem: Environmental > Terrestrial > Soil > Riparian zone > Trees...
CAGTGCGAACACTAGCGCTTGTGGCGCAAAGCAATATACGATCAATGCACTAAGTAATATGCGACGAATCGTATGGCACAGCGTTCGCTAGTCTCCACCATTGACCTCCATCTCGTGAAGGTCTTGTTCACCGTGATCAGCGAACGCAGTGTTTCCCGCGCCGCGATGCGTCTGCAAAGCACGCAGCCGATGGTCAGCGCCCAGCTGAAGCGGCTGCGCGCGCTGACCGGCGACCCGCTGCTGGTGCGCTCGGGCCAGGGCCTGGCGCCCACCGACGCGGCGCTGGCCATGCTGGAACCGGCCTCGCGGCTGCTGCGCGAGGCCGAGCTGCTGTTTGCGCCGCAGCAGCGCAGCGGGCCCTTCGATCCGGCCAGCGCGTCCTTGAGCTTCCGCATCGCCGCCAGCGACTACCTGGACCCGCTGTTCCTGCCGCGCATCGTGGCGCTGCTCAAGCGCGAGGCCCCGCTGGCGCAGGTGGAACTGCACCCGCTGTCGGCCGAGATCGACTACCGGCGCAAGCTGGCCTCGGGCGATGTCGACCTGGTCATCGGCAACTGGCTGCAGCCGCCGGAAGAGCTGCACCTGGGCCGGCTGATGAGCGACGAGATCGTCTGCCTGGTGGCGGCCGACCACCCGGCGGCGCGCGGCGGCCGCGGCTGGACGGTGGAGCGCTACCTGGACAGCGAGCACATCGCGCCGATGGCCTTCCACTCGGCCGCGCCGGGGGTCATCGACGAACACCTGGCGGCGCAGGGGCTGCAGCGCAACATCGTGGTGCGCAGCGCGCACTTCAGCCTGATCCCGCTGATGGTGTCGCGCAGCTGGCTGGTGCTGACCACCGGCCGGCTGTTCTGCACGCGCTATGTGGCCGCGCTGAACCTGCGCATCGTGCGCTGTCCGGTGCAGTTTCCGCCGCTGACCTACTACCAGCTGTGGCACGACCGCACGCATGCCGCCCCGCCGCTGCGCTGGCTGCGCGAGCGCGTGCGCGACGTGGCGCGGCAGCTGTCCGAGCCGGAGCATTTGGGGTGAGTGCGACGCGCATCGCCCTGCGCGGCGACCTGCTGGACTTCGTCGCCGCGCCGGCGCGCGACCAGCGCGACAGCTCGGCGGTGCGCTTCCGGCCCGATCACTGGCTGCTGATCGAAGGCAGCCACATCGTCGGTGCGCAGACGGCCGCGCCCGACATCACCTGGCGGCGCATCGACCATGCCGGCAAGCTGGTGTTGCCCGGCTTCATCGACACGCATGTGCACAGCCCGCAGCTCGATGTCATCGGCTCCTGGGGGGCGCAGCTGCTCGACTGGCTGGAAACCTACACCTTCCCGGCCGAGCGGCGCATGGCCGAGCCGGCGCAGGCCCAGGCCGGTTCGCAGCTGTTCCTGGACGCTCTGCTGGCGCACGGCACGACCAGCGCGGTGGTCTTCCCCACGGTGCACAAGGTGTCTGTCGACGCGCTGTTCGACGCGGCCTCGCAGCGCGGCATGCGGCTGATCGCCGGCAAGGTGCTGATGGACCGCCATGCGCCCCCCGAACTGTGCGACGACGTAGCCGGTGCCGAAGCCGATTGCCGCGATCTGATCGAGCGCTGGCACGGGCACGGCCGGCTGGCCTACGCGGTGACGCCGCGTTTTGCGCCGACCAGCAGCGAGGCGCAGTTGGCCATGGCCGGGCGGTTGCTGGCCGAGTACGACGGTCTGTACATGCAGACGCACGTGGCCGAGAACCCGGCCGAGGTGCGCTGGGTGGCCGAACTCTTCCCCAAGGCGCGCAGCTACCTCGATGTGTACGAGCGCTTCGGCCTGCTCAATCAGCGCGCGGTGCTGGCGCACGGCATCTGGCTCGACGACGCCGACCGCCGCCTGCTGCGCGAGCGCGGCGCGCAGATCGCGCACAGCCCCAGTTCGAACCTGTTCCTCGGCAGCGGCCTGTTCGGCTGGGCCGCGGCCGAGGATGCCGGTGTGGCCATCAGCCTGGCCAGCGACGTGGGCGGCGGCACGTCGCTGTCGATGCAGCGCACCATGGCCGACGGCTACAAGGTGCAGGCGATGGCCGGCACCAAGCTCAGCGCCTGGGCGCTGCTGCATGCGGCCACGCGCGGCGCCGCGATGGCCTTGTCGCTGGGCCACGAGATCGGCTCGCTCGAAGGCGGCGCCTGTGCCGACCTGTGCGTGTGGGACTGGGCCAGCAGCCCGGTGGCCCGGCGCCGCCAGCAGGTGGCGCGCGATTTGCATGAGAAGCTTTTTGCCTGGATCACGCTCGGCGACGAGCGCGATCTGCTGGAAAGCTGGGTGGCCGGCGTGCGCCGCTACCGCCGCGCCGATGAACGCTGAACCCCCCGCCAGGAGACAACCCATGCTGCGACTCGAACTGATAGGCATCAGCAAGCAGTACCCGTCGGTGCGCGCCAACGACAGCGTCGACCTGCAGGTGCAGCCCGGCGAGATCCATGCCGTGCTCGGCGAGAACGGCGCCGGCAAGAGCACGATGATGAAGATGATCTACGGCGCGGTGCGCCCCGACGAGGGCGAGATCCGCTGGAACGGCGAGAAGGTCGACATCCGCAACCCGCAGCAGGCCCGGGCGCTGGGCATCAGCATGGTGTTCCAGCACTTCAGCCTGTTCGACACGCTGACCGCGGCCGAGAACGTCTGGCTGGGCCTGGACAAGAGCATGAAGCTGCCACAGATCACGCAGCGCATCACCCAGGTCAGCAAGGACTACGGCCTGGACGTGGAACCCTTGAGGCCGGTGCATTCGCTGTCGGTGGGCGAGCGCCAGCGCGTCGAGATCGTCCGTGCGCTGCTCACCAGCCCGAAGCTGCTGATCCTGGACGAACCCACGTCGGTGCTGACGCCGCAGGCGGTGCAGAAGCTGTTCGTCACGCTGCGCAAGCTGGCGGCCGACGGCTGCTCGATCCTGTACATCAGCCACAAGCTCGACGAGATCCGCGCGCTGTGCCACAACTGCACCGTGCTGCGCGGCGGCAAGGTCACCGGCATGGTCGACCCGCGCACGGTGGACAACGCCGGACTGTCGCGCCTGATGATCGGCGCCGAGCCGCCGCAGCTGCAGCACAAGGCGATGAAGGCCGGCAATGTCGTGCTCGCGGTCAAGGGGCTGTCGGTGCCCAAGCTCGACCAGTTCGGCACCTCGCTGGCGGACATCGGCTTCGAGGTGCGCGCCGGCGAAATCGTCGGCGTCGCCGGTGTTTCCGGCAACGGCCAGCAGGAGCTGATGGCCGCGCTGTCCGGTGAGGACCCGCGCGGACCGGCCGGCTCGATCCAGCTGTTCGGCAAGGACATCTCCAGCCACTCGCCAAGACGGCGCCGCAAGGAAGGCCTGTGCTTCGTGCCCGAGGAGCGCCTCGGCCGTGGCGCGGTGCCGGTGATGTCGCTGTCGCAGAACACGCTGCTGACGCGCAGCGAGGGCGTCAGCGCCTCGGGCTGGATCAACATCACGAAGGTCGACCTGCTGGCCGCCAACCTGATCAGCCGCTTCAACGTCAAGGCGGGCGGCACCGGCGCGGCGGCAAAGAGCCTGTCCGGCGGCAACCTGCAGAAGTTCATCGTCGGCCGCGAGATCGACGCCAACCCCAAGCTGCTGATCGTGTCGCAGCCGACCTGGGGCGTCGATGTCGGCGCGGCGGCCCTGATCCGCGGCGAGCTGCTGAAGCTGCGCGATGCGGGCTGCGCGCTGCTGATCGTCAGCGAAGAACTCGACGAGCTGTTCGAGATCGCCGACCGGATGATCGTCATCGCCCAAGGGCGCATGTCGCCTTCGATCCCCACGGCCGAGGCGACGATCGAGCGCATCGGCGAATGGATGTCCGGGCTGTGGCCCAAGTCCGGCGAATCCGCCGCGCCGGCCGCGCCGGCCTTTGCCCAAGGAGTACGCCATGCTCAGGCTTGAAGCCCGCCCGCAGCCCTCGAAGCTGATGTCGCTGCTGTCGCCGCTGCTGGCGCTGGCGCTCACCGCCATCATCGCCGCGCTGCTGTTCCTGGCGCTGGGCAAGGACCCGGCGCGCGGCCTCAGCATGTTCTTCGTCGAGCCCTTCTCGAACATGCGCCAGATCAGCGAGGTGGTGCTGAAAGCCACGCCGCTGATCGTCATCGCGTTGGGCCTGGCGGTGTGCTACCGCTCCAACGTCTGGAACATCGGTGCCGAAGGGCAGTTCCTGCTCGGCGTGCTGGCCGGCGGCGGCGTGGCGCTGTGGCTCACCACCAGCGGCATCGTGCTGCCGAAGGTCATCGCGGTGCCGCTGGTGCTGATCGGCGGCGTGCTCGGCGGCATGGCCTGGGCCTCGATTACCGCGCTGCTGCGCGACAAGTTCAATGCCAGCGAGATCCTGGTCAGCCTGATGCTGGTCTACGTGGCGCAGCAACTCGTCAACTACATGGTCTTCGGGCCATGGAAGGACCCGGCGGGCTTCAACTTCCCGCAGACCAAGAATTTCGACGCCTCGACCTGGCTGCCCATTCTGATGAGCGGCACACGGCTGCATATCGGTTTCGTGATTGCGCTGGTGGGGGTGGCGCTGGCCTGGGTGTTCATGTTCCGGCTGTTCCGCGGCTACCAGCTGCAGGTGGGCGGGCTGGCGCCGGCCGCGGCGCGCTATGCGGGCTTTTCGGCCAGCACCTCGCTGTGGACCGCGCTGATGATCTCCGGCGGCCTGGCCGGGCTGGCCGGCGGCATCGAAGCCATCGGCACCTTCAAGCAGATTACGCCGCATGTGTCCACCGGGCTGGGCTTCACCGCCATCATCGTCTGCTTCGTCGGCCGGCTGCACCCGGTGGGCATCATCTTCGCCGGCTTGCTGCTGTCGACGATGATCATCGGCGGCGAGCTCGGCCAGTCGCGCCTGGGCCTGCCCAATGCGCTGACCGGCGTGTTCCAGGGCCTGCTGCTGGTGCTGCTGCTGGCTTGCGACACCCTGATCCACTACCGCATCCGCGTGCGCTCGGCGCTGGCCGGTGCCCACTGAAGGAAGCGACGCCATGGATCAAACCGCACTGCTGATCGCGGCCACGCTGGCCTCGGGCACGCCGCTGGCGCTGGCTGGCCTGGGCCTGCTCATCAACGAGAAGGCCGGGGTGCTGAACCTCGGCGCCGAGGGCATGATGCTCGTCGCCGCCATCGCCGGCTTCGCCGCCGCCTTCACGACCGGCAGCGACACCGCGGCCTTCATCGCCGGCGCGGCCGCCGGGGGCCTTTTGGCCGCGGGCTTCGGTGCGCTGGTGATCTGGCTCAACACCAACCAGTACGCTACCGGGCTGGCGGTCAGCCTGTTCGGCTACGGCTTCTCGGCCTTCGTCGGTGTCGGCTACGTCGGCCAGAAGCTGTCGGAGCGCACGCCCTTCGAGGTGCCGGTCCTGGGGCAGATCCCCTTCATCGGGCCGGCGCTGTTCCGCCACCACCCGATGGTCTACATCGCCATGGGGTTGATCGCCGCGGCGGTGTGGTTCCTGTACCGCAGCCGTGCCGGTCTGGTGCTGCGCGCGGTGGGCGAGTCGCCCGAATCGGCGCACGCACTGGGCTACAAGGTGCGCTGGATCCGGCTGATGGCGGTGGTCGCAGGCGGTGCGCTGTGCGGCGTGGCCGGCGCCTTCCTGTCGGTGGTGTATGCGCCGCTGTGGGTGGAAGGGCTGGTGGCCGGGCGCGGCTGGATCGCGCTGGCGCTGACCACCTTCGCCACCTGGCGGCCGGTGCGCGTGCTGCTCGGCGCCTACCTGTTCGGCGGCGTGACGATGGCGCAGTTCGCGCTGCAGGGCGCCGGCGTCAACTTCTCCAGCCAGCTGCTGGCGATGCTGCCCTATATCGCCACCATCGTGGTGCTGGCCATCATCAGCCGCAACCCGACGTGGATCCGCATCAACATGCCGGCCTCGCTGGGGAAGCCCTTCCACCCCGGCACATAATTCGCTTCTCGTTGGAACGGAACGCGCAGGCGGCCGATCAACACTCTGGTCAGATCGATCAACCCCAACCCACCACCGAACAGGAGATCTCCCGCATGAGCACCCTATCCAAACGCAGCCTGTTGGGCTGGTCCGCGGCGGCGGCGCTGATCGCGCTGGCCGGCTGTGGCAAGAAGGACGAGCCCGCGCCGCAGGCCGCTGCGCCCGCCGCCGCACCGGCTGCTGCGCCCGCCGCTGAGCCGCTGAAGGCCGCCTGGGTCTACATCGGTCCGATCGGCGATGCCGGCTGGACCTTCGCCCACGACCAGGGCCGCAAGGCGGTGGAGGCCGAGTTCGGCGACAAGGTCAAGACCACCTACGTCGAGAAGGTGCCCGAAAGCGCCGACGCCGAGCGCGTCATCCGCGACCTGGCGGCACAGGGCAACAAGATCATCTTCACCACCAGCTTCGGCTACATGGAGCCGACGTTGAAGGTGGCGGCCGAGTTCCCCGACGTCAAGTTCGAGCATGCCACCGGCTACAAGCTGGCCGACAACATGGGCGTGTACGACACCCGCTTCTACCAGGACGCCTACGTGTCGGGCGTGATCGCCGGCGCGATGACCAAGACCAACACGCTGGGCTTCGTGGGCAGCTTCCCGATCCCCGAGGTGCTGCGCAACATCAACGCCTTCACGCTGGGCGCGCAGAGCGTCAACCCGGATATCAAGACCAAGGTGGTGTGGATCAGCACCTGGTTCGACCCGCCGAAGGAGGCCGAGGCCGCGCAGAGCCTGATCAACGCCGGCGCCGACGTGCTGCTGCAGAACACCGATTCGTCGGCCGTGCTGCAGACCGCCGAGAAGAACGGCAAGTTCGCCTTCGGCTGGGACGCCGACATGAGCGCGGTGGCGCCCAAGGCGCACCTGGCCTCGAACATGGTGTTCTGGGGGCCGTACTACAAGAAGGCGGTGCAGTCGGTGATGGACGGAACCTGGAAATCCGAGCGCACCATCTGGGGCTACAAGGAAGACGCCAACGGCGTGATCAAGATCGCCGACGCCGTGCCCGAGGAGATCAAGAAGAAGGTGGCCGAGATCAAGGAAGGCTACAAGGACGGCAGCTTCGATCCCTTCAAGGGCCCGATCGTCGACAGTGACGGCACGGAACGCCTGCCCGCCGACACGATGCCCGACCAGGCCTGGAAGGACAAGGTCGACTTCTACGTCAAGGGTGTGGACGGCAAGATCCCGGCCGGCAAGTAACGGCATCGTCCGCGACCGCACGCCGCCGCGCGCCCTCAAAGGCCCGGCGGCGTTTTGTTTGGAGAACCCGCCCATGACCATCGACTTCGACGGCATCGCTCGCCACCGCCTGCCTTCGCTGCTGCGCACGATGCCCAAGGCCGAGTTGCACCTGCACATCGAGGGCTCGCTCGAACCCGAGCTGATCTTCCGCCTGGCGCAGCGCAATGGCGTGGCGCTGCCGTACCCCAGCGTCGAGGCGCTGCGCGCGGCCTATGCCTTCACCGACCTGCAGAGCTTCCTGGACCTGTACTACGCCGGCGCGGCGGTGCTGCTGACGGAGCAGGACTTCTTCGACATGGCCTGGGCCTACTTCGAGCGCGCCGCGGCCGACAACGTGGTGCATGCGGAAATCTTCTTCGACCCGCAGACACACACCGAGCGCGGCGTGCCGATCGAGGCGGTGATCGTCGGCCTGGAACACGCCTGCCGGCGCGCGCATGCCGAGTTCGGCATCAGCGCGAAACTGATCCTGTGCTTCCTGCGCCACCTGAGCGAGGAGGCGGCCTTCGACACGCTGGAACAGGCGCTGCCCTTGCGCCACCACTTCATCGGCGTGGGGCTGGACAGCGGCGAGCGCGGCAACCCGCCGGAGAAGTTCGAGCGCGTGTTCGCCAGGTGCCGCGAGCTGGGCCTGCATGTCGTCGCGCATGCGGGCGAGGAGGGCCCGCCGGCCTACATCGAGGGCGCGCTCGACGTGCTGAAGGTCGAGCGCATCGACCACGGCGTGCGCTGCGTCGAAAGCCCGGCGCTGGTGCAGCGGCTGGCGGCGCTGCGCATGCCGCTGACGGTGTGCCCGCTGTCCAACGTCAAGCTGTGCGTGTTCCCGACGCTGGCGCAGCACAACCTGAAGGTGCTGCTCGATGCCGGCCTGTGCGCCACGATCAACAGCGACGACCCGGCCTATTTCGGCGGCTACATCAATCACAACTTCGTGATGAGCTTCGAGGCGCTGCCGGCGCTGACGGCACGCGATGCCTGGCAGCTGGCGGCCAACAGCTTCGAGGCCAGCTTCGTCGACGCGGCGCAGAAACAGCGCTGGCGCGCGCAACTGGACCAGGTGTTTGCGGCCGGCTGAGCCGCCCTACAACAAGCCGTGCTCGGCCGCCAGCGCCATCAGTCGCTGCACCTCGCGATCGCGCACGCCGCGTTCGCGCAGCGCGTGCGCGGTGGCCGCCAGGTACTGCAGCGTGCTGCCGTAGCGCCCGCTGGCGTGGCGCAGGATGTGCAGCATCTGCTCGTCGCCCAGCCGGCCCATGAAGGCTTCGCTGCGCCGGCTCAGCGTGAAGGCCAGCGCCTGCACCTCGCCCTGCGGCGTGCGTGCCGGCAGCCAGCGCGGGTCGTACACGCCGGTGGGCATCTCGCGCGCCCACAGGCGTTCCAGTTCCTGCTCGGCACTTTCGCGCCGCAGCCTGAAGACCACGCCACGACAGGCGCCGCCGGGCAGCAGCGCGAACACCAGGCCGGGGGCCTGCGGCGTGCCGCGGTTGACGCGCGAGCGCATGCGCAGCGCCCGGTGCCAGCCATGCACCAGCGCGCTGCGGTGCTCCGCTGCCTCGAATTCCTGGCGCCAGATCAGCGAGGCATAGCCGAAGATCCACAGGTCGCCGCGGCCGCCCCATTGGGCGCGCGTGTGCGCCAGCATCTGCGCCGGGTTGCGGCCGGGAAGGGGGGGTGGAAGCTCTTGCATCGCGGCAGTCGGGACGGGTCTTCGCAGGCTATCATCGCCGCCGCTTGCGCGGCCGATTGGCGATGGCCTTGAACTTGCTCGCCGCAACCCCTCCTGCTGTCGAGCCTTGCCGCATGCCTTCCCGGTCCGTCCCAGCATCGATGGCCAGCCGCCTTGTGCGCCTGGCGGGGTCCGTGGTCGGGGCCTTGCTGGCGGTATCGGTGCTGTGGCTGCCCGCGGCGGCCGGGGCGGCCGAGCCCAAAGGCCTGGGCGGCGGTCCGGCAGCGACTGCACCCCAGCCGGCGGCATCGGCCGCACCCTTGCCCGCCCTGCCGGCGCCGCGCCCGCGCATCGGCCTGGTGCTGTCGGGCGGCGGCGCGCGCGGTGCGGCGCACATCGGCGTGCTCAAGGTGCTGGAAGAGCTGCGCGTGCCGGTCGACATCATCACCGGCACCAGCATGGGCTCGATCGTCGGCGGCTCCTATGCCTCGGGGCAGACGGTGTCGAACATGGAGCGCGACGTGGCCAACATCAAGACCGACATGCTGGCGCGCGACCAGCCGCCGCGGGCCGAGATCTCGATCCACCTGAAGCAGGAGGACTGGTTCGACTACATCGGCCCGCAGTTCGGCTTCCGCGACGGCTCGCTGCTGCTGCCCAAGGGCGCGATCACCGGCGTCGCGCTCGAGGCGGTGCTGCGCGAGCTGGCGCTGGCCAAGGGCGACTGGGACTTCGACGAGTTGCCGATCCCCTTCCGCGCCATCGCGACGGATGTGGTCAGCGGCCAGATGACGGTGCTGAAGTCCGGCGACCTGGCCACCGCCATGCGCGCCAGCATGTCGGTGCCCGGCGCCATCGCACCGGTGCAGATCGACGGCAAGATGCTGGTCGACGGCGGCCTGACGCGCAACCTGCCGGTGGACATCGCCCGCGCCATGGGCGCCGAGGTCATCATCGCCGTCAACCTGGGCACGCCGCTGCTGCAGCGCGACCAGATCACCTCGGCCTTCAGCGTGGCGCTGCAGATGCTGAACATCCTGACCGAGCAGAACGTCGGGGCTTCGCTGGCCTCGCTGCAACCCCAGGACGTCCTGATCCTGCCGGAGCTGGGCAGCTATTCGGCCGGCGACTTCGACAACATGCCCAGCACCATCCCCATCGGTGAGGCGGCGGCGCGCAAGGTGGCCGATCAGCTCAAGCGCTACAGCCTGCCGCCGCAGCAGTATGCGCAGCACCGCCAGGGCCAGGTGCGTGCCGTCGCGCAGGACACGCGCAAGGTCGATCAGATCCGAGTCGAGGGCCTGGAGCGCGTCAACGAGCAGGTCGTCATCCAGAGCATGGAAACGACCGCGGGCGAGCCGCTGGACATCGCCACGCTCGACCTCGACATGCGGCGCATCTACGGGCGCGGCGACTTCGAGCATGTCGGCTACCAGCTGATCGACGAACCCGACCATCGCATCCTGGCGGTGCAGGCGGTGGAGAAGGCCTGGGGGCCGACGTACATGCGTTTCGGCCTGTCGCTGTCCAGTGACTTCCGCGGTGACAACGCCTTCAACCTGCTGGCCAGCATCCGCCGCACCTGGCTCAACCCCCTGGGCGGCGAATGGCGCGCCGACGTGCAGGTGGGCAACGACGGCCGGCTGTTCACCGAGTTCTACCAGCCGCTGCTGCCCAGCCAGTATTTCTTCATCGCGCCGCGCGCGCAGTTGGTGAATGGGCCGGCCGACATCTTCGGCGGCCCGGACGGCGACGACCTGACGGCGCGCTACAACGTCACCATCGGCACGGTCGGCCTGGACCTGGGCAGCCAGTTCACCAAGTACGGCGAATTGCGCGTCGGCCTGCTGGCCGGCCGCGGCGACGCCGACCTGCAGATCGGCTCGCCGATCCTGGCGCAATACAGCATCAAGCGCGACCTCGGCGCGGCGCGCGCGCGGCTGTTCCTGGACCAGCTCGACAGCACCAGCTTCCCGCGCAGCGGCTACAACCTCGATGCGCAGATCATCGCGTCGACCACCCGGCTGGGCGCGAGCGACACCTACAACCGCTGGAACGCCCAGTTCCTGGGCGCCAAGTCCTTCGGCGCGCACACCTTCCAGCTCGCGCTGGCCGGCGGCGGTGCGGTCGGCGACAACCCGCTGCCGCTGTACGACTACCTGAGCTTCGGCGGCTTCCTGCGCATGACCGGCTACCGCGACGGGCAGCTGCGCAACGACGCCATGGGCTATGGCCGCCTGAGCTACGTGAACCAGTTGTTCAGGATGCCGCTGCTCGAAGGCGTCTACGTCGGTGCGTCGATCGAAGCGGCGCGCCTGGGCCAGCCGCTGGTGCCCACCGGCATCCGCGGCAACGTGGCATCCGGTAGCCTGTTCCTGGCCGTGGACACGCCGCTGGGCCCGGCCTACCTGGCCTACGGCCACACGCAGGACGGCAACAGCAACTTCTACTTCTACCTGGGCAGGCCCTGAGCACCGGGTAGGCTTGCGCCTACAGGCAGGAGCGCCCTGCGCCGATCGTCCCCGCGGCCTGCGGCATCTAGGCTACGGCCATGAACCTGTTCGAACTGCTTCGCCAGAGCCATGCCGTGCAGCGCCGGCTGTGCAGCCGCCTGATGTCGGCGCGCAGCTCGCAGAGCCAGCGTACCGCGGCCTTCCTGCAGCTGAAGGTCGAGTTGCAGGCCCATGCTGCCGCCGAGGAGCGACACCTGTACGTGCCGCTGCTGATGAAGGATGCCGGCCTGAAGTCCTCGCGCCACGCGCTGGCCGAGCACCATGAGGTGGAAGAACTGTGCGAGGCGCTCAGCGTGCCCGACAAGGGCGGCAGCGATTGGCTGCGCACCGTGGCCGAGCTGTGCACGCGCGTGCGCCGAAGAACGCAAGTTCTTCAAGGTGGCCGGCCGCGAGCTGACTGACCGGCAGAAGGCGACGCTGGCGCGCCGCTACCAGGCCGACCTGCTGGCGATGCGCCGCAAGTACGCCGCCGAGTACCAGAGCGTGGTGCAGCGCGCCGATGGCGAGCCGGCCGCGGCCTGACGCGCGACGCGAAGGCACGAAACCTGCAGCGCCTGAGCAAGACCGCGGCGGCGCGAGCCTAAACGGTGCGATTGACGATGTAACTAGATTACATCAAAATCACCGACATAGTTACAGACAGGGGTTGCCGCCATGGTCAGTGCCGCCGTCGACCGCATCACCCGCCGCATCCGCGAGCGCAGCGCGCCCACGCGCACGGCCTATCTGGCGCGCATCGAACGCGAGGCGCGGCGCGAGCGCAGCACCGACCGCATGGGCTGCGCCAACGTGGCGCATGCCTTCGCCGCGATGCCGGCCAACGACAAGCTGCGCGTGGTGGCGCAGCGTGCGCCGCACATCGGCGTGGTCACCGCCTACAACGACATGTTGTCGGCGCACCAGCCCTACGAAAGCTACCCGGCGCTGATCCGCGACGCGGCGCGCCAGCTCGGTGCCACGGTGCAGGTGGCCGGCGGCGTGCCCGCCATGTGCGACGGCGTCACGCAGGGCCTGCCCGGCATGGAGCTGAGCCTGTTCTCGCGCGACACCATCGCCATGGCCACGGCCATTGCGCTGACGCACGATGTCTTCGATGCCGCACTGCTGCTGGGTGTGTGCGACAAGATCGTGCCAGGGCTGCTGATCGGTGCGCTGCACTTCGGCCATCTGCCCTGCGTGTTCGTGCCCGCCGGGCCGATGGCCACCGGGCTGTCGAACAGCGAGAAGTCCAAGGTGCGCGAGAAGGCGGCCGTCGGCCAGGTGGGCCGCGAGGCGCTGCTCGAAGCCGAAAGCGCCGCCTACCACGGCGCCGGCACCTGCACCTTCTACGGCACCGCCAACAGCAACCAGATGCTGCTGGAAGCGATGGGCCTGCACGTGCCGGGCGCGGCCTTCGTGCACCCGCACGAGGCGCTGCGCGCCGCGCTCACGCGCGAGGCCGTGGCCACCGTGCTGCAGCGCGTGCAGGGCGCGAACTTCCTGCCCATCGGCCGGATGGTCGATGAGCGCGTGATCGTCAATGCGATGGTCGCGCTGCTGGCCACCGGCGGTTCCACCAACCACCTGATCCACTGGGTGGCGGTGGCGCGCGCCGCCGGCATGCTGATCGACTGGAGCGACTTCGCCGAGTTGTCGGCGGCCACGCCGCTGCTGGCGCGCGTGTACCCCAACGGCCAGGCCGACGTGAACCAGTTCCAGGCGGCCGGCGGCCCGGGCTTCGTGCTGCGCGAGCTGATGGACGCCGGCCTGATGCATGCCGACGTGCCCGCG